>Ga0207866_1000277_pt1 | contig 78967 bp, 63 predicted proteins | sample HigsolmetaAR203D_FD_184835 | JGI IMG/M metagenome (GOLD analysis project Ga0207866, IMG submission 184835) | Ionic liquid and high solid enriched microbial communities from the Joint BioEnergy Institute, USA - AR20-3-D (SPAdes) (version 2) ...
GTTCAGCGTCTGCGGGGTGCAGCCGATCTTCGCCGCAATCGACATGACCGCCTGCCAGCGCGACGCGTGTTGACCCTCGTTGTCGAGAACCAGCCGCACCGCGCGCTCGCGCACTTCAGGGGAAAACGTGTTCGTCGTCTTGCTCATGATGCTCCATCCTACTCAGGAGTTGGAGCCTCCGGCAAACCCGGCGCGGTTCAAGATAGAATGTCATTAGTTTTTTCAAATATCTGGGAATTGAACTACAATCTTAATTAGTTAAATATTTAAGCGCAGGGAAACAATATGTTTTTCGTCATTGACACCTAACTAATTAATACTTTAAATGACAGCCCATCCAATCACAGAACGAACAAAAGAAAACCGCGACTCCCGGATCCAGACATAGACAAAATTTATCTCTGCCCCACCTTCCTTGGAATTCAAACCCGGACCAGAGCCGATTATAGGAAATTGTATCCGGAGAACCGTCGCTCGCCTTTCCGCGGCCGTTCATCCAGCGGTACGCATGGCCGTCAAACGCGGATGTGGTCAAAACGCCCAGACCGAAACGATCCAGATCCTGCCAGAGGCGTTCTCGGGCAACGCTGAAGAATGCTTTTCGGCTGGAGCCCAGAGGAGCATTCTGCGGCCTGCAACACTACAGCAGACGCCACCTTGGCGAGGGGGCAGAGAAGCCAAGCGCGGTCAGCTCGCGCGGGGCCGCAACATGCCCGCAAGGCCGCGGCCGGCACAAGGTCAGCCACGTTCAGACATTCGGAAAAAGACTGTTCGGGAGGAAGGATTGCGGGCAGACGGTCCGGACAATCGCGAGCACTCTTGCCGTGGCTCACCGCGAGCACGCGGCGGACGGCACCATCCAATGAAAAACACCCCAGGGCAGACGAGACTGCCCTGGGGGTGTTTCTATCGTGGATCTTAGCTGGCCGACTTCTTCGGACGGCCGCGACGGGCCGGCGCCTGAGCGCCCTCTCCCTCCTGAGCAGCGGCCGGCTTGCGTCCGAGACCCATCTGCTTGGCCAGCGCCGAGCGCGACTGCGCGTAGGCAGGCGCAACCATCGGATAATCCGCCGGAAGGTTCCACTTCTTGCGGTACTCTTCAGGCGTCATGCCGTGGCTCGTCAGATGGCGCTTCAACGACTTGAACTTCTTACCATCCTCGAGGCAGATGATGTAGTCGTTGAAGACAGACCGCTTCGGGTTCACTGCCGGCTTCTGCGGTTCCGGCTGTTCCGCTGCCTCTGCAGAACCAACGTTGCAGAGAGAGCTGTGAACCAGGCTGATCAGACCGGACAGCTCCGACAGGGGAACAGGATTGTTGGCAACGTAAGCGGATACAATATCCGCTGTAAGCAGCACTATGTCGTCGTTGGAATTATTGGTCATCTATTACTCCGGGGCCCAATCACGACATTGCAATTAGTCCAGCTTGAGGCCAATTGCAAATGTGTAAAGTAGCAAATCATCTAATAGTTAAACAGATCTGTGAAATATTGACCATCTTGTCGCACTTCGTCAGAGTTCACAGTCTGCACGAGCTCCGTGCGACCCTCAAGCGCCGAAGCCTTCCCTGCGAAGCCGCACAATCGCCAGATCGAGAGCCGACAGGAAGGCGGATCTGTCCCGCGGCGTGAAGGGAGAAGGCCCTCCGGTGATCTGTCCGGACGAGCGCAGATGGTCCATAAGATTGCGTGTGGCCAGCGCTTCTCCCACGTTTTCAGCCGTGAAAATCTTGCCCTTCGGCGTGATTGCAACGGCTCCCGCAGCCACGGCCCGGGCCGCCAGCGGCACATCGGCCGTCACGACGATACACCCCGGACGGCTACGACCGGCGATCCAGTCATCCGCAACATCCAGGCCCGTTCCCACGGTGATTCGTTCAATCAGATGATTGTTATACGGGATGTGAATTGGCCGATTGGCGACAAGCACAACCTTAATATTGTAGCGCTCAGCTACGCGGTATACTTCCGGTTTTACTGGACATGCGTCCGCATCTACATAGATGACGATTGATCGAGGGTGGCTGTCAGTCTCGCTCATGCGGATACACCGGGAATGATTCGCGGCGCATCCCCCTCGGAACGAGAAGCGGCGTCACCGAGATTTGATGCGCGGACGAAGAGCATACCATGCAATTATCCGCGCTACGCAATACCAGAACGGGAGGCTCACAAGCGGCCATATTCCCTGATCCGATGGAGATGTCACGATGCGCAGTCCCATTATCCCTCGAATTCCCTATTCCGAGGTCACGCCCAAGCATCTCTATCTCAACCGGCGCGAGATCATGGCGGGCCTTGGCGCGGCTGCCCTGTCCGGTGTGGCGGGCACCAGCGCCGATGCCACCCCGCTGAAGGCGGCAAAGGGTCCGTTCGGCACCAACGAGATCGTCACGCCCAAAAAGGATGCGACCACCTACAACAATTTTTACGAGTTCGGCACCGACAAGAGCGCGCCTAGCGCGAATTCCGGCAAGTTCAAGCCGCTACCGTGGACGCTTCGCGTCGACGGGCTGGTCCACAAGCCGCGCGACTTCGATGTCGGGGAACTCATCAGCAAGACGCCGCTGGAGGAACGCATCTACCGCATGCGCTGCGTGGAAGCATGGTCGATGGTCATTCCATGGATCGGCTTTCCGCTCGCGACCCTGCTCAAACAGGTGGAGCCGCTCGGTTCAGCCAAGTATGTGGCCTTCACCAGCGTCTACCGGCCGGACGAGATGCCGGGACAGCGCGGCCTCTTCCAGGTGCTCGAATGGCCCTATGTGGAGGGGTTGCGGCTTGACGAGGCGATGCACCCGCTGACCATCCTGGCCGTGGGACTTTACGGCGAGACGCTGCCCAACGCCAACGGGGCGCCGATCCGGCTGGTAGTTCCGTGGAAATACGGGTTCAAGGGCATCAAGTCGATCACGCGGATCAGCTTCGTCGAGAAGCAGCCTCCGACCACCTGGAACCTCATGGCGCCGAACGAGTACGGTTTCTATGCCAACGTCAATCCGGAGGTCGACCACCCCCGCTGGAGCCAGGCAACCGAACGGCGCATCGGCGAGGACGGCTTTTTCAGCTCCGGACGCCGCAAGACCCTGCCCTTCAACGGCTATGGCGAACAGGTGGCCTCGCTCTATGCGGGCATGGACCTGCGGAAGTTCTACTGATGCACGGGCGAGTGCAAAGCCCCGGCAAGAAGGTGGCGAGCAGACCGAACCGGTGGAACCGCCTGCCCGTCTGGCCGATCTATGTGGCGGGATTCATCCCGGCCGTATGGAGCTTCCATCTCGGAGCGACAGGCGGGCTCGGGGCCGATCCCGTAAAGGAGTTCGAGCATCTGCTCGGGCTCTGGACGCTGCGCTTCCTGATCCTGACACTGCTCATCACCCCGATCCGTGACATAACGGGCGCCAGCCTTCTCAAGTACAGGCGGGCGCTGGGGCTCCTCGCCTTCTACTACGGAGCCATGCACTTCAGCGCCTGCATGATCCTCGACCAGGCGCTTAACATGACAATGATCATCAAGGACATCGTGAAGCGGCCCTTCATCACGATTGGCATGGCTGCGCTCATCCTGATGGTGCCGCTGGCGGTCACATCCAACAACCTGTCAATCCGCAAGCTCGGCCCGAAGTGGAACAGGCTGCACCGTCTGATCTACGTGATCGCGGCGGGAGGAGCACTCCACTTCATCATGAGTGTCAAGGCCTGGCCGGCGGAGCCCGTAATCTATGCGGGAATCATCGTCACGCTCATTGCCTGGCGGGGCATCCGAAAGCCCTTCCTGCGCTGGAAACGGGGCCCGCGATCGCGGGTCGCCGCGGTTTCGCGCTGAAACGCGTTCCCGCCTCGCTCCGGCGCACACCCGGTTCAGGACCCGACGGATAACCTGCGGCATCATTCAGGCGTTTCTGGCATCTGCCCGAACCGAAAGACTGGCATCTGCCCGAACCGAAAGAATGGAGCATGTCTCCATGCGGGTTCTCAATTCCAGGATCCGCGGCTTGCACAGAAGAGATCCGCCACGGAAAAAGCCCGCGCCGGAGCGCGGGCCGTCCGTGGGAGAGCATGAAATCAGGCCGCGGTGGCCTCCTTTTCGCGCGCGGTCGCCTCGCGGGCCGACTTGAGCGCCTTCGCCCACCAGGCCAACTCATCCAGCATCACCTCGGCCGACTGGGCCAGGTGCGGATACTCCTCGAAGGTCTTGCCCTGCTGACACAGGCCCATGAAATCGCCGCCAACGATGTGGACAGCGTTGCGGGTCGGAGCCATCTGAAGCTCGACGCAGATCAGACGCAGCTGCTCCACCGCGCGCGCGCCGCCAACACCGCCGTAGCCGAGGAAGGCCGCAGGCTTACGGTTGAATTCATTATAGGCGTAGTCGAGAGCGTTCTTGAGAACGCCCGAGGGCGCGTGGTTGTATTCCGCAGTCACGAAAATGAAGCCATCGAGGCTGTCGACCTTCGCCGCCCACTTCTGCGCCACTTCGCTCGCAGGCTTGCCCCAGGCCGGCGACACGGGCTCCTCAAAGAAAGGCAAGGGATAGTCGCGCAGGTCGACGAGCTCGAACTCCATGTCGCTGCGCTTCTCGGCAATTTCAAGAATCCACTTGGCGGGCTTTTCGCCAAAACGGTTACCGCGGGTGGTGGAAATGACTATACCTATCTTCGGTTTGGATGCTGGCATGATACTCCCCAATCGAAATCTGGTAACCAACGGTTACCTTCTATATATATATGTGACAGGTCGGGGAGGCCGGCAAGAACGTACATTATCGTGACAGAGTTACCTCGATGAAACCGCCAGTGACCGACCATTTGTCTCAAGACTGCCGTGCCGTGAGCGAGATCCTCGCCCGCGTCGGCGACAAATGGTCCGTGCTGATCATCATGCGCCTCAGCGACGGCCCGAAGCGGTTCAGCAGGTTGCAGCAGATGATCGGTAACATCTCGCACAAGATGCTGAGCACCACGCTCAGAGGTCTGGAGCGCGACGGGCTCGTGACGCGCACCGTGCATCCCACCGTTCCGCCGCAGGTCGAGTACAGCCTCACGGAGCTCGGCCACGACCTGACGGTGCCGGTCAATGCCCTCGGAGAATGGGCGCTGCGCAACCAGGACAAGATCCGGGCGGCTCGCGCACAGTTCGATGCGCGCCAGGAGTTTGAGGTGAAAGCCTCCTGACCCGGGCCGTAGGCGTTTTCAGGAATCTTGCCGCAATCAGGCGATCCGGGCGGTGCTCTGGCGGCGGATCAGCTCGACCTCAAGGACCTGCTTCTGAAGCTGCTCGCCGCCCTGCCCCTGCATGACGGCAAGGAGCGTCTTCGCCGCCGTCTGGCCGATAAGGTCGCGTGGCTGCGCAATGGTCGTCAGCGCGGGGACGAAATGGGCGGCTATGTCGATGTCGTCGAAACCGACGACCGAGACTTCCTCCGGCACGCGGATGCCGCGCTTGTGAAGCTCGCCGATGAAGCCGCAAGCCATGGCGTCGCTCGAACAGAAGATGGCCGAGGGCCGGTCCTCCAGCGCTAGCCAGCGGTGGGCGGCCTCGGCGCCAGAGGCCAGGGAGAAATCCCCTTTCAGCATCCAGTCCGGGCGGATCGTCAGGCCATAGCGCTTCATGGCCTGGCGAAAACCCTCCGCGCGTGTGACGGTCAGGATGTTGTCCGGCGGACCCATCAGATGGCCGATACGATGGTGGCCGAGCTCGACGAGATGGTCAACCGCGAGCGCCGCGCCATGCATGTTGTCGATCACAACCCTGGGACGATTGTCGTTCTCCACCCATTCGCAGGCGAAGACGATAGGCGGCTCGTAGCGGGCGGATGCGCCCGCCATGAGCACATCCTCCGGCAGCTTGGCATCCAGCACGATGAGGCCGTCGGCGCGATTGTGATGGAGATAATCGCGGATGTGCTCGCCCTGCTTGGTGTCGGCGATGAGAACATTGTAGCCGACAGGGGCCATGACCGAGGTGATGCCGGACAGGATGCGCGAGAAGAACGGGTTGGCCAGGTTCGGCACCAGCACCACGATGCCGCCCGTGCGGCGCCGGCGCAGGTTGCGGGCCGCGTGATTGATGCGGTAGCCGGTGGCCTCTACGGCCTTCAGTACGAGTGCACGCGTTTCCGCGGATACCAGTTCCGGACACGACAGGGCGCGGCTCACCGTGGCGGTTGACACTCCCGCCGCCTGTGCGACGTCCCTGATCCGCGGATACGACTTTATCATTCCAGCGGCGTCCTCCTCGCACTCGAATCATCACCAGATCGTCGGAGCTAATATCACCACCAAATCCTCGGCATAAGCGTCCCCGCGATCTTGTAATCCATTACATTCCGTGATTTCATTCTTTGCAAACGATTACATCGCGATCACAACAAAAAGCAGATGTGTCGGTGAGAGCGTGGAGGCGCTCCTAGGGAGGCAACATGAAGACAATCAAGGGTCCAGCCCTTTTCCTTGCGCAGTTCGCGGGGGACGAAGCTCCGTTCAATTCCTGGGATTCAATCACGAAATGGGCCGCCGACTGCGGCTATATCGGTGTGCAGGTACCGAGCTGGGACGGACGCCTGTTCGACCTCGAGAAGGCCGCGAGCTCGAAGGATTACTGCGACGAACTGGCCGACAAGGCGAAGGAAAACGGCGTCGTGATCACGGAGCTGTCCACGCACCTGCAAGGACAGCTGGTGGCCACCCATCCGGCCTATGACATCGCCTTCGACGGTTTCACCATTCCGGAAATGCGCGGCAATCCGAAGGCGCGGCAGCAGTGGGCCGTGGACCAGGTAAAGAAGGCGCTCACCGCGTCGAAGAACCTTGGGCTCAAGGCAATGGCCTCGTTCTCCGGCTCGCTTGCCTGGCCTTATGTCTATCCGTGGCCGCAACGGCCGGCGGGCCTGATCGAGACCGCGTTCGACGAGCTTGCGCGGCGGTGGAAGCCGATCCTCGACCATGCGGACGAGTGCGGCGTCGACATCTGCTTCGAGATCCATCCCGGCGAGGACCTGTTCGACGGCACGACGTTCGAGATGTTCCTGGAGCGCGTCGGCAACCATCCGCGCGCGAACATGCTCTACGACCCGTCGCACTACGTGCTGCAGTGCCTCGACTACCTCGACAACATCGACATCTATGCCGATCGCATCCGCATGTTCCATGTGAAGGACGCGGAGTTCAACCCGACCGGCCGCCAGGGCGTCTATTCCGGCTATGCGCCGTGGGTGAAGCGCGCGGGACGGTTCCGCTCGCCGGGTGACGGCCAGGTGGACTTCGGTGCGGTGTTCTCGAAGCTTACGGCCATCGACTTCGACGGCTGGGCTGTGGTCGAATGGGAGTGCTGCATGAAGCATCCCGAGGACGGCGCGCGCGAAGGCGCGGAGTTCGTCCGCAATCACCTCATCCGCGTGACGGAAAAGGCGTTTGATGACTTCGCCGGCGCAGGCACGGACGAGGCGGCCAACCGGCGCATGCTTGGACTGGACTAAGGGTGGAGCAGTCTGATGGCAATTACCGGATCCACTGAAGTTCGCAGCGGGCCGATCCGCCTGGGCATGGTTGGCGGCGGCAAGGATGCGTTCATCGGCGCGGTGCACCGCATCGCCGCGCGGCTCGACAATGAGTTCCAGCTGGTGGCGGGCGCCCTCTCCTCGACGCCCGAGCGGTCTGTCGAATCCGGCCTCGCGCTCGGGCTCGACCGCGACCGCATCTACGGCACGTTCGAGGAGATGGCGGAGAAGGAAGCCGCGCGTCCCGACGGCATCGAGGCGGTCGCCATCGTCACGCCCAATCACATGCACTATCCGGCGGCGGCCGCCTTCCTCACGAGGGGCATCCATGTCATCTGCGACAAGCCACTGACTTCGACACTTGAGGATGCGGAAAAGCTGGTGAAGCTCGCCAAGGAGAGCGCCGCGCTGTTCGTGCTCACTCACAATTACACCGGCTATCCGATGATCCGGCAGGCGCGGGAAATGGTGCAGAACGGCGAGCTCGGGACGATCCGCGTGATCCACGCCGAGTATGTGCAGGACTGGCTGACGGTTCCCGCCGAGAAATCCGGCTCCAAGCAAGCCGAGTGGCGCACCGACCCGGCACGCTCGGGCGCTGGTGGCGCGATCGGCGACATCGGCACGCATGCCTTCAACCTGCTGAGCTTCGTCACCGGGCTGAAGACCGTGGAGCTCGCTGCCGACCTGCACCGCTTCGTGCCCGGCCGTCGGGTGGACGACAATGCCCACATCATGCTGCGCCTGGAGAATGGCGCGAAGGGCATGCTGTGGGCGAGCCAGGTGGCGCCCGGCAACGAGAACGGGCTCAGCCTGCGCGTCTACGGTGACAAGGGCGGCATCGAGTGGTTCCAGGAGGAGCCGAACAAGCTCTGGTTCGCGCCGTTCGGCGAGCCCAAGCGGCTCATCACCCGTAACGGCCCCGGCGCCGGCCCAGCGGCCGCGCGGGTAACCCGCATCCCGTCCGGCCATCCGGAGGGCTATCTCGAAGGCTTCGCCAACATCTACGCGGAAGCCGCGCGGGCCATCCGGGCGAAGAAGGCGGGCGAGCCGCTGCCGTCCGACGTCATCTTCCCCACCGTGGAGGACGGGCTGGCCGGCATGAAGTTCATCGACGCCTGCGTCCGGTCGTCCGAGAAGAACGGGAGCTTCGTGACGTTGTGAGTGCCACAACCGCCCATTCTCCGGTGCTGGAAGCCAGAGACGTTTCCCGGTCCTTCGGGCCGGTGGAAGTCCTGCATGGCGTGGAGCTTGCCCTATATCCGGGCGAAGTGCATGCGCTGATCGGCGAGAACGGCGCAGGCAAGTCCACGCTCATGAAGATCATGGCGGGCTACCTGGAGCCAACCAAGGGCCAGATTCTCCTCGACGGCCAGCCGGTCTCCTTTTCCTCCAGCGAGGAGGCCGAGAACCGGGGCGTCATACTGATCCATCAGGAGTTCAACCTGGCGGAGCAGCTGACCGTTGAGGAGAACATCTTCCTGGGGCGGGAGCTCAGACGCGGCTTCTTCCTCGACAAGAGGGCCATGCGTGCGGAAGCCCTGCGTCTGCTCCGGGAACTCGAGACGCGTGTCGATCCTGATGCGCGGGTGTCCGACATCTCGGTTTCCGACAAGCAGATGGTGGAGATCGCCAAGGCGTTGTCGCGCAACGCGCGCGTGCTCATCATGGACGAGCCGACGGCGGTGCTGACGACCCGCGAGGCGGAAGTACTGTTCCGCCAGATCGAAAAGTTGAAGGCCCGGGGTACGGCAATCCTCTACACCTCGCACAAGCTCGACGAGGTGGCGCGGATCGCGGACCGCATCACCGTATTCCGCGACGGAAGCCGCGTGGCGATCGCCAAGGCCGGCGAAATGACTGAAGACCAGATGGCGCAAGCCATGGTCGGCCGCGCCCTCTCCAACCTGTTCCCGCCGAAGGTGCTGCCGCAGAAGCGGGAGACGGTGCTGTCCGTCTCGAACTTCAGCGTCGGCACCATCGTGCAGAATGCAAGCTTCGATCTCTACCGGGGCGAGATCCTGGGCTTCGCAGGGTTGGTGGGGGCCGGCCGGACGGAACTCATGGAGGGGCTCATCGGGGTACGGCCCGGCGCGGGGCACATCGAGATCAATGGCAAGCCGGTGCGCATCTCATCGGTCGGGGATGCCCGAAAGGCCGGGCTCGTCTATCTCACCGAGGACCGGAAGGGACGCGGCCTGCTGCTCACCAAGAGCATGCGGGAGAACCTCACGCTGCTCGCGCTTAACCGCTTCGGTCGCTTCGCCATCGATGCCAGGGCCGAGGACGAAGCGCTGGCGAAGGCGATCCAGGAGTTCGACATTCGCGCGGCCAACCGGGCCGTGCCGGTGGGGAACCTTTCGGGCGGCAACCAGCAGAAGCTGCTGCTCGCCAAGACCATGCTCGCGGAGCCGGACATCATCATCATCGACGAGCCCACGCGCGGCATCGACATCGGCACCAAGCAGCAGATCTATCACTTCATCCAGAAGCTCGCCGCATCCGGCAAAAGCATCATCATGATCTCCTCCGAAATGACGGAAATCATCGGCCTTTCGCACCGGGTGGTGGTGATGCGCTCGGGGCGGATCACCGGCGTGCTTTCAGGCGATGATATCAACGAAGACGTCATCGTGCGTCATGCAATGGGGCTTGAGGGCAAGGTGGCAGCATGACCGTGGACAGCGCAACACCGACCGTTCCGAAACAGGGCTTCAGGATCGACTTCCACGTCTGGGGGCCGGTGATCGCACTCGTGGCGCTGATCGCGCTCGGCGCGTTCCTGAACCCGAACTTCCTGAGCTACGGCAATGTCACCAACGTGCTCGCCCGTTCGGCCTTCATCGGCATCATCGCCGTGGGCATGACCTTCGTCATCACCTCCGGCGGGCTTGACTTGTCGGTGGGCTCCATGGCCGCGTTCATCGCGGGCGTGATGATCATGATCATGAACGGTCTCGTGCCAAGCATGGGCGTGGGCTGGGGGGTCATCCTTGTCGGCATGATGGTGGCCATCGTTGTCGGCCTCGCCGCCGGACTCGTCAACGGACTACTCATCACGCAGGCGCGGATCGAAGCCTTCATTGTCACACTCGGCACGATGGGCGTTTTCCGCTCGCTCATCACGTGGCTCGCAGACGGCGGCACGCTGTCGCTCGACTACGGCGTTCGCGAGATCTACCGACCGGTCTATTACGGCGGCCTGTTCGGCGTCGCCTGGCCGATCATCGTCTTCGCGGCCGTTGCCATCCTGGGCGAGATCATCATGCGCAAGACGCCCTTCGGACGGCATTGCGCAGCCATCGGTTCCAACGAGCAGGTGGCGCTCTACTCGGCCGTACACGTCAACCGCGTGCGGCTGATGACCTACATCCTGCTCGGCATACTCGTCGGCATCGCCACGATCATGTACGTGCCGCGGCTCGGCTCCGCCTCCAGCTCCACCGGCGTGCTGTGGGAGCTCGAGGCCATCGCGGCGGTGATCATCGGCGGCACGGTGCTCAAGGGCGGCTTCGGCCGCGTCTGGGGCACGGTCGTGGGCGTGCTGATCCTCAGCCTCATCGGCAACATTCTCAATCTCGCGAACCTGGTCAGCCCCTATCTCAACGGCGCGATCCAGGGCGTGATCATCATTCTGGCCGTGGTGCTGCAACGGCAGAAGAAGGTGGAGCGGTAACGGGAGGTCGCTCCATCACATCAACCTAGGGGAGAGAGACATGAAACTGACAGCATTGGCCGGGGTTCTTGCACTCGGCATGGCATTCGCCGGAAGCGCTGTGGCACAGGAGAAAGCCACCATCGGCGTTTCCATTCCGGCCGCGACGCACGGCTGGGCCGGCGGCATGAACTTCCATGCGCAGCAGACCATCAAGGCGTTGGGGGAGCGCTACGACAATCTCGAGTTCGTGCTCTCGACCGCAAGCGATCCGAGCCAGCAGGTCTCCGATATCGAGGACATGATGGCGACGCGCAACATCGATGCGCTGGTCGTGCTGCCGTTCGAGTCCGAGCCGCTGACGGGTCCCGTCCAGCGCGTCAAGGAAGCCGGCAAATGGGTGACGGTGGTGGACCGCGGCCTTAGCCAGGAGAACATCGAAGATCTGTACGTGGCAGGCGACAACACCGCGTTCGGCCGCGTCTCCGGCGAGTTCTTCAAGCAGATGCTGCCGGACGGCGGCAAGATCGTGGTTCTACGCGGCATTCCGACGACGATCGACAACGAGCGCGTCGAAGCCTTCCAGAAGGCCATCGAGGGTTCCGGCATCGAGATCCTCGGCATGGAGCACGGCAACTGGAACCGCGACGACGCCTTCGAGGTGATGCAGGACTTCCTGTCCAAGCACGCGCAGATCGATGCCGTGTGGGCCTCGGATGACGACATGGCCGTCGGCGTGCTCGAAGCCATCAACCAGGCGGGCCGCCAGGACGAGATGTGGGTGCTCGGCGGCGCCGGCATGAAGGAGATGATCAAGCGCGTCATGGACGGCGACAAGATCGTGCCGGCCGACGTGACCTATCCGCCGGCAATGATCGGCACGGCAATCGAGCTGACCGCTCTGCGCTTCGTCTCCAACGTGCCGGTCTCGGGCCGGTTCATCATCGGTTCCGAGCTCATCACGAAGGACAACGCCGAGCAGTTCTACTATCCGGATTCGCCCTTCTGATCGGGTGAAAGACTGTGGGGCACACCGGAAGCAGCCTTCTGTTTCCGGCCGGCAAGAGGGGCGGTTCCTGCCGGGACCGCCCCTTCTTCTTGCTGCCGTGTCGCCTGTTCAGTTTTTGGCGGGCCGCTCGTATCAGAGTACGCCCGCTGCCAAAAAGGTCCCAGGAAAACCGAGACCGCCCCTCCCCGTTCAGCCTTGCCCGGCGCTTCCACCGGCGAAGATCTTGAAGGTGGCAACGGCCGTCGCCACGACCTCACCCTGGCGGTCGAGAACCTCACATTCGACGAAACGGATGGTACGGCCCTTCTTCGTGCAACGGGCAATGCAGCGGAGATCGCCCCGCGCCGGACTCAGGAAATTCACAGTCATGCTGAGCGTGGATGCGGCGGCATCGCGGTCCAGGCCGATGCGCGCGGCGATGCCCATCGCATTGTCGACAAGGCTGGCGATGGCGCCGCCGTGAATGTCTCCCTTGCGGTTCTGTAACGCCGGCATGAAGGGCATGAGCACTTCGGCCTCACCGCCCTCCTCACGAACGGTTCGCAGACCAAGGTGCTCCGCAAATGGCGGCTCATGGAAGCGCACTAGAGACATCAAGATGTTCCCGTTTCAGGACGATCAGCCCCGCCATCAGAGCCGGTCCATGCCAGCCAATAGCAGCTGGCGCGTCTGCTGGCGAGAGCGGAGCGCGGACAACATGACGATGGCGACGGCGACGAACACCGACAAGGTTTTCAGACCGCCGCCACCTCCTCCGCCTGCGACCTTCAGCTCTTGAGTTCCTCAAGCCCGGCAAACAGCTCCAGCGCCTCCGGATTGGCAAGGGCCTCCTTGTTCTTCACCGGACGGCCATGGACCACCTCGCGCACGGCAAGCTCAACAATCTTGCCAGATTTTGTGCGCGGAATGTCGGCCACCTGGATGATCTTGGCCGGCACGTGCCGGGGCGAGGCGCCGGTGCGGATCTTCGCACGGATCCTGTCACGAAGCGCATCGTCAAGCGTCAGACCATCGGCAAGGCGAACGAAGAGGACGACACGCACGTCGCCATCCCATTCCTGACCGATGCAGATGGCTTCCACCACCTCCTCCAGCTGCTCGACCTGGTTGTAGATCTCGGCCGTGCCGATGCGCACGCCGCCCGGATTGAGTGTGGCGTCGGAGCGGCCGTGGATGATCATGCCGCCATGCTCGGTCCATTCGGCAAAGTCGCCATGGCACCAGACGTTGTCGAAGCGCTCGAAATAGGCAGCGCGGTATTTCGCGCCATCGGGATCGTTCCAGAAGCCGACGGGCATGGAGGGGAACGGCTTCGTGCAGACGAGCTCGCCCTTTTCACCCACCACGGGCTTGCCCTCGTCGTTCCAGACATCCACGGCCATGCCGAGGCCGGGGCCCTGGATCTCGCCCTTCCAGACCGGCTTGACCGGATTGCCGCAGACGAAGCAGGAGACAATGTCGGTGCCACCGGAGATCGAGGCGAGATGCACGTCCGCCTTGATGCCCTCGTAGACGAAGGCGAAGCCTTCGGGCGACAGCGGTGAGCCGGTGGAGGTGATGAGCCGCAGGCTCGACAGATCATGAGTCTCGCGGGGCACGAGGCCGCTCTTGCGAACAGCGTCGATGTACTTCGCAGAAGTACCGAAGACGGAAAACCTTTCCTGTTCCGCATAGTCCCACAGGACCTCGCCGTTCGGAGCGAAGGGCGAACCGTCGTAAAGGCAGAGCGTGGCGCCGCTGGCAAGGCCCGAGGCCAGCCAGTTCCACATCATCCAGCCGCAGGTGGTGAAATAGAAGAAGCGGTCACCCTCGCGCATGTCACAATGGAAGCGGTGCTCCTTCAGGTGCTGGAGCAACGTGCCGCCGGCCGAATGAACGATGCACTTGGGAACGCCGGTCGTGCCGGAGGAGTACAGGATATAAAGCGGGTGGCTGAACGGCAGATGCACAAATTCCAACGGCTCGGGTGCAAAGACGCGCGTGGCATCCGCGTAGGTCCGCGCGTTCGGGATGGAAGCTGCCAGCGCATCCGCATCCCCGGCATAGTGAACGACGAGCACCGGACAGCCGAGCCGGCCCGCTATCTCGCGCACCTTGTCGGACACGTCCTGGAGCTTGCCGTTGTACCAATAGGCGTCGCAGGCGATGAACAGTTTCGGAGCAATTTGGCCGAAGCGGTCCATCACGCCCTGGACGCCGAAGTCGGGAGAGCAGGAGGACCAGATGGCGCCGATGGAAGCGGCAGCCAACATGCAGGCGACGGTCTCCGGCATGTTCGGCATCATGGCGGCAACGCGGTCGCCCTCGCCTATCCCCATGGAACGGAATGCCTGCTGGAGTTTCGAGACCTCCTCGCGCAGGCGGTCCCAGGACCAGCGGGCAGCCGCCCTGTCCTCGCCGCGGAAGATCAGCGCGTCCTCGGAGCCCGAACGACGGAGAAGATTCTCGGCGAAGTTCAGGCGGGCATCGGGGAAGAAACGCGCGTCCAGCATGCGTTCGCCTCCCACGAGATCGCGGGCGCCACGCTCGCCGATCACGCCGCAGACTTCCCAGACGGCGCTCCAGAACTGGCCCGGGTTTTCCACCGACCAGCGGTGAAACGCGTCATGATCGGGTAGCTGCACCTGATAGGTCTCCGCGCACCAGTGCCGGAACCGTTCGATCTGCGCCGATGCAATTCTTTCCTCCGATGGCGACCAAAGCGGCATCTGCTCGCGCACACATTCCTCCCTGACTTGTCCTGCCGCGCCGTCCATTTGTTCCGGGCGGCGCCCAAGGACAATAAACGGCGAACACAATGCCCTGTCAAAGGTGTAGGAGGAGGCGGCGGCATTCGCGTATTGCGAAGCCGCCTGGCATCCGCGATAACGGCTCGGGGGCGAAAGACGCCAAGAGGTCCCGGTTCTCCATGCTCGTTTTCATCCGTTCGTATCTGTCTGCGTATGACGCGCGCATGGGCAAGCATTTCCGCGTGATGGGAAGGCTCGGCATCCCCTTCCGCTTCATCGGGTGGAATCGGGACGGCAGGCCCCTCCGCACCGGGGCACATGAAATCCTCTACGAGCGGGCGAGCAGGCTCGGGGCGCGCTGGCACAACGCGTTCGCCATCATCGGCTGGAACCTGTTCCTGGCGCGGACGCTGTTCCGCCTGCGCCGCGAGATTGCGGCCGTTCACGCGGTCGACCTCGATACGGCGGCGGCCGCGTTTCTCTTCTGCCGCCTGTTCGGGAAGCCACTCATCTTTGATGTCTACGACAAGTACACTGCGGTGCGCAGCATTGACGGGCCTGCCGGTTGGCTGCTGGACGCGCTGGAACGATACATTGCGCGGCGGGCGGACCTCACGCTGCTCGCAAGCGAAGACCGGTTCGGACAGATGGATCTGCCGAAGGGTCTGCCCAATGTTCTGGTGCTTGAAAATGTGCCGGGCAATCAGGTATCCGCCACCGCTCTGCCAAAGTTCGATGGGAGATGGCGCGTCGGTTATTTCGGCGTGCTCGAGCCGATTCACCGGGGGCTGGAAGATCTGATGCGCGTTGCGTCCCGAAGAAGTGATGTGGAACTGCATCTCGCCGGTTATGGCGGCCTCGAGGCCATGGTGGCCGACTTCGCCGCAAAGCACGAAAACATCCATTACCACGGCCCGAAGGGATCGGATGCGGGGCTTGAGCTGATGGCAGAAATGCACGCGATCGCCGGGCTCTACTATCTCTCGGTGCCCAACCACGCCTTTGCAGCGCCGAACAAATATTACGAACACCTGATGATCGGGCGCGGGCTGCTTACCACGGCAGGCACCTCCCCCGGCCGCCGGGTAGAGCAGCACGGCACCGGCTGGGCTATTGGCGAAGGCGCGGACGCGCTCGATGCGTGGCTCGACGGGCTCAGGCCGGAGGCGGTCGAGACGGCCGGGCGCGCTGCGCGGGCGCTTTGGGAAGAACGGTACAAGGATTATTTCGAGGAACGGTACGTGTCAGTCTACGGTTCCCGTGTCGCGGAGTTGGTGAAGGCATCCCCGAATGGCTGAACGCCTGGTTACAGTGATCATGCCCGCGCGCAACGCGGCCCTGACGATCGGCAAATCCATCCAGTCGGTGCGGGACCAGAGCTTTACGGACTGGCAGCTCATCGTGGTCGATGACGCGTCGGAGGACCGCACCTACGACATCATCAAGTGGTTCGCAGCACAGGACCCGCGCATCAGGCTGCTGCGGCTCCCCGCGCAACAGGGCGTGGCGCATGCGCGCAACCGCGGGCTCGACCTCGCGCGGTCGCGGTTCGTGGCGTTTCTCGACAGCGATGACACGTGGGAGCCGGAGAAGCTGCAGAAGCAGCTCGCCTTCATGTACGAGAGCGGCACGCCAATTACCTATTCGGCCTACAGGCGCGTGGACGCAGAGGGCAACACGCTCGGCATCGTCACGCCGCCCACGAAGGTCACGTGGAAGATGATGCTCAAGGCCAACCACATCGGCAATCTCACGGCCATGTACGACCGCACGTTGCTGCCTCAACTGCGGTTCAAGCCCGTCGGCAACGAGGACTACATCTTCTGGATTCAGGCGCTTGAGGAGCTGGGGCGACCGGCGCTTGCCACCCCCTCGGACAAACCTCTCGCACGTTACCGCGTGTCCGACAACTCGCTCTCCGGCAACAAGCTGCGATCGGCCCGCTGGCAGTGGCAGAACTACCGCAAGAGCCTGGGCTTCAGCATCCTGCGCAGCAGCTATTACCTCACCACCTATGCGATCCATGGCCTGCTGAAACGGCGGCCTGGGAAGGGGTAAGACCAGCCACTCCCTGCCTTCATACCGCGCCTGTCGAGGCATGGATCCAGACTGCGCCGGACGGTTCGCCAAAATGACGGTTCGACAGGCTCACCGCGATGGGTGAAGAGCGTGTCACAACAAGTCGCGGGCGAGGCGGGCGACGATGCGGCTTGCGGCCTTGCCGTCACCATAGGGGGAGACACCGCGAGCCATCGCGGCATAGGCGCGCGGATCATCCAGCAGGCGCTGCGCCCCGGTGACGATGGCGTCGAAGTCGGTGCCGACCAGCTTCACGACACCCTCGGCGACCGCTTCGGGACGTTCCGTCTCGTGCCGCAGCACCAGCACGGGCTTGCCTAGGGCCGGCGCTTCCTCCTGCACCCCGCCCGAGTCGCTCAGGATGATGTAAGCCTTCTTCATGGCGGCGACGAAAGGAGCATAGTCCAGGGGCGGGCAAAGCAGGATGTTTGGAACGCCCGCCAGGATGCTTTCGGCCACGTTCTTCACGTTGGGGTTCGGGTGAACCGGGTAGAGGAAACAAACGTCCGGATTGGTCTGGGCCAGGTGAAGGATCGCCCGGCAGACGCGCCGGAACGGTTCGCCGAAATTCTCGCGCCGATGTGCGGTGACCAGCACCAGCCGCTCATGGGGTGGTAACGGCACCCCGAGCGCCAGATCCCGGCCCGCAGTGTCCAGAAGCGCGTCGATCACCGTATTGCCGGTCACGTCGATCCGGTCAGGACTGATGTTTTCGCGCAGCAGATTGGCGCGCGAGCTCTCCGTCGGCGCGAAGTGCCACTGGGCCAGATGACCGGCGATCAGCCGGTTCGCCTCCTCCGGAAAGGGGTTGAAAATATTGCCGGTACGCAAGCCGGCTTCGACGTGACCAAGCGGAATCTGGCGATAGAAGGCAGCCATTGCCACCGCCATCACCGTGGTCGTGTCACCCTGGATGAGCACCACGTCCGGTTTTTCGGAGTCCAGCGCCTCCCCCGCGCCGACAAGAAGCCGCGCGGTCAGCTCTGTCAGGCTCTGGTTGGGCCGCATCACATCCAGATCCCGGTCCGGCACAATGCCAAAAAACTGGAGGACCTGGTCCAGCATGTGGCGGTGCTGCGCTGTGGCCAGAACTGACACGTCAGCCCAGGCCTGCTCCTTCAACGCCAGAATGACCGGCGCCATCTTGATGGCTTCCGGACGTGTGCCGACGACACAGAGTATCTTCTTCATCAATCTGCCATGCCTGTGAAGATTTGCTCATATGCCCCCGCTCGTTGATTCCAGTCGTTCTCGTCCGCCAGTTCGGCCAAGCGCGCCCTGAAGGACGGTTCATCCTTCACCTGCAACGCCCGGTCGATCTGACGGGAAAGGTCTTCCGCGTCCGATCCGGCATAGACTTCCGGGAAACGGACGCATTCGGTCATTGCGCTCGTGGCAACGACCGGCTTCTCCAGCGCGAAATATTCAAAAAGCTTGAGCGGCGAGGTCGTATGCGCGATCTCGCCCGGCTCGAAAGGTATCAGGCAGACGTCAAACTGCCTGCCATAGGCGGGCAATAGCTGATAATCGACCGGGCCGGTGCAGAGGACGTTCGGCCTGATTTGCAGATGATCCCGGCCGCCATGATAGTCCGGACCGATGAATACGAAGCCCAGATCCGGCCTTTCCGCCGTCAGCCTGTTGATTTCGTCGTACCACAGCCAGGGGGCAAGCGCTCCAAAATAGCCGACGATGGCGCGGTGCTTTCGCCGGAAATCCTCAAACTCGCAGGAAACGCTCTCGTTCGCGAATGGCCTGCGGTAATGGGCGGCATTCACCCCGTTCGGAGCGAGTATGACATGCTCGCGGCCAACAGCTCCGACGGCTTCGTCATAAAGCGCGGAAGCGGTGGCGACAATAACGTCCGCACCGCCCGAAAAAGCCTTTTCCTTCCGGCGCAACAGGACTGCCACCTGACTGGAAGAGCCGCTGATCTTGGGATCTATGTGGTCAATGTATTCATAGACCACGCGGCAGGACTTGCGATCCAGATGACCCAGCAGATCCCGATCCAGAAAGTCCGTAGAGCATGTGGTCACAACGGCTCCCGGAATCTCGGCAGCCACGTCGTGATCCGTCACCCAGACCCCGGGGTAGACCTGGCGGAAGCCAGAGACCGCGTCCTTCGTCCAGCGCACCGTCTGGTATATGACCAGATAGCCTCGTTTTGCCATCGCGATCGCCAGGTGCTGGGGGCGCTGAAACAGGTCCGCCGCCCATCCAATCATCACATTCTGAACGAACACCCCTCGGAAGTGCTGGGCATGGGCAAGAACATTCTTCCGAAACTGATCCAACGAGAGGTCGGTCGGACCGGGCGACACGTCCCGTTGCGGGTCGGCCATGACGCGAACGCCGCCGAGACGGAGAGCGATGTTCCTCGCGGGATCGCGCACGACATCCTTAAGCCCTTTCGGCATGCTCCAGTAGACGGTTCTCAGATACCCGTACAGACTTTTCATGACGCTTGTCTGGTCCGAGCCTTCAACAGATTGCGCAGAACACGGAACATTCGATAATCGCTCCAGACCGACACGCCTGAAGTTCCGGCGAACAACAGGCATTTGGTCAGGTCATCAACCAGCTTCGACGAAAACGGTTTCAGGGATTGCAGTCTGGAAAGATAGGTTTCCCAGATTGCGGCTGCGGACCGGTGCGTGCGCACCCAGTCGTAGAGCATGAAGCGCTCGGGCTGGTGCTGCAGGGCCTGCAGCTGCTGGTCCAGTTCCTCCGAACCCTCGTTAAGAAGGCCGCGACCGGAAAAGTTCCAACGTGCCGCCTCGGCCATTTCTTTCGGCGTAAGCAGCCCCTTGATGCCGTCGTAACCGACGAGCATGCAGGGACGCGAAGCCGCCGCCCCCTCGAGAAGCACGCGTCCCATGCCGGCCACCAGGGAATAGTTGGCCATGTGTTCGGCCAGCCGGTCATCCCAGCCGCCCATGGCAATCCACCGCCCCTCGGGATCTGCCTGCGAGAGGTATTGCCTGAGCTCGTCCGTCGCCGGACCGTCGCCGTAGATGTGCAACGCATGGCTCTTGCGCCGCAGAACTTCCGCGATCAGGCAGCGCAAGCCGGGGAGCTTGAAGCTGTCAAGACGTCCGGCCCAAAGCCAGGGCAGGCCCGGATCAGGTGCGGGAGCTGGCCTGGACGGCACATCAACGGCATTGGGCAACACCTCCGGATCGCAGTCGCCCATGCTCTTCGCGAGAAAAACCACTTCCTCGGATACGGCAAACTGCAACGAGGCTTCGGGCAGCAGCGCTTTCTGAAAAAGAAGATCAAAAATCGTATCGTCACCAACGGAAACCGACGCCGGTCCATGCAGCGTGGCAACCAGTGGAAGCCGCTTCTGGTGCGCCACGATCATGCCGATCAGCAGAGAAAGGAATGGATGGGCATGGACGACATCCACTTCATGTTCGTCAACGAAAGCACCGAGCCGGGCGACCATGTCGCGCACATCCTCCGGCCCGCGATTCATCGAGAGATCGTAAAGGCTGCTCGCGAATACTTCATCGGCCAGGGGATTGCGCGAAGACGCCGTTGCAAGGTGCATGCGAACGCCCCGTCCGGCCAAGTAACGCGCCTGACCGACGAGTTGGGTTTCAAGCCCACCTCCGAGGAAGGTCTCGCTAACGACGAGAATGTTCCTGACCTCCCTGCACATGCCAGACATCGACCCGATCCCTGCGATTTCCATGGCTTCACGCGGATATTCCAATGTCAGCAAGTTCTTCACTGGTATCCCGAAGCTTTGTTCCCAAATGGCGAACGAGGACACTTCGTTCCGAAACTGGGGCGCACGCGACCAAAATAGACAAATCATCGCGCACAGCCCCGCCGACAGGCGAACCCTCAGCTCAGCCTTTGGCGATTGCAGTGTTCCCAGCGCGGGCCAGGTCATCAACACCCAAAATAGGCGGAGAGGACCTCGTCCGGCGCACCATCCATCTTGATGCGGCCATACTCCAGCCAAATCACCCGGTTGCAGTTGGCCGCCAACAGTTGCCGGGAGTGGCTCGCCAGAACCAGGATCTTCGTTGCATCCACCAGTTCGGCCATCCTTTGGTTCGCCCGTCCCTTGAACTCCTCGTCACCGGTCGAAAGCCATTCGTCCATGATCAGGATTTCCGGACGTACCGCCGTGGACGTGGCGAACGCCAGGCGAAGCTGCATGCCCGAGGAATAGGTGCGAAACGGCACATCGAGAAAATCGCCCAGTCCGGAAAAAGCTGCGATCTCATCCATCTTCTCGGCGATCTCGCGGGGGGACATGCCCATCATGACCCCGCGCAGGCGAATGTTCTCGTAACCGGTCGCATCGGGGTCGATGCCAAGGCTGATGTTGATCAGGGAGATGCAATGCCCCTCGATCGACACTTCACCGTGGGTCGGAATGTAGATGCCTGACAGAACCCTGAGCAGCGTGGTCTTGCCAGACCCGTTGTGCCCGACAAGGCCAATGCGTTCCCCTTCCCTAATAGTCAGCGTCACATCCCGCAAGCCACTCACGACCACCAGACGGTCTGACTTTCGCTCGATCTTCCCGCCAGTCGCCACGCTGAGCACGCGGTTCTTCAGCGACCGGCTCGGCGAATTGTAAATCGGGAACTCCACACTGACATTCTGCAACTGTATCGACGTCATGGGTTTCAAAGCCAGTATGCAACGCGCCAGCGATATTTCCCGAAAAAGATGATTGCCCACGTCCACCCGACCACGGCCACGCCGAGCGCGACAATCCAGCTGATCCCATCGGGATACTCTCCAAGCAGCGGCATGCGAACCAGCTGCAGTAGGTGATAGAACGGGTTGACCTCGTACACCAAGGACGGGACGCGCTCGGGCAGCGTTCTCGTCATCCACATCACCGGGGTCAGATAGAACATCACCTGGAGGAAGTTGGTGAAGACCTGCGTCATGTCCCGAAACCGGGTGCAGATCAACGCACACACCAGAGTCAACCACGCCAGGTTCAGGATCAACAGCAGCAATCCCGGAACAGCCAGAAGCGCCTTCCAGTCCAGAAAATCCCCAACCAGAAAAAGAACAACAGGAAATATAACGATGTTATGACCAAGGATAATGACATTTCTCCACAATGTCCTGATGATGTGTATAAACAACGGCATTCTTACCTGAAGTATTATCCCTTCAGATGCGATGAAGGTTGTACACCCCTCGGCAATCGTCGTCGATAGAAAGTTCCAGACAATTATACTTACGCCTAGATAAAGAAGAAATTCACCCGCCGGTGCGCGGAAAAGCGTGCCGAAGATCAGGCCGATCGCAGCAATGAAAATGGCCGTGTTGAGCGTGAGCCAGAAAGCGCCAATGCGCGACCTGCGATAGCGCTGAGCGACGTCCTGCCAGCCGAAAACCAGGGCCACGCGGATGCTCCTCAGCGACTCGACCATGTCCGCAAGGGCGACGCGTGCGCCGGTCTTTCTCATGCCGCTGCTGCCGACGGAATGGTGCATCGCGGAGGATACGGCTTCACTCGTCACTGATCGCCTCTGTGCAGAAATGTCAACAGTATTCCGAACGCGGTTCGGAAGCCCATGCCCCACGACACCAATGAATAATTTCCAGTACGGATACGGTCAACCAACCATTTCATAACAACAAATATGATCATTGTTATGAATATGAGTTCAACAAATATTACAAGACGGTGACCTCAAACTTCATCTCCCAAATTGTTATTGTCAAATCATTATAGATGTTTGGCCGAATTTTCATAACGCGCACGCTTCGACGAGAGACCGGACGGCGCGCAGAAAGTCTTCCCATGGCAAACGAAAACCGGAGCAGCGAACTCGCTGCTCCGGTTGCTGTGCCGGCCCTCGACCGGCTACACAGGCATGCGGATCGCCCGACAGCTCATGACTGACAGAGGAATCCAGAATTCCGATTCTCGGAAATCAGGACAAGCCGAGCGTCACTCGCGCAGTCTGCGCTAACGGATCACCAGCACCGGGATCTCGGAGTGGGCGACCACCTCGGTTGTCTGACTGCCAAGCACGAGACGACGGATGCCGCGCCGGCCGTGGGATGCCATCACGATGAGGTCACAACCTTTTTCCTTGGCAGCGCGCAGGATACCCTCGGCCGGATGCGAGTCCGCGATGTGAACGGTATCGACTTCGACGCCGGTGCCTTCAAGCGCCTTGACCGCAGCGTCCAGAATTCGGGTCGCCTGCTCACGGGCCGCCTTCTCGAAATCCTGGATGATGTCGCTGTGGCCGCTATGCGCCAGCGTCGCCATTTCCAGCGCCGACCAGGGCTCCGTCACCGTCACGATGGTGACCTTGGCGCCAACATGCTTTGCCAACTGGCCGCCGTGGGCCAACCCCTTGGCCGCCAACTCGGACCCGTCGGTAGCGATCAGGATGTGCTTGTACATTTCAGCGCCTTTCGTTGCGATCATTATGTCTCCGATCCTAAACGCAGCAACTTTTTCGACAATTGTGGCAATTACTTATTGGTAATGACGATGACGCCGCATTCCCAAGCACGCGTACCGCCACCAGCGGCTAATTTCCCGCGACAGGACCTTGCACTATGTGCTTGTATGCGGTCCACTCCATCTGATCTCTTTTCCCTTGGGAGGTAATTTTCGTATGGCACTGTCCTATCCTGACGTTCAGCTCTTCATTAACGGCGAGTGGCGCCCGACGCGCTCGGGCAAGACGATCCCGGTGGTCGACCCAGCGACGGACGAGCAGATCGGCACCGTGGCCTGGGCAGGCAAGGAGGATCTGGACGAGGCGCTGGCGGCCGCCGCCGAAGGTTTCCGCGTCTGGAGCCGGACGTCGGCCTATGACCGCTGCAAGATCATGCGCAAGGCGGCGGAGCTGCTGCGCGAGCGGGCCGAAAGCATCGCTTGGATGATGACCCGCGAACAGGGCAAGCCGCTCGCCCAGTCCAGAATGGAGACGCTGGGCGGCGCCGACACGATCGATTGGTTCGCGGAAGAAGGGCGGCGCGCATACGGTCAGGTGATTCCACCGCGTTCGCCCAACGTCATCCAGATGACGCTGAAGCTTCCGGTCGGCGTGGTGGCGGCCTTCACGCCGTGGAACTTCCCGATCAACCAGGTGGTGCGCAAGCTCTCGGCTGCCCTCACCACGGGCTGCTCAATCATCATCAAGGCGCCGGAGGAGACACCGGCCTCCCCGGCCGAACTCATCCGGTGCTTTGCCGACGCCGGCGTGCCCGCGGGCGTGGTGAATCTCGTCTACGGCATTCCTGCTGAGATTTCCGAGTACCTCATCCCGCATCCCATCGTGCGCAAGATCACCTTCACGGGCTCCACGCCGGTGGGCAAGCATCTGGCCGCGCTTGCCGGCAAGCACATGAAGCGGGCGACGATGGAGCTCGGCGGCCACGCGCCGGTGATCGTGACGGCGGATGCCGACGTCAAGAAGGCCGTGTCGCTGATGGTAACCCACAAATTCCGCAATGCCGGTCAGGTCTGCGTGTCGCCGACCCGCTTCCTGATCGAGAACAAGGTAGCCGACGAGTTCCTGGAAGGCTTCACCGCAGCCGCGAAGGCCATCAGGGTCGGCAATGGTCTCGATCCGGAGACGGAGATGGGTCCGCTGGCGAACGACCGGCGCATTCCGGCGCTCGAAGCGCTCATCGGCGATGCGGTTGAACGGGGTGGCAAGCTGGTCACGGGCGGCAACCGCATCGGCAACCAGGGCTACTTCTTCGAGCCAACGGTGCTTGCCGACGTGCCGACCAGCGCCCGCATCATGAACGAGGAGCCGTTCGGCCCGGTCGCCGTCATCAACCGCTTCGACGAGCTGGACGAGGCGATTGCCGAAGCGAACCGTCTGCCCTACGGGCTGGCCGCCTATGCCTTCACCGGTTCCGACCGGACGGCCACGCGGCTCGGGTTGGAGGTGGAGGCCGGCATGCTCACCATCAACCACCTGGGCCTCGCGCTACCGGAAGTGCCGTTCGGCGGCATCAAGGATTCGGGCTACGGCACTGAGGGCGGCTCGGAAGCCATAGAAGCCTATCTCGAGACGCGGTTCGTAACACGAACGGCGTAACGGGCACGCCGCCCGCGCGACTTCGGGGAATCGGGACATCCCGATTCCCTGCTCCCCGACCGGCGCACATGACCGCCGCCGGCGCGCCCCACCACTGGCCCTGTGCTCTCGCCATCCGGGCCTTCAGCGCGCGACAGAGGACGCTTTTCCCCGGCTAAGACTGCCGATCCCTGCCCCGTCGCTTGAGGTCGCGGGCACAATCGTATTCATTCCCGGACTGAGACAATCATGTGCGTAAGGAGACCTTGCCGTGACCATCCAGAGATTTGAAACCAACCAGCGCATGAGCCAGGTCGTCGTGTACAATGGCGTGGCCTATCTCGCCGGTCAGGTGCCGAACGACTACGACGCCGACATGGCGACACAGACCGAGCAGGTGCTGGCGAACATCGATCGCCTACTGGCGGTGGCTGGCACCGACAAGTCCAAGATCCTGTCGGCGACGATCTATCTTTCCGACCTTCGCTATTTCGCGGAAATGAACGCCAAATGGGACGCCTGGGTGCCGCAGGGCTGCGCTCCCGCCCGCGCGACCGTGCAGGCTGCCCTTGCCGATCCGCGCATCAAGATTGAAATCTCGGTCATCGCGGCGGTCTGATTTCCTGATAGCTGAATGACAAAGGCCGGATCATCGGGAGATGATCCGGCCCGTTTTTTGGTGTGGAGCGGGCGCGGCTATCCAGAAAAGGCATGCCCCTGCCCCAATAGTCCGGCAAGTCCGCCATGAGGCGCGCAGGGGCAGCTCAGCCCCCCACCCGCCGGGACTTTCAACTCATGAAGAAGCTCTGGGTGCCGTGAGCCTCGATGGCCTCGGCCAGACGCGCCAGCGCATGGACGTAGGCCGCCGTGCGCATCGGGATCTTCTTTTCCTGCGCGATGTTCCAGATCGCGCGGCCCTCGCGCTCCATGATGATCTTGAGGCGCTGGTGAATCTCCTCGACGTCCCAGTAGTAGCCCTGCTTGTTCTGGACCCACTCAAAGTAGGAAACCGTCACGCCACCGGCGTTGGCGAGGATGTCGGGCAGGACGACGACATTCTTCTTGGCCAGGATCCTGTCGGCTTCCGGCGTGACCGGGCCGTTGGCGAGTTCGAGGATCACGCGGGCCTTGACCTGCTCGGCATTGCCCTGATGGATCATGTCCTCAAGGGCGGCCGGGACCAGAAGGTCGCAGTCCACGGCAATCAGGTCATCGGCCGAAAGCGCCTCATGACCGGACTGGCCGACGGTCGAGACGACCGACTGGCCGGCCGCCTTGGCTTCCAGCAGAAGCTGCAGGTTGAGGCCGAACTCGCAGTAGACGGCACCCTCGGAGTCGGAAACGGCGACGATCTTGTGACCATCGCCACCGAGCAGGCGGGCGATGTGCTGGCCGGCGTTGCCGAAGCCCTGAATGGCAACCTTCATCGACTCGCCGAGGCCAAGCTCGCCGGCGAGATGGCGGACGAGGTAGTAGCCGCCGCGGGCGGTCGCGTCGTCGCGGCCCTTGGAGCCACCCAGCGCGATCGGCTTGCCGGTGATGACGGCCGGCTCGTAGTTGCCAACGATCTGGCTGTACTCGTCAGCCATCCAGCCCATGATCATCGAGTTCGTGTAGACGTCCGGGGCCGGAATGTCGCGGTCCGGGCCGATAATGCGCGCAAAGGCCTGGATATAGGCACGGGACAGACGCTCGATCTCCGCCTTGGAAAGCGAGCGCGGATCAACCTGAACGGCGCCCTTGCCACCGCCGTAGGGCAGGTTCATGACGGCGCACTTGAAGGTCATCCAGAAGGCGAGCGTTTCGACCTCCGCGGCATTGGCGTTCGGATGGAAGCGAATGCCGCCCTTCGTCGGACCACGGGTATCATCATAGCGGCAGCGCCACGCCAGGAACGACTTGCGGGAGCCATCGTCCATGCGGATCATCAGGCGAGCCTGCGTCGTTTCACGCGGGAACTTAAGCTTCTCGATGACATCGTGGTCGATGTTCAGGTACTGGGCGGCCTCATCCAGACGGACCAGCGCCTGCTCAAGCTGGCTAGGTTCGCTCATCATTGTCCTTTCAGGTTGCAGTTGCGTTCGTTGAGGGAAGCGGCACAGGGAACCCGTGTGAGCGCATGCGCTCGCGTGGCACTGTGCGGGAGGAGATCACATCTCCGGTTTTCGGCGGCGTTTTCGGGCCGCACAAAGCTGGGCGGAACCCGGGAGACGGGTTCGCACGGAACCGATTGAAGCGGAAATGCGGGCTGCGACCGAACAGGTTCCGGGCACGGGAAATCGCGGTCCCTGGAAAAAAAAGACGGCGTGCGGGGCAACCGCCCTGCTCACACAACCAGCCCTCCCGTTCTCCAAGGTCCTCATCCAGCCGTGCCGCTCCAGTTCAACGGATTCGTCGCGCTGCCCGGAGGCGCTGCGCGATCCTCCCCTTGCGTGAACGGGACCGACCAGGCGACGATCGTCCCGTCACGTCTGACTGCATCTGCCTAGCAGGAAATGTGCACGGTTTGCAATAATCTTGCTCAAAAAGAAGGCATTGCTGCCAAAAATTTCGCCGGCGATTCCCCCAGGAAGTCGCCGGCGCATCTGATCCTGCCTATCTCGTAGGCAGTTTGATTGTTAAACAGTTACAATCCCTTAGCGTGCTCAGATCAGGCTCATGAACATCCGGATGCTGGTCAGCGCCAGAAAGCCTGCGAAACAATACCGCAGGGCGGCCGGGGAAATCGTGTGGGCGATCTTCGCACCCCACGGCGCGGTCAGCATGGACAGCGGGACGATGGCCACGAGACCGAGCAGATTGACGTAGCCGATCGAGAACGGCGGCAGCTGCGGGGCGCCCCAGCCGAACCATGCGTAACCAATGGTTCCCGGGATCGCGATGATCATGCCGAGCGCAGATGCCGTGCCCACCGCCAGACGGATCGGGTAGTTGAAGAACGACATGATCGGGACCGAGAGCGTGCCGCCGCCGATACCCATCATCACCGAAAAGAGACCAATGATCCCCCCAAGGAGCTCCTTTAGCGGCGACCCCGGCAGTTCGCGCTTCTTTGCCTTTTCCGAAGGCTTGAAGGCCATGTTGAGGGCCACTAGCGCTGCGACCACGGCAAAGACAAGGGTGAGAACCTGACCGCGCACGTTGCCGCCGAGGACGGTTCCGGCGATCACACCGACGGCGACCGCCGGGCCCCAGCTCTTCAACAGAGCCGTATCGACACTCCCCTTCTTCCAATGGGACCGCGCTGAAATGAAACCAGTGAAGATAATGGTCGCCAACGAGGTTCCCACGGCCAGGTGCATCCGCACCGCCAGGTCGATCCCCAGTACCTCAAAGACGAAGAAGAGGACCGGCACGATGACGATGCCGCCTCCAACGCCCAAAAGTCCCGAAATAATTCCGGCTATGCCCCCCGCACCCACCAGAACTGCAAGCAGTATGACTATCTCACTCAATCCATAGCTCGACATGGAACGCACTTTCAAATCGGGAAACTACATGCAGGACGGCTTGACAGCCGGCACATGAAAGAAACAATTATACTAGCGGAACCAATAAGGAAATAGGTATCACTCAGGACTTCACCGTGCAGGCTGGCAGGGCGCGTCTCAATTCGTCCATTGCGCTCGAGAAATTGCGCGAGCGCATCCGGGACCATCAGATCGACGGCGATCCGAAGCTGCCTTCGGAACGGGAGCTGGCGGCCGCCATGGGCCTTGGGCGGCGCGCGGTGCGGCGCGCCATGGAGGTGCTGGAGGCGGAAGGCCTCGTTTGGCGCCAACAGGGCAAGGGAACCTTTATCGGAGGTCGTCCCTCAGCCCATCCGCATTTCATCGGTGACCTTTCCGAGCGAACCAATCCGCTCGAGGTGATGGAGGCCCGACTGCAGATCGAGCCGCCACTGGCGCGCATAGCTGCCCTGCGCGGCAGCCCTGAAGATTTTGCCGCGCTTGAAAAGCTGGCGAAAAAGGCGTCATCATCACTCGACGACGACGCATGGGAACTGTGGGACAGCGCCTTTCACCGCAAGATCGCGGAATGCGCCGGAAACGGCCTGATGCTGGCGCTGTTCGACCTGGTGCAAAGAATTCGACAGGAACCCTGTTGGCGCTACCTGCGCGGGCTCGCCCGAACACAGGAACATCGGGAAAACTCGCACAGGGATCACGCCGAGATCGTTGCCATGATTACCGCTCGCGACGGAGCCGGGGCCGAATGCGCCATGCGCAGGCATCTGGCCGCCGTCAACGCGAGCTTGCAGGCCATCATTGCCGGGGAAGTTGGCGGTGCCAGCGTCCCTTCCGCAGACGAAAGGACAGTCTCTTCATGAATGAGTCGGCGTTGGCACGGGAACAGGCAGCCCCTGCGCCTGGGAGCAGTTCCGAGCTTGTGTTGCAGGTCGAGGACTTCACGCTCAGCTTTTCCGAAACCGCGGAGAAGAACCTGATCGACGGCGTTTCGTTTCAGGTGGAGCGCGGCAAGACGCTCTGCCTCGTCGGCGAGTCGGGCTGCGGCAAGAGCGTGACCTCGCTGGCGCTGATGGGCCTGCTCGCCTCCCCGCCCGCGCGCATTCGCCGCGGCAGGGCAATGTTCGGGGGCCGCGACCTGTTCGCGCTCAGCGAGCGGGAGAAGGCCGACCTGCGCGGCAACGAGATCGCCATGATCTTTCAGGAGCCGATGACGTCGCTCAATCCGGCCTTCACCATCGGACACCAGATTGCCGAAGGCATCATGCGGCACCGGCACCTGTCCAAGGCAGAAGCGCGCGCGGAAGCACTCAAGATGCTGCAGATGGTGCGCATTCCAGCAGCCGAAAGCCGGCTCGACGCCTATCCGCACCAGCTGTCGGGCGGTATGCGCCAGCGCGTGATGATCGCCATGGCGCTCGCCAACCGTCCGAAGCTGCTGATCGCCGACGAGCCGACCACCGCCCTCGACGTGACCATCCAGGCGCAGATCCTGAACCTCATCCGGCAGATTCAGGAAGAGACCGGCACGGCGATGATCCTCATCACCCACGATCTCGGCGTGGTGGCGGAAGTGGCCGACCACGTTGCGGTCATGTACGCAGGCCGCATCGTCGAACAGGGCCCGGTGGACGAGATCTTCAACGACCCGCAGCATCCCTACACGATCGGTCTTTTCGGATCGATCCCGACGCTTGGCCGCCGCCAGGGACGGCTCGCCACGATCAAGGGTTCGGTGCCGCCGCTCGAGCTGATGCCAAAGGGCTGCCGCTTCTCACCGCGCTGCCCGTTCTCGGACAGCCGCTGCCATGAGCAGGTGCCACCCTCGCCCCTGCTGGGTCCGAACCATCGCGCGGCATGCTGGTATGCCCCCCTCGAGCAGAAGCTGGGAGCGCTGCAATGAGCAATTCGGCTGAACAGACCCCGATCATCGAGGGGCGCAACCTCGTCAAGCGGTTCGGCGGCAAGAAGGGGCTGTTCCAGTCAGCGCCGACCGTGCATGCCGTCAACAACGTGTCGCTCTCGGTCATGCCGGGCGAGACCTTCGCCATCGTGGGCGAGTCCGGCTGCGGCAAGTCCACGCTGGCGCGGCTGCTGTTGCGGCTCATCGAGCCGACCGAGGGTTCGGTGATCTACCAGGGGCGCGACATCACCAAGCTGCCGGCGGCCGAGATGCGGGCGCTGCGCCGCGAAATGCAGATCATCTTCCAGGATCCGTTCGCCTCTCTGAACCCGCGCATGACGATCGGCAGCATCATCGCCGAGCCGATCCGCCTGCACGGGCTCGCCAAGGGCAAGGACGTGGACAAGCGCGTGGCGGAGCTGCTGCAGGTGGTGGGCCTCCGGCCAGAATACGCGAGCCGCTATCCGCACGAATTCTCGGGCGGCCAGCGCCAGCGCATCGGCGTGGCGCGCGCGCTGGCCGGCGAACCCAAGCTCATCATCGGCGACGAGCCGGTGTCGGCGCTCGACGTGTCGATCCAGGCGCAGGTCATCAACCTGCTCGAGGACCTGAAAGAGCAGTTCGGCCTGACGCTCATCATCGTGGCGCATGACCTCGCCGTCATCCGCCACATGAGCGACCGCGTGGCCGTGATGTATCTCGGCGAGGTCGTGGAGCTCGCGCCCGTGGATCCGCTCTACGAGACGCCGCTGCACCCCTACACACAGACGCTGCTCGACGCGATTCCAGTACCGGTTCCCGGCGGCAAGGAAAAGCGAGCACTCGCCCGCGGCGACATTCCGAGCCCGACGAACCCGCCGCCCGGCTGCCGCTTCCATACGCGCTGCCCGTTCGCGGTGCAGAAGTGCCGCGAGGTCCATCCGGAGCTCGAAGATGTCGGCGGCGGACGCCACGTCGCCTGCCATCTCTGGCGGGAGATCCAGGAGCGCGAACACCCCACGGCCCCCGTGGACCGCAGCAGCGAGAACCTGACGCAGAGGTTGGAGATCTACCGCGCCTATCAGGCAAAGAGGGACAAGTCCCCGGCGACGGTCGAGTAAGGGAGAGTTTGATGAAGTCTTTGAAGATACTAAGCCTGACCGCGGCGCTGCTGGCCAGCTCCGCGGCAATGGCGGCGGACCTGCGGATCGCCCTGCAGGACGATCCGGACGTGCTGGATCCGCACATGGCGCGCACGTTCGTGGGCCGCATCGTGTTCACGTCGCTGTGCGACAAGCTCGTGGACATCAACGAGCATCTGGAGATCGTTCCGCAGATCGCCACCGAGTGGTCGTGGAACGACGACGGCACCGTGCTCACCATGAAGCTGCGCGACGGCGCCGTGTTCCATGACGGTGCGCCGATCGACGCGGAAGCCGTTAAGGCCAACCTCGACCGCGCCCGCAGCGATCCGGAGAGCCTGCGCAAGAGCGAGCTCGCCTCGGTAGCCGACATCAAGGTGGTCGATCCGCAGACGATCGAGATCACGCTGAAGGCGCCGGACGCCGCGTTCCTGTCGCAGCTCACGGACCGCGCCGGCATGCTGATGTCGCCGGCCTCCTTCGCCAACAACCCCGGCCAGAACCCGGTCTGCTCAGGCCCCTATAAGCTGGTGGAGCGCGTCCAGAACGACCGCATCGTGCTGGAGAAATTCCCGCAGCACTGGAACGCCGCCAACTATCACTTCGACAAGGTGACCTTCGTCCCGATCCCGGACTCGACGGTGCGCCTGGCCAATCTGCGTTCGGGTGACGTGGACATCATCGAGCGCGTGGCGCCGTCCGACCTGCCGACGGTGGAGAGCGACTCGTCCATCAAGCTCGCCAGCGTGACCGGTCTCGGCTACCAGGCCATCGAGGTCAACATGGCGAATGGCGCGAAGGCCGATCATCCGCTCGGCAAGGACGCCCGCCTGCGCAAGGCGCTGGACCTCGCCATCGACCGCGACGTGATCAACGAGGTCGTGGGCGCCGGCACCTACACGCCCGCCTTCCAGGCGTTCCCGCCGGCGAGCTTTGCCTTCAACGAGGAGATCGGTGCGCAGAAGCGCGACGTCGAGCGCGCCAAGCACCTGATCAAGGAAGCCGGCTACGACCGCGTGCCGGTGGAGATCTCCTACGGCAACAACACCATCATGCAGCAGGTCTTCGAGCTGGTGCAGGCGATGGGCGCCGAGGCGGGCTTCGACATCACGCTGCGTCCGACCGAGTTCGCCGCGCTCCAGTCCGCGCTCAAGGCCGGTGACTTCTATGTCGGCCAGTCCGGCTGGTCCGGTCGCGTCGATCCGGATGGCAACATCCACCAGTATGTGAGCTGCGAAGGCGGCCTCAACGACATGAAGTATTGCAACGAGGAGGTCGACCGCCTGCTCAACGCCGCCCGTGCCACGAGTGACGAGGCGGAGCGCAAGAAGCTCTATGACCAGGCCCAGGTGATCCTGCAGGAAGACATGCCGGTCATCTACCTGTTCTACCTGCCGTGGCCGTTCGCTCACAAGGCCACGCTGGAAGGTTTCGTGCCCGTTCCCGACGGCATGATCCGCCTGGAGAACGTCAAGTTCGCAGGGTGAGCACCTAGCCAACACGGCGGCTCCCGACCACGGGGGCCGCTGCAACAACAAGAGGGGATGAACAAATGAAGAAGCTCATGCTGTCATTGCTGGCCGGGGTGGCGTTCTCGGGCGCTGCTTTCGCCCAGGATTTCCGCATCGGTCTGCAGGAGGACCCGGACGTGCTCGACCCGCACAAGGCGCGCACGTTTGTCGGACGCATCGTCTTCACGTCGCTCTGCGACAAGCTGATCGACGTCAATGCCAGCCTCGAATTCGTGCCGCAGCTCGCGACCGAATGGAGCTGGAGCAACGAGAACAAGACCCTGACCTTCAAGCTGCGCGACGATGTCGTGTTCCATGACGGCACGAAGTTCAACGCGGAAGCCGCCAAGGCGAACCTCGACCGCGCCCGGACAGAGCCGGACAGCCTGCGCAAGAGCGAGCTGGCCTCCGTCGACAGCGTCGAGGTCGTCGACGAATACACGATCGCCCTGCATCTCAAGCAGCCGGACGCGACGCTTCTCGCCCAGCTTTCCGACCGCGCGGGCATGATGCTGTCGCCGGCCGCCTTCTCGGGCGACGTCGTCACCAATCCGGTCTGCTCGGGCCCGTACAAGTTCGTCAGCCGCGTGCAGAACGACCGCATCGTGCTGGAAAAGTTCGCTGACTACCGCGACGCGGACGAGTTCCACTTCGACCGGCTGATCTTCCTGCCGATTCCGGACTCGACGGTGCGCCTCGCCAACCTGCGCGCGGGCGACATCGACATGCTCGAGCGCCTGAATCCGGCCGACGCCGAGAGCGTCCGCGCGGATGCGGGCCTCAACTTCCTGCCGGTCGCGGGTCTCGGCTATCAGGGCCTGACCATCAACGTGGGCGACAATCCGCGCGCATCGGGGCCGATCAACAAGGACAAGCGCGTGCGCCAGGCGTTGCAGCTCGCCATCGGCCGCGACATCATCAACGAGGTGGTGGGCCACGGCCTGTTCGAGCCCGCGCAGCAGCCCTTCCCGCCGGCAAGCCCGTACAACAGCGAGAAGTTCCCGCTGGTCCAGCGTGACGTGGAGAAGGCCAAGGCCCTGCTCAAGGAGGCCGGACACGAGACCGTTTCCTTCGAGCTCACCTTCGGCAACAACACCACCACCAGCGCCATCGCGGAGCTGATGCAGGCCATGGCGAAGGAAGCCGGCTTCGAGATCAGCCTCAAGCCGATGGAATTCGCTGCCATGCAGCAGGAGATGAAGGCCGGTAACCACGAGGTCACCCAGATCGGCTGGTCCGGCCGCGTCGATCCTGATGGCAACATCCATCAGTTCGTGACCTGCGAAGGCGCGCTCAACGACTCCAAGTACTGCAACCCGGAGGTCGACCGCCTGCTCAACGCGGCGCGCGTCACGCCGGACGTCGAGGAGCGCAAGAAGCTGTACGATGAGGCGCAGGCGATCCTGATGGACGAGCTGCCCATCATCTACATCTACCATCAGCCGTGGCCGTTCGTGACCTCGGCCAAGGTCAGCGGCTTCGAGCCGTCGCCGGATGGCATGGTCCGTCTCAAGGGCGTCAAGCTGGAGAACTGAGTGAGTCAGACCGGCGGGCTCGACCGAGCCTGCCGGTCGTTCAGGAAAGTAGAAGATGTTAAAGATCATTGCCAGAAGGGTCCTCGTAGCGATACCGACACTGTTCCTGGTGTCGCTGATCGTCTTCGGCCTGCAAAAACTGCTGCCGGGCGATCCGTTGCTGACGATGGCCGGAGAAGAACGAAACCCTGAGATCATCGAGTTTCTCCGGGAGAAGTATCACCTCAACGACCCGTTCTATCTCCAGTACCTGTACTGGCTGCGTGACGTGCTGACGGGCGATTTCGGCAATTCGCTGCGCACCGGCGTGCCGGTGTCAACGCTCATTGCCCAGAAGCTGCCGGTCACGATCCAGCTCGCTGTCATGGCAATGATCCTCGCGCTGCTGATCGGTATCCCGACCGGCATCATGTCGGCGGTCAAGAAGGGTAAGGCAGCCGACTACGTGGCCAATGCGGTGGCGCTGTCCGGCGTGTCGATCCCGAATTTCTGGCTCGGCATCATCATGATCATGATCGTGTCGGTGCAGTGGCGGCTGCTGCCGGCCTCCGGTTACGTGCCGCTGACGGAGGATCCGGTCCAGTCCATCCGCACGATGCTGATGCCCTCGTTCGTGCTGGCAACGGCGCTGGCGGCCTATCTCATGCGCCACACGCGCTCGGCGATGCTTGGAGTGCTGTCTTCCGACTACATCCGCACGGCGCGCGCCAAGGGGCTGCTGCCGCGCGTGGTGGTGCTGAAACACGCGCTGCGCAATGCGCTAATGCCGATCATCACGCTGACGACGCTGCTGTTCGGCGAGCTGCTGGCGGGCGCGGTGCTTACCGAGCAGGTGTTCACTATTCCCGGCTTCGGCAAGCTGATGGTGGACGCGGTGTTCACCCGCGACTATGCGGTCGTGCAGGGCGTCGTGCTGTGCACCGCGGCAGGCTTCATCCTGATGAACCTGCTGGCCGACATTCTCTACATCCTCATCAATCCGCGGCTAAGGCATCCCCAATGAGTGCTCAGGTAACAACAGCGTCCGCCGAAGCGATCGCACCCAAGCGCAAGCTGGGGCGGACCATGACGAAGTTCCTCAAGAACCGCAGCGCGGTCTTCGGGGGCTGCCTGGTGGTCCTGTTCATTCTGCTGGCGGTGTTCGCGCCGCTGCTGGCGACGCACGACCCGTTCCAGACAAGCTTCACCTCAATCCGAAAGCCGCCTTCGACCGCCTTCTGGCTGGGCACGGACGAGCTTGGCCGTGACATTTACTCGCGCCTGCTCTACGGCGCGCGGGCCTCGCTGATGGCGGGTGTGGTTTCCGTCACCATCGCGGTGATCGTCGGCGTGCCGCTCGGCCTCATCGCCGGCTTCTACGGCGGCTGGACGGACGCCGTGATCTCCCGCGTCACGGAAGCGCTGCTGGCCATTCCGTTCCTGATCCTGGCGATCGCGCTCGCCGCCTTCCTCGGCCCGAGCCTCACCAACGCGATGATCGCCATCGGTCTATCAGCCGTGCCCATCTTCATCCGCCTCACCCGCGGTCAGGCGCTGGCCGTGAAGACCGAGGACTATGTCGAAGGCGCGCGGGCAATCGGCCTGCCGAACCCGCTCATCATGGCGCGCTACATCTTCCCGAACGTGCTTCCGCCGATCATGGTGCAGGCGACGATCACGGTGGCGACCGCCATTATCGCGGAGGCGAGCCTGTCGTTCCTCGGCCTGGGCCAGCAGCCGCCGAATCCGTCCTGGGGCTCGATGCTGAACACTGCCAAGAACTTCATGACGCAGGCACCGTGGATGTCGATTTTCCCGGGCAGCGCCATCTTCCTCGTGGTGCTCGGCTTCAACCTCCTCGGCGACGGCCTGCGCGACGCGCTCGACCCGCGCGATAATTAAAGGAGCCGAATTCATCGCGGTTCCGGACGAATGGCCGGACTCCACCTTCTCCGGAACCGCCCGAACCATTCAGCTGCGCAGCGACGCGCGGCCTCACCCTTCTCCCAGGAGCTGCACAACATGATCACGACACGTCCCGAGATCCTCGGAACCTTCGGCGTCATCACAACCACCCACTGGCTCGCTTCCGCCGCGGGCATGTCCATTCTAGAAAAGGGCGGCAATGCCCTCGATGCCGCCGTCGCGGCCGCCTTCGTACTGCAGGTCGTGGAGCCGCATCTCGTCGGTCCCGGCGGCGAAGTGCCGATCATCTTCCACTCCGCCCGCACGGGAAAGACGCAGGTGCTGTGCGGCCAGGGTACAGCCCCCGCCGGCGCCACGCTGGAACACTACCGGAATGAGGGCCTCAAGCTTATTCCGGGCAACGGCCTGCTCGCCACGGTGATCCCCGGCGCGTTCGACGCGTGGATGCAGCTTCTGCGCGATCACGGCACGCTGCCACTCTCGGAGGTGCTGGCGCCCGCCATCTACTATGCCGAGAAGGGCCATCCGTTGCTGCCGCGCGTCTCCAACACGATCGCCAGCCTCAAGGACTTCTTCGAACGCGAGTGGCCAACCTCGGCCGCCTTCTTCACGCCCGGGGGACGGGTGCCCGCGCCGCGCGAGATCTTCCGCAACGAGGCGCTAGCCAACACCTGGAAGCGGATCATCCACGAGGCGGAGTCGGTGAAGGGCAACCGCGAGGCGCAGATCGAGAAGGCGCGCGACGCGTTTTACCGCGGCTTCGTGGCCGAGGAGATCGAACGCTTCGTGCGCGAGACCGAGGTGATGGACGAGAGCGGCGCGCGCCACAAGGGCGTGATCACCGCCGACGACATGGCCAACTGGGAGGCGACCTACGAAGAACCGCTCGCCTACGACTACCACAATTACCGCGTCCACAAGATCGGTCCGTGGGGCCAGGGCCCGGTGTTCCTGCAGACGCTGGCGCTGCTCAAGGGCTTTGACCTGACGAAGATGGACCCGAAGGGCGATGAGTTCATCCACACGGTCACCGAGGCGCTGAAGCTCGCCTTCGCGGACCGCGAGTGCTACTACAGCGATCCCAAGTTCACCGACGTGCCGATGGACGTGCTGCTGTCGGACGCCTACAACGACGAACGTCGCAAGCTCATCGGCGAGAAGGCTTCGCTCGACCTGATCCCGGGCATCGTGCCCGGCTACGAGGCGCAGGTCGAACGCATGATGGCCGCCCTCGAACGCCTGTCGCGTATCGCCGCCCCGGACGCCGCCAACAACGAGCCGACGCTCGCCGACATGCGCGCCTCCGCCCGCAAGGGCGACACGGTGCACCTGGACGTCATCGACGCCGAAGGCAACATGATCGCCGCGATGCCGTCGGGCGGCTGGTTCCAGTCCTCGCCGTATATCCCGTCGCTCGGCTTCATGCTCAACAGCCGCGCGCAGATGTTCTGGCTGGAGGAAGGCCTGCCGGCCACGCTCGCGCCGGGCAAGCGCCCGCGCACCACGCTCACGCCCTCGCTCGCCTACCGCGACGGCAAGCCGTACATGGTGTTCGGCACGCCGGGCGGAGACCAGCAGGAACAGTGGCAGATGCTGTTCTTCCTGCGCCATGCCCACCATGGCCTCAACCTGCAGGAGGCGATCGACATGCCGACCTCGCACACCGCGCACTTCCCCGGCTCGTTCTACCCGCGCGAGCGCAAGCCCGGCAACCTGGCCGTGGAAGAGAGCTTCGGCAAGGAGACGCTGGACAAGCTTGCCGCCCGCGGCCACCAGCTGGAAATCGCTCCCGCCTTTACCATCGGCCGCATGGTGGGCGCAGCCCGCGAGGAGAACGGCCTGCTCAAGGCCGGCGCCACCTCGCGTCTGATGCAGGCCTACGCCATCGGCCGCTGAGCTCAGGCACGGGTCCATCCGACCGAACCCCGGCGGCGGCAACGTCGCCGGGGTTTCATTTGCCGACCGTCCGTGTCGTTTGACAGAAGGACTACTGCTCCGCACCCTCAGGGCCCGGCAGGCAATGCCGGACCACATCGCGCACCACCTGGCGGGCGGCACGGAACCAGGCTTCGTCAGTGTCGCCGCGGTAGGAGATGATGCGATCGCAGCGGACTTCCTCCGCCTCGAGGTCGAGCACGTCGAACTTCACCCAGCCGATCAGCGTGCTGGTCTTCTGGAACATGCCGATAAGCATGTACCGCCCGTCCTCCGCCCGCGCCCGCTCCACCAGCTCTGCGACAGAAGCGGGGCAGCCTTCGTCTCCGCACTGGAGGACAACCGGCTCGACCAGTCCCGACTCGGAGAGGAACTTGTGCGTGGCATCCATGGCAATGTCCAGGCGACGTTCATGGTCCGCCCGCTGGTCCCTCACCTCGCCGGAGGTGTCGCGGAAGCCGAAGGGAACAATCACAAACCGCTGCAATGAAGAAGCGCCGGTCTCAGCCTGCACGGCGGACGCCGCGTTCTCCTCTGCGAGACCGGCTGACGGCGGCAGCAGCACCGCAAGTGCTAGGCCAAGTGCAAGTCCGAATATCCTAGCCATGGTTCCTCCTCCCGTGGCGATAATGAACAATACTCTTCGCTGGCCGGAAAGATCCACCCGGTGCGCGACACGCCTTCCCCCTCCCCTGCGCATGGCGGACGACCCGCGCCGGGCCCAAGGAGCGCCGGCCTGACTTGTGGACAGAGGGGGAGAGGAAATCCGGAGGGTCGCGACGCCTGATCCGGGCTAATGTCCCATTGACCAGACCGGGACTTCCAGCGGCTCAAGGATGCCCGCCTGTCTGCGCGTCTTCCTGACAGCATCAAGAATACTATCATGGGCGAAGACGGCACGCCGCCCGGCCTCGATCAGCAGATCGACATCTTCCCTGGGCAGGCTCAGGCGCGTCGGTATCCGGCTGAGCCTTGCCTCGACCTCCTCTCCAAGGTCCACGAAGGCCAGATGCTCGACGATCACGTTCACGTCCCGGCAGTCCCAGTCATTCCCGGTTCCACGGATACGCCTGACCGTCTCCAGCGGAAGCGAGCAGCGGTACTGGACCAGCTTCTCCTTCCAGCGCTGCATGGCGGCTGTCAGGGCATCGAGGCTCTCCCGCAAGCCGGAGGTGAGGTTCGTCTCGATCAGTGCGAACATCAGATCGTCGATGTAAGGGCCGTCCATCGTTTCCGCCCAGGTGGCTGTCTGAGCCCTGCCTGCGTCCGCGACAACAAAGATCAGGTGGCGCAACTTCACGGCATCCTCCGCCGAGAGCGGGCCGTGGGGCGTGTTGGCGGAGGCGCGCGCCAGCGACAGACCGGTAATGCCAAGATTGTCGGTCAAAGCCCCGTCGAGAAGCTTCACATAGCGAAGATTGGGATTGAGGCGGTATCCGGCCAGCGCCCGGGCATAGGCATTCAGGCGAAGCGACGTGTCGGGATCGCCCAGCGCCCGCCGCATCCAGGCCGGGAATTCCTGCTGGCAGTCAGTTGCCGGCGCCTCCAGCACGATTGGCGCAAAGACCAGCGGAAAGGACGAAGAGGCCGCCACCGCATCCGCGAGCTTCAGCGCGCCGAGATCGCTGCAAAGCGCGGCGAAGGTCTCCTCGTTGAACAGGAAGGGCGTCCGGTGGTAGAGGTCCGAAGCGTTGATCCAGAGAACCGGCGCGTGCTGCCTGTCGCGCAGCGAGGCGAAGGTCGCCCCCTCAAAGACGTGCCTGTCGAGCCAGTTGCGGAAGGTGGTGCGATCGTTCATGCCGCCTTTCAGCATCCGCATCAGGTTGAGCGGGTGAGGCCGGGTGTTCAGGACGCTCTCCGGATCCTGATAGAGGAAACGCCTGTCGAGATCCCGGAAGCCGGACGTTCCCTTCAGCGCAAAGTAGCCCGCGGTCACCGCCCCCGCAGACACACCGGCAACCACGCGGACATTGTCCGCCATCGTGCGGCGATACGGATCCATGTCGATGACCAGCTCATCCAGTCCGAGCAGCACGCCGTAGGCAAAAGCTGCAGCCCGCATGCCTCCGCCCGAAAAGGCGAGCGCAACGACCGTCGATCCGTCGTCGCCCACGTCCGGAATGTAGTCGAACGTCCCCTTCCTCGGCTCACTGACGAAGGTGTTTATGGGGCCTACGTCCCTGACCCTATCCTGCGCGGCCACAAGAAGCCCGCAAAGTGCCACGCACAGCAGCAGCCACAAGGCCCTCCTCTTGCTCTTCATGTGGCGCACTGAACCGCTCCCCGCACGGTTTAGCTAAATGACCAGGCTATACAAAGCCACATCATATTAAACATCAGTAACCGCCTTTCAGGGCAACCCCCACGAGCGAGCAACGGTGCGGCGAGTACAGACGCCGCCTCGCGCAACAGATGCGGCAAAACCAGAATGGTTGTGCGATAGAAACTTCGGCGCTTCTCCCGGCAGGCGCTTCGTCCTACATTCCGTTTTTTCCAAACCGAAGGCGGGATGGCAGGATTCCGGCCGAATCCTCATGGAAGGGCGCAGCATGTACGGGATCGTCGGAGCGATCATTCCAATTCTGTTGAGCGTGGCTCTCATGATCCTGGGCAGCGGTGCGCTCAACACCCTGATCGGCATCCGACTCGACGGGGGCGGCTACACGCCGTTCATCATCGGCATCATCACAGCCGCCTATTACACGGGCCTGACGCTCGGATCGTTGGGCTGCTCGCGGCTCATCACGCGGGTCGGCCACATCCGCGCCTTCGCCGCGTTTGCCTCCGTCTTCTCGACCGCGACGCTCGGGCACGGGCTCACGGGCGACATATACATCTGGGGCGCGTTGCGCTTTGTGGAGGGTTTCTGCCTCGCCGGCATCTACATGTGCGTGGAGAGCTGGCTCAACGACAAGGCGACCAACGAAACGCGCGGCAAGATCCTGTCGCAATACATGATCGTGCTCTACGCCTCGATGGCTGCCGCGCAACAGCTGATCAACCTGGACGAGCCGTCGCGGCCGCACCTGTTCATCGTCATCGGCATGTTGCTGTCGATGTCCCTGGTACCGATCGCGCTCACGCGCAGCAGCGCACCGTCGCTGCCGGAGGTGAGTTCCATCGGCGTGCGGCGGCTCTACGAGGCCTCGCCGCTCGGATTCGCCGGCGTGTTCCTGAGCGGCGCGATGCTGGGATCCGTCTATGGCCTGGGGCCCATCTTCGCGACGCAGTCGGGCGCTGGCGTTTCCGGTGCCGCCATGTTCATGACGGTGCTGATCGCCGGCGGCGTGCTGCTGCAATGGCCGTTCGGCTGGCTGTCGGACATCTTCGACCGCAGGCAGGTGATCATTGCCAATTCGATCGCCTTCTTCGTCATGTCGCTCCTGCTCGTGGCCATCCCGGACAAGCAGGGGTGGCTTTTCTCCATCTGCGCCATGCTGGCCGGCGGGCTGCTGTTCAGCTTCTATCCGATGGCGATGGCGCACACCAACGACCACATCCGGAAGGAGGAGATGGTCAGCGCCAGCGGCGGCCTCATCCTCATCAACTCCGTGGCCTCCATTCTCGGACCGCTGATTGCGGCAGCCTTCATGTCATGGTTCGGGCCAGGTGGCCTGTTCATCGCCACCGGCCTCGCCTCGACGGGACTGGCCGCGTTCGGACTGTGGCGAACACGCGTGCGCCAATCCCCCGCGCCCGAAGACCAGATGAACTTCCACCCCGTGCCACCGACAACGCCGGTCGTCGTACCGCTGCATCCGGCGCACGACGACCAGGAAGGCAACGCCGAGCAGACCAGCGCAGGATAGGCCTGCCAGGGCGCCAACTGCAGAAGAGTGTCTGCGGAAAGCCGCATCCGGAAAGCCGGCCGCCGCGCCGGAAGGCGCCCCGCAATAGAATTGAGGTGGAAGGTTCCGTCGGAACCTTCCACCCCTCCCCGGACAAATCCTCCAGTCCCTTCTTCTATTGTTTTCCTGGAGGCTGCTCCCCGATCCGGTGTCGTGATCTGCGATCAGGGAGAATTCTGCCCGATCCCCCCGAAATCCCTGTGCTGCGGAAACGAGGTGCCCGAACCACGGGCGCCCCGGCGACGGCCCCAAGAGGGAAAGGCCATCAGAGAGCGAGGTACTCCTTGCGCAGGCGTTCGTTGTCGAGCAGCTCCTGCGCGCTGCCGGCCCAGACCAGCTCGCCCGTGTCGAGGATCACGGCCCGGTCGGACATGCGCAGGGCGGCCACCGCGTTCTGCTCCACGATGATCGTCGTGATGCCACGCGCGCGGATGTCCTGTACGATCTTCTCGATTTCCCGGACAATCACGGGAGCGAGACCCTCGTAAGGCTCGTCGAGCAGCAAAAGCTTCACGTTGCGCGCAAGCGCGCGGGCGACGGCCAGCATCTGCTGCTCGCCGCCCGACAACGTCACACCCTCCTGCTTGCGGCGTTCGGCAAGACGCGGGAAGTGCTCGTAGATCTCCTCCAGCGACCAGCCCTGATCCGGCGCGACCTGCGCCAGGATCAGGTTTTCCTCGACGGAGAGGCCGGGGATGATGCGGCGGTCTTCCGGCACCAGCTGGATGCCGGCGCGGGAGGCCTGCCAGGCCGCCATGGTGTGAATCGGCTTGCCTTCGAGCCAGATCTCGCCCTGCTTCAGCTCGGGATTGTCGAGGCGGGCGATGGTGCGCAGCGTCGAGGTCTTGCCCGCGCCATTGCGGCCCAGCAGGGCGACGATCTCACCCTGGCGGACATCGAGCGACACGCCCTGCACGATGTAGCTTTCGCCATAGTAGGAGTGCGCATTGCGCATGGCGAAGAAGACCTTGGTCGGGTCCGGATCAAGGATGGCGGAAACCGCCTCGCGCTTTGTCGTCGTCATCACGTTCATTCCGCCTCCACTCCCCCGAGATAGGCTTCCTGCACCCGCGGATCCTCCTTGATCTCGTGCGGCAGGCCGGTCGCTATGATGCGGCCCTGGGCCAGAACCGAGATCTTGTCCGCGAGGGAGAAGACCACGTGCATGTCGTGCTCGATGATCACCTTGGTCATGCCGCGCTCCTTGATCTTCTTCAGGAGCGCGATGGTCGTGTTCGTATCGTGGCGGCTCATGCCGGCCGTCGGCTCGTCGAGCAACAGCAGGCGCGGATGCTGGATCAGGCACATGGCGAGCTCCAGCCGGCGCTTGTCGCCCCGCGACAGCGCCCCCGCATGATCATCGCGGCGGCCGATGAGACCGAAGTCCTCCAGCAGGTGCTCGGCCTCCTCGCGGATCTCCTTCTCGCTCTCGACCGAGCGCAGCATGTTGACCCTGAAGTCGCCGTCGCGCTTGGCGAAGGCCGGAACCATGACATTCTGAAGAACCGTCAGGTCGGGAAAGATCTCCGGCGTCTGAAAGACGCGCGAGATGCCAAGCTGGTTGATCTCGTGCGGCGCCCTGCCGGTCAGAACGGTCCCGTCGAAGATCACGGCACCACTGGTCGGAGGGATGCGGCCAATGATGACGTTGAGAAGCGTCGACTTGCCGGCACCGTTCGGGCCGATGATGGCGTGGGTCTTCCCTTCCTCGACCTGGAGGTCAATGTCGGAAAGGGCTCTCAGACCGCCGAAGTTCTTCTGCACGTCGGCGACGTGGAGGACGACATTTTCAACGGGTTCCATCATGATGAGTCCTCCTATTCCGCCGGTTGAACGCCAACCTGACTGGCGCGCTTCGAGCCATTGCCCATACGGCCGAGCCAGGCCGCAATGCGGCGGAAGCCTTCCATGAGACCACCAGGCAGGAACACCACGATCAGCACGAAGACCAGGCCGAGCGACAGGTGCCAGCCCTCGCCCACGAATTTCGAGCTGATGGTGACCGCGACCTCACGGACGCCGTCGGGCAGGAAGCTGTAGAAGTTGTTCAGGACATTGGCGTTGAACGACGAGAAGATGTTCTCGAAGTACTTGATGATCCAGGCGCCGATCACCGGGCCGACCAGCGTGCCGACGCCGCCGAGAATGGTCATCAGCACCACCTCGCCCGACGCGGTCCAGCGCATGCGCTCCGCACCGGCCAGAGGATCGGTGACCACAAGCAGCGCGCCCGCGAGACCGGCCAGCATGCCGGAAATGACGAAGGCGGTGAGTGTGTACGGCCGCGTGTTAAAGCCGGTGTAGTTCATGCGGGTCTGGTTCGACTTGATGCCCTTGAGCGCCAGGCCGAAGGGCGAATTGAAGATCCGCATCGCCAGCAGGAAGGAGGCGATCAGAAAGAAGGCGGAGAAGTAGAAGCCGTTCCAGCCACCCAACGACATGCCGAACAGGCTCGGAACCGGCATTCCAGCCGCCGGTTCGGCGAACAGGCGGTCGAGATAGCGCGGGTCGTCAAGCGCCATGCGCAGACCGGTTTCGCCATTGGTGATCGGGGTGAGCACCGAATAGGCGAGGTTGTAGCACATCTGCGCGAAGGCAAGCGTCAGGATCGAGAAGTAGATGCCCGAACGGCGCAGCGAAACGTAGCCGATGGCAAGGGCGAACACTCCCGACACGATCAGCGCAAACAGGAGCGCCGGCACCGCGTTGAGGCTCAGCAGCTTGAACGACCACATCGCGGCGTAGGAGCCGATGCCGAAGAAGGCTGCGTGGCCGAACGAGAGGTAGCCGGTGAGGCCGAACAGGATGTTGAAGCCGGTGGCAAAGATGCCGAAGATCATGAAACGCTGCAGCAGGTCCGGATAGGCCGCCCCGAACGGGGCAGCCAGGATCGGCAGCAGCAGAACCACGCCAGTGAAGCCGGCGAAGAGAAAGAGGTCTCTGCGTGACATGAAGCTGGTCATTTCAGGCCTCCATCACGCCGCGCCGGCCCATCAGTCCGCGAGGACGCACGAGCAGAATGACGACGGCGACGAGGTAGATGATGATCTGGTCGATGCCGGGCAGGATCGCCTTCACCTGTGTCATCGAGGCGAAGGACTGCAGGATGCCCAGCAGGAAGCCGGCAGCGACGGCGCCGGGCAGCGAGCCCATGCCGCCCACCACGACCACGACGAAGGATATCACGAGGAACTCCATACCGAGCGTGTAGCTCGGAGGCAGGAGCGGCGTGTACATCACGCCCGCCATGCCGGCGACGATAGCGGCAATGCCAAACATGATTGTGAAGCGGCGGTCAATGTTGATGCCGAGCAGGCCCACGGTCTCGCGGTCGGCCATACCGGCGCGGACAACCATGCCGAAAGTGGTGAACTGCAGGAAGGCGAAGACCGCCCCGATGATCGCGATCGCGAACAGGAAATAGACCAGCCGCCACAGAGGGTAGGTAATGACGCCGGCCTGCATGCCGAGCCAGGCACCGATGTCGGCGGCACCGCGCAGATCGGTCGGCATCGGCTGCGGATGCGGGTTGGGGCCGAAAAGCGCCTTGATGACCTCGCCGATCACGATCGCGAGGCCGAAGGTGACAAGAATCTGTTCCGCGTGCGGCCGCTTGTAGAAGAACTTGATGAGGCCGCGCTCCATGGCCACGCCGACAAGCAGCATAACCGGCACGGCGAGCAGCAGCGACAGCGGCACCGAATAGTTGACGAGGATCGCACCGAAATCGCCGAACCATGCCTGAACCAGCGGCTCGCGCACCTCAAGCGGCTGGCCCCACGGCGACAGTTTGGTGGGGTCGACGTGGACCGTCTCGAGCGTCAAAAGATACCTGAAGGCCACGGCGCAGAAGGCGCCAATCATGAACAGGGCGCCGTGGGCGAAGTTGACGACACCGAGGGTACCGAAAACGATGGTCAGTCCGAGCGCGATCAATGCGTATGCGCTACCCTTGTCGAGACCATTCAGAAATTGCAGAAAAATGACTTCAAACATGGCCGGCCTCCCGGACTGTATTCAGCATGTTGAGCGACGCCAGCCCCGCCGCTCGTGGGCGGCGGGGCGGCTGTTTCGATCAGACAGCCTTACCGGCACTGCGGGACCGGCTCTGCGGGGCCAAGATCGCCGCCGAAGATGCTCGGGTCGTAGGTGACCTCCTCGCGCGGAACCTCCCGGACCACGTTCAGCACGTCGAACTGGCTGGTCGGGTTCTCGTTGCCGCGCACCACCAGCACCGACTTCATGCACTGATGGTCCTCGGCGCGGTAGAGCGTGGGACCATTGCCCATGCCGTCGAACTCGTGCCCCTCGAGGGCCTTGATGACCTCCGGCGGATAGAAGGTGCCGGCCCGCTCCACGGCGTCGGCATAGAGCAGCGCCTGGACATAGGCCGTGTGCGCAGCCTGGGAAGGCGGCGTGCCATAGGCAGCGCCAAAGGACTTGGTGAAGGCCTGCGAGCCCTCGTCCGAAAGCGCCCAGTGCCAGTTAGAGGTACCGAAAATGCCCTTGATGCTTTCGCCCGCACCCTTTGCCATCAGTTCGGAGAACAGCGGCACGACGATCTCGAACTGCTTGCCGTTGGCCTGACGGTCACGCAGACCGAACTGCACGGCCTGGGTCAGCGAGTTGACCATGTCGTTGCCGTAGTGGTTCAGGATGAGCACGTCGGCGCCAGAGTTGAGAACCGGCGTGAGGAACTGCGAGTAGTCGCCTGCGCCGAGCGGCGTGCGAACGGTAGCGACGGTCTCCCAGCCGAGCGCTTCGGTCGCGTTCTTAATGGATTCTTCCTGCGTCCAGCCCCAGGTGTAGTCCGCCGTCAGGTGATAGGCGCGGCGATCCCGGCCATAGGCCTCGGCGAGAACCGGCGCGATGGCAATACCCGACTGGTAGGCATTGAAGAAGTGGCGGAAGCCGTAGCGGCGCTTGTCCTTGCCGGTGGTGTCGTTGGAATGGGTGAGGCCCGCCATGAAGATGACGCCCATCTCCTGGCAGAGGCTCTGCACCGCTATTGCTTCACCCGAGGACGAACCGCCGGTGACCATGATGGCGCCATCGCGCTCGATCATACGCGTTGCACCGGCGCGGGCCACGTCGGAAAGTGTCTGGCTGTCGGACGTGACGAACTCGACCTTCTTGCCAAGGATACCGTTGCCCTTGAGCGCAGACGGCTTGAGAACGTTCAGAAGGCCGCCGTCGCCCTCACCGTTCAGGTGCTTCACGGCCAGCTGGTAGGCCTTGAGCTCGTCGGCACCTTCCTCCGCATAGGTGCCGGTGAGCGGCAGGTTAAGGCCAAACACCACCTTGCCCGTCTTTTCAGGATCGTTGCAGAAGTCCTCCGCCCACGCCCTCTTGGTGAAGAAATACGGCGTCGAAAGGGTTACCAGCCCGGCGCCAGCCCCTTTCAACAGGCCACGCCTGTTGATGCGAAACTTTGTCATGCGACCTCCTCCACAAAACAAGTTTGCCGGGCGTTAAGAGATGGGAAAAATATAATACTGGCAATACACATTTGCTTTTATTGCATTTTTTTGTAAATTTACAAACTGCAAGCAAGATAACAATGTAAAGATATGTACGCACGGGAGGGACGATGCGCGCGCCGATCGGCATCCGCATCAGACGGAAAAGGCAGGAACTGGGCCTTTCGCAGGCGCAGCTGGCGCGGGAGGTCGGCATCTCGGCGACCTATCTTAACCTGATCGAAAACAACAAGCGCGCCATCGGCGGAAAGCTACTGGCGCGGATCAGCGAGCGGCTGGACCTCGACCTCGACGAACTGTCCGGCGTCAAGGAGGCGCGCAGCATCCAGGTGATCGAAGAGCTGCTGGCGGATCCACTGATGCGCGGGATCAGGGTCGAGCCCAATGCGATTCGGGATCTGGTGGCGCATTTTCCCGAGGTAGGGTTGGCGCTGACCCGTCTCTACCGGTCCTATCAGGACGCGATGGCAAGCATCGAGGCCTATGTGCACCGCCTGCGCTCCGACCCGCTGCTGTCGGAAATGCTGCACCTCGTGCTGAACAGGATCGCGGCGATCCGCTCGGGCGCGGAAATCCTCATTACCGTGCCGGACCTGACCGGAGAGGAACAGGGCCGCTTCATCGAGACGATCAACAGCGAGAGCGTGGATCTCACGGCGATCGTCCGCAATCTGGTCGACTATTTCGAGCGCACCGTCGCACAGCAGAAGGCGATCTCCCCGCTGGCGGAGCTGGATGAAGCCATCATCGCCCATCAGAACCATTTCCCCGCGCTCGAAGACCTTGCGGAGCAGCTGCGCCGGGAAACGCAGGCGGGCGGCCAATGGGACGAGAGCAGCCTCATGCAGGCGCTGCACAGACGCTTCGGCATAAGCTGCCGGCGGATGGCGCAGGCAAACGCGATGACCGGGCAGCAGAAGTACGACCCGGTGACGAAACAGTTTCTCATCCGCACGTCGGCCACGGCGGCGACACGGGTGTTCCAGATGGCGCGGCTCTACGCGCTGCAAGCGGCACCAGGCGAGCTGGACAAGACGGTCTCGCGGCTCGGCCTGACTTCGGACGACGCCAGGGCGCTCGCGCGTCGCGCCATGGCCTCCTACGTGGCCGGTGCGATGATGATGCCATACCAGCCGTTCCTGCGTGACGCGGAGCAGACGCGCTACGACATTGACCTGCTTTCCCACCTCTACAATGCCAGTTTCGAGCAGGTAGCGCACCGGCTGGTGACGCTCCGGCGCAAGAATGCGGAGGGGCTTGCATTCGGTTTCCTGCGCTCGGACCGCGCGGGGCGGCTCACCAAGCGCTTTCCGATCAGTGGCCTGACGCTTCCCGTTTCAGGCTATGGCTGCGTGCTGTGGCCAATCTACGAGGCGTTCAGTTCGCAGGGCTTCGTGCGACAGGTGGCGGTGTTCCCGAGCGGCGGACGCTTCCTGCTCATCGCCAAGACCGTGACCAAGCGGGCCTCAAGCTACAACGAGCAGCCGCTGGTCTACTCCATCATGCTGGCCTGCGACCTCGTGCATGCCGACCGGACGGTCTACGGTCAGGGGCTCGACCTTTCCCACGGGGCCGTGCCCGTCGGGCCATCCTGTCTGCTCTGCCCGCGGCAGGACTGCAGCCACCGTCAGGAAGCCTTCTCGACGGCAGTCCTCGCCGAGTGATCGAGCGGCAGCGTCACGCGGAAGCAGGCTCCCGGCAGATGCCCCCGGGTGAGCTCCAGGGTGCCGCCCAGCTTATCGACGATCGTGTGGGCGATGTTGAGACCGAGGCCGAGGCCGACGTAGCCTCCCTCCAGGTCGGACCGCCCTGCCCTGACGAACTTGTCGAAGATTGTCTTTCGATAGGGCTCCGGAATGCCCTGGCCGTTGTCGGAAATCTCGACAATGTAGTGTCCGTCAGCCAGCCATGAGGTGATGTGCACGCGGGGCTGCTGCGCCTCGTTATGCGAGATCGCATTGGCAATGATGTTGATGTAGACCTGGCTCAGCCGCCCGGCGTTGGCAAAGATGGGCGCATAACGCGCGCGCGGCCCCATCTCGATGGCGACCTCGCGTTTGCGGGCCAGCGCCTCGCAGACGACAATCGCGTCGTCCAGCACCTCCTCGCCGTCGATGGACTGGTTCACCCATTCACGCTCGCCCTGCTCGAGGGCGCTCAGGTCCAGGATCTCCTCGATGAGCTTGGTCAGGCGGACGCTCTCGGTGTGTATGGTGGAGATGAAGCGCCGGGCCTGCTCCTCCGGAAGGTCCTGCTCCGTAAGCAAAATCTCGGAGAAGGAGCGGATCGAGGTCATCGGCGTGCGGATCTCGTGGCTCACGTGGGCCAGGAAGTCATCCTTCTGCCGGTGCAGCTCCTGCAGCTTGGCGTTGGCCTCCTGAAGCTGCTGGGCGGTGACGCGCAGCTCCTGCGAGGTGCGCTCGAGCTCGTGCGAATACTCGATCGCCTGCTGGGTCTCGTCGGCGATGCGCATCGCCTCTTCGAGCGAGATGGCGTCGCCGGCCACGACGCTGGTCAGCAGGATGTGGGCCGAGGCGGAGCCGATGGCGCCCGCCAGTTCCTTTTCCAGTTCGGCGATGAATTCCGGCGGAACGTCGAGCCGGGCCGAGCCCGAGCGCGAGACGCCGGCGGCGTCGAATAGATCGTTGGCGCGCTGCCAGCCCAGCACGCGCTCGGCAACGAAGAACAGCTCGCTGGTTGTGGCAGAGCCGCGGATCGTCTGCGGCTGGAAGGAGGTGCTGCGGCGGAAGACGTCCACGAAAAGCGTCGACTGGATGCGCTCCAGGGCCCCCTGGGACGTTGAGACCGACACGACAGCGAAGATGGAGCAATTGGCAAGCAGGCTCCAGAAAACGGCATGCACCAGGGGGTCCACCCCCGTCATGCCGAACAGGCTCTGCGGGCGCAGGGCCGCGATCCCCCAGGGACCGTGCTCCATGACAGAGGCGACCCATGGGCTCGACGTCTCGAAGCTCGGCAGGAACATGGTCCAGGCCCAGACGAGGAAGCCCACCAGCATGCCCCAGAAGGCGCCCTTCAGGTTGGCGGAGCGCCAGTAGAGCGCGGCCAGCACCGCCGGCAGGAACTGCGCCACGCCGGCAAAGGATATGAGGCCGATCGGAGCCAGGGCGTCGGAGTCCTTGGTCAGCCAGAAATAGATGAAACCCAGGGAGACCAGGGCCGCGATGGAAAAGCGACGGCTGCGCAGCAGCAGCCGGGCGATGTCGCGATCGCTGCCCACCTCGGCTCCGCGGGAGCCCCGCAGCACCAGCGGCAGGACGATATGGTTCGACACCATGATCGACAGCGCGATGGAAGCCACGATGATCATCGACGTGGCGCTGGAGAACCCGCCGATGAAGGCAAACAGCGCAAGCCCTTCCCAGCCGGCCGCCATGGGCAGCGTCAGCACATACATGTCAGGATTGGAGCCCGCCGGCATGGTAGCCAGCCCGTAGAGCGCAATCGGCGCGGTAAAGATGCTCATCAGCAGCAGATAGGCCGGGAAGGCCCAGCCCGCCGTGCGCAGGAAGTTCTCATCCGAGTTCTCAACGATGGTGATCTGGAACTGGCGCGGCAGACAGATCACAGCCGAAGCGGACAGCACCAGAAGAGCCACCCAACGGCTGCCGAAGGGCGATTTCTCATAGATCTCCAGGCCCGCTTCCGCCGCCTTGCGGTAGACCTCTCCCATGCCGCCGCCAAGCCCGTAGACCACGAAGATGCCAACCGCAAGCAGCGCGAACAGCTTGACGGTCGCCTCGAAAGCAATGGCCGCGACCACACCCGGGTGCTGCTCACGGGCGTCGACATGGCGCGTGCCGAAGAGAATGGTGAAGAGCGCCATGCAGACGGCCACACCCAGGGCCAGCGTCAGTTCGTCGAAACTGCCGAGATTGCCGGCCCCTTCCCGCGAAACGGTCACAGCCTGGATGGACGAGGTGATCGCCTTCAGCTGCAGGGCGATATAGGGCGTGACGCTGACGACGGCGATGATGGTGACCAGGATGGCGAGCTGGCTCGATTTGCCGAAACGGGAGGACAGAAAGTCGGCCACTGAGGTGATGCGCTGGGAATGGCTGATGATCAGCAACTTGCGCAGCAGAAACCACCAGCCCACGAAAACCAGGGTGGGGCCAATGTAGATTGCGGTGAACTCCAGGCCGCTGCGGGCCGCGGTGCCAACTGCGCCGTAGAAGGTCCAGCTGGTACAGTAGACCGCGATCGACAGCGTGTAGACCATCGGCGAGTGGAGGAAGCGACCGATGCGGTGATGCGCGAATGCGTCGGAGGTGTAGGCGATCAGGAACAGCAGCCCGATATACGCCATCGCGATCAGGATGACGTAGTCCAGCGACAGCATCACTCGCTCCTGCTGTCAGCGGACGGAAGTTCCGGCGGCACCTTCAGATCCTGGGAGGGATCATCCGGCGGGGTGATCTGCGGCAGGCGGCGGGACAGCCACCAGGCGCCCGCAATGAGCAGAATCCACACGGCAAAGACATAGAGCATGTCTAGCGGCAGGCCGAACAGGCTCGTGCCGGTGTGGAACAGATTGGCTATGGCAGGCGTGAGCAGCACGGCGCCGAAGATCGGCAGAAGCGCCGCCAGGTCATCGTAATTGCCGCGTTCTTCCTGATTCGGGGGACGTCTAGGCATGGTTCACCGAGAGCATGCGGCGCACTTCCGCAATGACCTCGCTGTTCGCATAGGGCTTGGTGATGAATCCGTCCGCCTTGAGGTCCATCGCGAGCTGGCGGTCGTGCTGCTGGCCCCGCGCCGTCAGCACCAGAACAGGGATATCCTTGAAGGCGGCCTGCGAGCGGATGCTTTTCAGAACCTCCAGCCCCCCCTTCTTCGGCAGCATGATGTCCAGCAGCACCATGCGCGGCTTCTGCTTCCAGATGGATCGCAAAGCCGCCTCCCCATCGCGGGCGATGTCGACGCTCCAGCCCCCTCTCGTCAGAATGAATTGCAGCGATTCAATTATCGCCGGCTCATCCTCCACGATGAGTATATCCGTCATACCGTGCGTTCCTCCCACGCCGTCAGGTTCCCTGTCTTCTTGTTTCCCACCCAGAACCTCAGCGGCGCCCATCTCACCGCAGATTTCGATCCGCCGCAAGTCATTCAGTTCTGCAGGCGGAACAGGAGAGAGCCCCCGGGCAGCCCGTTCAGCAACAACTTTTGCGAGCAGAGAAGCCGAGCTTTACGCGTAAGGAGAATCGGAATATCCGTAATTGTGAAGCATCGTAACGGTGTCTCTCCGCGTAACGTAGGCGCAGCAGTCAGTCCTCAGACAGCGCCCTAGTTCGGGAGGGGGCCCGAGGGTCTCATCCGGGCCGTTCCGTATGTCGTGCGGGTCGTTTCCGCTTTCCCGAAAGTGACAGTTCAGTTGTTTGTGCGAGGTTCGTGAAGTGCCTGCCTGGCATTCACGCACCATTTGGCCGGAGCGACAGAATGTCTGCCCTCCAAACCATAGCGTAACTGCACCGTAACGTAACGCACCGTTCGTTGCCGCATCCGCACGGGCAACCGCACCCGCCAATGCGATGCACACCGCATTCCCGAGTTCCGCGTGGCGTCTTTCCAGTCGCACTGAAGCACATCCGCCTGTCCGAACAGGACGGAAACGCCGGTCTACGCTCAGGGAGTAGCCATGATTTTCGACATAGTCCCTTGCCCGAGGGGGCATGAACACCCGACTTCTCGCACGCAGGCCCCAAAACCCAATTCCACGGTCGTCGCCAGTGTCGCGACTTGGGACGGAGAGCGATCCAGCTTCCCGCCACTGATCCCACAGACACTGGTTCCTTATGCTCTCTGCCTGACAAGCTGGCTTGCCCTGATGGCGGAACCGGGGATCACGGCAGAATTCTCCGCCGCCAACGAAGGCGAGCTGCTGCAGGCAATCCAGGACGCGAACGCCAGCAGCGACCCGAGTTCCACGATCATACTCCTGGACAGCATCAGCCTCTCCGGCAGCAACCTTCCATCCATCGAGAAATCGCTGATCATCGACATCGGCACGCATACACTCACACTGAATGACGACACGCGGTTCGACGTCGGCGACGGGGCCACCCTCGTGCTGGACGGTTCGTTCCAGGTCACAGGGGTGACGGGCGAGACCGGCATCCTCGTGAAGTCTGGCGAAGGAACCCTGCGCATCACGGGCGGACCGAGCGACGTCTTCTGGCGGATCCGGACAGAGCAGGGCGTGATCATCTTCGACGAGGGCGCCGTGCTCGAGTTCGGCGACTACTTCGGCGACGTGCCGAACACCCAGTCGATTTCGGATGCGCCCGCCGGCATCCGCGTCACGGGCCCCGGAACCATCGTCACCAACCGCTACACGACCGTGCTTCAGGCGGAAGATGGCAGCCGGATCGACGTGGAGAATGGCGCCACCTTCAACAGCAAGGGCATCCGGCTTGCGGCGAAACCGGACACGTCCGGCACAGCCAACGTCAACAACGCCACGGTGACTGTTGACGATCTCCACGTTCACACGGGCGACGGACATGTCAGCGTGACGAACGGGGCGGAGATTCAGAGCCGCACGGTGCGGACAGGCGTGGTCATCGACTTTGCCGGGAACGGCATCGAGGACAAGGTCGGCACTGGGCATTTCGTCGTCAGCGGCAAGGACTCCCGCTGGCTCAACGAAGGCTTCTTCATGCTGACGCGCGGCACCCTGTCGGTGCTCGACGGCGGCCGCCTCGAAACAGCGGCCTTGCGCGCCGGCCATTTCGACAACGAACTGACGGATGATGCGGTCGCACGCATCCTGGTCTCGGGGCCAGGCTCCAGCCTGCACGTGACGTCGGGCGATCCCGATGCCTTCATCATCGGAGGCGGCGTGGGGGCCGTGGAGAAAAGTGCGGAACTCACCGTGTCGGATCGCGCGAACGTGATGGCGAACGGCGGTCTGGGCACGATCCGCATGGCAACGCTGCCCGCCAGCACAGGGACCATCAGCATTGGCGGCAGCAAGGGCGAAGCGCCGAGAACCGCGGGAGAACTGCACGCGCGGCGCATAGAATTCGGCCCGGGGCAAGGGGAGATCCACTTCAATCACACCGACAGCAACTATGATTTCAACATTCCACTCGTCGGCAACGGACAGATCAGCCACACCGGGCCTGGAAGAACGACTTTCACCGCGAACCAGCAGCAGTTCACGGGCAACACGACGCTTCAATCCGGTACGGTCACGGTGAACGGCATCCTCGGCGGCACGTTCAATCTGCTCGGCGGACGTCTTGCGGGAACCGGAACCGTCGGGACGCTAATTCACGACGAAAGCGGCATTATCGCCCCCGGCAACTCGATCGGACAGCTGACGATCGATGGCGACTACACGGGCAACGGCGGCGTGATCGAGATCGAGACGGTGCTGGGCGGCGACAGCTCACCGACCGACCGGCTGAAAATCACCGGCAACTCGTCCGGCACGGCCACTATTCACGTCACGAACATGGGAGGGACCGGCGCTCCGACGGTCGAAGGCATCAAAATCGTCGAAGTCGATGGTGAATCCGAGGCGCAGTTCACGCTGAACGGCGACTACCTCTTCGAGAACGATCCGGCCATCGTGGCGGGCGCCTATGCCTACCGGCTGTTTCAGAATGGCGTCACCACACCAACGGATGGGGACTGGTACCTGCGCTCCAGCACCACCTCCAAGCCCGGTAACGGAGACGATGATGATGATGGTGGCGACAATGGCGGTGGCAACGGTGGTGGTGGCGGCGGAAACGGCGGCGGTGGCGGCGGCGGAAACGGCGGCGGAAACGGTGGTGGCGGAGGGCACGGAAACGGTCCACATGCTCCCACTCCAGTGTATCAGGCCGGCGTGCCGCTTTACCAAAGCTACCCCGGCGTGCTGCAGAGCCTGAACCGCACCCTGATGCTGCAGCAGCGCACGGGCAACCGGCACCAGAGCTACGACGCCACCGTCTATCCCATCCTGGCTGGCAGCGAGGAGAACCCATCCTCGGCGGTTGAACAGCCCATCATCTGGAACCGGATCAATGCCGCCCATGCCCATGTGGGGAACTCGGACGCCACCATTTCCGACGCGTTCTATGCTCTGAACTCGTGGCGGTTCGATGCCGGCGTCGACGCCCTGCTTGTCGAAGACCGGGGGCGGCTGATCGGGGGGCTGTCGGGCCATCACATCAGGTCGAGCGCCGAGGTTTCCTCGCGCTTCGGTTCCGGTCGCGTGGACACGACGGGATCGGGCGTCGGCGCCACGCTTACCTGGTATGGCGAAAACGGCTTCTACCTCGACGGAAGCGCGCAGGCGACCTGGTACAAGAGCGACCTGACCTCCTACACGGCCACGCGCACGCTCGTGCCCAACAACCGCGGCTTCGGCTACTCTCTGAGCGCGGAAACCGGAGTGCGGATCGACGTGGGGGACGGCTTCGCCCTCATTCCGCAGGCGCAACTCACCTACTCCTCAGTGAGCTTCAATACCTTCAGGGATACATTCGGCGCGAGGATCTCTCCGCGCCGCAGCGAAGATCTGAGCGCCAGGCTGGGCTTCGAGACGCACTTCGAGAATTTCTGGCAGACCGACGACGGCCAGGAAGGCGCGAGCCTCTACTCTGTCGCCAACCTTCACTACGCCCTGCTGAGCAACAATGAAGTCAGCGTATCCGGCGTAAACATTCACAGCATGACAATCGCGCGCGCGCCAGCTTCGGCCTCGGCGGAAGCTTCAGCATGGGAGATGGCAAACTGGTCGCGCATGCGGAGGTGCTGCACCAGTTCACGCTCACCTCAAGCACGGAGAGAAACCACATCACGCGCGGTCAGGTCGGCCTAAGAATCCGGTTCTGAAAGCCAACACTGTTTCGCAAGGTCACTGGTGAAAGGCGCAGGAGCCCGCACAGGGCTCCTGTTCTCAACCAGGCCATTGCGACAAGGCTTGCGACCGGTGGCCTGCCGCCCCTCCCGCTCATACGGCTAACCTTGCCCGTTTCATTAGCCGGGAACCGCGTGCAGCCTCGCGCATTGTGGGGAGATGAAAAACCGTTCCTCCCTTTTCCTTTTCATCATCGCCGTGCTCGCGGCGGGTCTCGCCATTGGCTATCTCACGCCGCCGGATGAGTGGTATGCAAGCCTCGACAAGCCATGGTTCAATCCGCCGGGCTGGCTGTTCGCACCGGTCTGGAGTATCCTCTACGTGCTCATTGCCATCGCCGGGTGGCGCGTTTTCACATTCACGCGGGATGTGGGACTGAAGGTGCTGTGGGCCGGGCAGATGGCGCTCAACTTCCTTTGGTCCCCGGCGTTCTTCGCCGCCCACAATCCGGGCCTGGCGCTCGCGATCATCGTCATCCTGCTGATCGCTATCCTCGCATTCATCCTGCGCGCCTGGAATCGGGACCGGACCGCCTCCATACTCTTCCTGCCCTATGCCGCCTGGGTTGCCTTCGCCACGATGCTCAACCTTGCTATCGTGCAGCTGAACTGACAGCCTCCCTCCGTCCGGGGCGACGGGCATCGCGCAAGCTAGTAGACCGGGCGGCGATTCGTCACTATGGATTGCATCACAAGGTGTTTGCCTCAGGAGGAGAGGATCTGAATGCGCTTTGAAGGTACGGCGTCCTACGTCGCGGACAAGGATTTGATGATCGCCGTGAACGCGGCGATCGCACTCGAGAAACCTCTCCTGGTGAAAGGCGAGCCAGGCACCGGCAAGACGGAACTGGCGCGGCAAGTGGCCGCCGGCCTCGGACTCGACCTCATCGAGTGGAACATCAAGTCCACCACCAAGGCGCAGCAGGGCCTCTACGAATACGACGCGGTCTCACGCCTGCGCGACAGCCAGTTGGGCGAGGCCCGATTCAACGACATCCGTAACTACATCAAGCCCGGCAAGCTTTGGGAGGCATTTGTCTCCGACCGCAAGGTCGTCCTGCTGATCGACGAGATCGACAAGGCGGACATCGAGTTTCCCAACGACCTGCTGCAGGAACTCGATCGCATGGAGTTCTTTGTGTACGAGACCGGAGAGACGGTCCGCGCGAAGAACCGGCCAATCGTCATCATCACCTCCAACAACGAGAAGGAGCTGCCGGACGCGTTCCTGCGCCGCTGCTTCTTCCACTACATCCGCTTCCCGGACATGGAGACGCTTCAGAAGATCGTCGAAGCGCATTTCCCGGGTATCAAACCGAACCTGCTGCGCGCGGCGCTCACCACCTTCTTCGAGATCCGCGAGACGCCGGGGCTCAAGAAGAAGCCCTCCACGTCGGAGGTGTTGGACTGGATCCGGCTGCTGGTGGCGGAAGACGTCGATCCTGCCGATCTGCGGGGGGATGCGCGCAGCGCGCTGCCGAAGCTGCACGGCGCGCTGCTCAAGAACGAGCAGGACGTACACCTGTTCGAGCGGCTAGCCTTCATGGCGAGGAGATAAGTCATGAGCGAGATCGTTGTCCGTCCACTGGAGAAGGCGGACTACGAGGATTGGCGGCGCCTGTGGACCGCCTACCTCGTCTTCTACAAGACTTCGGTAAGCGAGACGGTCTACGCGACCACATGGGAGCGGCTGTTCACTGACGGAGAGTTCGAACCGCGCGGCTTCATCGCCCGGGCCGACGGCAGGGCGGTGGGCCTCGTCCACTACATCTTCCACCGCTCCTGTTGGTCGGTGGAAGGCAACTGCTATCTGCAGGACCTCTACACCGACGCCGAAGCGCGCGGAAAGGGCGTCGCCACAGCGCTGATCAAGGCTGTTCAGGAGGCAGCCGGGGAGCGGGGCGTCACCAATGTCTACTGGATGACCCATGAGACGAACACGACCGCCCGCAGACTCTATGACAAGGTGGCACGGCGGACCGGGTTCATCGAGTACGACCTGCTGTAAATTATGTTCATTCCCTTCTTCCTCGAGCTCAAGGCAGCGAAGGTGCCGGTCACCCTCAGGGAGTATCTGACCCTGCTGGAGGCGCTGCAGGCCGACCTCGTCACTTATGACGTGGAGGGATTCTACTACCTGGCGCGCGCAACACTGGTGAAGGACGAGCGCTACCTCGACCGGTTCGACCGGGTGTTCTCCCATGTTTTCAAGGGTCTTGAGGACCTCGCGGGAAGCGACATCCTCGACCCGGCCAACCTGCCGGAGGAATGGCTGCGGCGGCTCGCCGAGAAGCACCTGACGGAAGAAGAGAAGAAGCTGGTGGAGGCGCTGGGCGGCTTCGACAAGCTCATGGAAACGCTGCGCAAGCGGCTCGAGGAGCAGAAGGGACGGCACCAGGGCGGCTCCAAGTGGATCGGCACCGCGGGCACCTCGCCGTTCGGCGCCTATGGCTACAATCCGGAAGGCATCCGCATCGGGCAGAACGGAAGCCGTCACCGCCGCGCGGTGAAGGTGTGGGACAGGCGCGAGTTCCGCAATCTCGACGACACGGTGGAGATCGGCACGCGCAACATCAAGGTGGCGCTGAAACGGCTCAGGCGCTGGGTGCGCGACGGGGCGAACGAGGAGTTCGACCTGCCCGGCACAATCCGCGCCACAGCCGAGCACGGCTATCTTGACGTGCAGATGCGGCCCGAGCGGCGCAACGCGGTGAAGCTTCTGATGTTCTTCGACGTGGGCGGTTCCATGGACGACCACATCCGGATCGTCGAGGAACTGTTCTCGGCGGTGCGGGCCGAGTTCAAGCACATGGAGTACTTCTACTTCCACAACTGCCTCTACGAAGGCCTCTGGAAAGACAACCGGCGGCGGCGGTCGGAGGTCATGCCGACCATGGACGTGCTCCACAAGTACGGCCCCGACTACAAGGTCATCTTCGTCGGCGATGCTTCCATGAGCCCGTACGAATTGCGCGAAGTGGGCGGTTCGGTGGAGCACTGGAACACGGAACCCGGCTGGGTGTGGCTGCGGCGGGCTCGCGAGCAGTGGCCGCACAGCGTCTGGCTCAATCCCGTGCCGCAGGATGCCTGGGGCTACACGGCCACGATCCAGATGATCGCCCAGATCTTCGAGGGGCGGATGTACCCGCTCACGCTGCAGGGGCTGGAAACCGCCACGCGGGAGCTATCGCGCAAGAGCTGACCGGCACGGCACAAACCGTCGTCCGTGCGGGCCGCACGGGTTTACCCGTGGGTCGCACCAACCGGGCATTTCTTCCTGTTCGACTTTCCGTATACATTCATTGTTCCGGGTGCACGCCCGGGTGACGGCACCCGCGACACGGTAGGAGGAGAACGTGGAAGCGCTCAAGGACAGGATTGCTATCGTCACGGGAGCAAGCAGCGGCATCGGACTCGGCATTGCACGGGAACTGGCAAACGAGGGCGCCATCGTCATTCTTGCCGCACGCCGGGCGGAGCGGCTCAAGGGGATCGTTACCGAAATGGTTTCGAAGGGAAGGACCGCCTTCGCCGTGCCCGCGGACCTTGCCCGCGAGGAAGACGTGCTGGCCCTCTTCAGCGAAACCGAGCGGCTCGCCGGTCCGCCCGACATCCTGGTGAACAATGCGGGAATCGCGGATGACACACCGGTGGAAGACCTTTCGCTCGAACGCTGGCGCGAGGTGCTGGACATCAATCTCACCGCCGCATTCCTGTGCTCGCGCGAAGCGTTCCGGCGGATGAAGGCCAAGGGCGGCGGGCGCATCTTCAACATCGGCTCGCTTTCGGCGAAGATCCCGCGGCCGCACTCCATCGCCTACAATGCAAGCAAGTTCGCGATCGAGGGGCTGACGCGCTCGCTCGCGCTCGACGGCCGGGACCACAACATCACCGCGACGGTCATCCATCCGGGCCAGACCATCAGTTCGCTGGTGCCGGGCGTGACGGACCAGCTGAGCGAAAACGCCATCCAGCCTTCCGTGCTCGGCCGCTTCGTCGTGCTGATGGCAAGCTTGCCGCCGGACATTGCCGTGCTCGACACAACGATCCTGCCCGTGAAGGTGCCGTTCCTGGGAAGGGGCTAGCGCGCTTCCAGGTCGAGGCGCACCCGCGCCTCGACAGGCTCATGCTTCGACAGCTCAACATGAGGGCTGGAGCGCCGCGTGAGGATGGCTGCAGGAGGGTCAGCCCTCCTGCCCCATCTTGCCGGGGTTCATGATGCCGAGCGGATCGAGCGCCTGCTTGATGCGCTTCATGATGTCGACCGCGGCGCCATGCTCCTTGCGCATGAACTTGAGCTTGCCGAGCCCCAGGCCGTGCTCACCGCTCGCGGTGCCGCCCACGGCGAGGGCACGCTCCACCAGCCGGTCCGCCAGGCGCTCGGCCTCGGCGTAATCCTCCGGCTTGTTCGGGTCGATCAGATAGAGGGTGTGGTAGTTGCCGTCGCCGACATGCCCCAGAACGACACCCTTCAGGTGCGAGGCATCCATATCCTCACGCGCGGCGACGATGCTCTCTGCAAGGCGCGAGATCGGCACGCAGACATCGCCGGTGTAGATGTCAAAGCCCGGCTGCAGCGCCCTCGCCGCCCACAGCAGATCATGCCGGGCCTGCCACAGGCGATTGCGCTCGTCCGCATCGGTGGACCACTGGAAGCCGGTGCCGCCGCAGCTGGCGGTTATTTCTTCGGCGATCTGGGCCTGCTCCGCCGCCCAGGCGGGCGTGCCGGTGAACTCGAAGAATAGCGTCGGCGCGACCTTCAGGTTCAGTTTCGAGTAGCTGTTGACGGCGCCGATGGCGGTTTCATCCAGAAATTCGACGCGGGCAACCGGAATGCCGTACTGCACCGCGGCAATGACCGCCTCCACCGCACTCTTCACGTCCGGGAAGGTGCAAATGGCGGAGGAGACCTTTTCCGGGATCGGGTGCAGGCGCACCGTCACCTCGGTGATGATGCCCAGCGTGCCTTCGGAGCCGACATAAAGATGAGTCAGGTCATAGCCGGTGGACGACTTCTTCGCCCGGGAACCGGTCCAGATCACCGTGCCGTCGGGGGTGACGACACGCAGCGCCATCACGTTCTCGCGCATGGTGCCATAGCGGACGGCGGTGGTGCCGCTTGCGCGCGTGGCCGCCATGCCGCCGATGGAGGCATCCGCGCCGGGGTCGATCGGGAAGGTGAGGCCGGTGTCACGCAGCGCCGTATTGAGCTGTTTGCGCGTCACGCCCGGCTCCACCACGGCCAGCATGTCCTCGGGCCGGATTTCGCGGATCTGGTTCATCTCCCGCATGTTGATGGTGATGCCGCCGCGGACCGGGATGATGTGACCGTCGAGCGAAGACGTCGCGCCCACAGGCACCACCGGCACTCGGTGCTCGGCGCAGAGGCGAACGATCTGCACCACCTCCTCCTCGGTACGCGGGAAGACCACGGCGTCGGGCAGCACGGGCGGGAAACGCGAGATGTCGCGGCTGTGATGCTCGCGGACCGACATGGATGTGACGATGCGGTCGCCCAGAATGTTGCGCAGGCTGCCGATGACCTGTTCCGCGCCCTGTGCTGTCATGGAAACTGTCCCTTCCGTCAAACGAATGCGTGATACCGCGACACCGCCAGCTCCTGGCAGGTGATGAATTCGAGCAGTGCCGGGATTCCCTTTTCCGTCTGTTCGATACCACGCCGTATGGCAGGCACAATATCCTCCGGGCGAGTTATCCGCTCACCATAGCCGCCAAGGGCGCGGGCGAATTCCGCATAATTGCCCGAAATGTCCGTGGCGCGGTATTTCTCGGTCGCCGCCTGCATGATGGGCAACTCCATGGCCATCGAGAAGTTGTTGAGCAGGATGGAGAGGACCGGAATCCGCTCCCGCACCGCTGTCTCGAAGTCCATGCCCGTGAAGCCGATGGCCGCGTCGCCCCACACGTTGATGCAGAGCTTGTCGGGACAGGCAAGCTTGGCGCCCATTGCCAAACCAAATCCGTAGCCGAGCTGGGTCGACTTGCCCCAGCCAATATAGGTGAGCGGCTCCTTCGTCACCCAGAAGGGCGAAAGCTGATCGCGCGGGCTGCCGGCATCGTGGGTGATGATCGTCCTCGAGACGTCGACCGTCTTCTGGAGATCCCACAGCACGCGATAGGGCGTCAGCGGCACCTCACTGGAGGTGAGCTTCGGCATCCACTCCTTCAGCCATTCGGAGCGAACGCGGGCGATCTCGTCGGCGACCCAGGTCCAGGAGCGGCGGGCGACCTGCCGGCGATCCAGCTCGGCCAGGACGGCATCGAGGATCAGGCCGGCATCCCCGACGAGGGCGACCTCGGCCTCGAGATCCTTGTTGATGTGGTCGGCGGCAAGAGTTCCGTGGATGACCCGCTTGCCGCGCGGCATGGGCACGCCGAAGGAGGTCTCGGTGAACGAGCAGCCGATGCCGAAGATGACGTCGGACTCGTCCAGGAAATGTCGGACCGTGCGCGGGAAGGCCAGGCCGCCGGAGCCCAGCGCCAAAGGATGGTCTTCGGGGAAGGCGCTCTTGCCCTCGAGGCTCGTGCAGACGGGTATGGCAAGCCGTTCCGCCAGAGCGCGCAGCTGAGGCCATGCGCGGGCGTAATGGATCCCCTGCCCCGCATAGATGACGGGACGCTTCGCCTCCAGCAGCAGATCGACAGCGGCGACAACCGCCTGCGGATCCGGACCGCTGCGGGTAGAGACAACCGGCCGGTAGGCCAGCGGCTCAGGCACCTCCTCGTCCCAGATGTCGTTCGGAATTTCGACCAGGACCGGTGCCTTCACGCCGTTGCGCAGGCGGGAGAATGCGCGCCGCATGATACTGGGAATATCGGCCGGGACGTTGATCGGCTCCGCAGACTTGGTGATGTCCCGCATGGAGTGGCTGGCGTTGTAGTTCGGCTGCACATGCGCCAGCCTCCGCGGATAGCCGCCGGGCATGACCAGGATCGGGACGGATTCCGAATAGGCCTGGGCAATCCCGCCATAGGAATTCTCGGTGCCGGGGCCGAGCTGCATGACGAAGACCCCGATCTTACGTCCGGAGGTGAGGCGCGAAATGGCATCCGCCATGTGGATGCCGGTGCGCTCCTGCCGAACGACGATGGGGCGAATGTCCGCCCGCGCCGCATATTCGAGAATGTGGTTGACCGGATAGCCGATCACCACGTCCACGCCCTCGCGTTTCAGGATCTCAACGATCGCCTCGCCGACTTTCACCTGATGCCTCCTCCCCAGGACTGCAACGCGACCAGTATGAGCCCACCGTGCGAAAATTGTCCATCTTGTATTCACTGCACGGGAAAAACCATTCAGCCGCGGTGCGGGACGAAAATCAGAAGTGAGCGGCCACTATTCTTGCCGAAAGCAGCCAAATTGAAAGTCACCCCCAGAAAAGCTTGAATGCAAGTGGATACTATGGTGATATTCCAGGGAGGGAAGGCTCAGACGAGGTTCGCGGGCGGAGGAGGAGAACGCCCGCGACGGGGAGGAGAAATGTATACACGACTTGTGTCGGCAATCGCGATTGCCGTTGGTACTGCGCATGCCGTCCATGCGGCGGAAATCGAGCTCACGCTGTCCCACTGGGTACCGGGAACGCATCCCCTGCAGGTGACCGGAATGGAACCCTGGGCGGAGTCCATCAAGCAGGCGTCCAACGGACGCATCGAGATCACCATCTATCCCGCCCAGCAGCTGGGCGCGGCGGCTGACCACTACGACATGGCGCGCGACGGCATCGTCGACATCGGCTTCATCAATCCGGGTTACCAGCCGGGGCGCTTCCCGATCCTCGCGGCAGCCGAGCTGCCCTTCCTGTTCGAGAACGCCAAGGCAGGCGTGGCGGCGCTGACAGAGTGGTACAAGCCATATTCGGAAACGGAGATGGCCGACACCTACTTCTGCATGGCGCTGTCCCATGACCCCGGCACGTTCCACAGCACCTCGAAGATTTTGGTGCCCGAGGACGTGAAGGGCAAGACGGTGCGTCCGGCCAACGCTACCGAAGCTCGGTTCGTGAACCTGCTCGGCGGCGCCTCGGTACAGGTCTCGGCCGCCGAAAGCCGCGAGGTGCTCGCGAAAGGTGCTGCGGACATGACGCAGTCACCCTGGGAGTCGCTCTACATCTTCGGCGTGGACTCCATCGTCACCCACCATCTCGACATGCCGCTCTACGCCTCCATCAACGCCTTCATCTTCAACAAGGCGAAGCTGGAGATCATGTCCGAGGAGGACCGGCAGGTGATCTACGACCACTGCACGCCGGAATGGGCGGAGAAGATGTCCTCCGGCTGGGCCGACGCGGAAGCGGCCGGGCGCGACAAGATCGCGGCCGATCCCAAGCACACGCTCTGGAAGCCGAACGAGGAGCAGGTGCAGATGTGGAAGGACGCCGCGGCACCGCTCACCGACGAGTGGAAGGAGACTATCCGCAAGGCGGGCGGCGATCCGGACGAAATGCTCAACGGCCTGATCGAGGCCCTGAAGGCGCGCAATTCCTACGCCGGCGAGTAGCATATCACGCGTGGCCGGCTCCCCGAGCCGGCCACGCGGTCCTGTTCGCGGCGCGCGGCCCTGAAACGCACGCCACGCGCTCCGTCACTGCGCGGGCACGCTTCATCCAGCCAGACCAGACACATCCGGGAGACACGGTCGCATGAGGCATATCCTGGAAAAATTCTGCACCGGCGTGGAAATCATCGCGGGTGTCCTGCTCGGCCTTTGCACGCTGCTGATCGTCGTCTCCACGGCCGGTCGCTATCTGCTTTCCTGGCCGGTCCCGGATGCCTTCGACATCTCGCGCCTCCTCATCGGCGCCTGCATCATGTGGGGCTTCGCGTCGGTCTGCTATCGCGGCGGGCAGATCGCCGTCGACATCGTGTGGGAGCTGCTGCCCCGGCGCGGCAAGATCGTGCTCGACCTCTTCGCCTGGGCGATGCTCTTCTTCTTCACCGTCCTGCTCGCCTACCAGACCTATTTCCGCGTGGCGAGCGCCTACCGCAGCAATGAAGGCACGTTCGACCTGCGCATTCCGGTCTGGCCGATGCTTGGCCTCATCTGGCTCGGCTGCGCAGCGGCCGTCATCACCCTGCTCTTCGCCTTCTCGCGCGTGCGGGCAGGACGCGACCTCGGGCAACACCAGGAGCCGTTTGAATGAATTCGGGCGACCTGACCGCGATCCTCGGCTTTCTTGCCATGTTCGTCCTGATGGCCCTGCGGGTGCCGATCGGCATCGCCATGGGCCTGGTGGGGGTATTCGGCTTTGCCTCAGTGCGCGGGCTCGCGCCGGCGCTCAATTTGCTTACCACCTCCCCCTTTCGCGTCGTGACCGACTTCAACCTGACGCTGGTACCGTTCTTCGTGCTGATGGGCGTGTTCGCGACGAACTCGGGCATGTCCCGCGAACTCTTCCGCGCAGGCAACGCCTGGCTCGGCTCCTTCCGCGGCGGGCTGGCGCTGGCGACGATCGCGGCGTGCGCGGGCTTCGCGGCGATCTGCGGCAGCTCGGTGGCGACCGCCGCCACCATGACCCGCATCGCCGTGCCGGAGATGCGGGCGGCGGGCTACCATGACGGCACCTCGACGGGCATCGTGGCGGCCGGCGGCACGCTGGGCATTCTGATCCCACCGTCCGTCGTGATGGTGGTCTATGCCTACCTCACCGAGACGGATGTCGGGCAGCTGTTCATCGCCGGCATCATCCCCGGGCTGCTCGCCACGCTCATGTACATGGCGACCGTGCGCATCGCCCACGGCAAGGCATTGCCCGCAGGACGGCGCTTCGACCCGCGCGAGGCGCTGGACTCTCTCAAGGATATCTGGGCGGTGGGGTTGCTGTTCATCGCCGTGATCGGGGTGATCTACCTCGGCATCGCAACGCCCACGGAAGCGGCCGCCGTCGGCGCCTTTGCCACCATGATCATCGGCGTGGCGCGCCGCCGGCTCGACGCCCGCAAGATCCTCGACAGCCTGGTCGAGGCGCTGCGCACCTCCGTGGTGCTCTACACGGTGCTGATCGGCGCGATGCTGTTCGGCTATTTCCTGGCCATCACCCAGTCGCCGCAGAAACTCACCGCCCTGCTGGTGGCGATGGACCTCGGGCCCTACGGAACGCTAGCCCTCATCCTCGTCGTATTCTTCATCGCCGGTGCGCTGATGGACGAAATGGCGATGATCGTGCTGCTGCTGCCGGTCGTGTTTCCGGTTATCGTCAAGCTCGGATTCGATCCCGTCTGGTTCGGCGTGATCCTCGTCACCTGCTGCCAACTCGGCATGATCGCGCCGCCAGTGGGCATCAACGTCTTCGTCATCAACTCCATCGCCCGCGAGGTGAAGCTGACGACGATCTACCGCGGGGTAGCTCCCTTCATCGCAGCGGACATCGTGCGGCTGGTGCTGCTCACGGTCTTCCCGGCCATTGCCCTGTGGCTGCCCATGACGATGCGGTAGGCCCAGGCAGGCGACGTCTCGGCGGGTTCGACACGACACGATTTTCCAACGAAAACAGGGCAGATTTCCAACGAAAACAGGGCGGACCGGCCGGTCCGCCCTGAACGCTCGTCCGGCACCCGACTGTCAGGTCAGATGAATGGTCTTGGTCTCGAGGTAGTTCTCCAGTCCCTCCGGACCACCCTCGCGGCCCATGCCGGACTGCTTGTAGCCGCCGAAGGGATGCTTGGGATCGACGATCATCGCGTTGACGGTGACACTGCCGGTCCGCATGCGGCGGGCGACCTGATAGCCGCGCTCGACATCTGCGGTGAAAACCGCGCCGCTCAGGCCATAGATCGTGTCGTTGGCGATGCGTACGGCTTCGTCTTCATCCTGGTAGGAAATGACCGAGACGACAGGACCGAAGATCTCCTCCTGGAAGATCTTCATGCTGGGTTTCACGTCCGCGAATACGGTTGGCTCGATGAAGAATCCACGGTCGAATCCGGCGGGGCGGCCGCCACCGCAAAGCAACTTCGCGCCCTCCTGGCGGCCGGACTGGATGTTTCCCTCCACGCGGCGAAGCTGGCGCTCCATGGTGAGCGGACCCATCTGGGTCTCCGGATCAAAGGGGTTGCCGACCTTGATCTGGGACACAGCCCCCAGGAACATGTCGAGGAATTCCTGCTTGCGTCTCTCGGGCACCAGGATGCGGGTCAGCGAGAAGCAGACCTGGCCGGTGATTGGCATGGAATAAATCAGCAGCTAGGGCAATGCCTTGGCGAAATCGGCGTCATCCAGCAGGATGGCGGCGGACTTGCCGCCCAGTTCCAGGCTTACGCGTGCCAGACGTTCGGCGCAGACGGCGGCAATGTGCTTTCCGGCCGCCGTGCTTCCAGTAAAGGCCACCTTGTCGATGTCCCTGTGGCGAACGAGATAGTCGCCGCTCTCGCGACCCGCCGGGACAAGATTGAACACGCCCTTCGGAATGCCGGCCTTCTCGATGCATTCGGCAAGGATGTAGGCCTCCAGCGGCGTCTCGGGCGACGGCTTGGCGACCATGGTGCAGCCGGCGGCCAGTGCGGCGGAGACCTTGTAGGACAGAAGGACGAGCGGCGCATTCCACGGCGTGATGGCTGCGCAGACGCCGACGGGCTCCTTCACCACGCGCACCTTGCCACCATCATCGCGGCTACGCTCATCCATGAAGGGATAGGTCTCGGCCAGATCGGCGTAGTAGTTGAAAAGCGTTGGATTTTGCGGAACCAGCTTTTTCGTGAGTGAAATCGGCGCGCCCACCTGAAGCGTCCAGGCGGCGGCGATATCGTCCAGCCGCTCGGTCAGATGCGCGGCCACCTTGCGCAGGTAGCCCGCCCGTTCGGTGGGGCTCAAGCGTGGCCAGGGGCCATTGTCGAAGGCATCGCGGGCCGCCGTCACGGCGCGGTCCATGTCAGCCTCGCTCGCCTCGGGATAGGTGAAGAGCACCTCCTCGGTCACCGGCGAGATGACCTCCAGCATGTTCGATGACTTCGGCGCGACCCATTCGCCGTTGATGAAAAAGCGGTCCGGCGCGCGCGGCGCCACGTCTCTGGCAACGACGTTCATTCTCAGTCCTCCTCCACGGGCATTCGGGCCGGCGGGATCATCCCGACGGCCCGGCCACGTCCCCCTCCTCTTCGGCTTGCGAACGCCGGTCCTCCTTCCGGCGCATCGCAATTCCAATGAGCCCGATTAGGTCAGCAGGGCCAGACCGGGCAGCTGCTTCACGCGGGCGCCGTCCTCCTTCAGCGCGTGCTCCAGATTGCTGCGCGTCAGGCTCGCATGCTCGCGGGCCAGGGCCTCGGCGCGCGCGCCCTCGCGCTTCGCGATGGCCGAGACGATCGCGCGATGCTGATATTGCGCCGTCCGCAGCGAATGGTGCATGAAATCGGCCCGCTCCTGTAAGAAGGCAGACGGGGATGCGAAAGGAAGGCGCGAAATGCGCTCGACCTCGCGCTGGATGAGCGGACTGCCGCACAGGGCCGCCAGCGCCACATGGAACTCGGCATTCAGTTCGCGGTAACGATCGAAATCCACGTCGTGGAGCGCCGGCCCGAAACACCGGTCAAGGTTCTCCACGATCTCCTGGATTCCCGCCAGCTGTTCCGGCGTAACGCCCCTCTCCGCGGCGAGGCGGGCTGCCGTCCCCTCCATCACGCCGCGCAACTCCAGCGCATCCACCACATCGTTGAAGCTGAAAGTGCGAACGACGAAGCCGCCGCTGCGAACCCGCTCCAGCAGTCCCTCCTCGGACAGGCGCAGCAGAGCTTCACGCACGGGAGTGCGCGAGATGTTGAGCATTTCCGTCAGCGGAACCTCGAACAGGCGCGTGCCGGGCGCCAGCTCACCGCTCAGGATCTTCTTCCGCAGTTCGATCAGCGCACGCGCGGCGTGGGTTCTGGCGACATTCTGTTCCATGGGCGAAGGGTCCTCTCCACCGGCCAAGTATACACCGTATCCCTGCGGACGCAATTTTCTTCCGGCCTAAAGCCAAATCATTACCAACAATTTCAATGAAGTATGGGAGGATGCCCGTGATCGCTCGATCAGAAATGGCAAGTATTTCCAAAACACAACCAGCAACTGTACACACGCTGCCGCGGCACCAACCTGTCAAGACGACGCCCTCCGCCCTCCCGACGCAGGGATCCTACGGCCGCGCGGGAAGGCGACATGCGTAGCGCCCGCGACGACCCTGAAACTCGCCATCGAACTTTCCTACGGACCGGTGCACTGGTTCTGATGGAAGCGAGGCGCTCCGACACGGTCTATACCGTAAACCTACGGTTGAACATCTGGCGCCGATCTACCTCCGTCATGCTCTTAATCCAGATCGGGACAAGGAATCACTGGTCCTCGCGAGACGAGCATGCTTATCGGACAGAACTCACACAAGCTTGCAGCCATTGCCCTGCTGGCTTTGGCGAGCCAAATGGCTCCGGCCACTGCCCAGATCCAGCGCAGCTTCATCAATCTCAGCTTCGAGGAGCCCCCGATTCCTGGTGAAAACTGCTTCTCCATCCGCGTGTCGTTCGAGTTCACCTCAGACCCCCAGTACGCGGTGCCGGGATGGCGCACCACGGAAGGGAGTCCGAATATCTGGGATGACTCGGGACACGGGACGTGTGGCGGCCATCCCCCTGAAATGCCCCCCCAAGGCTCCATTCAAATGTTCAAGAACGGATTCGGTGGAGTCACCGCCGCAGATGGCGTCCAATGGGCGGAACTGAACGCCTATTCCGCGGCGCGCCTCTATCAGACCGTTTGCCTGATGGAAGGCGATGTCGTCGAGTGGTACCTTTATCATAAGGCAAGGGGCAGCAGCGCACCCGAAGAAATGAAATTCAACATTGGCGAGAGCCCCACAGGCGTGGGCAGCACGACAATTGTGCAGGGCCAGACCAATAATGCTGGAGTAGGTACTGTAGTCGACTGCCATGGCGAGTGCAGCGTAACCACCGAAAACGGATGGGCGAGATACTCGGGGAGGTTTAGCTGGGACCAACCCACCGGCTTGCAGACGATCGGGTTCGAGGCTGTGTCCGGTGCGAATATGGGCAATTTCCTCGACAACATTGCGGTATTCGGCGTAACACCCATTGTCGAGCTCGACAGCAGTGAAGCCAAGGGCTTCGAGGGAGAACATACCGCCGCCAACTTTCCGATCGGAGTGAGGGTCAGCGGCAACATTCCGGAAGACGAGCCGCTCGTCGTGGAAGTCGCAATCGTCCCAGTCACAGCCGACGCGTCGGATGTTTCGCCGGGCGAAAGCGTTTTCATCGAAATACCGCCAGGCGACTATGCGGGAGAATCCTTCCCAATCCCGCTGGATGTGCTAACGGACGACCTGCCGGAGGATGAAGAACAGTTCCGGCTCGAAATTGTCGACAAGCCCGGAAAAGGCGGTTACCGCATCGGCAGCGTCAACGCCTGCGGCGAAGCAGGATTGTCGGCCGTGACCTATACCATCCTCGACAGTCACCTGTCCTTCGAGAAGACGGGAACCTTCGTCGATCTCGTCGGCGGTTTCGGACCAGACGGCACGCCTATCAAGAACGCCGGCGATCGCATGGACTACGTTTTCACCGTCGTGAACACCGGCAGCATCGACCTGGCGGACATCGTCGTGTCCGATACCGTGATCGGAACACCAACGCTCGATCCTACCCAGTCGGACATTGGTACGGACGGCAGACTGCCGCCGAAAGGAAAAGCCGTCTTCCTGGCATCCTACACCCTGACGCAGGAGGACATCGATCGCGGCGAAATCACTAACCTCGCCACGGTCACGGCAATCCGGCCCGACTATCCCGACCGTCCACCCCTGACGGCTACGAGCTCGCACACGGAACCCCTTCCGCACGTGTCGTCCATCAGCATTCAGAAAACGGGATCGTTCGATCCCGAAACGGACGATGGCGACGGACTGCCCGACCCGGGCGAGCGGCTGCGTTTTGACATCGCGGTCAGTAACGACGGTAACACTACCGTGTTCGACGTACGTCCGAACGATACGGGTCCCTCCTTCGACGGAATGCCAGGCAGCGGAGTAATGGGCGCGTTTTCGCCCGAGAGCGCAGACATACTGCCCGGCACCACGCAGATCTTCACCGCCTATTACACATTGTCGAGTGAAGACATTCTGGTGGCATCAGGTATCACCGATGGCGTGACAAACGAGGCGAGCGTGACCGGACGAACCCCGACGGGAGAAACTTTGACGGTCGAAACGCCCGGACCCGTCCCGATGACGATGCCCGGATTTGCAGTGGAGAAGAAAGCCGGGGTCACGCAGACGCATCGGGGGGGAACAGTACCTTACACGATCACCCTGAAGCCGCTGGGACTGGTGCAGACCACCCGCATCAGGCTGGCCGACATCATACCAGCCGGCTTCGTCTACATCCCCAACACCGCCACCATCGACGGCGTGCCTACAGAACCATCAGTCCAGGGACGGCGCCACACATGGGAAATTGATGTCGAACCTGAAAAGAATGTCGAGATTGGCATGGTTCTCGGCGCATCGGCCGCCACGGGCTTCGGTGTTTTCAGGAACATCGCCCAGGCGGAACGGACGGATATCGATCTGGTCTACCGGCAGAAGGGAGTGGCCGACGTCGAAATCATACCAGAGCCGCTGTTCGACTGCGGCGATATCATCGGCAAGGTCTTCAACGATACCAACCGCAACGGATATCAGGATCCCGACGAGGACGGCGTCCCTGGCGTACGGGTGGTCGGCGTCGATGGCCTGCTTGTGACCACCGACGAACACGGACGTTTCAACGTGGCATGTGCGAGCCTGCCGAACCGGCGGCTGGGATCGAACCATGTCTTGAAGCTCGATCCGCGCTCGCTGCCGACAGGGTACCGGATCATCAGCGAAAATCCGCGGGTGGTACGGCTGACCGCAGGCAAAGCAAGCGAAGTCAACTTCGCCGTCAGCATCGCGCGTGTTGTGCGCCTCGACATCGGGGCTCCAGCATTCAGCAGCGGGGCTGCGACCCTCTCGCCCGAATGGGAGGAGCGTATATTGGCGCTAATCCAAACTCTCAAGGCGGAGCCTTCGGTGCTTCGGATCGTCTACTCGGACCAGACCGGGGACCGGACGTTGGCCAACCAGAGGCTCAAGTACTTGCGGGGGCTGATCGCCCAGCACTGGAAGGAGAGATCAAACCGATACCGACTGGAAATCGAGTCGCTGATCCAGGTTGGCGGTGGAACCTAGCGCGGCAGCGAAAGTGGCCGGCAAGCCTGCTGCCTGACGTAGCCTGACCAGTCAACCGCAACCACAGGCGCCGGCGCATCCCGGCAGCGGCTCGGCGGCAGTCCTCAACCGTTCGCCCTCCCACGCCCACCACCTACATGCGGGGCGAGCGGTGTTGGCAGAGACTGAGCTCGCATCAGCTTCATCGGAGACGAGCAGATCGAGGTCATCAAGCAACACGACATGCCCCTTTCCCCTACGCGAATTTCCAGCCACCGGGCGTGCGAGGGACATAACCCGGGCTTCGGACACTGCAGCGACTGCACGCGCCCGGAGACCGCCGGTTGCGAACAGGTATACGAAACCGCCCCACTACAGCACGATCCAATCATCTACTACTATCCAACCCGCACACTACAAGGCCAATGCTGGGAATCCTTCGTCCAAATGACCGCCGTTCGCGCGAACCGTCCGTGTCCGTGCGGCGAATGGAAGAGTGAGGGCGTGGTGATGCGATATGAAACTGTCGTGGATCTCCTGCAGGCCACGAACATCCTTCTGGACCGGCGATAGAGCCTCAGAACATGTCGCGCAACGGCGCTGCTGCCGAAAGCCGGCAGGCTGTTGCGCCAAGGACTTATGGGGTTTCTTACCGTCTCGGCGCGTAAACAGCTCAAAGTTCTACTAATTCGATACGTTCGTTGGCGTGGGAAGAAGTTTACATTCGGTTACCACAACCAGCCGACGCGACGTGACATGAGCATGTTGAACCGACCGAACCTCATTCGAGAAGGAGCTGTGCTCGCCCTACTCCTTCTTGTGGCGCAAATGCCCACTGCCAGCGCGCAGGTCCAACGAAGCTTTCTCAATCTCAGCTTTGAGGAACCGCCAATTCCAGGCTCGAACTGCTTCTCTATCCGCGTCTCCTGGGAATTCCCGGAATATGCGGGCGGCACCCCGACGGTACCTGGGTGGCGCACGACGGAAACGCACCCAGGCAGCTGGGCCTCAAATACAACAGGCTCCTGTGGAGGGCATCCCCCCGAACCTCCTGCAAGAGGAGGCCTTCAGATATTCAAGGCTCCCTTTCAGTCAACCGAGGCGGCGGACGGAGTGCAGTTTGCCGAGCTGAATGCCTTTACACCCTCCCGCCTGTTCCAGACCGTCTGTCTCATGGAGGGGGACGTCGTTGATTGGTATCTTCATCACAAGGCCCGGTCAAACCTCACAGGAGGGGAGGAGTTTGAGTTCAACATCAGTACCGATCCTGAAGGTGGATCGGGCCCGAATGACACCAGCAAAGTCATACCGATCGTCACGGCCAGAACAGGCGGCTCCGGCAACATGAGCATGACATGCGGGCCCCTTGGCCAATGCTTCTTCGAGCCTGCCGCAAACGGCTGGACCCGGTACTATGGGACCTTTGAATGGACGGGAGCAACCGGTGAGCAAACAATCGGATTCCAGGCCTTCGAAGGCGGCGCCGGTGGCAACTTTCTCGATGCCATCTCCGTCTTTGGCATATCGCCGGTTGTCGAATTCGATCTGGTCGAAGCAGAGGGCTTCGAGGGAGACCACACGGCAGCCAACTTTCCGATCAAGGTCCGGGTCAGCGGCAATATCCCCGCCGGCGAAACGCTCGCCGTCGAAGTCGCGATCGTCCCCGTCACGGCGGATGGATCGGACGTTTCGCCCTCCGACAAGGTGATGATCGAGATTCCGGCGGGCGACTACGCGGGAGAAGCGTTCCTCATCCCGCTCAACGTCCTTGCCGATGACCTCCGGGAAGATAAGGAGCAGTTCAGGCTCGAGCTCGTGGACAAACCTGGCGCCGGCGGGTACCGCATCGGCAGCGTCACGGCCTGTGGCGAGCCCGGCAAGGGCGTTGCCACCTATACCATTCTCGATGCACACATGACCTTTGAGAAAACCGGAACCTTCGTCGATGTCGTTGGAGGCCTGGCGCCGGACGGCACACCCATCAAGAACGCCGGGGACCGCATGGACTACGTGTTCACGCTCGTGAACACTGGCAGCGTGGACCTGGCGGACATCGTTGTATCGGACACCATCATCGGCACTCCCACGCTGGACCCCAGCCAGTCCGACGTCGGAGCGGATGGCCGGCTGCCGGCCGGAGGAAAGGCCGTCTTCATCGCAAGTTACACGCTGACACAGGCAGACATCGACCGCGGCGAAATCAGCAATACAGCCAACGTGACGGCATCGCTACCGGACTATCCGGACCGACCACCCCTCACGGCGACCAGTTCACATACCGAGCTGATCCCGCACATTCCTTCCATCAATGTCTCCAAGACAGGTGCATTCGATCCGGAAACCGATGATGGCGACGGGCTGCCCGATCCAGGAGAACGGCTGCGGTTCGACATTTCAGTCATAAACGACGGGAACGTCACCGCCCTCGGCGTGCAGGTGAGCGATCCGGGACCGACCTTCGACGGAAAGCCGGGCACAGGCACGATGACACCCTTTCCCCCCCAAAGTGCCGATATCCTTCGGGCGAAACGGTGGTCTTCACCGCGTACTACACGCTCACCAGCGAAGACATAGAAGCGGCCTCCGGCATATCAGACGGCGTCGCCAACCAGGCAAGCGCGACCGCCACCAGTCCCACCGGGGAAAAGATGGACGCCGAGATGCCCGGTCCAACGAAACTGACCATGCCAGGCTTTGCCGTGGAGAAGACGGCAGCCATGCCCCAGGCCCAGCGCGGAAGTGTGGTCCCCTACACCATCACGGTGAAGCCGCTTGGTCTCATAAAGCCGACCAGCGTCCGGGTTGCCGACGTCTTTCCCAAGGGTTTCGTCTATGTTCCGAACTCGGCCACCGTCGACGGCTCGCCATCCGAGCCAAACATCCAGGGACGCCGCCTCGAGTGGCAGCTCGAAGTCGAACCGGAGAAGAACGTGGAGATCGGGATCATCCTAGGCGTGTCAGCGTCGGCCGGGTACGGCACCTACACAAACATTGCCCAGGCCGAGCGTCTGGACAACGATGTCGTGTACAGGCAGAAGGGCATAGCCGACGTGGAAATCATTCCCGATCCGCTGTTCGATTGCGGTGACATTACCGGCAAGGTATTCAATGACACCAACCGTAACGGCTACCATGACCAGGGCGAAACGGGGATCGCGGGCGCACGGGTGGTCAGCGTGGACGGATTGCAGGTGACGTCCGACGAACACGGACGCTTCCATATCACCTGCGCCGACCTTCCCAGAACGCGGGCCGGCACCAACTACATTCTGAAGCTCGATCCGCGTTCGCTGCCAACGGGCTACCGGATCATCAGCGAGAACCCCCGGGTCGTGCGCCTGACCCCCGGCAAAATGACGGAAGTCAACTTTGCCACCTCCATATCCCGCGTTGTGCGGCTGGATATCGGTCATGAAGCGTTTATCCCGGGTTCTTCGCAGATCGATCCCCGGTGGGAGCCACGGCTCGGGAGCATAGTTAACATGCTGGAGGTTGAGCCATCCATCCTGCGGATCGTCTATCGCGACAATGAAGGCAACCAGAGCCTGGCAAACCAACGCCTCCGGGAGCTTCGCAGCCTCCTGGCCAGCCACTGGAAGGAGAAATCAAACCGCTGCCGGCTGGAGATCGAAGCGAAGGTCGAAGTCGGTCCACCCAGCCTCGCCGCCCAGTAATGGCGAACACGGGTCGGCCAACCACGCGCCTTCGGCCGGAAAGACACCGGACGCGGACTGCTTCCCATGGGGACACGAGCCACATCGCGTCCCCATCCGGCGCAGTGACGTCGTCCGGCAGATCGTACATCGCTCACCCCTCACCGTGCCTCGACAAACTCGGCATGAGGATGAGAAGCTGAGACGGCTCGTGTGGGCGTGACGACGTTACTTTCCGGTGATCTGATCCAGTTCGGCCAGGTCCTCGGGCGTAAGCTTCCAGCCCACCGCCGCGGCGTTGGAACGAACCTGCTCGGGCGAGGTAGCGCCGGCGATAATGCTGGCGACCCGCTTTTCCGAGGCGAGCCAGCTCATGGCAAGCTCGAGGATGGTGCGGCCGCGCGCCTCGGCAAAGGCAATCAGCTTTTCCACCACCTCGAGGCGCTCTTCCGTCATGCGCGCCTGAAAGCGGGGCATGGACATGCGCGTGCCTTCAGGAATCGGCTGGCCCTTGCGGTACTTGCCGGTGAGCAAGCCGCTTGCCAGCGGGAAGTAAGGCAGGAGCGAGATGCCGGTGCGGTCGAGAACCGGGAAAAGCGTCTCCTCGGCGCCGCGCTCCAGCAGACTGTATTCGGCCTGGTGCGAGATGAAACCGTAGAGATTGTGATGCTTCGAGGTCCACCAGCCGTCCATGATCTGCCAGGGTGCGAGATTGGAGCAGCCGATGTAGCGGACCTTGCCCTGGTGGACGAGATCATCCAGCGCCCGCAGCGTCTCCTCAATCGGCGTGTAGGGATCCGGGAAATGGTACTGGTAGAGGTCAATATAGTCGGTCTTCAGGCGGCGCAGGCTGTCTTCCACCGCCTTCATGATGTAAGCGCGCGAGCCATTGTAGCGCGTGGTCTTCTCGCGATCGAGCGGCGATGCGAACTTGGTCGCAAGCACCACCTCGTCACGCAGGCCACCGGACAGAACCTCGCCCAGAGCAATCTCCGAACCTCCGTTCTGACCGTAGGAATCGGACGTGTCGAAGAAGTTCACGCCCGCGTCAATCGCGGCGTGGACAATCCTTCGCACACCCTCCGTGTCCAGAGACTGCTTCATCCCGCCGAAATTGTTGCAGCCGAGGCCGACCACCGACACGAGAAGGCCGGAATTTCCAAGTCTGCGTTTTTCCATCGAACGACTCCTTCACTTGCATGGATGCTCCGGCGGCAGGTTCGCCCGCGCAAGACGTTCATCCCGAAACAGTTCCCAAACTGGACATCGTAGCGATCGGCCAGGCCGACGCAAGTCGCGACCGGTCTCCCAATCGGGCTTTCGGCAAGATCCGCACAAGGCACCGCCGCAAGACGGCGCAAGGCATTCAGGATCATCGGATTACTTGTCCGGATGGATCTGCGCTTCGACAAGGTTCCATGAAGGAGGGGGCAGCAGTATTCTCCGCCCGGAAGTCCCGGCCCAACACCCCTACGCCGGGGCACATGGGGGACAAAGGCCCAATCCGGGATCACCGCCCAGCCGACGATAATTTACGAACACGCAACAAAGCAGGACCTACCCGAGAATGCCTTGTTTCCCGGAGGAGCGCCAGTCTCTTGCCGCGAGCGGCACTGAAATGTCTTCCGACAGCCCAGCTGCGAACAACGCGGTGCCGTCAAAGTCCGACACCTCCGCGTGTCAGCAGGAACGCACTCCAAACCGGCCCCCCACTGCCAGCCGGACCAGAAAAGGAAACTGAGGCCCGGTCACCGGCCGATTACAGAGCGTTTATCGATCAGACACCAGGTTTACGTATGCGAACATGAGGGAGCAAGTCAAAACGTCCTTGGAGTTACGACTTATGCTCTCTTTGATGAAATCACTCACCGGCACATACCGCCTTACCTGTTGTGCGGCGGTGTGTGCAGTCGCCGTTCTGTTCAGCGGCGCGAATGCCTTTTCCGCATTCTACGACGATGGTCCTGTCTGGGATGACGATCCGGTGGATCCAGGTCCGGAGGATCCTGAAGATCCCGAAGATCCGGAAGATCCCGAAGATCCGGAAACGCCTGTTGCAGGCGGTTGCTCCGTTGTGAGCACGGGTCCTGTCGTTGCCTCGACCGATGGCTCCGGTTACTCGGACTCCGCCGTCGATGCAGCCGGCTTGAAATACAACGTCGCCGCAAAGTATGCGGCCGCTCCTTCAACGCCGAACGTTCAGGAGGAAGCCGTATTCTGCGTACGGTTCAATTCTGCTCCCAGCTCCGTCACCCCGGCCAGGGTGCGCAGCATGGTCGGACTGCTGGACGAGACCGGCAACCCCCTTGGCTACGCATTCATTTCCCAGGGCACGACGGACGAGATCACGAACGGCACCTACGTGGAGGCAGCTCTGCATACCGGTGCCACTCCGTGATCGGCCCCGACGGACGGGTCCAATTTGATTGTTAGTGCAATGATGGTCGTGGCGCCAGCGCGGGCGGCATCGCTGGTTGGGGTTGCAGGGCCGCCCGCGCGAATGCCGGGATGAAGACCTCCGGCGCCGGCGGCTT
>Ga0207866_1000282_pt1 | contig 78051 bp, 71 predicted proteins | sample HigsolmetaAR203D_FD_184835 | JGI IMG/M metagenome (GOLD analysis project Ga0207866, IMG submission 184835) | Ionic liquid and high solid enriched microbial communities from the Joint BioEnergy Institute, USA - AR20-3-D (SPAdes) (version 2) ...
TGCCGATTCACCCCCTTCCCAGAGTTTGAGCAATATTCCTATTCATTGACCTCTGTAATCCAAATTGCGAACTACAGAAACTTGTAAACGAGAAATAAAGAATAGTAGAGTCAGAGACACCACTCTAACTATTATACAATGGGCCTTTCTTACCGTAAAGAGTGTTTTGAGAAAATGTGCCAAGGACTCTGAGGAAATCGGCGAATTTTGATTATATCGCCTCATTTCCGATTCACAACTATTTAAACGCAGTACACTCGGAAAAGTTGCGCAGCTTTTTTAATTTTCTCTTGGCAATTTTTCGTCACTGTTCTCTACTTGTTACGAAAGCTGCTGCTCAATCTGTAACGGGCGCTACACGTTATGTATATCGCCAGGTACGTTTCCTAGTATATCGTTGCGCTTAACTACCGTCTATAGAGAATGATTTCCACCTGGATAGATAACAGAAGGCTGCCGGAGCGAACACCGACAACCTTCTGCTGGATAACGCAATATAGCCACCCTCATGGAACACCTAATAGAGATTCATCAGTTCGGCAGCTTCTTCTCATTCTTCAGGATGCGAATCGCAATCGCTGCTGCTTCCGCCCTCGTCAGTGTGCCCGTCGGATCGAAGTAGTAGGTCTGCTTCTGCCCGTTAGTCACCGAGTGAGGCTTGCCGGTAATCAGCCCCGCCTTCGTCACGGCCTCCACACTGGCGCGATGATAGTACTTGATTGCCGCCGCATCGGTGAACGATTTCTGCAGCGAGCTCAGCGCCTTCGAGTCATCTGATGTGAGCTTGAGGTTACCTGCCCGCGCGATCATCGCCGCCGCGTCTTCCCGTGTCAGCAATTCACCCGGATTGAAACGGCGCTGGCCTGTGCCGCGAATGATCCCTGCTCTGGCAGCAGTTTCGACATAACGATAATCATACATATACGCGGTGGCCGATGCACTGTTCCAGAACACGTCGATGAAGGTCGAGTCACCCTTGTAATCCAACGGATAATCATACAGCTTCATCAACATGGTGACGAATTCGCCGCGTGTGATCGGGTCGTTCGGCAAGAACAGGGACGGCGGTGACTTCGGTTCCATGTAACCCTTGGCATAGACCGTCTCCAGTTCGTTTCGCGCCCAGTTATGCGAGATCACATCGTCATGGCTCTGATCCATATACATAACTTGGAAATACCCGAAGCTGTCAACAGGCACGGTGATCGTCTTGTTCTTCGTATTTACAACGCCGCCGAGGTTGACCCATTGGCCTGTTCCCCACGTTGTTCCGTTGTCGACGATCTTATATTGGAACACCGTCAGGTACCTCCATGCCGCGTCATCGGCGATGGACGAATTATACTTGATCGTCAGCTCAGCTCGTTGCGTAGGAACAACCTGATCTGGCAACAGCCGGGTCTTGTAATAATAAGTTCCCTGCATCGGCAATTGGCCGCTGCCTTCATAGGCTGCACTCGGATCCGTCCCTGCCCTGATGCTGCCGGCATCGATCCAGTACAGTTGGCTGGCCGGCTGGAATCGGTCATTCAGTTGGCTTGAGAACTCTGACAATACAGATACATACGCTGGATCTCGAACCGGGTCGACCTCTCCGTTCTTGCTGTTGGCGATGCCAAACAAGAGATAACGTTGATCGGACAGATACTGCTCAGTAAAGCCATCCCCGCCCATACGCTTCAGGCTCGTGTTTTTCGGGAAGCTGAGCTCCAGTTGATTGTTAAACGCGCGGATGCGATTGCTGAGCTTCGCCTTATATTGGGCACCCACTTCTGGTTGGTTCATATTGTACAGGATGAGTGTTCCCTTGACTTCTTCATCTCCCGTTACAACGGTGAAATCAACTTTGTTCTGCCCCTGCTTCAGGTCGCGAAGCTCGAAGCGGAACACATTGTTGGTTTTGTCATGTTCGACTTTGGCGTTCTTAACCACGATCGTGTCCGCATATTCCGCCTTGATCTCAACCACACTATAGTTGCTGTTGATATTGGCTTGCAGCAACCCTTGTGAATTCACGAAAGTTTTCGGATATTCGATCTTATACGGCACGGCATTGCGCGTGATCGTGATCGTATGTGTCACCTTAATGTTCGTCTCGTCGTTGGTGATGAGGAATTCAAAAGTTGTGTCTCCTCGCTTCGACAGTTCAAGGGCTCTCGTGGTGAAACCGTTATTCTGAATAGGTTGAACAAACAAAGGATGCGTGCTTACCGGTTGGCCATTTTCATTTTCCACCCTGGCAAATGTTCCGTCTCCTTCAGGATCTCTGAACAGCTCGTACAGGACTTTCGGCTGCCCGTTTTCGTCAGTACCCAGAACCCTGAGCGAGATCTCGTCTGTATTCGCGAATTTACCTTCAAAAGTCACGGTCTCTTCCGATGTGAAGTAAGTGTTCTGCACAGATCCAGGCGTAAACTTCGGATTCGCGCTGTCCTCTTCCTTGATCATGATGGAGGTGAACTCCGGAGCCCCGAACTCGAACTTGTAAATCTCAAGCGTCGATACAGATGTGCGCCGGCCATTGATGTAGATCTCGATCGTGATTACATTGCGGCCTTCTTCCAGATAGTTCGCATCGCCTTTCGTTTTCGACAGCTTGATGCTGAACCGCTTGCCTTCCGAGTCTTTCAGGAAAATAGCCGGGTCACTAATATCCGTACCATTCAGATAAACCTTGACGTCGCTGCCAGTCTTCGGTACGTTCACGAGGCGCCCTCCAACCCCGTAACACGAAGTGTTATTGACGCAGGTCAGGTTGAGCTGAGTTTCGAAATCCTCGATCACAATGCCGCTGTATACATTCTGGAAGATTACATACGGCGACGTGTTCACCTGGATATAATAGTCCATCTTGCCAGCGACGTTCGGTGCAGAGTCACGAGGCACGATCGTCAGAAGATACTCGCCGCTCTCCAGGCCATCGAGCTCAAATGCGAATTTGTTCGGAGTAGACGGATCAACTGGAGTAGTAACCGTCTCTTTCAGCGCATTGTCGACGTAGACATCGATTCCTTGTGTCAGGTTGTTGCCATATACATAGAATGTCGCAGGCTGCTCCGGAATCTCCGTAATGGCCGACTGGCTCATCCTCGTGCCGCTGGTGTCCGTTGCTGTCTTCTTCCTGGCTACATATTCGATGTAAGCTCTGTCCGGATCGACGAAGTAAAAGCCGAGATTATTCGGTGTGATCTCCAGATTTGTCCCGTTATTAATAAATGTAAACTTCACGTCATGATACAGGACCGCATTCGACAAAGTGGAGGTATCGATCGAGCTGCTGATCTGATAAATGTTGTACACATCTTCCTTGCCGGCAACCGGCGTTAAGGTGGTCAAATCGATCGTATCGACCACGTTGCCGCTAACCCGAATCTCGAGCTGGTCATATCGCAGGACGCCGTTATCTGGATCGGCGATATCCACCTTCAGATTGGCGCTGAGCGCAAGCGTCGCCGGACTCGTACCCTTCACGAAAGTCGGCGCGGTGATCAGCTTCTCACCCTCTAAGGTCACACCATAGGCAAACGAGTTGTTGTTATCATAGATAAGCGTCTTCTGCGTTTGATAGCTATGTGTCGTATTCGATGCCGTGAAGGTAAACAGGTTGTCACCGGGTTTCAACTTGAAGTTCGCATTGGCCGTGCCGTTCTCGCTGTCCGCGATAATGGAGAAACGATTGCCTATCACCGCGGCAGTGTACGACTGAGACGTGCCAAACAATTCAATATCCACCTCAGGCGTATTATAGGCATAGCCGGAAATGTCCAACAAGGACGACATGTTGCTGGAGCTCAGGTCCGTTGGGTAGATCTTGCTTTCCGAGAAGTCTTCCCCGTTCACCTGAAAGCGATCAATCCGTGTCGCAGGCGTGAAGTATGCCCAACCCGGCTGGGACGTAACGAGACTTACTCCGTCCATCATGATCGTGATGCGGTTGAGGCCTTCGGTCAGTTGTACATTGCGGAAGGTGATCGTCTTCCCGTTGTTGCTGACAACCGGCGGATTGCCACGGTTGGTGCTGCTGACACCCGTGATCACATTCATAACTTCATAGTAAATGTTGGCGACCTGATCAGCATTGATGCCGTCGATCGTCGCCTCAACATCGATCAGGTTTGAAGAGTAACGGTCGACTTTCTCATCGTCCGCACCCGTTGGTTTGGTCACTGACGTATACAGGTTTTCGATCTTGATCGTCGCGCCTGCTGCCATAACTCCCGCAGCCGGCAGCATGGTGAACACCAGAGCGGCAATCAGCAGGATGCTCAGCAAACTGCGCCACATCCTCCTGCTTCCCGACCTCTTCATTCGTTGTCCCATCACACTCTCTCCTCTCATCCCAGGCTTAGTCGCATATTGATGCTTGTCCGGTTTCAACGCTGTCTCCTCCTCAAACCCATAAGACATCTATGAGAATTAATGGTAATTGATTAGACTTGACGCCTGCAGAAAAGTTTCGTGTTTCACTACAAATATCGGTTACAAACTGATGAAACTTTATATGCAAAAGGGCCATTTCTGTCGAAATGACCCGATAGTCCCATCTGAATATTTTGGATGGATTGGGGATTGGTGACAAGATGCCGTACAAGTCCGATTATTCCGGTATATCTGCCTGATAGTTCCTGACCTGATTCAACAGCTCGCCATTTACACGAATGACTTCCTCCATGGAGCGTGTCTCATATGTGCCCGCAGCCATCTGCTCGATCATATATTGGTTGATCGCCTGGGAATAATGCGACACATCCTTGTAGTTTTCTAAGCGATGGGTGATCTCCATCTCACTCTGGAAGTCGTGGATATGAACGTTCGGATAGGCTGACAACTGATCATAGATGTATTTTTTGATCTCCAATTGATTGTAGAATCGCTCCGGTTGGTATTCGTACCACAATTGAAACCTCAGGATGCTGTACGGAGGATAGAAGAAATGATACTCCACCTCCGGATGTTCGCGCACGACGCGCAGCACATTGTGCTCGAAGCTCTCCTGCGCCGCCGCCAGGCTGTCCGTCTCACCTTCCTGGGCTGCCTGGATGTCGGCTTCTCTAGCCTGCTTGTAATGATCGTACACATACTTCAATTGAAAGGCATAGTTGTACTTCTTCTGCCAGTTGTTCAGGAGATCCAGCGGAATCGCCGGCTGCTCCGTGTTCGTCAACTTGCGTTTGAGCACGCGCAGCGAATCTTCGAGCGTAGAGATGTTGTACAGGTACTGGACATCGTTCCAGATGTTCGTGTCATACAGATAGATCGGGTAAGGGCCATATTCTTCATGCAGCAGTTCCTTGCCGCCGCGGAAGGATGCATAATCCAGCCCCCAGATGATCCGCTTCACCTGACCGGTGCGCAGCGCGACCTCCCCAGCGAGTCTCTCCTCATACAACGAGGAGCCGGAGATCGACAGCTTCAGCGTCTTCGTCCCTTCCCCGAACACGGCATCAACCTGCGATGGCACGAAGTTCTCTGTCATCGAAGTGCCGAGGATGATCGTATCGTACTCCCAGTTGCGGGCGAGACCGGCATTCTGAAACCGCTGCTCCTCCGAGAAGATCGGCGTATACCAGCTCGCCTGCCGATAAAACTGCAGCGGATCAACGAGATAATTCACCGTACAGACTCCTGCGAACAGAAGCAAGGCGGTGATCCCCGCCGCCCACAAGAATCGGGCATAACCGCCCGCAGTCGCAGACTCAGGCGCAGGTGCTGTTGGTTCGATGTGATGCTTGGCGCTCGCTTGCATTTCTTCGTTCATGTATCCTTCTCCCAGCCCACTCATCAAAAGTTAAAATACAGAAATTCACTGATCCGGTTCATGCGGATCAGCGCCAGCATCATGCCGGCTGCAACTGCAACACCGAGATATACCCTCGGACGGAAACGCGTCTGCCATTCATTCGTGTTGCGGAATGCGATCGCCATGACGAAAGCTCCGGCGACCAGCGCCACCGACGACCACGCCGCGCTGCCAAGCCCGATGCTTTCGAAGTTCACCATGCCACGCAGCACCTTGATCGCATCCTCCCACTCCTGCGCCCGGAAGAACACCCACGAAGCATTGACGAATTGGAAAGTGAGGAACCATGCCACTAGCTTCGGCATCTGGATGCCGATCCGCTTCCAGATGCGATGGATAACCAGCGCCGCGCCATGCAGGAAACCCCAGAAGATGAACGTCCACCCGGCTCCGTGCCAGAAGCCTCCGATCAAGAACGTCACCATCAGGTTCAGGTATGTACGGGCTTGTCCGCGGCGATTGCCGCCCAACGGGATGTAGATATAGTTCATCAGGAAACGGCCCAGCGTCATGTGCCAGCGCCGCCAGAACACCTGGATGTTCAGGGACTTGTAAGGGGAGTCGAAGTTGAACGGCAGCTTGATGTTGAAGAGCAGCGCTGCTCCGATCGCCATGTCCGTATACCCGCTGAAATCAAAATATAACTGGAACGAATACGACAGCGACGTGATCCACGCCTCAACCAGAGTGAGTGCCGTTGCCTCATCGAAGCCGTAGCTGGCGATCGGGGCCAGCGTATCGGCGATGACGACTTTCTTCACAAGACCTGCCGCGAAGACTGTGAGACCAAGCGCAAAATTTCGCGAATTCACCCTGTAGTTGCCCGGGTCCGCAAACTGCGGCATCATCTCGCGATGATGGAGGATCGGCCCGGCGATAAGCTGCGGGAAGAAGACTACGAACAGGGCGTAATTCAGCAGGCTGTTCTCGCGCACTTCTCCCTTGTAAGCATCAACCAGATACGCGATCTGCGTAAAAGTATAGAAGCTGATCCCGATGGGCAGCACGATGCCAAGCAAGTCCCAGCCGGTGTGGAACAGGAAGTTGATGTTTTCGATGAAGAAATCCATGTATTTGAAATAACCGAGCAAGATCACATTCGCAGCGATGCCGAGCACAAGCATGAGACGGCGTGCCCGTTCCGTACTGCGGCGGTTGCCTCGCCTGCGATTCGCCCCGCCCAGATGGTCTTGGCCGTGCGCCTTGGCGTCTTGGCTCGCCTCCTCATGAGAAGGAGCTCGAGCTGCCAGCCACACCCCGATCGCGTAGTTGAACAGGATCGATACGGCCAGGATCGGCACGTAGCGGATATCCCACCATCCGTAGAAGAAGAAGGAAGCAGCAGTCAGCCACAGCTTGGCAGCCGTGACATAGCTCATGCGAATGAGGAACCAATATACAGCCAGGCTGATCGGCAGAAAGGCCAATATGTACACATAACTGTTAAATAGCATCGTCGTCCCACGTCCAGTTCATTCGTATGCGGCGTGGAGCCTAGATTGTCCACACCTTCAATCATCCTAATACTATCCAAGCCGATGCTTCAACGTCAACTTGATCGGCGATTCTCATGCCTGCACATTGAAGCGCGGCTTCCCTCTATTATTGGAATATTACGCCTGCTCTAAATACCGAAGGAAACCATGTTCCTGCCAACCGAACGCCCTTTTACTTCTTCGGCTGCCTTCATCTCAACCCCCGCTTGCTGACCATAAACAGATAAGGGCCGTCCATCGCCCAGTCATCACTGACTGTCAGGACAGCCCCGCAAGGGTGGAATCAGATTATTGCTCACGCGCCAGCAAGCCGCGGAACTTGACGCCAATCTTGCGCAGGGTACGCAGGACCGGCTTGCGGCGGTTGATGATGCCGATCGCCTCTGCGCCCACCGTGATCATAAACAGCACGACCACCGTCACGATGATGGTGACCCAGATGCCGACCTGCGAGAGCAGGATCGCCGTCAGGCCGAAGAAGAGCGCGATGCCGTAGATGATCAGCACCGTCGTGCGATGGCTGAATCCCAGCCTGAGCAAGCAGTGGTGCAGGTGGTTCTTATCCGCAACCGAGATCGGCTTCTTGTTCAGCACACGGCGCAGGATGGCGAAGAACGTATCCGAGATCGGCACACCGAACACGAAGATCGGTACGAGGAACGTAACCAGCGCAACCTGTTTGAACTCCAGTATGGACAAGGTCGCCAGACTGAAGCCGAGGAACAATGCGCCTGAGTCCCCCATGAAGATCTTCGCCGGATAGAAATTGAAGAACATGAAACCGATAATCGAGCCTAGCAGCACCGCACACAGCAGGACGACCGTCACGTTGCCCATGATCAGAGCCAGCACGAGGATCGACGCCGTGGCGATACCCGATACGCCGCTGGCCAGCCCGTCCAAGCCGTCGATCAGATTGATCGCATTGGAAATGCCGACGAGCCATAACAGCGTGATCGGATAACTGAGCCAACCGAGGCTGATCTCCGTTTCCATGAAAGGCATGTGCACTTTCTCGATGTCGATCCCGAATGAGATGACGACGATGGCCGCCGCAATCTGTCCGAGCAGCTTCCACTTCGGCGACAATTCGAAGCGATCATCCAGCGCGCCGACGAGCACGATGATGGAGCCGCCGATAATCAGCCCCCAGACGAGCTTGCCGTCTATGCCGGTGATCGCCGGGTATACGATGAAGAATCCAAGGATGAACGCCAGATAAATCGCCAGGCCGCCAAGTCGCGGCATCAGCTTGGTATGTACCTTGCGTTCATTAGGTTTATCAATTGCACCGACGAAGAATGCAAATTGTTTTACAAGCGGTGTTATAACCACTGCGATAATCAATGCGCATATAAATCCGATGCCATACAACATCCACATCAGGTGATCTCTCCCTCTTCTCTCTGTGCCGCATCCATTATATGTGCTGCCACAGAGATTGACCAGCGTTATTTTCACACTTTAGAGCTAATTCCTGTCATGAATATGCCTGCATGTGCGCATAGCTTCGTCTGTCGGAAAGTACCTCGTTGAATCACAGGCTTCTGCGATGTTGCATGACGGTCCATACAAATCTGGGCAAAGCCATCATACGGCCGATCCGCTTCGGCTCCTGTAACAGCCGATACAGCCATTCGAGCCGCAGCTTCTGCATGTAGGCGGGCGCTCGCTTCAGCTTGCCGGAGATCACGTCGAAGCTTCCGCCGACACCCATCATCACCGGTACCTGAAGCCTGTCCTTGTATCTGGCGATCCAAGGTTCTTGCGTCATCATCGACCTGCCGACGAACAGGAGATCGGGGCTAGCCTCCCGGATCTGTTCGATGACGGCATCGTCTTGCTCCGCATTGAAGTAGCCGTCTCTATATCCAACCAGGTCAAGCCCTGGATAACGTTCGCGCAACTTGGCCGCTGCCAGCACGATCGTGTCCCGGTCAGCCCCGAGCAGGAAGACCTTGTAGCCCTTGCGCTCGCCTCGCGCGAGCAACTCATGCATCAGGTCAATCCCCGGTACCCGTTCGGCGACCGGCTTGTTCGCATAGCTCGCCGCCCATACCACGCCTGCCCCGTCAGGAACGAGCAGGTCCGCCTCCTTCAAGATCCGCAGGAATTCAGGATTTCTCAGTCCCTCCATGATCATGATCGGATTGACCGTCACGATCTGATGAGGCCGGCGGCTCTCGATCAGTTGTTCTATATACGAAGCAGTCTCCTGAAGTGTCATGGATGACACAGGAATATCGAACAACCGTATGCCAGGATATTCCACACTTATCATCCTCCCCTCTTATTTACGTAAGCTGGCGCAGATTTGTTGCGCTGGCTGCAGCGATTTCTGCTTTAATTCCTCAATATAGGTGGACTTTTCCTGCCCCCACGCTTCCCGATCATGAAGCAGATCGAGCGCTTCCCTCGCGACCTCATACGGATTCAGCTCATCCGTTGAAGCCGCTGCCTTCATCCCAAGCTGGTGCAGGAAATGGTCAATCTTCGGATCATAAGAAATGCCGATCAACGGCACACCTTTGGCCGCAGCATAGATCAGCGAGTGCAGGCGCATGCCGATCAAAAGATCACAGCCTGCAACCTGCTCAAGCATATCTTGCGGATAAATCGCATCCGCATACATGTCCGTTCTCCGCAGATGCTCCGGACCCAGTTGATCCATCACATATCGCGAAGCCTCCACATCGATGGGAAGGTAGAAGGGCAGAAACCTCAACCTTGCCCTCGGCTCCGCATCAAGAATATGGCGAAGCGCTTCTGCCAGCCGCTTGAGTTCCTCGCGATAAGGATGCCAGAATCGCACCGATATGCCGATGATCAGCGGCTCCTCTACCCTCTTCACCTGGTTGGACGGTAAGTCCAGGTCAGCCAGTCCCATCACGGGGTCGCTGACAACATCGATATGCTCCGGGGAGATGCCGATCTCCCGCAGCAGCTCGCCGGACTCCTGATCGCGAACGGACACATATTCACTCTGATTGTAGATGTACCGGATAAACGGGTAGAAGGACTTCGTGCCGATCGGCCCCACACCTTGGGCATAGATAAAGGTTGGCTTGCCGAACCATTGGGCCAGCTTGATGATACTGAGATAATAGGGGATCGTCATCCTTCCCGTGATATCCTGCAGCAAGCTGCCGCCACCGCTGACCAGCCCGTCGCTTCTTCTCAGCTCGCGGGCAATATTCAGCAGATTCATGCGGGAAATCGCCTTCACCCCATGCATCTGTTCAGTAGCACGCGGATTCACGGACAATACGATCGGGCAGATGGCGACGTTCTGCTTCTCGCCCGCTTGCCTGAGCGACTGCAGGACCGCGTGCAGCACCGCCTCGTCCCCGTTGTTCCCATAGCCATAGTAGCCGGAGATAACCAGCTTCTTCACTCCTGGCTGCTGCTCGGCTCGGCGGATCTGGTCGGCAATCTCCAGCAGCTTCCGATAGACGCTGACGGTACGCCGCCCCATGCCAGCCAGCGAGAAATGACGCTCCACATGCTCACGCGCGGTACGCCCAAGCCTTGCTGCCAGCTCAGGATCGCCCATAAGCCGGATGAGCGCATCCGCCAGTTGGTCGCTGGACCTCGGCTCGATGACCAGGCCGTTCACTTCGTGCTCGGTGAAATCAAGGATGCCGCCTACGCCGGTGACGACAACCGGTAAGCCGCTCGCCATCGCCTCGAGGACATTGAGGCCGAGGCCTTCGGACATCGAAGCGCTGACGAAGCAGTCAATGGCGCGCATGCAATCGGCGATGTCCTGGCGGAAGCCGGCGAACACAACGTGTCGCGACAGCCCGAGCTGCGCGGCCAACTGCTTCAGCCCGGCCTGCTCCGGGCCGCTGCCGATGATGATGAGGTGCGCCCTTGGGTTGGCTCTGACGATGCGCGGCAGCGCGCGGATCACGTAATCAACCCCCTTGATGCGCACCAATCGGCCGACGACGCCGATCACATAGGCATCCGTCGGCAAGCCCCAGGCGGCTCGCAGCTCGGCGCGACGCGCGGCATGGTCCTCCGTGGCGGCAGGTGTGAACGCCTCCACGTCGATGCCATGATGGACAGCCGTCACCAGCTCCATCGGCACGCCTTCCTCGATCAGCGAGCGGCGCAGCGCATTGGATACAGCGATGAAGTGGCTGTTGTAACGGCGGGTGGAGTTCTCCATCATCCGGGTGAACGTATAGGCCAGTCTGTTCTCGTAGTCGAAGCGCAGCATGCTGTGCACCGTCGTGACGAGCGGGATATGCTCCATCTCACGGGCTGCGAGACGCGCGAAGAAATTCGCTTTGACGCCGTGCGTGTGGATGATATCCGGTTGGTCGCGCCGGAACACTTCTTTCAGGCCGGACAAGAGCCGCCAATCGAACCGTCCATAGCGCAATACCTCAACCTCGATTCCCCGCTCACGCAACGCTTGTGACAATCCCGCTTCATAGAAGCAGACAACCTTGCCGCGTACGCCTTCCCGTGGCATCAGCGACAGCAATTGAATAATATGCTGCTCCGCTCCCCCGAACTCGCCACCGCCGATGACATGGATCACCTTCAGCGGCCGGTCTTCGTCCCGCTTCCAACCAACGTCCAACGTGCTCAGGTTCTGTCCGCCCTGCTCTTGGCTGATGCTCTCACGTTCCACTTTGTATTGATGCGCAGCATCCCGCTCCTGCATCGGCTCCTCTCTGTCACCCATTGCGTTCTGCTCCTTTCCTGCCTCATGTACCGTATTACTTGGCGTATGCTTATTCATCTAAACTTCGTTGAAGCCAGCGTTACAATGATTCGTACACAATCACTTGGACTGTCGGCGGAATCCACCTGAGTGTATCATATTCGCACACAACCCCCGACAAACTCCAATAGCCACCAGGGTGTACGAGACATAACTTGCCCCGATACCGCTGAGTTCCAGCAGCCAACTTGCAAACAGGCGCCGAAGGCCGTTATGGTTCTTTCATTATTATCTGCATGAATGCACGTTTGTTGCGGATGAAGCGGTAATTCCCCACATGGGTTGAAGGTTGCGGCATCTTGGCCGCGCCCACACCGCTCACGGCAACGCCGCTCAACCTCTTCGCCGCACGCGGCGCAGCAACATATCGAGCAATTCGCGGAAGACCGGCTCCCGCAATAGCACGAGCATGCCGCCATAGACGACGGCGCTGACCGACACCGTGACGATCAGCATCACAACCAGCGGCCACCCCTGGACCGCCTCACGCACCAGCCAGAGAACACCCGCCATCACAACTGACGCGAGCGCCCCTTTGAGCAGCGATGTATAGAACGAGCGGGTGAATACACGACCGATGCGCCGTTTCAAGATCAAGCCCAGGAGCAGCATCGTCGAATAGGTGGCTATCGAATAAGCCAGTGCCAGACCGCCGTGATCGAGCAGCGGCGTAAGCAAGAGACCCAGCGGCACATACAGTACCAGGCCGATCGCGCCTGTCCTCACCGGCGTGCGCGTATCTTCAACCGCATAGAACGCACGTACCAGCAGATCCCGTCCCGCCCATCCGATCATGCCGACCGCGTAGAATATCATCGCCCATGCCGTCAGACGAACCGCTTCATCCGAGAAATTGTCGCCATGCGCATAGAAGATACGCACGAACTCATCGGACAGCATGATGAGGCCAACGGTCGCGGGCGCCAGAACGTGATATTGATACAGGAAGCCTTTGCCTAGCACCGACTTCATGTCATCCATGCGCTGTTGCCTGACATATTCGGACAGCAGAGGAAACAGCGGCACCGCGAGCGCCCCGGCGAACAATCCGATCGGCACCTGGATGATGCCATTGGCCAACCCGAGGGTCGTGATCTTCTGATCTCCTAGTCCCGATGCGAGCAGCTTCTCGATGATCCAATACGCCTGAGACACGGCGGAACCAAGCATCACCGGGAAGATCCGCTCGCCCATGCTGCGCAGATCACGGTCACCACGCCAGTTCCAATCGAACTTCAGATTATACCCCTTACGCCTCATCGAGGGCAGCAGGTAGATGGCAAACAACGCATAGCCGATCGTCACCCCCCAGGCGATGCCACGCATGCCATAAGAAGTGCCGACTGTATAGATCGCCACGATCACGGCGACGCCGCTCAGCAGCGTGCCTAACGACGGCGAGAAAAATTCATGATGCGCATTCAGCACGCTGGAGAAAACCGAGACAGTCCCTATAAAAACAACCGCCACCATCATGATCGCGAACAAATCGGCAGCCAGCGCATGGGTGTCCCCCTTAAAGCCTGGGGCTAGCAGCTTGACCAAAGGATTCGCGAAGATGACGCTGGCAAGGCCGAGCGCCAAACAAAGGATCACGGCAATGGTGAGCGTCCGGTGGTACAATTGATTGCGGCGCGCTTCGTTCTCGGCAGTGTTGCCGCCGTATTTCTGCAAGGTGGGGATCAACACGGAATTCAACGCACCGGTGATGACCATAAGCAGTGCCGTCGGAATCGTGATCGCCCATAGGAATGCGTCCGTTTCCACACCAACGCCGAATTCATTGGTGAGCAAGATATTGCGCAACAGCCCGATGAGCCGCCCTGCCAGAGTGACTACCGCGAGCAGGGCAGCGGATTTCAATAATGTATTCGCCATGCCAGATTCTCCTGAGTTTTGTACGAGATCTATGCGATAATAAGCCGGAGCCAAAATTCTATTTCATTGTAATCCAAATTGCCGTACAAGCACAACGACCGCCTCGCCAACATCCGGATGCCCTTGTGTTATCGGAATCGATTCAGTACAATTTGGTTGAATCCGATTGGTGGTTCGCATGAAACCTTTCGTTCGCCTGATGACCGGAAGTGCTGCAAGCAGGCTTCCGGTTTTTCTTTTTCGCGCAACTTGATTTTTCAATATGAGTATGCAGTAATTTAGAGGGGACACCAATCAGACAACCCCCAACTGAAAGAAGAGAGGAGTTTATCAACCATGCTGCGCAAAGGCAAAGCCATCCTGTTCAACCGTACGACATGGCTCTACCTGCTCATGTGCTTCCCGATCCTTGACTACACATTGCGCAATATTATCCCGATACCGGTCGTATCCTCCTTGTGGGACGAAGGAGTCTTGCTGGTACTGCTCGGCTTCATCGCCTTGCGCATGATGGAAGGATCCCGCCGTTTGCCAAGCGTGAAGACGCCGCTTGTCGCCTTCGTTATCCTTGGTGTCGCCATGCTCGTCTTCGATATGGCCTACTTCGGCGTGAATATCGAAGGATTCCGCGCCGTCTACCAATACATACTGGCATTTCTGATCGGCTTCTTCATCCTCGAGAGGGACCAGGAAGCGATCAATGTCTTCCGGCTGTTCGTCATCGTCGCTGGCTTGATCGGACTCCATGGCGTATACCAATACATCATCGGCGTGGAAGTGCCGGCGAGCTGGATCGATTCCGGCGAGACGGTCCGCACCCGCTCCTACTCGATCGTGCAGAGCCCGAATGTGCTCGGCAGCTACATGGCGTTCGCTGCACCGATCAGCGTTGGACTCGCATTGACCGATCGCGGACGCCGCAGATGGCTGTGGGCGATTATCGCCGTCGTGATGCTGGCAGCCCTGGTCTTCACCGGCTCGCGCGGCGCCTGGTTGGCGTTCGGAGGCGCGATCGGACTTGCCCTCTTGTTCCTGAACCGCAAGCTGTTCATCGGCTTCATCATCGTTGCGGTGCTGGCAGCGCTGTTCGTACCTCAGATCTCGTCGCGCTTCGAGGCGCTGTTTAATCCGGAATACCTGGCCAAGAGTTCCGAGAACGGCCGCATCCAACGCTGGATCGGCGCCTACGACCAGATGCGGATGAATCCGATCTTCGGGGTGGGACTCGGACATCATGGCGGTGCAGTGGCTGACCGTCACTTCGGCACGATCTACGTGGACAGCTACTACTTCAAAACGCTGGCAGAAACCGGCATGCTCGGCCTTGGTGTATATCTGTGGCTCATGTTCGTCCTTATGCGCAACTCATTCGCTATCTGGAAACGCGCGTCAGGCAGCAGGCAATTTTTCCTGTATGGCGGCGTCTTCATCGGTCTGCTCGCCGTCGTCCTGCATAACGGGGTCGAGAACATCTTCGAGGTCCCGTTCATGAACACATTCTTCTGGTTGCTCGCTGGTGTGCTGCTTTCATTGCCATTCATCAGCCCGAACGATCCGGGCAGAAGTGAGGAAACTCCTGTTCCAAGCCCAGTTGGTTCAGGTGCGGATGCCAAGGCGCAACAAGAGGAAACCGCAGCATCTGCTGAATCCAACCGGCACTCCGAAGCGCTCGGGGACCAGCCGTCGAAGGGAGGGGCTTCGCATGCTTAAACGATTGGGGCGTTACACTGCTCTTGTTCTCTATTGCTTGTACCTGTACCTCTGTTACCATCTGCTATTGATCGGGGCATTTGCGGATTGGTCCTGGTACAGCTTCATCGTTGTGCCGATCGTCTTCGTCCTGTTCTGGTTGGTGCCGCGTGAACAGCGCAAGGCCGCTATCGTCTATACGCTAATGTTCGTCTTCCTCGATCAGGCGCTGTACCGCATTCGCTGGAAGGAGATGCATTGGTACATACTGAACGCTGTTTTTATCGGCATGGTGATCTACGCGATCGGACGCTGGTACGCGAAGCTGAAGCTCGTACCGATCGCCCTGGCGCTCGTCGTCGCATTTACGATGAACATCTTGTTGCCGGACCGCATGGCCCAGGGGCTCTCCCATCTGTGGCCGATGGCCGTGACCAAGCAACAGTACGTCGGCGAACTGAAAGAACCTTTCCCGTTTACACTGGCGGATATCGATGGGGACAATAAGAAAGAAATCATCACCATCGGCAATACCGACCAACCGGCACGCATCGTTCGAATCGATGATCGCACCTTTGAGGTGGAGGATGTCCAATTCTCCCTGTTCGTCTACGAATGGAATAAGGGGCTGAAACGCATCCCGGACGAAAACCTGGACGCCGCACGCGTGAAGCAGCTCGTGCCGCAGGAGTACGTCGGATTCCCGTACTACATCCTGACCGACGACCTGAAGCTGCAGCCGCTTGTCGTTCGCCAGGAGCTGGCAGAGACCATGACTCAGTTCGGCACAGCGCCGTTTCGTGCGCTAGTGATGAACGCCGAGAACATCCTGATGTTGCTTGAACAGTCGGGAGGCGTCTATGACCGGGCGGAACAGACCGGCCGATTCACGGATCTTGTGCTCGCCAAAGGGACATTGACCGGCTCCTATGACGGGCAACCTTTCGAAGTGGATAGCGACGCAACCGAGATCATCGGCGCCATCGAACTGGGCGATGGCCGGCAAGGTCTGATCGTCAAAGGCATCAATATCAGCCTGTATGAGATGGTGGACGGCAAGATGACAGAGACACACGTGTTGACGCGCGCCATGCAGCCGAATCTCGCACAGAGTCAGATCATGATCACCGACGTCAATCACAACGGCATCGAGGAACTGACGGTCGCATTCCCGTATTCCATCATTCTCGAACCAAGCAGCGATGGTCAGTGGAACATCCTCTGGGGAACACGGGAACGCAGCTTCCGCGTGGAGACGGTGATGAACCAGGGCACGAAGGATGAGACCATCCTCGCCATGCAGAAGAGCATGGTGCGCGCCAGTGATACGAACTACCTGACGGGATTCAAGTATTCGGATGAAGGATTGAAACGCGAGTGGAAGATCTTCCTGCCAGGCGTTGTCAGAGCGATCGCAGGCGATCTGGACGGAGACGGCCATGATGAGATCGTGATGACTCGCACGGATACCCACAAGCTGTATATATGGAAAACGCACGGGATTCCGGTTAACGAGATTCTGATCGGCTTGACCACCCTGCTCGCCATCGGTCTGGCCGTCCTGAGATGGAGGAGGTGGCGACATGCCAAATAAACTTACAGCCTTTATCCAGAGCATCAGCAAGAATTGGCGAACGCTAGCTGTTGGAGCTGTCGCCTCTGCCATGCTGCTGACTGCCGGATGCACGTATCCCTCCGAGGTCTCGGAGTTTTCGGCAGTTGCCGCTGCCACCGATACCGCCAGCTTCGATGCGCGAGAGCTGCTGGAGCATGCGATCGAAGTGACCGATACGGACGAAGCTGCACAGTCTTATTGGTACACCGGTTATGTGAAGAACAACATCGGGCGCCGTTCGACGACCAGCATGTACGATGGCATCGTCTACCGGCCTGGCGACGCTTATCTCGTCAATGGCCGTGTTGCGACCCGACAGTATCGATATTTCCACTTCGGCGATCAGAGCTACATCAGCCGCGGCTCCAGTTGGTTCAGAGGCGAGCCGGAGCGGGTCCTGCCGTTCGATCCGCTGCGTGGCTTCAGTGACTGGTTGCCATTCATGGACGACGCCGTGAAGCTCGAAGATAGCTCTGTACTCTCCACGCCGACGGACGTCATCCAAGTGCAGCTCGATGCCCGCGAATGGGTCGAGCGGTCGCCATCCGACCTGTTCGACGAGTTGCGTGCAGAGCTTGCGGACAACGAGACGCTGCAGCATCTGCTTGAGAACACCGTCGTGAAGATGACGCTCTGGATCGGCAAGCCGGACGCGCCGAAGCAAGCCAGCTACATCCTGCAATACAGCACCTGGCTTGTCATGCCGTTGCCTGGCGGGGGATATTTCGACCAGGAGACGTTCTTCCGTTTCTACCAGCATGATGATCCGGCGATTGAGAGCCAGCTCTCTTCGCCAGAGCGCATCGAGAAATACGTGGTCGATGGCAACTTCGAGCAAGTCGAGTATGCCGATTAAGAATCCGAAGAAGCTTGATGAAAGATGAGGGGTGTCCAGATATGGACACCCCCTTTTTCATCCTAATAACCACACAACGCAGCCTTCATACAAGACTGCGTTGCTCCTGATTAATACAACTGGAAAGCCCCGATACAGATGCATGCGGTGACAACTACGACGAATGCCAGACAGACGAGCTTCACCATCAAAGACATCTTGCCTTCCAGTTCATGCATCTCTCTCATCGTTCTGCTCCTCATCCGTGATCACCTCTTAGATAGATTCTTGGCATGTGCTGCGGCAACATCACGAGTACCTGCTGGGGAATGCTGCCGATGTGAGCGGCCAGATCATCCAATGTAACGCACGCTCCCGCCTGTTCGCCGAGGAGTGTCACAACGGTGCCGATCGGCAAGCGGCGCGGTAGGCGGACCATCGTTTGATTCATGCATATATTGCCGACGATGGGCACGCGCTCCCCCTCCACGAGCACATGCAGGCCGCTGTATCCTCGAAACCATCCATCCGCATAGCCGACGGGCAGCGTCGCGATCCATTCATCCGATGCCGCCGTATACGAACGGTCATAGCTGATCGTCTGGCCTCGTTTCACCCGCTTCACATGGGCAATGAACGTTCTGATCGAGATCGTCGGCTTCAGATGTATCGTTAAGCCCTCTGCGGCAGCCTTATCTATCGGCAATATGCCGTACAGCGAAGCCCCGACCCGCACCATGTCCAGCGCGAACTCCGGGAAGCGCAGAGCGGCCGCACTGTTCGCACAGTGGGTGATGACATCTCTGAAGCCTGCTTCCTCCAGCCAACCGCGCATCTGCATAAACCTCACAAACTGCTCCCGCACATAAGAGTCATCCGCTTGATTCGCCGTGGCAAAATGCGTATACACACCAACCACATGTAGATCTTCAGCCAAGAGCAGCGGCAGCATCTCCTCAAATTCCTCACGGCTGCGCAGCCCGTAACGCCCCATCCCCGTATCCAGCTTGATGTGGATGCGGAGGGGCTCGCACGACTGCTTCCAGCGGCGCATCTCCATGAGCCACGATGCCTGGAATACGGTGACTTCCACACCGTGTGTCGCCACCGCGTCCACCTGAGACGGATGTACCGGTGAGAGCACGAGGATCGGCACTGTCATACCCGCTTGACGGAGCGCCAGCGCCTCCTCGCACAGGTTCACCGCCAGCGCCTCCGCACCCGCTTCAACCGCAGCTTGCGCAGTTTGAATGAGCCCATGGCCGTAACCATCGGCTTTGACAACTGCCATGAGGCGGACGCCCGGCCGCAGCCGCTTGCGGATCTCCCGCACGTTACGCTGCAGATGATCCAAATGAACCTCCGCCCAGATCCGCGGAGGGGCAAACTGCAGCGCAGCTACTGGAGCCATGGCCGTATCTGAAGGGGTCATCCCGCCACCTCCTGCGCCAGCGCCTCCACCAGACTCTCCAGGCCAAGCGTCCGCGAGCCTTTGACGAGCAGCAGCGTGCCTTCCACGAGGACATCCAGAATCTTGCGCTTAAGCTCCTCCTGATCCAGACATGCGATCACTCTCCCCGATGCGAATCGACCTTCCGCAGCTTGCGCAATATGCATGGCTGTCGATCCTATGGTGAACACATAGTCGAGTTGATCCGGCCTGAGCTGCTCACCGATTTCCCGGTGAAGCTGCACCTCTTCCTCTCCGAGTTCAACCATATCCCCCAGCACAACGACCTTCCGTGCAAATGGCTCCAACGCGTAAACAAGATCCAGAGCGGCCCGTACACTGGATGGATTGGATTTGTAAGCATCGTTGATGATGCTGATGCCGCTCACCTCATGCCATTCATTGCGCATTCCCGTCAGTTGGACATTGCGCAGCCCATATCGGATCTCGGCATCCGTAAGACCGGCGGCCCTCGCCGCCGCAATCGCCGCCAGCGCATTCAGCGCCTGGTGTCTGCCGAGCACCGGCATCTCGAAGCGCTGATCGCCCACTTTGAACGAGACTCCGCTCTTCGTCACGCGGATTTCCCCAACTTGCAGTTGGTTGTAGAGCTTCTCTCCGAACGTCACCCGCTTGCAGGCCAGATTCATCTCCTGCACCGTTCTGTGAAGCTGCTCATGATCGCCATGATAGATGAGCAGTTCCTCTCTCCCGAGATTTTCCGTAATCTCCAGCTTCGCCTGCATGATCCTCTCGCGTGTATAGAGATCGCCCAGGTGAACCTCGCTCACATTCGTGATGATCGCCGTATCCGGCTTCACAATGGCTGATAGCTCCCGTATCTCACCCAACCCGCTCATCCCCATCTCGACGACGGCATACTCCGTATCCTCTTCCAACGCCAACAAAGTCAACGGAACGCCCAGATGATTGTTCAGATTGCCGAACGTTTTCTGCGTTTTATAACGAACGCTTAATACCGACGCGAGAATGTCCTTGGTCGAGGTCTTGCCATTGCTGCCCGTGATGCCGATGACACGCAGCTTCAATTGCCTGCGGTATTCCGCTGCCAACTGTCCTATCGCGGCCAACGTGTCATCCGTGTATATGATCGGATGCCCCTCCGGCGGCCCGGGCTGCCGGAGGCTCCACAGAACGGCCGCTGCCCCTTTGCGGATGGCTTCCGCAGCGAAATCATGCCCGTTGAAACGTTCGCCAACAATCGGAACATACAGATTGCCAGGCTGAAGCGTGCGGGTATCCGTCGACACACCATGGATGCGGGTATGCTCCCATCTGGCATCCACCTCCGAACCGATCATCGCTGCGATCTCCCCTAAAGTCCGTTTGATCATCTGTCCTCACCGTCCTTTGCCAGCAGAGCCCGTGTGAATGGTTGCTTCGTGTTGGCGCGATTCTGGAGACTGGCCATTGTACGAGCATGCCTCTGGCGACTGTTCTGTGCGCGTGTTTGATTCGGGCCATTGCTCGTTGTGCGTGCGCGCTATCGTCGACAGATCCTGGTGCCAGTACGCTTCCGATGTCGAATCAAGGTGCATATGCGATCCTGCCAACTGCCCGTCAATCCGACGCTCCTCAGTCGACCGCACGCCCCGCGAATACACCTCAGTCGGCGGCTCATACCGGATCGCCTGCTTACGAACGTGCTTTTCCATCGCATAGCGGATCAGACGGTTGATCAGCTCTGCATAAGAAAGACAGCTCGTCCGATTCCACAGAACCGGGAACATGCTGTTCTGGGTGAATCCGGGGAACGTATTCACCTCGTTCAGATATACCTCATCCTGCTCCGTCACGAAGAAATCCACCCTCATCAAGCCAGAGCCATTCAGCGCGCGGAACGCGCGTACAGCCGTCCGCTTCAACTCGTCGTAAACCGCAGCCGATACATGCGCCGGGATGCGTTGCACAAGCGCGCCATGCATATATTTCTGGGCATAATCGAAGAACTCCGGCTCCCGCTCGAACTCTCCGGCCACTGAACATTCCGGCTCGTCGGTGCCAAGGACGGCAATCTGCACTTCTCTCCCCCGTATCTCCTCCTCAACCACGATCTTCACATCGTAGCGCAGCGCGTCCTCTACCGCATCGATCCATTCCTCCCTGCTCGCGCAGCGATGTATGCCGATGCTCGAACCGAGGTTTGCCGGTTTCACATAGCAGGGGTAGCCGATCGTTTCCTCGATCCTCGCGATGCAAGCGGCCTGCTGCTTCTCCCATTCATGTAGCCGGATGACCGCATATGCCGCCTGCCGGATGCCCTCCGAAGCCATGACTCGCTTGGTCATCTCTTTGTCCATGCCCGCCGCCGACGCCAGCACTCCATTGCCGACATAAGGCACATTCAACAGCTCAAGCATGCCTTGCAACGTACCGTCCTCACCGTGCGTCCCGTGGATCACCGGGAAAACCACCAAACGCGACGAGCGATTGAACACACTGCGCAGCGCCTCTCCGATCGACGATGCGATGTCCCGGCTTGCTGTCGTCACACGCAGATCGTCGATGCTTGCGATCTGTCCATCCACCGCATCGAGGCATTGCCATACTCCGGACGGGGCGATGTACACCGGCACAACCTCATAGAACTCCCGATCGATTGCATTGATCACCGTCATCGCGGTTTTCAACGATACTTCATGCTCTGCTGATTTGCCTCCGTAGATTACGATAATTCTTGTTTTATTCATGGGCTCAGGCTCCTTGGTCGCTTGTTCTGTCTTTGATTGATTACAGATTACCAAGAAGAACTTAAGACGCCCCTAACGATTTCTTAAGAAAGGCTTAAGAAGCATGAAGAGATTCTAAACCGGGATGTCCAGGCAAGCCCCACCCACGCCGAAGCCCCCCATCAGACACAACAAAACCTCCCACATGCCGCAATCTAGCGGCCTTGTAGGAGGTTCAGTGTCTTCGTCTATTCGTTTCATATCCGATACAGCGGTAACTTGACCGTAAAGCAAGTCTGCGCTTCGTCACTTGCCGCCGTGATCGTGCCTTGATGGAGCTCGACGATATTGCGCGCAATCGCCAGCCCCAGGCCGGTGCCGCCGGTGTCGGCGGAACGCGACTTGTCCACGCGGTGGAAGCGGTCGAAGATATACGGCAGATCCTTCCGCGGGATCGGCTCGCCGTAGTTGATCACGCGCACCTCCGCCATCTCGCCGGACTGCCGCAAGCGGATGTCCACTCGCCGTCCGTCACGGCCATACCGCACCGCATTCGAGATCAGATTCTCGAATACACGCACCAGCTTGTCGCCATCAGCCTTAATCATGACCCGCTCCTCAGGACCATCCATCGCCAGCTCCATGCCCGCTTCCTCCGCCATCAAGCGAAGCTCAGCACTCAACTGTCCAAGCAGCTCCCTAAGATCGATCGGCACCAGCTTCAGTTTCGTCTGCCCGTAGGCAACGCGCGTATATTCGAACAGATCGTTCACCATACGCTCCAGCCGCAGCGTCTTCTGATAAGCGATATCCGCATAATACATCAGCTCGACCTCGTCCTTGTACCGATTCTCGTGGATATATTGCAGATAACCCTTAATCGATGTCAATGGCGTACGCAGGTCGTGAGACACGTTGGTGATAAGTTCCTGTTTCGCCTGGACAGCCTGCCTCTCCTCCTCCATGCTCGACTTCAGCTTGGCGGACATGATGTTGATGTTCTCCGCCAGCTTCCCCATCTCATCACGCGTACGGATGGGAATCTTGTGATCGAGCTGTCCGGTGGACAGCCTCTGCACGGCCCGTCCGATCTCCTCCAGATAACGGATGTGGCGGAAGCTGAGCACGACCACATAGAACACGAACAGGACCAGGCCAACGATGATCATCGTCGGGATGACTCCAACGCTTTCATGCAGGAGGACGAACACACCCCGGAACGGCAACCAATTGTATTCATAGAGGATGATCGCTACGAACGCCAGGCCGACGCAGGTGACGACCGAAAGACTCGCACTTAGAAAAAACAGCCCGACCAACTTCCACCGCATGCTACGCATCGATCTTATACCCCACACCCCAGACAGTCTGGATAATCTTGTAGCCGACGTGCTTCTCCAGCTTGTCGCGAAGATTGCTGATATGGACCATCACCGTATTGTTAGATCCATAGTAGGGTTCCTTCCAGACCATCTGATAGATTTCCTCTGTGCTGAAGACCCGTCCAGGGTGGCTCGCCAGCAAGTACAGGATATCGAATTCCCGTGCGGTCAGCGAGATTTCCTTACCCTGACAGAGCACCTGATGAGAGGAGCGAATCACCTGAAGCGAGTGAATCCTGACTTCATCCGGTTTGGACTCGGTGCCCCCGGCGTTGTATTGAAAGGTTCTCCTGAGCAGAGACTTCACGCGCGCCACCAGCTCCAGCGGATTAAACGGTTTGATCAGGTAATCGTCCGCGCCGGACATCAGCCCCATGACCTTGTCCAGATCTTCCGCCTTGGCACTGATCATCAGGATCGGAATCGTATTATTCCGTTCACGCAGCCTGCGGCATACCTCAAGCCCGTCCACTTCCGGCATCATCACGTCGAGCACCATCAGGTCGATCTCCTCCTGTTCAATCGCCTGCAGCGCCTGCTGTCCATCGTGCCTCTGCAGGATCCGGTAGCCCTCATTCTGCAGGTACAGAGCTGCCAGCTTGGCGATCTCGCGGTCATCATCCACGATTAAGATCGTCTTCATCTTTCCCGCTCCTTCTCGATAGGTAATGAACCTTGGTCTCATCTTCATAACTGGTACAAAGGCATTGATGCTTCAAGCGGATGTCATGGCTGCCGGAGACACGAGCCGCATAATGGTATGTATAACTTCCCATTCCAACGAACTGTGCTCCTGTCTTCCTCGTATGACCAGCATCAACAGCTAACAAAAACGGGAGCGGCTAACGCCGACTCCCGGTAATTTCGTTCAGCAGATCGGCCAGCATGCGCGCTTGTTCACGACGTTGATAGATCAAAGTCGCCTTCTGTGGCTTCGCATCCTGATCGCCAGCCTGCTCCGTTTGGCCGCCTGCAGCTTCACCTGACTGCTGCCGCAGCCAATCTTCGTAGAGCTGCCTCACAGCCCGTTTGATCTCGCCAAGCGACAGCGGATCAGCCACCACTCCGAGTCCGAACTTCTCGATGATGTGGGTCGATTCACCAGGCAGACTGAGCGCCAGGATCGGATGGCCGATCGCCAGATATTCATACAGTTTGCCAGGAATATAGTCGCCCGATCCCGGAGCCGTATCCCCAACCAGAAGCAAGATGTCCGACCGTTTCATGGCAGCGAGCGCTTGCTTGTGCGGCAGGTTGCCGACGATTTCGACCACATCCGTCAGGTCCAGCCTGCGGACAGCATCGATATTGTCGCTATAGCCAGGATAGTCGAACACCCCGGCGAAGCGAAGAACCAGCTTCCTGCGGTCGATCACGCCTTCATCGATCAACTGCTTAACCGCCTCCAGCAATAGCCGCGGATTGCGCTCCTGATAGAAGATTCCGGCATACATGATCACACATTTGCCCGCATCTCGCGGATCGCGTTTCACATCCCGCAGATCTTCGTAATCTGCGGGATCGTAACCGTTGTGGATAACCTCCAGTCTGCTGATCGACGCACCGAACTTCTCGTTAAAGTTGCGCGCGAACGAATGCGTCACCGTCAGCGTGATGTTGGCATCACGATGAACCGCCCGCTCCATTCGCTCCTCCAGCCATTCCCGCAAACGGATGCCGGAACGGTGCATGTTCTGTGTCCACGGGTCGCGGAAGTCCGCGATCCAGGGCAAGCCAGTCTTCCGCTTCAGATACCGCGCCACCAGGTGATTCGTGTATGGACCAGACGTCGAGAACAACGCATCGATCCCGTATTCCTGGATGACCTTCAGCCCGAGTTTCGTCGCCGCCGGATACCACAGAATCTGATCATCCGGCATGAGCATGGCTCGCTTCGCTTTCTTCAAGAGCTGGAAAACACCGCGTTTGACCCTTTGTCCGAGCGGGGGAGCAGCTGGAACATCCTCCTGGCGAGATGAGCGGCCGCTTCCTTCCTCCTGGCTTCGATTAGCAACTCCGGATGAAGAGGCAGCCGGCAACACCGCTGGGCGAAGCCTTCCCAGGATCCCCTGGTCCTCCCTGGAGCGGTGAATCGTCACATCATTCGGCAGTTCGTCCAGCAAGGATTGGTCCAATGTCGCGTGATAGACCGGATCAACGGTCAACACGTGAACCTGCCAACCGAACTCTCCCAGATAACGCGCCATCTTGACCGCCCGCTGCACACCGCCCCCGCCGATAGGAGGAAATAAATATGCGATTATAAGCACCTTTTGGGCCTGTCCCACGCTCGATCACCGCACTCTGTCATTTTGTTGTCTGGTTCATGCACTGGGGTGCCTCCATGATGATATTTCTCTCCAACCAGCAGTCGGATGGCGATCAGATTCGGTAGAGCAGAACTCCCGCCGGAAGGTTTCTGGGGATGCGATTCTTCGTATCCACCATAACGGCATTCTCCGCCATCAGTCCCACCACGCGAGACCAATCGATCGACAGGAATTCCTCTTGGACTGTCACATACAGCAATGCATCAGCCCCGCTGACGGCTTCCTCCAACGTATCCACCTTGTACGCGTACTCGCTCTTGACAGCAGGGTCCCAGGCCTTGACGACCGCACCGCGTTCACCCAGGATGCGCACGATGTCATGAGGCGGACTGATCCGATCATCGTTGGAGAAATCCTTCATCGCCAGCCCAAGCACTGCCACGCGGCTGCCATCGAGCGACTTGCCCTGCTTGGCCAGACCGCTGGCGACCATGTCGACGAGCATGCCCGGCACTTCGTCATTAATGCGCCGCGCAGTCTCCAGCAGATCGATCGATACCCCCAGCTCACGCGCCTTGGGCAGCAGGTAGTAGAGCGCGTTCGGCAAGCAGTAGCCGCCGACACCAGGTCCAGGCGTGAGCAGGTTCACCCGCTTGTGTGTATTTGCCACCTTGATCAGCTCGAACGTGTCGATTCCCACCTTCTCCGCGAAACGCGCGAACTGCTGCACCATCGCGATATTCACATCGCGCTGGATATTCTCAATCACTTTGGAGGTTTCGACCACCTTGATGTCCGATACGGTAATCTCCGCTTTCGTCACGAAGGACAAGATCTGTTTAGCCTTCTCCACACTCGCTTCGTTAATGCCGCCCATCGCGAGCGGCATCGAGATGAACTCCTCGAAAGCTCTGCCTTCCGCGATTCGCTCGGAGGCATAAGCCAAGTAGAAATCTTCGCCTGCCTTAAGCCCACTGCGCTCCAGCATCGGCAGGACCCGTTCCTCTGTCGTGCCGGGAACGACCGTGCTGCGAACGATTACGGTGTCGCCTCGTTTCAGCACCCCCGCGAGCGTGGAGCAGCATGCGTCGAACCCCCGATAATCCGGCTCTCCGTCCTTGATCGGAATGCCGACCGTGATGATATATGTGTCCACTTCGCGGGATGCTTCATGATAATCGCTTGTTGCCCGGAAGCGTCCATTGTTCAATTGCTCCTTCAGAATATCGCGAATGGTGCGCCCTTCGTAGGATTCGAGATGATGGGTCACGCCACTGTTGATGTCCTGGATCAGGCCAGGCAGCACATCCAATCCGATGACCCTCGCGCCATGCATCGCATAACTAAGTGACAGGGGCAAGCCGATAAAGCCCAAACCGATAACCGCGATATGGGGTTGATTGTTTACCATGTCTTTCCCGCCTAACGTGTGTGATTTCGGTTGCCGGCCAGGATCAGGCATCAACTGCTGCCATCACCTCATTGGCCAGCTTCTCTATTCTTAAACGTGAATCGTCCAGAGATGTTCCACATACAGCGAAATATATTTTGATCTTGGGTTCCGTTCCTGATGGACGCAGGCAGAACCAAGAGCCATCCTCCAGGAAGAACTTGAGCACATTCTCCGCCGGCAATCCGTCTATGCCCGGCAAGTAATCCTTAACTTGCTTCACCGGCACGCCTGCCACCGTCTGAGGTGCGGCATGGCGGAAGCGTTCCATGATCTGTCCGATCCGCTCCAGACCATCCTTGCCTTTGAGCGTGCGCGATTCCAGACGCTCCAGGTAATATCCGTACTTCTCATACAGCGCAAGAAGCACGTCATACAGCGTCTTGCCTTGGCTCTTGTAATAAGCGGCAGCTTCGGCTATCAGGAGCGAAGCGACGATCGCATCTTTGTCTCGGGCATAGTTTCCGGCCAGATACCCATAGCTTTCCTCATAACCGAACAAGAATGTATGGTCGCCTGTCCGTTCGAACTTCGTCATCAGTTCCCCGATATACTTGAAGCCGGTGAGTGTATCGAACACCTTGGCCCCATAGTTGCGGGCGATCTCCGCCCCCATCTCGCTGGTCACGATCGTCTTGACAACTGCGCCATTCTGCGGCAGTTGTCCCCGTTCCTTCAGGCTGCTGAGCAGGTACTCGATCATGATCGCGCCAGACTGGTTCCCGGTCAACACCACATAATTGCCATCCGGGTCGGCAACCACCGCTCCCATCCGGTCCGCATCCGGGTCCGTGCCGATGATCAGATCTGCACCCTCCCGTTTGGCAATCTCCAGCGCCAAAGTGAAAGCTTCACGCTCTTCGGGATTCGGCGATTTGACGGTTGGGAAGTTGCCATCCGGCTTAGCCTGCTCCTCCACGATCCGCACATTCTTGAAGCCTGCTTTCTCAAGAGCTCGAGTAACCGGCATATATCCGGTGCCATGCAGCGGTGTATAGATGATCTTCAGTTCTTCGCCGGCAGCGGCGATCGCTTCCGGACGCTGGCTGACCGATACGACTGCGTTGATATATGCCTCGTCCACCTCCTCGCCGATCCATACGAGCAGCCCCCGCTCTTCGGCCTCTGCACGGGACAGACGGCGAATCTCAGAGAACGAGGAAACTTTGGCGATATCACCGATCACTTCATCCGCTTCATGCGGAACCAACTGACCGCCATGCGGGCCATATACCTTGTACCCGTTGTACTCCGGCGGGTTGTGGCTGGCGGTGATGACGATGCCGGCATTCGCCTTCAGATGCCGTACGGCGAATGACAGCTCCGGTGTAGGTCTGAGCGACTCGAACACATAGGCCCGAACTCCGTTGCCTGCCAACACCAAAGCCGCATCCAAAGCAAATTCCGGCGAACAACGTCTGGAGTCATGAGCGATCACAACGGAAGGGACCACACCCTCTCCCGCGATCCGCTTCACATAGCTCGCCAGACCTTGGGTAGCCTTGCCGACGGTATAGCGGTTCATCCGGTTCGTGCCAGCGCCGATGACACCGCGGAGGCCGCCAGTACCAAACGTCAATTCACGATAAAAACGATCCTCAATCTCCTCCGGACGACTCTCCAGGCTTCGCAGCTCTGTTTTCGTCTCTTCGTCAATCGTCGGATCGCTTAACCACTGCTGGTACACAGCCAGAATATCTTGATTTCTCATCTCTATTCTCCTCCCCTATCGTTCAATCTGATCGATCTAAGTTGAGAGGTATCAAGCATCACTGATGGCGAACATGAGCTCGCCTTCGGCAACAGTGCGTCCTTCGACGGATGCCCTGCCTTCAGCCTTGGCGATGGAGCCCTTCAGCCGTGTGATTTCCAGTTCCAGCCGAAGCGTATCGCCAGGCTTCACCTGCTCGCGGAATCGGAACCGGTCGATACCGGCGAAGAAGCCGATCTTGCCCTTATACTCCTCCAGAGACAGCATAGCCACTGCTCCTACCTGTGCCAGTGCTTCCGCAATCAACACTCCGGGCATGACCGGATAATCGGGAAAATGTCCTTGGAAGAACGGTTCGTTAATCGTCACATTCTTGATGCCCACAGCTCCCTTGCCCGGCTCCAGCTCGATGATGCGGTCGACCAGCAGGAATGGATAACGGTGTGGGATGATCTCCTTGATCTCCTGTGCATTCAACATTTGACATCACTTCCTTACGTTTATTTCCGTATAAAACCGCCGCACGCGGCTACACTAATATTGTCCTTTCCTTGGCTGCAGCAGGGAAGGTTCATATAAGGGAGCATGTTCGTCAGGTTATGAAGCGCCGCACGAACGTGCTCTTTTACTCTTTGCGCAGCTCATTCAATGAGCGAAACTCCAAGATGTATATCACCGAAGCGATAAATGACAGGATGATCACAAACCACAGATATGGAACAGCAAAGTCAACCTGCATGAACAAGAACACAATCGCCAGATAGTAAAGCACGGTCGTCAGTTTCCCCAGAATATTCGCCTGGACCGTCTTGTACCCCCGTACATGAAACGATGCCGCGCCGATAATCATACCGAGCTCCCGAATGAAGATCGCCAACGCAGCCTGCCAAGGGATAAACCGCAGGTATAGGAACGATACGATCACGGCGATCATCAGGATCTTGTCAGCTAGCGGATCGAGCAGCTTGCCGATTGTGGTAACCTGCTGGCGTTTGCGTGCGATATACCCATCCAGAACATCTGTCACGCCTGCGATGATCACGACGGCAAGAGCCTCATACAGCATGTGTTGCGAAATCAGGTAAGCATATATCGGAATAAGCACAAAGCGTGCCAACGTGATCCCATTCGGCAAGTTCATGCTAACCCTCCTCTGCCGAATATTGAATCGGGGAAAACACTTCTCATTATACAATTTCCAAAATAAGAATAAAAGCTTCCGGTGAGAAGCCTCATAGCAAAATAAAACTCTCGTTGAACGAGAGTTTGTGAGTCAATGGTATTCGTTTGACGACTGGTCAACCTTCCGCGAAGACCAGATCATATACGTGCCGCCAGGTGCTCCACTGGAAAATCTCGTGCGCTGGCTGATCGCCCAATTTCACATATCCGATGTACAAACCAACGTACAAGCAAACGATAAACAGCAGCGGAATGCCCACATACTTGAGCATGATCCCCGTTGTCTTCACCCATCCGGGTTGAGCTGCTTTCTTCTTCGCTTTCGGTTTAGCGTTTCTATCCTTGGGCGGTTGATTTGGTTTCGCTTGTTCCTGTGTCATTGCGATCCTCACTTCGTCATTATCTGCGCAGCTGGTTCGCCAGATTCATCATCGTATCGCCTGCGGAGAGCGCCCGGGCATTCAACTGAAAGGCGCGTTGCACTGTGATCAGCTCTGTCATCTCGGACAGCAGATCGACATTGGATTGCTCCGCATAATATTGTCTGACGGCGATTCCTTCGCCGCTTGCGTCAGCGAAGTTCACCTGCTGCAGCACATTGTTCGGATCCTGAACCGTGGACGCTACGTTGAACAGATTGTCACTAACAGCCGTGATGAGGTCTGGCCGCATCACGCGCATCAACTTGATCTGACCAGCCGTGCCGGTGGATCCGTCAACATTAGTATACGTTACATAGCCTCTTTCATCAATGTGAAAATCGGCATAGTTGGGAATCGCCACATATTCGTTGTTGACCGTACGAAGCGGATACCCCTCAGGAGTAGTCAGAACCTGGTATCCGGGAAGTCCGGCCATGGGTGACAGTTGGAACTGGCCGCTGCGCGTCCAAAGCGTCTGCACTCCCGCGGTACCGTCTCCATTAATGATCGGCACCTCGATTTCGAACATAGCTTGTCCCTCAATCGCCAGGTCATATTTGTTATCCGTCTTCTGCAGCACGCCCTGCGTCATATCGACCCTAAGTCCGGTAAGCATCGCCCCCCCGCCGAGCGTGAGTCCAGGCTGCGTCATGCGTCCGTTAAGCTGCATGTCCGGGTGCTGGTTCAATGTAATGGTCAGGACATCTTGGAATGACGCTTGCTGTTTCTTATAACCAACCGTATTCATATTCGCAATGTTGTTGGCGATCAGATCAAGCTTCTGTTGCAGCGCTGCCATGCTGACGGCAGAGCTAATGATCGTATGATTCAAGCTGTTACCCTCCTTGCCCGTCTATCAGATTAAACGACACGTCCGATCTCGTTAACCGCCTTATCCAGGGACTGGTCGTACGCCTGGATCACCTTCTGGTTGGCTTCATACAACCTTAACGCTGTCATCATATCAACCATGGCTTGCGCAGCGTCCACGTTAGAACGTTCCAGATAACCTTGTCTGACCGCTACCTGATCCTCATCGGTGATCGGAACAGCTTGTCCAGCGCCTGCAGGCAGACGATAGTTGCCATTGCCTTCGCGGATGAGCTGATACGGATTGTCGATGCGGGAGATCAGGAGTTGGCCCAGTATCGTACCTTCATAGCGATCGATCAGCGTACCATTCTCCGAGATAAACACTTGCTCTAGAGATCCTGCGATGACGACCGGCTGGCCATCCCGTCCGAGCACCGGCTCACCATTCGTTGTAAGCAGTTGGCCCGCTTCATTCAGATGGAAGTTGCCGTTGCGCGTGTATCTCGGTTCGCCATCAACGCCGAGCACCGTGAAAAATGCTTGCGGCTGGTAGATGATTTCTCCATCCACCACCGCCTTGCCGGACTGATCGAAGACGATGCCGGGGAGCTGAATATTCGATATGAGCGCAAGATCGCCCGGCTGCTTCGTCTCCGTCAGATCCCCTTGCGTAAACATCGGGATATTCTCCTCGACGAATACACCGGTGTGAATGGTGCCGATCGCCTTCGATGTGGCGCCTCCTGGACCAGCATCCTTGCCCATCTGATGGATCAACATCTCCGGAAATGAACGAAGTGCCGACGTATCCTGCTTGTATCCCGGTGTAAGCATGTTCGAAACATTGTTGGTGATTGAATCATGCCAGCGCTGTTGGGCTAACATGCCTGATGCGGCGGTGTAAAGTCCTCTAAACATACGTACGCTACCCCTATTCCATGATCTTCATTAGGATCGAACAATTCGAATGCGTCCGCAGGTCTCTCGCGAGAGCGAGTTGATCCGTCCGGTGCATGCGACTTGTCCGATCTTGACGTACACTTGCCGAAACTAAGATTGCCTTATATTATACTATATCGTCATTTTCTCCGCGAGACTTTATCCATATTGTCAAGCATAATTCCCGTACCTTTCGCAACACAATCGAGCGGGTCTTCGGCGATGAGAACGGGCACCTTGAGTTCCTCCATCATCAGCTCTTCCAGTCCATTGAGCAATGCGCCGCCACCCGTGAGGATGATTCCCCTGTCGATGATGTCCGCTGCCAGTTCTGGCGGAGTGCGTTCCAGAACTGACTTGGTGGTGGCGATGATCGAAGCGATCGAATCGGCCAGCGCCTCCATCACCTCTTCGGACGTAATCGTGATGCTGAGCGGCAGGCCCGAGACCATATCCCGGCCGCGGATGTCCATCTCTTCTTTGCGTGCTCCAGGATAGACTGTGCCGATGCGCATCTTGATATCTTCAGCCGTTCTTTCTCCGATCAGGAGTTTGTATTTGTCCTTGATATATTTGGTGATGGCGAGGTCGAACTTGTCCCCGGCAACCTTAATGGAAGAGGCGGTGACAACGTCGCCCATCGAGAGTACGGCAACATCCGTTGTACCTCCGCCTATATCGACCACCATATTGCCGCTCGGCTGGTAAATATCCATACCAGCTCCGATAGCGGCCGCCTTGGCCTCTTCTTCCAGAAATACTTCCTTGGCACCGCTGCGTTCTGCCGCTTCACGAATCGCCTTCTGCTCTACGGATGTAATATTGCTAGGCGCGCATATGAGAATCCGCGGGTGACTATACCATTTCTTGCCGCCGATTTTGGCGATGAAGTGGCGCAACATCATCTCCGTGATCTCGAAATCCGCAATCACCCCGTCCTTCAGGGGACGTATTGCGACGATATTGCCTGGTGTACGGCCTACCATGCGGCGCGCCTCTTCGCCGACCGCCAGAACACGTTTCGTATCGCTCTCGATGGCAACGACAGACGGCTCGTTCAGTACCACCCCGCGTCCTTTGACATAGATCAATACATTTGCAGTACCCAAGTCAATACCGATATCCTTGCTAAACATATAACGGTCCTCCTAACAGCCGCTCATACCGAACTGTGATCATTGGTTCGCTTTTCATATTTTTTATGGATATGCATCCAATATTCGCTGTCCATTAGCCGAAATCCTTTTCTTTTTTGTATTATTTCGTCGAGAATATGAAAAGCTTCCCAATGACCCGGAGCTTCAGGAGTTGGAGGACACCAGATCCTCGCTGGCTTCTTGTTGTTTATCCTTACGGTATTTGATCTTGGTCGCTTCTCCTCCTCTCAAATGGCGTATGGACTTGTGGTACTCAAGGATTACTTTGACCTGGTTGGCCAGCTCGGGATTAATCTCGGGTAATCGTTCCGTCAAGTCCTTGTGCACTGTGCTCTTCGAGACGCCGAACTGCTTCGCGATGGTTCGCACCGTATTTCTCGTCTCGACGATGCAGTTGCCGATCTTGATCGTACGTTCCTTGATGTAATCGTGCACTCCCTTCGCCTCCCTGCTCGATTTAAGTTTGGTACATTATATGAGTCGGAAGGCCATATATTCGTCGTATCCAAGCCTGACAAGCCCAAAAACTTGGCTTTGCTCCGGTTTTCGGAGGTTATCTTGTTCTGACAATAGTACAGGTTCGAAATACATCACATGACGGTGTGGGCGTAAGTCGACACCGTTTCCTTGTATGACTTCGGAATACTTCGCGGTCATCCCGAATAATGAAAAAAAGCGGAAGGAGAATTCTCCTTCCGCTATATATGTGTTTCCAAACCGTTAATCGATCTCAGGCAGGTAGGTGTACGGATTGACCGGTTCGCCGTCCTGATGCACCTCGAAGTGCAGGTGGACGCCCAGATCCTTCTCGTATTCGTTCTGACCGGCCTTCGCGATCACATCGCCTTGCTTCACTTCCTGGCCTACACTCACCTGAACATCAGCGAGGCTGTAGTAGATGGTGGACAGCCCATTCGTATGCTCGATCTCGACGACATTGCCGATGATCGGCGCATTCTCCGCACGGACGACCTTTCCGCTGAGCGCGGCGGTGACATCAAACGTCTGGTTGTCCTGCCTTGCGAGAGCGATTCCTTCGCTCGTCACAAACGTATTTTCATACTGAATGACCGCCATCGCCTTCTCTTCACTCGTCAAGCTGTCCTCATAGTACGGCATGACAACCTCGACATCCGTCTTGTCGGCTACCGGCCATTTGAAGTCTTCCGGCAGAGCAACAACCGGCAGATCGTTTTCCGCTTCGTTCGTTTCCTCGGCCTGATCGACATCGAGTCCCAGATTCTCGTCGGTCAGTGTCTCTTTCTGCGAACTCTGGTAAACGATCATGATGCCCAGGATGATAGCCGCTGCTGCCAGATATGCTGCGGGGAATACCCACTTCCTCGATGCGAATCTCTTCCAGCCTGACACTTGCGGCGTGTTGTGGCCAGCTTGTTCACCGCCAATCTTCTGATTCGGTGCGGCGTTTGTTGGTTTGGATGTGTTTTTCTCCAATTGGTCTCTCTTTTGGTCACTCATTTCCATCACCTCACCTACCATTCTTGCCGCTAGAATGGAATTTAAACGTGAAGTGAGAGAATTTTTTCTATTTCCCGTCCGCTATGTTTCCGACTCTTCTCGATCCCGCTTCACGTAGGATTGCCAGCCGCTGACCTCATTCATATGTACCACGCGCACACCTTGATAGTAATAGGTCAGAATCTCCTCCGCCCGGCTCCCCTGTTTGGCCATCCCGTTCGCGCCATACTGGCTCATGCCGACCCCATGACCGTATCCGTAAGTGGTAAATTCAATCTGGTCTCCGATCACTCGCCATGTGAACTCTGCAGAAGGCAAACCGAGCTTCTCTCTGACCTCGCGGCCGCTGAACGTTGTGCCACCGATGATCATCGTCTTGATCCGGTTGCCGCTCGTCCTCTCCTTCACAGCCATTCCCAATCTGCTGCCCGTGGATGCGGGAATCTCTTGCAGCCCGAGCCTGGACATTACCTCATCCAGCGACAGACGGATGAGGTTCTTGTATTTGGGCGAAAGTTCCTTGTCCCATGGACTTTCTACGCTTCGCAGATAAGGGATCGCTTCCGACCAGTATTCCTCGGAATTCTCTGTATACCCGTTACTGGTGGAGAAATACGTGGCATCAATCGGTTCTCCTCCGTAGGTGATGATCAGCCCTTTCGTTTCTTCCACTGCGCGGTTGATCTTGCTGATGTTAGCCGTATAATCCTTCCTTCCCCAGCGTGCCAGGAGCTGTTCCTCCGTCGCATACGCCTGATTATCGACCGTATCGGATACCCAGGCTTCCGGAACGGGCGCCTTGGCGAAGTCTCGCCGCACGATCTTGCGTACGATATACGTTCGCGCCGCGATCGCCTGAGCTTTAAGCGCCTCCAGCTCGAAGTCCGGCGGCATCTCGGCTGCGACAACTCCGCGCACATAGAGCTCAAGCGGCAACCGGACGACGCGCTGCTGCTCGGTCAGGTAGACGGGGATCATCAGGGTCGGTTCTCCAGACGATTCTGCGACCAGGAGTTCTTCATATGGGCTCGGCGTCTCCAGCCAGTATGGCTCTGCCTTCTCTCTCTTAACCAGGATCATCGGGATGATGAGAGCAATCAAAAGCAGGATCCCCGCCCACGTCAAGATCAACGCTCTACCATATCTAGCGCGCGTCATAGGTTCCTCCTTCATCGAGCATCCTTGCTTATCTGTGACACAATCTATTACTATGAAAAAAACAGATTTAGTAGAACCACTTCGATGGAGAAGTTGCTATTGATTCGTTCCTTCAAGCAAAAACGCCCCCTGCATAACGCACGTATGTACGTTATCAGGAAGGCGTCACACATGATGGAGTCAGCAGGCTTCGTCAAGCCCTAGCATGGAATTCCGACAGGAGCAATCCATGATAATCAACCAGTCCCAACTCGTATGCTTTCCGGATGATGTCGAACTTCCGGGATTCAAAACTTGGATTGCCGTTCATACTTGCATTCACTGCACTGCTGCGAATTTCAGCAGAAGGCACCTCCCTTGCGTAGTTGGGATCAACGATTTTGTCATTCTTAATCGCGTTCAGGAATTGCTCGAATGACATGGATGTGCGTTCAGGGACGCTTTGCCCCCACACCCGAGCTTGAACGCGATTGGCCAATGTCAATTTCGTATAGGCCGCAAACTCCGCTTGAAACTGATGAATATCTATCGCACCTGATACTGACATTTACTTTCCTCCTCAGATCTCAGCTCGTAGTCGAAATACTATATCATTTCTTATTGAACATAGATGTACAGATGATCATATCGAGTTTGATTTGGCGGATAATAATCCGTCGCTGAAACTGTGAATCTCCCTGTTGTGACATTAGCCAGATCAAATTCCAAATAAACAATTTCACCAATCACATTGCCACGAGAGTCAGTCACCCAATCTGATGGAATTGGGTTTGTTGTTGAGATTCTTACCCCATTATTGTACAACAACGGATTTCTTTCCAGATAAGATCCGTAAATTAAGACCGCAAGATATCCTTTCGTCCCCGTTAATGGAATATTCGCTACACTTTGATTTCGCGAAATCTCCTCCCATACATAGTTTGCTCCATCTGATGTTACTCCGAGAATCTGAATGTCTGTAAGAGGAGCGGCCGGAGCTGCGAATACAGTGTTTGGCACGATGACAAATGCCAAAAGAATCGCCAAAATCGATACCAGAGTCTTTTTCATAGTTTATCACCTAACAAATTTCTATAAATATATCATCTGATACAAATATTACCATATAGAAATTTGTCAGGTCAATTCTGGATTCATATAATCTTTAAATAATGTATAAATTTCCCTGTTTGTTGAAGTTTCTTTATGGACGTTTGTGACTTTCCCGATAGAACGTCGGATTCGATAGAGCTTCAACCGGTGGTTATTCGGCTGTGGTCCCAAGCTTGGCCATTGCAACCTAATATCCACCTAAGTCGTCTAATAGAACAAAACAACCCTCGTCCGAGGTTCACATGATATGTTCCCCTTGGAGCAAGCCGTCATGTGTTTCCAAGCTGCCTGCCACAAGGGGAGCATATCATATCGTCTCCCAGATCAAGGGTTGTTGCTGCTCACTCAAGCCAGCGTCGGTTGGATGCTGCCGAAGCTGATGGCCGCGGCTGCTCCGCCCTGTTCCTGTTCCTGCTCCTGTTCAGCAGGACGTTCGTCGTACACCCTGCGGATATCCGCTCCAAGCGCGCGGAGGTTCTCCGCGATGTTCACATAGCCCCGGTCGATATGCTGCACGCCTGTGATCTCCGTCTCTCCTTCCGCCGCGAGTGCGGCAAGGATGAGCGCTGCACCGGCGCGCAGATCGGTAGCGCACACCTTCGCTCCGGTTAGTCTGACGCCGCCCGTCACAATCGCCGTGCGGCCTTCCACTTTAATGTCGGCATTCATATTCTTCAGCTCGCCAACATGCATGAACCGGTTCTCGAACACCGTCTCCGTTACGATGCTGGTGCCCTCGGATACCATCAATAGTGCCATCATCGGCGCCTGCATATCCGTCGGGAAGCCCGGATAAGGAAGGGTCTTCACGTCCACGGCGCGCAGCTTCTTCCCTACGGCCGATACATGAACGCCGTTCTCATCCTCACACACCTCCACTCCCATCTCCTGGAGCTTGGAGATCACCGGTTTCAGATGATCCGCGATCGCACCTTCTACGTAGACTTCTCCGCCAGTGATCGCGGCTGCGATCATGTAGGTTCCCGCTTCGATCCGGTCCGGAATAACGGTATGGGTTACGCCATGCAATTTCTCCACACCTTCGATGCGAATCAGTCCCGTACCGGCTCCGCGAACTTTAGCCCCCATCGCATTCAGGTAATTTGCGAGATCGACGATCTCCGGCTCCTTGGCCGCATTCTCGATCACCGTCGTTCCTTCGGCCAACGTGGCTGCCATCATGATGTTCTCCGTCGCGCCAACACTGGCAACGTCCAGATAGATCTTGGCTCCTTTAAGCCGACTCTCCGCGCGGGCCTCGATATAGCCCTGTCCCAGATTAATCGTCGCCCCCATCGCCTCGAAGCCCTTCAGATGCTGATCGATCGGCCTTGTTCCTATCGCGCAACCGCCAGGCAACGCAACCCGCGCTTCGCCACACCGGGCAAGCAGCGGTCCCATGACAAGGAACGACGCCCTCATCTGGCGCACCAGATCATAAGGAGCTTCACAGTTGGATATGTATGTGGCGTCTATCACAGCACGCTCTTCATCACATATAATGTCCACTCCGATCGATTTGAGCACCTTGCTAATTGTGACCACATCGTCTAGAAGCGGCACATCATGAATAACACTCTTGCCTTCTGAAGCGAGTATTGAAGCTGCGATGATCGGCAGTACCGAATTCTTGGCACCATGTACCTTAACTGTTCCGGATAAGCGCTGGCCACCGCGGACGATAAATCTGCTCATCTAGGGATTCCCTCCGCGTCTTGATTTCTCGATAAAACTTTATGGAACCATACAGGAATAACATCAAATAGAGCAAGTAGTAAGACATTTTCAGACTCTTTGCAAACGATTCGCAAGCCTGATCCGTTTTATGACGGTTGTACTATCCATTGTTTACTAATGGAGCGTATGTTATGCGACATTTTCATACGACCCATGACATGAACGACGCGAAAAAGGCGTAATCGAGCAGGAATCTGGCCACATTATAACCGATCACGACAGCGACGAGGAGCTGCAGCACCCTGGCCTTGAGGCTCTTCGGATCCTTGACGAATACGTCAAAACGGAAAGCCTGCAAGGCCCACCATGCCAACAGGATGCATGCTAATATGACGATCAGATAAGCAATGGCTTGTGCCGCAGTTTTAATCGCAATGCCGGACACGGTGAACCTCACCACTCTTCCATGCGAAATAAGACCATTTCACGCATCAATTATGATCCAAACCGTTATCTATTGTATTGCTTTGTACAGCAAATTTGCAAATTCCGCTCTTGTCGCTGTTTCATTCGGCCGGAACGTCCCGTCCGGGTAACCGGTCAAGATGCGGTTCCGTTTCAATGCCGCGAGCATGCCCGCAGCCCAATAATCGGCAGAGATATCCTTGAATCCCGGATTCTCGTTCAGCGGCGAGAGCTTCATCGCGTTGCCCAGCATCTGCGCCATCTCTACTCTGGTTACATAGTTGTCAGGCCGGAACGTGCCATCCGGATAGCCTTGTACGATGCCTGCGGTAGAAGCACGTAGGATTGATTGATACGCCCAGTGGCGTATCGGCACATCCTTGTACGTAACGTTCCGTTGCTGTTCCAGATTGAATGCACGCACGATCATCGTCACAGCCTCAGACCGCATGAGGGGAGCATTCGGCCGGAAGGTATAATCGCCATACCCCTCTACGATACCCTGCTGAACTAGACTGAGGATGGCATCCTTGGCCCAGTTGTTCTGAATATCGATGAATCCGCCGATGAGTTCCCTAACATGAACGGTTAAGCCATACATCTGATCCTGGAACGAAGAGTTGGCCGTTAATCTGACGTAGTACATGCCTTTGCTCAGAGCCATGCGAACATTCAATTGCTCGGAGCCGAGCTTGGATGTATGCGCGGCCAGCATCTTCTGGGCGGAGTCATAGATCGTGATCGTCATCGTCCTGTCCTTCGGAATGCGGGTCAGATCAAACTCAGCAACTGCTTCGGCATCCATCTTGAAAGTGAACCAGTCCTGGTCGCTGTTACTGGAGATGACTCCGTTATAAACGGTCCCCGGAACCATCATGACAGCCTGGTAGGCTCTGTCATTAGGCTCATTAGGATCAATATACTTCGGCGAGTATTCAATCGTGACCGTGTATTCACCGGTGACCGGATAGGTTGTAGTCGAAATGATATTCTTAATCAACAGATAGTACGTACCTGGCGTGACATCGATCGCATCCGAATATTCCATCTTCCCTTCGGAACCGGAATCCACCTCGATCGGCATACCACCCTGGCGTTGGATCATGAGATAAGGGTCGATGCGCATGGTATCAACCGTAACCTTGACACGCAAGGTACCATTCTGCGTGATCGGGATCTGGAACCAATCATAATCGTCCTGTTGATGGAAAGTTCCGGTCAGAACCTGGCTGCGCGCTTGAAGCCGATATGCCTTGTATTGCCTGTCATTGTCCTCGTATTCATCGCTGTAGATCGTGAATGATGCGGACAGTGCATATTGCATGGTGGCATTCGCGTTGGATCCGGTTGGGACCAGCCGTATATAACTGCGTGCCGTTGTCACGTTCAGCGTCATGCTCTTGCCAAGCATATTCGGATATGAGCCCAGCAGATTGCCGTTTATATCATAATGTTCGAGAGTGACCTGCATGTCTGATGCGCCACTCATTCGTGTTAATTCGACATTCAATTTTCCTTTATACGGAGCCTGGACATAGAACCAGTCGATATCCGAGCGAGACAATTCACCGTATACGATGTGGTCGATCGGCAGCTCTGCGGCTGTAACCCGGCTGTTGTTCGGCTCGTATATATCCGCACTATAAGGGGTTGTAACGGCCCGGTCTGCCCTGAGCAAGCCGTAACCGGTTCGCTCATCCCATTTCCGTACACTGAGGTCCTCGGCTGTAGCCCTAAGATGGTTGCGCACTTGCGCCGGTGTCCAATCCGGATGCAGCGCGAACACCATAGCCGCTACGGCAGCGACCTGCGGAGCGGCCATCGATGTCCCGTAGTTGGACTGATACTTGCCGTCAAGCGCAGTCGTGTAAACTTCCCAAGGCGCAACAAGATCCAATTCCGGTCCATAGTTGGACTCCTGAACGATCGAGCCGTTTGAGCCGATGCCGCCAACTGCCAAGACGGTCTTGTAAGCAGCCGGGTACTTGATGTCGTTGCCCTCGTTGCCTGCTGCAGCAACGAGCAGCACGCCATGCTGCTCCGCGTATTTGACGACATCCTCCAGATAGGGCGAATACCGATGCAGGCCAAGCGACATCACCACGATCTTGGCGCCATTGTCAACGGCATATTTTATCGCCTTGCCAAGCGTTTCTTCCTCCCCGGAACCTTTCTTATCCAGTGCTTTAATCGGCATGATCTTGGCATTCCACAGGATTCCCGAGGTCCCGAGACGATTGTTGCCTACCGCTGCGATGACGCCAGCAACGTTCGTGCCGTGTCCGTTGTCGTCCTGCGGATTATCGTTATTATCTTTGAAGTTATATCCAGCAACAAGGTTCGCCCGTAGATCGGGATGATTCAGATCGACTCCTGTATCAACGACCGCGATCGTAATCGCGGTATTCGCCGTGACATGATCCCATGCCGCGTTCACGTTGATCATATCCAGATAGCGCTGCAGGCCGCGGCTTGTATCATTGGCCACTGCTGCTGCCTGGACCTTATGGTTAGGCTGAATATATCGGACATAAGGGGAGCTTTGCCAACGCTTGAACCATTCATCCGGATCGATTCCATCACGCGGCTTGGCAACCGTAACGTTCAGGAAATCCTGCTCGTCGGTTATAATGCTCTGCTCAGCAAACTGCGGATCGATCTCTCCATCCCAACGGATAATCCAGCTATCCACAGCTTCCTGTTCAAGCTTGTCTCCGATCGATTCGCTCATTGTGGCATTCGGTACCGATTCATTAGCAATAATCGGCTGAAACGGAGCTGCCGAGAGGATCAGCGCCACTACGATCACAATTGCAATTGTCGTTTTCCACGAATCTCTCATCATCGTTCAACCTTTTTGTGTTGATCTTGTATTGCCAATTTCAACATGACAGAACAGTCAGACATTCTACGATCTTCCAAAATCTATCATCCGTTTCATGATACCTCTATCATAGCAGATTGTGCATGACGAAACATTAGAAATAGATTGCCAAGTTGCGGTTTTTTCAACATTAAAAATTATAACATATTCCACACATGAAACATTAAAAAAAGGTTGTCCCCATGGATATTTTCAGACTCCTTGAGGACAACCTCCTGCTGATTTCATACACTGCCTATATGCGTTCTATTAATAGCCGAACAGATCGAAGCCGTATTGGAAGATGGATTCGATATAACCGATGACCCATTGCGGGATAAGGCCAAGTACGACACCAAGAATCGCACAAATCCACAGCACTGCGGTAAGCGGAATGCCCTTCGCCAGCTCCGACGCCTGGAAGGAGGAGCGCATAAACATCTGGCGAACGATGGAAAAGTAGTAATAGTAGGAGACAACGCTGGTGATGATCATTACCGCTGCCAGCCAGTACATCTGGGACTGAATCGTACCGAACAAGATATAGAACTTGCCGAAGAAACCGCCCGTTACCGGGATACCAGCGAGCGACAGCACGATCAGGACGACCGCGATTGCCCGTCCTGGAGCGCGGTAGTATAGACCGGCAAATGCACTCATCTCCTCGCTGCGCGTTTCCCCTGTGACGATCAGGATAGCCGCGAACATGCCGATATTCATCAGCACATAGGCGATCAGATAGTACACAAACTCGGAAAACATCGAATAGTGCATCGACGACTCTGCGAAATATGGATCGTTCATGATCGGTACGAGCAAATAGCCGGCGTTGGCCACGCCCGAATAAGCCATCAGACGCTTCACATTCTTCTCCTTCAGCGCCATGAAGTTCCCCAGAATCATCGCAATTGCGGCAAGCAGCATCAGGATGAAGAAGAAATCCTTATGTATCGTCTGCGTCCCCAATCCGTAAAATGCCGCGTACACCACGCGGAACAGGATCGCGAAGCCCGCCGCCTTGGAGATCGTCGCTAGAAACGCAGTTACCGGCGTCGCAGCACCCTGATAAACATCCGGCGCCCATGTATGGAACGGAGCAGCCGCCACTTTAAAGGCAAAGCCGGCGATCATCAGGATATAGCTGACGTAGATAAGCGGATAGAACTGTGGATCGTTCAGCAATTGGCGAATCGCCCCCAGCTCCGTTGTCCCCGTCATGCCGTACAGGAACGACATGCCATATAGGATGAACGCAGAGGCGATGCTGCCTGTCACCAGATACTTAAATGCCCCTTCGGCCGATTCCGCATGGCTCTTCCGGATGGCCACCAGGATATACGTGGTGATGCTGAGCAGTTCCAGGCCAACATACAAGGTGATCAGCTCGGAGGAGGACGCCATGATCATCGCGCCGAGCAGAGCCGGCAGGAGCAGATAGTAAAATTCGCCGCGGTGCGGAATCTCACGTTCCTTCACCGTACCTATGCTCATGAACGTGATCAGCGCTGCACCGCCAAGCATAATCAGCTTGAGCACATTCGCAAAATCATCGATCCGATAGCTTCCGCCGAGGAGTGAGACCAGCTTCGTGCCGTCCCCGTTGATGAGCGGAATCGCATGCAGTGCGACGAATCCCCCAGAGACGATGATGCCAATCAGGCTCAGCCAGCCGATCAGATTGCGGTTTACGCTTCTCGGCAGAAACAGATCGAGCACACTTATAACGATAGCCGAGATGACCAATGTCAACTCCGGCGCCAGGTATATCAGGTCACTTGCTTGAAGTCGTTCCATTGGTCTAACCCCCTATCCCGTTGATAATATCTGTTACGGCCGTTCCGATCGTCTCGCTGAGCACCGCAGGATAGATGCCGATGAGCACGATGAAGGCGACCAGGATGATCATCGGAATCGCTTCGATCAATCGAGCATCCTTCACTTCCGAGAACTTGGCATCCAACGAACCGTAGGTGATGCGAAGCACCGAACGGAGCACATAAGCTGAGGCGAGGATGAGTCCAAGTACGCCAAGCACCGTCAGTACCGGACGCGTTTCGAACAAGCCGACGAATGCCAAGAACTCGCTGATGAAGCCCGACAGCCCCGGCAATCCGAGAAGCGCGAGCCCCGCTGTCAGCAGGATGCTGCTCATGAATGGCATCGACTTGGCCAACCCGCCCAGCTTCTCCAGCGCGGTGGTCTCCGTCCGCTCATAGAAGCTGCCGACGAGCAGGAACATCAGGGCGGAGATGAACCCGTGGGAGACCATCTGGAAGATTGCTCCTTTGACTCCGATCTCCGACAACGAAGCGATCCCGAGCAGCACGATCCCCATATGACTGATGCTCGAATAGGCGAGCACGAGCTTGAAATCACTCTGTACGAGCGCAAGCACGGCACCATACAGGACATTGATCACGCCGAGCACCGCGATGAGCAAGGCGTAGGTTTCGATCTGCTCCGGGAAGAACTGCATTCCGAAACGGATCAGACCGTACGCGCCAATCTTCAGCAGGATGCCGGAGTGGAGCATGACGACGCTGGGCGCCGCCTCCGTATGTACCTTCAGCATCCAAGTGTGGAACGGGAAGATTGGAAGTTTGATGCCGAAAGCCAGAAGCAACAGGAAGAAGATCAGCACCGCCGTATCCTCACTCAGATGGAACGGACTCTGCGCATACATCGGACTGTTCACATACGAGTCAGCGGAGACCATATTGTGCATGATCGTCTGCATGCTGCTGGTGTAGACGTAATCCGCAGACTCTGCCGTTTCGCGAATCTCAAAACCGCCCGTGGTGATCATCATGATGAACGCCAGCAACATTAACGCAGAACCAATGCCGTTGTAGATCAGGAATTTGTTCGCGGTCCTCTCCCGTTCCTTGTATCCCCAGATGCCGATCAGGAAGAAGAGCGGAACGAGCGTCATCTCGAAGAAGATGAAGAACAGGAACAGATCCTGCGCCGTGAAGACGCCGAGCATGCCAATCTCCATCACCAGGAACCAGATATAGAAGGCCTTCCAGCGCTTCTTGATGTGGCTGAACGACGCCAGGGCTGCCATCGTGCTGATGAGCGCCGTCAGGAACACAAGCGCCAGCGAGATGCCGTCCACCGAAAGCGCATATCCAAGCTCCAGATAGTACTGGACGCCGCCGGGCACAAACTCCGTCGGAAGCGGCAGATGAATCCATACAGCATGTTCCGAGAACTGCTGTCCGCCTCCGAATTCGAAGCTGCTGAACAGCCAAATTGCCAGCAGAAGCGGCAGCGCCGTGCCTGCTGTGCCCACGATGCGCAGCATTCGACCGTTCTCGCTGCGGATGAAGAGCAGGACCAATATGCCAACAAGCGGCGAGAAAACAAGCAATGACAAGATCGGGATATTATCCAGCATTGATGACAAACCTCCATCCTACGAACGCGACAGCCAGAATAACAAAGCCAAGCATCGACACGAGGCCATAGGTCTGCAACTGCCCGTTCTGCAATCTGGTGCCCGCCCTGCCAATCGCCAGCGTGATGTTCGCGATCAACCGAACGATGCCGTCCACGATAAATTCGTCGAACAGGTGCAGGAAATATCCGAACACCCGAAGAGGTCTGACGATGAGATAATCATAGATTTCATCGATATAGAACTTGCGGTAGGACAGCCTGTACAGCCATGTCACCCGGCTTGACAGCCAGTCCTGCGGAATGCTCTGTTTGCCATACATCATCCAGCCGAGCAAGATGCCGGCGAGAGCGAAAACATTCGACAGCACCATCACCAGGACACTGGCGTGATGCTCCGGCGTCTCTCCAGTCAGCCATGCTGCCAGTCGATCGCTGCCCGGTATGTTGAAGAATCCCGCGCCAATCGAGCAAATCGCCAGGATGATCATCGGCAGCGTCATGACAAGCGGAGATTCATGCACATGTCCTGCGTCCGTTGATTCGCCACGTGGCTTGCCGGTGAACACAAGGAAGAACAGCCGCGCCATGTAGAACGCTGTTAGGAACGCTGTAAACAGCGCCAACCAGAACAGCACCGGATGTGAAGCGTAGGCTTCTGCCAGGATCGCGTCCTTCGACCAGAATCCCGCAAACGGAATGATGCCTGAGAGCGCGAGGGCGCCGATGACGAACGTCCATGCAGTGATTTTCATCTTGCCCATCAATCCGCCCATTTTGAAGATGTTCTGCTCATGCAGCACGTGGATGACACTGCCCGCTGCCAGGAACAGCAGCGCCTTGAAGAATGCGTGTGTGAACAGGTGGAAGATGCCTGCTGCATAAGCGCCGATCCCCAATGCCAGCATCATGTAGCCAAGCTGGCTGACGGTGGAGTAAGCAAGCACCCGCTTGATATCTGTCTGCGTTAGCGCGATCAGCGCCGCGAATATCGCGGTGAAAGCTCCGACGATGGCGACGGCTTGCATCGCGGTTTCCGAAGCCTCGAAGACAGGATAGGTGCGCGCTACCAGATAGACGCCAGCAGCGACCATCGTCGCAGCGTGGATCAAGGCACTGATCGGCGTCGGACCTTCCATCGCATCGGGGAGCCACGTATGCAGCGGGAATTGGCCTGATTTGCCAACTGCGCCAATGAAGATCAGTATCGCGATCAGCGTGGCAAGCCCGCCGGATATATCACCACTGGCGAACGCATTGCTGATATTCGTGAAGTCAATCGCATGGCCAGGCATATTCCAGACGAGCAGTAAGATGCCGATGAACAAGCCGACGTCGCCGATTCTGGTAACGATGAAAGCTTTCTTCGCGGCGGCTTTCGCTTCCGGCTTCGTATACCAGAAGCCGATCAGGAGGAACGAACAGACGCCGACCAGCTCCCAGAATATGTATAGCTGAACGATGTTCTCGGAGATGACCAGAGCCAGCATCGAGAACGTAAACAAGGCAATATACGAGAAAAATACGGAGATTCGCGGATCGTCCTTCATATAGCCTATGGAGTACAGGTTCACCAGCAGGCTGACGAAGCTGACGATCGCAAGCATCAGCGCGTTGAGCGGATTCACTTCAAAGCCCATCGCCAGCACGAAGTCTCCCGCCCGTATCCACTCCAGATCGTTCCATACATAGGCCATGCCGCCCTCCGCTGTTTGCTCGAACAGGACGAGCAGAGCCATGACGAAGGATGCCAGGGTGGCGATGACACCGATGACCGGACCGGATCTGTTCGCCGTTCGCCCTATAGCGAGAAGCACCAGAAAGGCGACCAGCGGAAACAGGGGAACGAGCCATGCGTATTGTGCATATACAGCTTCCATGATCGGTTTAGCCTCCTAACGTTGGGAATAGGCTCCTAGACATTGACTTTAGCGCTTCAATGAATTCATATCGCGCACGTTGGAACTTCCTCTGCTGCGATAGTAAGCGATCAGTATCGCAATGCCGACGCCTACCTCCGCTGCGGCGATTGTCATGTTGAACAGCGAGAAGATCTGTCCGGTGAGATTCGGCACGATCCCCCATCGCGAAAAGGCTACCAGATTCAAATTCACCGCATTGAGCATCAGTTCCACTGACAGAAGCACGATGATGGCATGACGCTTCGTAAGCGCCCCGTACAAGCCAATGCAGAACAGGATCGCGGCCAGTATCAGATAAGAAGCAACCACATTCATGCGCTCATTCCTCCTCCCGCTTGGCGATGATGATCGCACCGATAAACGCTACCGTGAGCAGCGCAGACATGAGCTCGAACGGGATGACATGCTGCGTGAACAGTTGCAACCCGATCTTCTCCGTGTTGTTCACCGCATGATCGACCGTTGAATCCGGGAATACCGCTTGTTGCACCGAATAGAAAACGATGCCGAAGAATGCCAGGATACCGATGATCACCAGCACATGATGCAAGGGGCGTTCCAGCGGTTGCTCGATCTCCTGGTGGTTCGTCATCACGATGCCGAAGATCATGAGGATCGTGATCGCGCTCGCATAGATCAGCACTTGCACGACCGCAACGAACTCAGCATCCAGCAGGATGTAGATGCCGGCGAGACTGATGAAGGTGACGGCCAGCGAGATCACCATATGCACGACCTTCGTAAAATTCAGCATGAACACCGCCCCGCCGATCGCGAGCAAAGCGAACACCATGAACATGATGTTAGTCCCGCTTCCGAAGAAGCTCAGCATATTGTCGATCCATTGCATCGATTATTCGGCGCCTCCTTTTTTGGCCTTCAGCAAGGATACGTTGTTCTCTTCCCGCACATTCGTGTTATTCGCGGTCAGCCACTCCTTGTCCTTGAACAGCTCATCTCTGCTGTATGCAGCCAGCTCGAAGTTATTCGTCATGACGATCGCTTCAGTCGGGCATACCTCCGTGCACAGGTCGCACAGGATGCAGATCTCAAAGTTCAAGTCGAAGGTGTCGATGACCAGCTTGACCTTGCTCTCCGGATCCGGATTCTTCTTGCCGGTCAGCGTGATGCACTCCGTCGGGCAGATGCGCGCGCACTGGTTGCAGACGATGCATTTCTCCGGTTCGAAGTGCTGCACCCCGCGGAATCGGTTAGGCATCTTCATCGGTTCATCCGGATACTTATACGTCACTTTCTTCTTCGTCATATTCCGCAGCGTGACGCCCAAACCTTTGACCAAGCCTTTCATCTTATCACCCCTTGTCCTGTGTGCTTTATCCGTTGATTGCCTTGATGATCTCCATCACGATCGCCGTGACGAAGATATTTGCGAGAGACAGCGGCAACAGCACTCTCCAACCGAGGCTCATCAATTGGTCGATGCGTATGCGGGGCATCGTGCCGCGCAGCCAGATGATGAAGAAGAATACTCCGCAGAACTTAAGCAGGAACCAGATGAAGCCCGGAATGAACTCCAAAAACGGCGCAGGCGCGTGCCATCCGCCGAAGAACAGCGTGGTGATCAGTGCGGACATCGCGATCATGTACACGTATTCTGTCAACATGTAGATGGCGAAGCGAAAACCGCTGTATTCCACGTGATAACCCGCGACCAGCTCTGACTCCGCTTCCGGCAGGTCGAACGGAGTGCGGTTGAGCTCAGCGATTGCCGAGATGACAAACACGACAAACGCGAGAATCTGCGGGATAAAGTTCCAGTTCCAGAACCATCCGGATTGGCGTTCAACGATGGCCATCAGGTTCATCGTGCCGCTCATCAGAACGACGCCAACCGCCGAGATGACGAGCGGGATCGCATAGCTGACGAGCTGCGCGGCTGAACGCATGCCGCCGATCAACGAGTATTTGTTGTTCGACGCCCAGCCGCCGAGCACGATACCGATCGTCGACAAGCCAGACAACGCGACATAATAAAGAACGCCGATATCAAGATTCGCAAAGTACATATTCTCCGAATACGGGATGGTAGCCAGCACCACGAAGGACGGCACGAAAGAAATTATCGGCGCGATCTTGAAGAGCGGGCGATCCGCCTTCTGCGGAATCGTGTCCTCCTTGATCAACAGCTTGAGCACATCCGCGGGTGTCTGCAGCAGACCAAACTTACCCGTTCGGTTCGGGCCAATGCGCGACTGCATATAGCCGAGTATCTTCCGCTCAGCATAGATCGCATAGGTTACCATGAACAGAATGACGAGCAGAAGCACGATGGCCATCAGCGCAAACGTCAGGAAACTGCCCCAGGATAAAGGCTGAGTAAGCAACTCTCCCATCAAGCGTCGACCTCCCCTACGACGATATCCGTCGCGCCCAATATCGTGATCAGGTTCGTGATGCTCTCACCGACTAGCAACTTCGGCAAGATCTGAAGATTGACGAAAGACGGCCTTCTGAACTTGAGCCGATAAGGGCTGTCCTTGCCTTTGGACACGACATAACAGCCAATCTCACCACGAGGGGATTCGACACGCGAATACACTTCCCCTTCCGGCGGACGAATCACGCGCGGCACTTTCGCCATCACTGGCCCTTCCGGGAACATTTCGACTGCCTGCTCGAGGATGCGCAGACTCTCCTTGATCTCCTCCAATCGGATGAGATATCTTGCGTAACAATCCCCTTCCGTTCTCGTTGGCACGTCGAACTCGAAACGGTCGTAAACGCTGTACGGATGATCCTTCCGCAGGTCGCGTTTTACGCCCGTGCAGCGCAGGTTGGCACCACTCAGGCCATAATCGATCGCCGTTTGGGCATCATAGCGGCCCACACCCTTGATGCGGGCGAGGAAAATCTCATTGCCGCTGACGAGATCGTCGTACACCTTCATGCGTTCACGCATGTAGGGGACGAAGTCGCGCACCTTCTGTATCCAGCCGTCCGGCGCATCCCACTTGACGCCCCCGACGCGCATATAGAAGTAGGTAAGCCGTGCTCCGCACAATTCATTGAACATTTCAATGATCATCTCACGGTCGCGGAAGGCGAACAGGAATGGACTCATCGCTCCGATATCAAGCAGATACGTCCCCCACCAGAGGAGATGGCTGGCGATCCGCTGCAGCTCCATGACGATGACGCGCAGGAACTCGGCACGCTCCGGAACCTCCAACTGCATGAGCTTCTCCACTGCGGATACGAGCACATAGTTGTTGGTCATGGCGGACACGTAATCCATCCGGTCCGTATATGGAATGATCTGCGTATAATTCAGATTCTCCGCCAGCTTCTCCGTTCCGCGATGCAGGTAGCCCATCACCGGGGTTGCTTCCTTGATGATCTCCCCGTCGATCTTCACGACGATGCGGAACACACCATGCGTGCTCGGATGCTGCGGGCCTACGTTCAGCAACAATTCTTCCGTGCGTAATGCCAATGCTCACACCTCCGGGTCCAGCGGTTCATAGTCTTTGCGAAGCGGATGTCCAACCCAATCATCCGGCATCAGAATGCGGCGCAGATCAGGATGGCCTGGGAACTGAATGCCGAGCAGGTCATACACCTCGCGTTCCGGCCAATTGGCCGTGCTCCATACCGAAGTGACCGATGGAATGCTTGGCGATTCCCGGTCCGTCCGCACCTTCACGCAATATTCCTCACCAGTCTGGAAAGACTCGATATGATATACGACTTCCATATAAGTCTCGTAATCTACCCCTGACAGATTGATCAGATAGTCAAGCTGCAACGATTGTTTCAGCAGCTTCGCGGTCTTCAGCCAATGCTCATTCTTCACGACAACAACTGGCAGATGGCTGTCCGCCTCATTGATATACTGATCTTCAACCGCATCAGAGGCAACCTGATCCCTGATCAATGCGGTAATCTTGTCCAGTAACGGCTGTTTCGGAGAAGGCTCTTTCGGCGGTGGCTCCGCCCCCTCTCCGCCGTCTCCCCCGCCTTCGGCTGCGGCTTTGGCCGCTGCTTTGGCAGCCAGCGCTGCTGCCCTTCTCGCCTCGCGCTCCGCAGGATCGAGACGCTTCGGCTTCTCGCCATCTCCCGCAGGGGCCGCGCCTTCAGACTGAGCCGCCGCCTTGGCAGCCAGTGCCGCTGCTCTTCTCGCTTCGCGCTCTGCTGGATCGAGACGCTTCGGCTTCTCGCCTTCAGCCGCCGCTGCATCGCTCGTACCTGCATCTGACTTGGATGGTTCCGCTTTCATATCAGTGCTCGCAGGTGGTTGTGCGTTGTTCGCTTCATCTGCGACGTTCGCAGGGGCCTCGACTGGCTTCGCCGCTGCTTCACTGCTCTCCGTTGATTCGGCTGCTGTCGATTCAGCGGCACCGCTCGCCTCATGCTCGGTTGCAGGCTCGGGCGCACTCGCCTCCGCTGCGCTTCCTTGTTCCGTTGGTTGTTCAACTGCCACTCCGCCTTGCCCGGATGTTTCCGGCTTCTTCGCTTCGTCTGCGGCAGGCGCTTCTCCGTTCAAGCCCGCCTGCTGTTCTTGAAGCTGCTCATGGTCTTTGTGCTCAGTCACGATCTGTCACCCGCTTCCCTGTCTTCGCTTCGTAACGAATCTTCTCTTGAAGCTTATTGATCCCATAGATGAGGGCAGCTGGGTTAGGCGGGCAACCAGGTATGTATACATCGACAGGGACGATCTGGTCGACTCCCTTGACGACGGAATAGGATTTGACGTATGGACCTCCTGCCGTTGCGCATGAACCCATGGCAATAACCCATTTCGGCTCCGGCATCTGATCGTACAGGCGTCTCAGCAGCGGTGCCATCTTCTTCGTTACCGTGCCTGCCACGATCATCACATCTGATTGCCGAGGCGATGCGCGGAATATGACGCCGAACCGGTCCAGGTCATAATGGGATCCGCCCGTTCCCATCATCTCGATCGCGCAACAAGCCAGACCGAACTGCAGCGGCCAGAGCGAGTGGCTGCGCGCCCATCCCTTGATCTGTTCCAGCGTGCCAAGGAAAACATTACGTTGCAACTGCACCTCTTCATCCAATTTGACTGTGCTCAGATCGAGTTCCATTTCAGCACCTTCTTCTTCCAGGCATATATTAATCCTACTACGAGCAATGCCACAAATATGAACATTTCGATCAAGGCAAACAGACCCAACTTATCATAGGCGACCGCCCATGGATATAGGAAAGCGGTCTCAACATCAAAAATGACAAACATGAGTGCGAATAGATAGTAGCGAATATTGAATCGAATATGGCTCTCTCCAACGGGAATATTGCCGCTCTCATAGGTAGACAACTTCGTCTCATCCGGCTTGTTCGGACGAAGAAATCTGCCAAGAGTCAGCGCGACAATCGGCAATAGAATGCCTAGTGTGATAAAGATGACCACAATGACGTAATTGTTGCCGAAACCCATCTTACCGCCTCCGTTCATGGATTGTTCACAAATTTCCCATCAATTATAACAAATCCTTCGCTAGTGTGTCTAATCATTTCCACACAGCACGGACTTGCGACCGGCTTCCTTTTCCTATTGTCTTAAAATTTTCACAATTCCAATAAATTAGGGGTTTAATCACGGTTTTTCCTTGGTAACCTCAGGATTATCGCAGCTATTCGCCCGTTCCCGTTCATATGTCCTGTTTGGGGGCATCATTTGATTCATGATATAATGGATCTTGTATAAATATTGAGAGGAGTAGATGTTATCTATGGGATCTGAGCCTGAACCCCGAACGAACAGCAAAGGTGAAGCAAAAAGGCAACTGATCTATCGTGCGATCAAGCACCACTATGTCGTCAAGAAAGCGGACCCGACCATACAGGATATTCAGGAGATGACCGGTATTCGCTCATTTAACACACTGACGAAGCAACTTAAGCATTTGAAGCAGGATGGAATTATCGAATGGAGTCATCATTCGCCTACTGTCAAGCTGCTTATCAATGATGTTGATCATGTTGATTAGACATATATCTGGACGATTAACCATACACATAATAGTATCTTTGATTCTTGAAGATTCTCTCTATCAATCAAAGAAGGTCCGAGTCATCCGACTCGGACCTTCTTGCATCAATAGCCGCGTTTCGCCACTTGCAGGCGGTTGATTGCCTTTTGCAGTGCGATCTCTGCACGGCTGTGGTCGATGTTTTCTTGTTTCGATCTTCTCAACCGTTCTTCGGCGCGTTCTCTTGCACGTTCAGCACGGTCTACATCGATCTCTTCCGGCAATTCTGCCGATTCCGCCAAGATCACGACATGGTTCTTGTGCACTTCGATGAATCCACCGTTTACGGCGATGATCTGATCTTCTCCATCTCGTTTGATCGTAACCGGTGCGATTCGGAGCGGAGTCACGAATGGCACGTGGTCAGCCATGATGCCAAGCTCGCCTTCGATACCTTTGACGATGACCATCGTGGCTTCGCCGCTGTAAACTTTGCGTTCAGGAGTGACAACTTCCAACTGAAAAGTCTTCAATGAATTGGCCTCCTAACGTTACATGTGCTTCGCTTTTTCCACTGCTTCTTCGATCGTGCCTACGAACAGGAATGCCGCCTCCGGCAGATGGTCGTGTTTGCCTTCCAGGATCTCCTTGAAGCTGCGTACCGTTTCTTTCACCGGCACGTACTTACCTGGCATATTGTTGAATGCTTCTGCGACGTGGAACGGCTGCGACAGGAAGCGTTGAATGCGGCGCGCACGCGCAACGACAATCTTGTCTTCGTCGGACAGCTCGTCCATACCGAGGATCGCGATGATATCTTGCAGTTCGTTATAACGAGCCAGGATACGCTTGACGCCCTGCGCTACTTCGTAGTGCTCCTGACCTACAACCTCCGGCGTAAGAATCCGCGAGCTGGAAGCGAGCGGGTCAACGGCCGGATAGATACCCATTTCGGAGATCTTGCGCTCCAGGTTCGTCGTTGCGTCGAGGTGGGCGAACGTCGTAGCCGGAGCCGGGTCTGTATAGTCGTCCGCAGGCACGTAGATCGCCTGGATCGACGTTACAGAACCTTTCTTCGTCGAAGTGATCCGTTCTTGAAGCTGACCCATTTCCGTTGCCAGCGTCGGTTGGTAACCAACCGCAGAAGGCATACGGCCGAGCAGCGCGGACACTTCGGAGCCCGCTTGCGTGAAGCGGAAGATGTTGTCGATGAACAGGAGAACGTCTCTGCCTTCCTGGTCACGGAAATATTCAGCCATCGTCAGGCCTGTCAGCGCAACGCGCAGACGAGCGCCCGGCGGTTCGTTCATCTGACCGAATACCATGGACATTTTGTTGATAACGCCTGTGTCGTTCATTTCGTGATACAGGTCATTACCTTCACGAGTGCGTTCGCCAACGCCGGCGAATACGGACAGACCGTTGTGCTCTTGCGCGATGTTGTTGATGAGTTCCTGGATCAGGACGGTCTTACCTACACCAGCACCGCCGAACAGACCGATCTTACCGCCCTTCGCATAAGGGGCGAGCAAGTCGATAACCTTGATGCCCGTCTCCAGCATCTCCGTACTGGTCGACAACTCCTCGAATTTCGGAGCTGGACGGTGAATCGGCAGATATTGCTCCGCCTTCACCTCACCCTTGTTGTCGATGGTTTCGCCCAGCACGTTGAAGATACGTCCCAAGATGGCCGGACCGACCGGTACCGAGATCGGAGCGCCTGTGTCGATAGCCTCTGCACCGCGCACCAGTCCGTCAGTCGAGGACATCGCAACGCAACGAGCCACGTTGTCGCCCAGGTGAACGGCTACTTCCACAGTCAGGTCGATGGCGCGTTCAGTGGCGGATTCCGGCGTATATTTGATCTTGACTGCATTCATGATCTCAGGCAGGTGTCCGCGCTCAAACTCGATGTCAACGACAGGACCCATTACCTGCAATACACGACCTTTGTGCATCTATTTTCCCTCCTCTAGATTCGTTGGCAATGACTTCCGTTCTTTATCCGGTATCTAGGCTTGCAGCTTGAACCTACTTCGCTGCGTTTGCACCGGCGACGATTTCCGTAATCTCTTGCGTGATCGCCGCTTGCCGTGCGCGGTTGAATTCAAGCGTAAGCGTGCCGATGAGCTCCGTGGCATTGCGGGTCGCATTGCCCATCGCGTTCATCCGTGCGCCGAACTCGCTCGCCTTCGCATCGAGAACCGCAGCGAAGATGAGCGTCTCCGCATATTTCGGCAGCAGAACCTGCAGCACGGCTTCCGGCGTAGGTTCGAATTCGTAGCTGACGCCCGAATGCTTGCCTACATCAACCAGCGGAAGCAGACGGCTCTCCATTGGCCTCTGCACCAACGGATTGACAAAGTGGTTGTACCAAATATACAGTTCGTCATATTCACCATTGGCGTACTTCTGAACCGCGTTCGCCGCGATCGTCTTGATATCAGCAAATCGAGGCGAATCCGGCAAGCCAGTCATCTCATCGATCAACTGAACGCCGCGCCTTCTGAAGAAGTCGCGCCCCTTCCGGCCGATAACCATCACCGCGTATTCATCCGGTGATTGGTGCCGCTGACGAATCGTGTTCAGCGCCTCACGAAGCAGGTTGGAGTTGTAGCCGCCAGCCAGACCGCGGTCCGATGTGATGACCAGGTAGCCGGTTTTCTTGATCGAACGGCTCTGCAACATCGGATGCTGGATGCCTTGTGTACCAGCCGCGATGCTCGCGATCACTTCACGCATCTTTTCTGCGTAAGGGCGTGCTGCTTCCGCTCTGCCCTGCGCACGGCGCAAGTTCGCTGCGGAAACCATCTCCATCGCCTTGGTGATCTGTCTCATATTCTTAACGCTTTTGAGCCTGCGTTTGATTTCACGTAATCCCTTTGCCATCTCTTCACCACCTTTTTATTCGTGACGTCGGGTCATCATCACTGACATCCATCAAGCAGACGGCTGGAAGCCTTTCTTGAACTCGGTGACTGCGTCAGCCAGAGCCTTGTCGATCTCTTCCGTCAAATCTTTCTTCTCAACGATCGCCTGCAGGATCTCAGGGTGGGAAGTGTCCAGGAACGCTAGGAACTCACGTTCGAAACGAAGCACGTCTTCTACCGGAATGTCATCGAGGTAACCTCTGACACCGCAGTAGATCGAAGCAATCTGCTTCTCAACCGGCATTGGTTGGTTAACGCCTTGCTTCAGGAGCTCCATCATTCGTTTACCGCGATTGAGTCGAGCCATAGTCGACTTGTCCAGATCGGAGCCAAACTGAGCAAATGCAGCAAGCTCGCGATATTGGGCCAGGTCGAGCTTCATCGTACCGGCGACCTTCTTCATCGCCTTGATCTGAGCGGCACCGCCAACCCGGGATACGGAGATACCGACGTTAACCGCCGGACGTTGGCCCGCATAGAACAGATCCGATTCGAGGAAGATCTGGCCGTCCGTAATGGAGATAACGTTCGTCGGGATATAGGCGGAAACGTCACCGGCCTGTGTCTCGATGAACGGCAATGCTGTCATGGAACCTGCACCCAGCTCATCGTTGAGCTTCGCAGCACGTTCCAACAGACGGGAATGCAAGTAGAATACGTCACCCGGATAAGCTTCGCGGCCCGGAGGACGGCGCAGCAGCAAGGACAATTCGCGGTATGCTGCCGCTTGCTTGGACAAGTCGTCATAGACGATCAGGACATGCTTGCCCTTGTACATGAAATATTCGCCCATCGCACAACCTGCATATGGAGCCAGATAGAGCATCGGAGAAGGCTCGGATGCGTTAGCTGCAACGATGATCGTGTAGTCCATCGCGCCGTGGCGGCGGAGTGTTTCCATCACGTGTGCAACGGTCGATTGCTTCTGGCCGATGGCCACGTAGATACAGATCATGCCGTTGCCCTTCTGATTGATGATCGCGTCGATGGCGATCGAAGTTTTACCCGTTTGCCGGTCGCCGATGATCAGCTCGCGTTGGCCGCGGCCGATCGGGATCATCGCGTCGATCGCTTTGATGCCTGTTTGCATCGGCTCATGAACGGACTTACGCGCCATAACGCCAGGCGCCGGCGATTCAACCGGACGGAACTCCGTTGTGGCGATCGGGCCTTTGCCGTCGATTGGCTGACCGAGCGTATTCACAACGCGGCCGAGCAAGGCTTCGCCAACAGGAACTTCCATGATGCGGCCTGTGCGCTTAACTTGTGTACCTTCGCGAATATCGGTATAAGGACCGAGAATGATAATACCGACATTATCTTCTTCCAGGTTCTGCGCCATACCCATAACGCCGTTCTCGAACTCGAGGAGTTCGCCGGCCATAACATTCTGCAATCCGTGAGCGCGCGCGATACCGTCGCCAACCGTAATAACGGTTCCCACGTCATATACTTGAGTAACGGATTTGAAATTTTCGATCTGCTGCTTGATCAGCGTGCTGATTTCCTCAGGTCTGATGCTCATGAACCTCACCCCTATCGTTTAAGCGTTCTGCTTCAATTGTTTACGCAGCTGTTCGAGCTTGCCCGCAACGCTGCCTTCATACAATCTGTCACCGATCCGTACACGAATGCCGCCGATCAGAGACTTGTCGACGACGTTCTCAACGGTGATCGTTTTGCCAGTCAACTTGCCGAACTGCGCTGCAATCGCCTGATTGTCGGCTTCACTCAATTCATAGGCGGAGTACACGATAGCCCGTGCACGTCCGGACCGCTCATCGGCGATTGCCGTATATGCTTGATACAAAGAAGGCAATACCGAGAATCTTCCGCGTTCGATCAAGAGTTTCAGCGTGCTGATCACGAGCTCGGACAGACCGTCGCCGAATGCACGCTTGATCAAGTCCAGCTTCGCATCTGCCGCGATGCCAGGATGCGACATGATCACACGCAGATCCGGTTCCTGATTGTATACATCCAGAACCGCGCGTAGCTGTTCGCCCGTTTGCTCGACGCTGCCGGATTCTTCAGCGGAGGCGTGGAGTGCTTTGGCATATCGTTTCGCTACCACTAGGTCACTCATCGATTAACCTCCTACTTCTTTCAAGTATTGGTCAATCAATTCAGACTGCGACTTCTCATCGATTTGCTTCTCGAGGATCTTCGATGCGATCAATACGGACATATAGCCAACTTGGCTGCGAACAGCTTCGATCGCTTTGTTCTTCTCGTTCTCGATGCTTTGAACAGCTTCTTCCTTAAGCCGCACCGATTCTTCCTTGGCTGCGCGCACGATTTCTTCTGCCTGCTTGGCAGCCGATTGTCTCGCGCGTTCGATGATTTCGGAAGCTTCCTTGCGTGCTTGCTCCAGCGCTTCGCGTTGCTGCGCCAGCAGTTGTTCCGCCTGCGCCTTGTTGTTCGCTGCTTCATTCAGTTGCGAAGTGACCAGTTCACGACGCTTCTCCATAACGCCGAACAGCGGGCCGAAAGCATATCTCTGCAGCAAGAAGTACAAAGCGCCAAATGCGATTAATGTAATTACAATATTTTCCCACAAAATGGTCATTACAGTCACTCCCTTCAATCGCGCGTTCCGGATCTTGCTTGCCTGATCACACGGCAAACACTTGCCATTGAATCAACATGATGCTATCTCATAACAAAGGCGTGGACGGCTCTTGCCTTCCCCGCCATAATAGGACAAGTATTTAGATCAACCGAACATGAGAAGGAAAGCGATAACGGTCGCGGCAAGGGGAACGACCTCAACGATACCAACACCGATGAACATCGTCGTTTGCAACTGACCTCTTGCTTCCGGTTGGCGAGCGATCGACTCCACCGTACGGCTCACGATCATACCGTTACCGAGACCTGCGCCAAGCGCACCCAGACCTACTGCAATTGCTGCTGCCAAAAATTCCATTAGACATTTCCTCCTAAATATTAATTTGATTTGGTTTGATTCAAGGGCTTCATGCCCTTTGTATAAATGCTGACCCCGCTATAGACAGGATCAATGTTCCTCATGAATCGTTGCCTGACTGATATACACCATGGTCAGGATCGTGAAGATAAACGCTTGCAATGCACCTACGAAGATACTGAACCCTTGCCATGCTGCCAGGAACGGAATCCCAAATGCCCCGGCTTTCAAGATAGCGTAGATCAACACTTCGCCCGCGAAGATATTCGCGTATAGACGAATCGCCAGAGCAACCGGCTTCGCGATGTTCTCCACGATGTTGATCGGCAAGAAGATCCAGAATGGCTCAACATAGTGTTTCAGATAATGCTTGCGGTTCAAACGCAGGCCCTGGACGTGAATAATGACGAATACCATCAAGGCTAGTCCAGTCGTGACCGAAATGTCTGCAGTCGGCGACTTCCACCAGTTGATGTGAGAATGCTCACCTTCAGCGAGATCTTTCGTCGATTCAATCGGCAAGCCGAATACATACTCGGTATGATGCGCTTCGGTGACGAACGCAAACGGCAAGCCCAACAGGTTCGCAATGAAGATAAACAAGATCAACGTGAGTCCCAGCGAGACATAGCCCTTACCTTTGCGCAAATCCATCGCACTGGCGATGATGCCATGGACGAACTCGACGACCCACTCCATGAAGTTCTGGAGCTTCGACGGATTCTCAACGGACAGATTGCGCACCGCAAGGCGTGCCAGCACGAATACAATGACACATGTCACAGTGAGCATAAGGACTGCCGACAGATCGAGTTGAAATCCGCCTACGTTAATAATCGGTGAATCATGCATTCAACGTGTTCACCCCTTTCCGCGAAGTATGTTCCATGCACGTGGTGCAGCGTTTACGCACTAAAGCTTGTTGCTTCTATAAGTATGGATGATGCTGACCGGAATCAGAAGAACCGGTATCAGGAATATCCCGATCAGCGTTGCTGCCAGTGACACCTGTTCGAATCTAACTGCGATCATGATCCCGATCAGGCTGATGCAGAGCCGAGTCACAAACCCCAGGCTGAAACGCCTCTTGCCCAGACCCGCGGCGTAATCGGTGATCTGAATGGTCTTCACGGCTAGATAGCGAATATTGATCAGTCCGATCAGCATACCGACCACAAAACCGGTGCATAACTCCCGGTATGCAGGGAGGAACGCCCACACAAGCAAGGATACGGACGTCAGGATGAGGGTAACTCTGGTAATCGTATTCACAATCGAGCGTATATCATCCATCTTGTTCTCCCAGGAATCTCTTGACCAGCAAGATAATATTCACTATGCCGAGGACCATGCCAGCTATGGCACCGAGGGCTTTCACCAGCGGAGGTGCGCCGAAACGGTTCACCGTCCATTCAGCAAGCCAATAACCAAGGATGATCCAGACGGCAAACATGATGCCAGCGCCGCTAATATATAGTGCGGTGGTCAGAACAGAGCGGTTTCGATGCCGAGAACTCTTGCCATTCATCGTTCGCCATCCTATCCGATGGATACGCTTCACCAGCATGTCCATCTCTTGTAATGAAAGACAGGAAAATCGTGAGATACGACGCAAAAACAAGAATCCAGCCACAATCCTTAATTATTTTAGCGAAGTGGTCTTAAGTTTGTCAATTAAACGCCAATAACGATTTTTGACAAGCTTGAACGTTTGAACAATCTATGAACAATTGGCGTTTTCCGTTTAGATGCCCCCTTGATTCAAGCCGGTTGAAACGGCTCCGGACGTTCGCTCCGAACCCCGAAGTGATGCAGGATCGCCTGGGCAATCCGCGGAGAGCATTGGCCGTCGCCATACGGATTGGCAGCCTGGCTCATGCGGGTATACAGCGCCTCGTCGGTCAAGAGCGCCCTCGTCCTGGCATACACATGCTCTTCATCGGCTCCCACGAGTTCCAAGGTGCCCGCTTCGATGCCCTCAGGACGCTCAGTCGTATCCCGAAGAACCAGCACCGGCACACCGAAGGAAGGAGCCTCCTCCTGAAGCCCGCCGGAATCGGTCAGGATGAGGTGGGCATGCGGGTAGAAATTGTGCATCTCGATCACGTCGAGCGGGTCCGTCAGCCGGATGCGCGGATGATCACCGAGTATCTCCTGGGCGTTGTCCTTAACCGCAGGGTTCGGATGTACAGGATAGATGACGGCGATGTCATCGAATTCGTCGGCGATCCTCTTCACCGCCCGGAACATCTGGCGATGCTTCTCTCCTTGATTCTCACGGCGGTGTGCGGTCATCAGCACGATGCGCCGTCCATCAGCCCATTCGAGCAGCGGATGTGTGAAATCTTCCTTAACCGTATATTGGAATACATCGGTCACCGTGTTACCCGTTGTATATATAGAAGTTTCAGGTTTATGCTCCTTCAGCAGATTGCCCGCCGACCAAGACGTCGGGGCAAAGTGCAGATCCGCAAGAACCCCTGTGAGCTGCCTGTTCATCTCTTCCGGATACGGCGACAGCTTGTTCCAAGTGCGAAGTCCCGCTTCCACATGTCCAACCTTGATCTTCTGCAGGAACGCGGCATAGCTCGCCAGGAAGGTCGTGCTCGTATCGCCATGCACGAGGATGAGGTCCGGTTGCGCTTCTTGGAACACCGGCTCCAGCCCCTGCAACACGCGAACCGACAAGTCGTTCAACGTCTGGCGCTGCTGCATGACGTTCAGATCATAATCCGGCTTGATGCCGAAGATGTCGAGCACCGAGTCGAGCATCTCTCGATGCTGCGCCGTGACGCATACGGACGGTTCGATCTCGTCCGGGTATCGCTGAAGCTCAAGCACGAGCGGCGCCATCTTGATCGCTTCTGGGCGAGTTCCGAAGATGGTCATTACTTTAATTTTAGCCAATATCTTCACAACCTCTTCATAAGATGAAACCTGCCGTCCTCCTGCAGGAACCGCTATGATGGGCGGGTCTTGCCTGGGGGAGGCAGGTTAAATCATATATTATTTGGTGCCGAATAATCGGTCCCCGGCATCACCGAGGCCAGGAACGATGTATCCATGGTCATTGAGACATTCATCAATCGCTGCTACATAGATGTCTACATCTGGATGCTCTTGCTGCACAGCCTGTATCCCTTCCGGAGCTGCGATCAGACACATCAGCTTGATCTGAGTGCATTGCCGTTTCTTGAGGAGTGAGATCGCCGCATTCGCAGAGCCGCCAGTTGCCAGCATCGGATCGATGACGATGAGTTCGCGCTCCTGAACATCGGTCGGCAACTTCACATAATATTCCACCGGCTGCAGCGTCTCGGGATCGCGATACAATCCGATATGACCAACTTTCGCTGTCGGATGAAGCCTGAGTACCCCGTCCACCATGCCGAGTCCTGCGCGCAGGATTGGGATGAGACCAAGCATTCGGCCAGCGATGACATGGCCCTTGGCCTTGGTTACCGGCGTTTCGATGTCCACCTCTTCAAGGGGCAGCTCCCTGGTAATCTCATAGGCCATCAGCATGGCCACCTCGTCTACCAGTTGGCGAAAGTCCTTCGTCTTCGTCTCAGCGTCTCTTATGTACGTCAATTTGTGTTGGATCAGCGGATGATCGCATACGACAACTTTTCCCATATTGATATTGATGCCTCCGTAAGGTTAAGAATAACAGGCTGATGCTTTCACTCAACGTCAATAGCGTAATATATGGACAGCCTGAGTGCAACTACAAATATCAAGATTTCTTCTCTTCGAATAACATCTTATACTCGCCGTAGCCTTCCTTCTCCAGATCAGCCTTCGGAATGAAGCGAAGGGCGGCAGAATTGATACAATATCTGAGCCCGCCGCGATCTGGCGGACCATCATCGAACACATGTCCGAGATGAGAGTCGGCCAACTTGCTGCGCACTTCCGTGCGAACCATGAAATGGCTGAGGTCCAGCTTCTCCTTGATGCTCGCCTTCGAGATCGGCTTCGTGAAGCTCGGCCACCCACAGCCGGAGTCATACTTGTCGAGGGAACTGAACAATGGCTCCCCGGATACGATATCGACATAGATGCCTTCTTCGTGATGATCGAAATATTCATTCTGGAAAGGCGGCTCTGTGGCATTGTTCTGCGTTACCTCATATTGAAGCGGCGTCAGGCGTTTCCTCAGTTCCTCGTCGCTCGGCTTCTCTGTCCAATGCCGCTCGATGAACGCATCGCGGCCCGAACCTTCCCGATAGCGCCTGTAGTGCATCGGATTCTTCTTGTAATAACCCTGATGATATTCCTCTGCCTCATAGAAAGGACCTGCGGGCAGGATCTTCGTGACGATTGGTTTGTCGAATCGCTTGCTTCTCTCGAGCTCTTCCTTGGACGCTTCGGCCAATGCCTTCTGCTCCTCATTATGATAGAAGATCGCCGTTTGATACGACTCGCCCCGATCATAGAACTGTCCGCCGGGGTCCGTCGGATCTATCTGGCGCCAGTAGATTTCAAGCAGCTTGCTGTACGGGAATATGTTCGCATCGAACGTGATCTGCACAGCCTCATAATGTCCTGTCGTACCGGAGCATACCTCCTCGTACGTCGGATTCTCCTTATGGCCGCCCGTATAGCCGGATACGACCTTGATGATGCCAGGCATCTCTTCAAACGGAGACACCATGCACCAGAAACAGCCGCCCGCGAAGGTAGCCAACTGGATATTGGAAGTTGCCATGTAACACCATCACCCTCCCTCGTTCATATTCATATTATCACGTATAAATGAAGGGTTCCACTCTCCGTCCACTCCTTCAATGATCGTTCATGGATGCCGTTTACCTTGTTGGTTAAAGTTGCTTTCCTCTGCGTTATATCATTGCCAAAGTGATAATTGACCATTCGGGGATGTGAAGCGAGGTCCACAAATGCCAGAGTTTATGTTCGATCAAACACAGATGTATTTCTTTACATGGGCTTACATTTTGCGCTAGTTTGTGATATATTTCACATGTGAAGGGGTGAGGATCTGATGAGATTCATGATCATCTATTCACAGGGGCCGAATTGGAGAGAAGGAGTTTCCTTGCACAATCAGCCTTCCATACCTGAGCATGCCGTATACGGGCAACAGCATCAGCATCTGATTGTGCTTGCCGGTCCATTCACCGACGGCTCCGGGGGAGCAGTGGTAATCGATGTGGAATCGGAGCAGGAAGCCCAAGCATTCGCAGAGAATGACCCCGCTGTATTAAGCGGCGTGTTTGAGTACCGGCTCCTGGAATGGAGCACAGTGATCAGCAGGTATGAAGGCAATCAGCTGAATTTTGACCAAGAGTATCTGAAATATAAGCACCAGGTTCAGAAGGATCTCGGGATCATATGATGTGCTACTGTTTCGTCAGCATAAAATGAAACAGTACAGTCTCCTCTGCCGTAACGAGCACTGTACTGTTTCCATGATAACTTCGTCAATACGTCTTCACCTGAAGCTCATCCAAGCTCTTGAATTCATAACCAAGCTTGCGGGCATCATCGATGATGCGCCCAAGCGCCTCCGCATTGTCCCGGGAAACGGAATGAAGCAGGATCACCGCTCCGGGATGAAGCTGAGACATCACTTTATCATAGGCATATTGCGCGCCACGCACTTGCTTGGTATCCCAGTCCGCGTAGGCGACCGACCAATATACGTTGGTATAGCCGAGCTTACTGCTTACGGCGAGCACCCGCTCGTCGAATATGCCACGCGGCGGCCTGAGGTACTTCATCTCCTGCTGTCCGGTTATCTCCGCCACCGCCTGCTTAACTTTGTTCAGTTCATTGGCGATCTCCGCATCAGAGATCGTCGTCATGTCTGGATGTGACCAGGAATGATTGCCGATCAGATGTCCTTCCGCCGCCATGCGCTTCAAAAGCTCAGGCTGAGTTTTCACATAATGGCCTGTGACGAAGAATGCCGCCGCTACCCGCTTCTCCTTCAGCACGTCGAGGATACGCGCCGTATACCCGTTCTCATAACCGTTGTCGAAGGTCAGATACAGCTCTTTCTTGCTCGTATCGCCGAGGAAGATCGCTCCGTACTTCTGTAAAATCGGCTTAAAGCCTTCCTGATCAATCGATGGCAGGCTGCCGTTCTTGCTTCTTTTGAAGCCGAAATGGTAAGGTGCACCCTGCCCTCCCTCCGCCTCTGTGACCGGTGAAGCGAGGATCAGCAGGAACATGACGAGTATGGCAAGCATGATGCGTTTCATCGTTCACTGCCCCTTTCATGGTGATATTGGGCATTTTCTCACCATTGTCGGGGGTTTATGTACGCAGATGAGTGGCAAATTATTGCTGTTCTTAGCTCCGCGCCACTACTCCCTGCCCGCCGCAACAAGCAAAAAGCTGCCCCCGCCCTGGGAACAGGCGGGAGCAGCTTGGGGCATATCGTCATTAATATTGCAAGCCGTCGTAAATCGGGAACCGTTCAGTCAGTTCCTGCACCTTCGCGCGGGCGTTTTCCTTGACAGTTTCGTCATTCGGCGCCTTGAGCACGGAGGCGATCACCTTGCCAATCACCTTCATCGCTTCCTCGTCCATGCCGCGTGTTGTCGCTGCCGGCGTGCCGATACGGATGCCGCTTGTGACGAACGGGCTGGCCGTATCGAACGGGATGGCATTCTTGTTCACCGTGATTCGTACTTCATCCAGCACATGCTCGGCGTCCTTACCGGTGATGTTGAGGTTGCGAAGATCGACGAGCATCAGGTGGTTGTCCGTGCCTCCGGAGATGACGTTCAGGCCTTCGGCCATGAGCGTTTCGGACAGCACCTTCGCGTTCTTCACGACCTGCTCGGCATACGCCTTGAACTCAGGCTGCAACGCTTCGCCGAACGCAACTGCCTTGGCGGCGATGACATGCATCAGCGGACCGCCCTGCGAGCCTGGGAATACGGCTTTGTCGATCGCTTGCGCCCAGGACTTGCGCGTCAGGATCATGCCTCCGCGCGGGCCGCGCAGCGTCTTGTGCGTCGTTGTCGTCACGAAGTGCGCATGCGGTACCGGATTCGGATGCAGTCCCGCTGCTACCAAACCAGCGATGTGCGCCATATCGACGAACAAAAGGGCGCCAACGTCGTTGGCTATGGAAGCGAAGGCCTCGAAATCGATCGTGCGAGGATAAGCACTTGCCCCAGCGACGATCATGCGCGGACGATGCTTAAATGCCGCCTTGCGCACTTCATCATAGTCGATGGTGAACGTCTCCGGATGAACGCCGTAGGCGACGAAGTTATATAGGAGACCGGAGGCGTTAACCGGGCTGCCGTGCGTCAGATGTCCGCCGTGTGCCAGATTCATGCCGAGCACCGTATCGCCTGGCTTCAGGGCAGCCTGATAAACCGCCATGTTCGCTTGAGCGCCGGAGTGCGGCTGCACGTTCACATGTTCCGCTCCGAATAACTGCTTAGCACGCTCACGAGCGATATCTTCGACCGTATCGACATGCTCGCAGCCGCCGTAATATCGCTTGCCCGGATATCCTTCCGCGTACTTGTTCGTCAGTACGGAACCCATCGCTTCCATCACTGCACGGCTGACGATATTCTCCGAAGCGATCAGCTCGATGTTATCCCGCTGTCTCTTTAGTTCCTGTCCCATCGCGGCCAGAACCGCAGGGTCGGACTTGCGCAAATGTTCCATCATCAATCACCCTTTATCTCATAATCAGTTAAATATTGTCCATCAACAGGTCTCATCTGCCTCCAGCCTGTACACCGCACGCTCGCCGCCGATCAGCTTCGGCCTTGTGACCGCAGCCGTCACTCTGGCTTCACCGACGTACCGGATCGAGGGGCGGAATGGAACTGCCACCCGCTTCAGATGCATGCCGATCAGCGTCTCGCCGATGTCGATCCCGGCATGCGCCTGGATGGTCTCCACCAGGCACGGCTCGCGCATTCTGCGATAGACATAAGAGGCCATTGAACCGCCTGCCTTCGGCACCGGCACAGCGGACACTTCTTCGAGACGATAGTGAAGCATCGCTTCCCGCTCGATGACAAGCGCCCGATTCAGGTGCTCGCAGCATTGATATGCCGTCCAGAACCCGATCTCCCTGCGCACCGATTCGATGCCGTTAAATATGGCTTCGGCAATATCCATCGTCCCTGAGGTGCCGATCCTATGCCCGATGACTTCACTGGTACTCGTGCCGATTACCAGCAGTTGTCCTGCGGCCAGTTTGCCGGCCTCCACTGTCTCGCGTACGACCTTCTCCACCTGATTCGCTATGTCCAAGAGTTCAGCCATACTCTCACCGCCTTGCACAGTGACTATCTTATACGTGCTGCTAACCGAAACCTCTGATCAGCCATGTGAAGATGCAAGATTACGATCTCAGCGCGTGCTTCTCTTCCAGAGCCTTTACTTTATTGATCCGGTTCTGATGGCGCTCCTGATGGGAGAATTCCGTCGACAGCCACACGCTCACGATCTCCGCCGCAAGGCCTGGCCCGATGACCCGTTCGCCCATCGCCAGCACATTGGAATCATTGTGTTCCCGCGTAGCCTTGGCCGAGAAGACGTCATGCACAAGCGCGCAACGAATGCCCGGAATCTTGTTGGCGGCAATCGACATGCCGATGCCAGTGCCGCAGATCAGGATGCCGCGGTCCGCCTTGCCCGATACGACCTGGTTGCACACTTCAAGCGCATAATCCGGGTAATCGACCGAATCTTCGCATGTGCAGCCGTAATCGGTTACCTCATGACCGAGTTTCTCGATGACTTTGATGATCTCTTCTTTCAGGCGAAATCCGCCATGATCAGACCCAATCGCGATCTTCATAACCAATAACCTCCTCTGCATTTCCTCTATTATACCCCAATTCGGGCCAAGCCGGTCAGCAGCATCGCCTAAGACGATCTCCATCCCGCGTGCAGCCTTGCAGACGAAAAATAAAACAGAGCAATCAGCGCTGTTACCAGCGCGATATGCTCTGCCCAGGCGACCGGCCGTATCGCTCGATGCTCCATCGTGGTCCCCCACATTAGTCGCCAGTCACATCGAGCCCGTTATGTTGCTTTCATCATACTGCATTTCATATATTCTGTAAAGAGATATCCGTTCATTTCGCCGCAGCCTGATCTGGATCATCGTCCGCAGCTTGCTTCTCGCGCAATCTTTCGAGCACGCGCTGCAATTGCTCTTCGATCTCTTCCGCACATTTGGCATAACGCGTGAGATTGCCGCCGAACGGATCGACGATATCGAAGCTAGGGATCTTCTGCTCCAGTTCCAACAGGCGATTCATATCCTGTTCATCGGGCTTCTCCCCCGTCGCAAGCTGAAGCTGCAGCTTCGCCATAAGCGACTCCCGCTCCTTCAGGTTTGCCTCCTGCTCCGGACTGTACAAGGCGAATTCCTTCAGGGTATACACCTTGTCGATGGCCTCGGGATAGTCCTCGATCACGATCCGTTTATGATGCATCGTCATCGTCAAGATGAGGTCCGCCCAGGCTACATCTTCTTGCTGCAAGGATTTCGAACAAAGGTTGTCCTCGATGCCCCTCTGTTCAAGAACCTTGCGGGAATGCTCGGATATCGGTTGACCATCCAAAGCCGCCACTCCCGCAGAGCGCGCCTCTGCCGTGATGCCCGCTTGCTCAGCCATTCGCCTGAAGATCGCTTCGGCCATGGGAGAGCGGCAGGTGTTGCCTGTGCAGACGAACAAGATGCGTGTCAACGATCGGTTCCTCCTTATGCGCGTGGTCAGTTATGCTTCCGTTGTTTGGACATGCGCCGGAATGGATTGATACAGATATTTTACCTTATTTGGCCGGGTTTATGGGAAGGATATTGCGGGAGGCTACCAGAGAAATTTGGTTCCGAACACGATCAGGATGATCCCGCCGACTGCCTCGCTATAGTCGCCAAATATGCCGCTGAAGCGTTTGCCCAATAGGAGACCGCACACAGACATCACGCAACCAAAGAAGCCGAACAGGGTGACGGCGAGCATGATGTCCGCCCGGAGCAAACCAAGCGTGATCCCCACAGAGAAAGAATCGATACTGACGCTGAAAGCGAAGATGAGCAAGCCGAATAAAGTGCGATAGTCAAATACTTCCTTCACCTGATCCCCGCGCAAAGAATTCAATACCATGTGCATGCCCAATATAATGAGCAGCAATCCGCCGCACAGCGTGGCCACGTTGCCGAGCAATACGCTGACGTAGTTTCCTGCGAACATGCCCGCCAGCGGCATCAGCACATGAAACAGACCTACAACAAGGCTGATCTTCAGCACGTCCTTCAGCCGGATGCCTTTCATCCCGATGCCAAGACCGAGCGAAAATGCATCCATCCCCAGCGCCAGAGCCATGAGCAGTATCGCGATCAACTGTCCGATCTGCGCAGCCGCTTCCGCACCCATATACGCCAACATCGCATCCGCTTCCCCCTTGTCCTGCACCATCTGTACAACCTATGCAGACAAGGCGGGAATCATGCCCGGATGTTAAGCTGGACGTCCCCGTGTGCTCTTTATAAGCTCAATCGATGCGCTCGATCCGGTAAGCGGCCGCCTTCATGAGGCGGTTCATGATCGCCTCTCCGACCCCCTCCATCGGACAACCTTCGGCGACGATGTATTCGATGCCCGCCTGGTCGAAGCTGCGCAGCGCGTCGTACAGCCGATGGGCGGCTGTGCTCAAGTCGCGCAAGCTGCCGCATATGGCGATGTGGTCAACATCCGGATAGCGGTCGGCATGCTCCTCGTAGGTCAGCACGCCGGTGCTGAGGCCCCGCCGCTTCGCTTGGGCAAGCAGCGCCGCTGCCCGGTCCGGGACAGCATCGCGCGCTGCTGTGGACGGGCCGTAGGTGATGACGCGCATCTCGCCCTGCGGAGCGTAGTGCGCGTACTTCATGCCGGGCGCGCGGGGCGCCGCCTGCTCCTGCTGCTGCGTTCCCGGGGAGGCGTCTGCTTGGCGCTGCAACTCCGGTGCCAGCGTCAGCGGCACATCCGGCACAGCGTCGCGAAGCGCCTGCTGGGTCACGCCTCCCGGGCGCAGCAGCTCGAGACCGCGCGAGCCAACCGCGACGACGGTCGATTCGAGCCCGACCGAAGTTGGACCGCCGTCGAGGATGCCAGCGATCTTGCCGGCCAGGTCGTCGGCGACGTGACGGGCAGTTGTCGGGCTCGGGCGGCCGGAGCGGTTGGCGCTCGGCGCGGCGATCGGCAGGCCGGCGGCGCGGATCAGAGCCAGCGCCAGCGGATGGTCCGGCATGCGCACGGCGACCGTCTCGAGCCCCGCGGTCACGCGCGGCGATACGGCGCCTGGCCGCACAGGCAGGACGAGCGTCAGCGGCCCGGGCCAGAAACTGGCGATCAGCCGCTCTGCCAGTTCCCGCTCTGCCGCCGGGATCGTCTCCGACACGAGCCCGGTGAGCTGAGCGCGGTCCGCGATATGCACGATCAGCGGATTGTCCGACGGCCGCCCCTTGGCCGCATAGATGCCCTCCACAGCAGAAGTGGACCTGGCGTCAGCGCCAAGTCCGTATACGGTTTCCGTCGGGAACGCCACCAACTCACCCAGCTTAAGCAGCTCTGCCGCCTCCAGTATCCCGGGGTGGTCTTCCCGCACATCTTCCTCTTCGATTGTCCATATTTTCGTCTCTTTCGTCATTCGTGACATCCCTTATCTCCATTGCCGTGTTTGGTGTTTCAGCCATTGTGGCCTCGATCAACGCTTGCGCGCCGCGTCCTGCTCTTCCATCAGAACAAGGAACCCAGCCAGCGGAACAGGTTCAGCAGCATATCCCACAGGAAGAAGCGTACTTCCTTGTCCTGCTCGCTGACCGGCTTCGCCGATGCTGCGGTCACATCCGAATCGCTCGCATACGCCGCCACCGGTTCGCTGCCGCCGGTTGCCATATCGACGAAGCACAACGGAGGAAACAGCACGCACCACCAGTTCTGCCCTTCCGCCTTGCCAATCGAGATGAGCAGCGCCTCATACACCCCCGCTGGATAGACCACGTTGCCATACAGCTTCGTTGGAAAATCCACCGGGCCAAGCTCCACGGTCACCTCGTAATCATACCCGTACGCCGCCAGCGTATCCCGTACCAACTGTTCAATCGCCGGCATATTCGAGCGGATCGCTTCTCGAGCCTGGTCGATATGATCCTGCTCCGTCACCCATTCGTTCATCTGTGCGACAACCGCATCGCGCACCCTCCGCTTCAGAAGCTGATCAGCCGGAGAATCCGAGTTAGCCAGAATGCGCAGACGGATCGACTCTTCGGGGATCAATTGCCCCGCAATCGCGGCATCGGCTGCGCTGGACTCCCATGACATCATCAGGCAAGCCAGGGCAACCAGCAAGTATATCATGAAACGTTTGGACCTGTATGATTCAGCATAACAAAACCTGCGATAAGACCGCATCCATGAAGCCCGCAATGCCAGTTCATGCATCCTGAGATTCCCCTTTCTCCTCACCTGCTACCCAGTATGGCCAGAGAAGGGAATCTATAAACCTATCGAATGCAAAAATCTATCAAAGTTGTCCCACAAACTTCGGGCATCTTCAGCGGCGGCCCCATTCACATCGGAAGCAATGACTTCGAACTCGCATCCATGCGGACGGGTCCGCCTAAGATAGCGGCCTCGGCGAACTCTCGAAGATAAACCTCATCAGACATAACCTGTCATCCGCGAACAGCAATGACATGACGCATGATCCCCGCCAGATCGGGTATGACGGTGATCTCGCTCCACTCTTGGACGTCGCTCAGCATGCGCATGACCTCTTCATGCTGACCCTTCCCGACCTCCAGAGCAACCATGCGCGGCCTATGCTTGACCTGCTTCAACTGTTCAGCTAGACGCGCATAGATGCGGAGACCGTCCTTACCGCCGACAAGTGCGGTGTGCGGTTCATATTCGCGCACTTCCACCTGCAACGTTGCCAGTTCGTCTTCCGCTATGTAAGGCGGATTGGAGACGAGGATGTCATAATCAAAGGCGGATTCATCCCGTGCCAACCACGGCTCGAGCAGATCCCCATGTACCCAGGAGATGCGATCCGCAACTCCGTTCAACTCCGCGTTTGACTGTGCAACCTGCAGTGCCTCTTCACTAATATCGGAGGCGGTGATGCGCCATTCCGGGCATTTCACGGCCAGCGTTACCGCGATCGCTCCGCTTCCCGTTCCGACATCCAGCACGCGTGGGATGCGGCCATCCGCCTGTACCCATTCTAAGCCCCGTCTCATCACCGCTTCGACCAGCAGCTCAGTCTCCGGCCGTGGGATAAGCACCGCACGGTTCACCCGAAACGGGATGCCGTAGAACTCCTGCTGGCCCACGATGTATTGCAACGGTTCTCCATTCAATCGACGGCTGAGCATTCGCTCCAGCAGGATTTCCTTGTCTCCGGGGAAGGGCTCATCCCAACTGAGCAGATAGCGGGTGCGGCTCCAGCCAAGTACCTCCTGGATCAAGAGCTCCGCCTGTCTGCCCGGTTCGTCGATGCCGCCGCGCGATAACAAAGAGGAAGCCTGTCTGTAGGCTTCCCTGATGGTTCGTTCGTTCATTGTGCTACCTGCTCCTTCTCGAGCATCGCAGTCTGCTCGGCGAGCGTAAGGGCGTCGATGATCTCGTCCAGCTCTCCGTTCAGCACACGATCCAGTTTCTGTAGTGTCAATCCGATGCGATGATCGGTTACGCGGCTCTGCGGGAAATTATAGGTGCGGATGCGTTCGCTTCGGTCGCCTGTCCCCACCTTGGCCTTGCGCTCATCGGCATACTTGGCCTCTTCCTCCATTCGCTTCGCTTCGTAGATGCGGGCGCGGAGTACGCGAAGAGCCATCTCCTTGTTGGAGTTCTGCGACTTGCCATCCTGACAGGTCGCGACGATGCCTGTCGGCAAGTGGGTGACGCGAACGGCGGACTTCGTCGTATTGACCGACTGACCGCCTGCACCGCTGGAGCAGAATGTATCGATGCGGATATCGGACTCCTTGATCTCGATATCGATTTCCTCCATCTCCGGCAAGACGCCGACTGTCGATGTGGAGGTGTGTATCCGGCCGCCCGACTCGGTGACCGGCACGCGCTGTACGCGATGCGCACCGCTCTCATATTTGAGTTTGCTGTAAGCGCCTTTGCCTTTGACCATGAAGATGATTTCCTTGTAGCCGCCCAGATCATTCTCATGGACATCCAACACTTCGATCTTCCAGCCCTGCATTTCCGCATAGCGCGAGTACATGCGGAACAGATCGGCAGCGAATAACGCCGCCTCATCGCCGCCTGCGGCGCCGCGAATCTCGACGATCACGTTCTTGTCGTCATTCGGGTCCTTAGGCAGGAGGACACGCTTGATCCGCTCTTCCAATTGGCCCGATTTGTCGGTCAGCTCGGCGATCTCCATCTTGACAAGCTCGCGCATCTCCTCGTCGAGCTTCTCTTGTTGCATCTCCCGGGCAGCCTTCAACTGCTCCTGAACACTCTTGTATTCCATGTACAGATCATAAGCTTCCTGCAGATCCGACTGTTCCTTGGAGTATTCCCTGAGCCGCTTGCTGTCGTTCGCCACATCCGGATCACACAACAGCTCGCTCAGCTTCTCGTAGCGGTCAGCGAGCGCCTGCAATTTGTCCAACAACCTTGTTCACCCCTTTGACATTGATGTTGATTATAAATTACGACACAAGGTCTCTACACATTGAATCGGAAATGCATAATATCTCCGTCCTGAACGACGTAGTCCTTGCCCTCCAGGCGAAGCAGCCCCTTCTCCCGCACGGCGTTCATCGAACCACACTCGATCAGGTCCTTATACGACACAACCTCCGCGCGGATGAAGCCGCGTTCGAAGTCGGAGTGGATGACGCCAGCGGCTTGCGGCGCCTTCGTATTGGCCTTGATCGTCCAAGCCCTTACTTCCTGTTCTCCTGCTGTAAAGTAAGTCTGAAGCCCGAGCAGCTTGTACGCGCTGCGGATGAGGCGATTCAGTCCGGACTCGGCCAGACCGAGCTCGGCGAGGAACATCTCCTTGTCTTCGCCCTCCAGTTCTGCGATCTCGGACTCCACCTTGGCGCTGATCACAACGACCTCAGCGTTCTCCTTCGCAGCATACTCGATGACTTGCTTGACATAAGGGTTGTCTTCGTAGTTCGCCGCCTCGCTCTCACTGACATTTGCCGCATAGAGCACCGGCTTCATCGTCAGCAGATGCAGGTCGCGAAGCAACAGGCGTTCCTCATCGTTCAGCTCCACGGTACGCGCTGCCCGGTCATTGTACAGGGCATCCTTGATGCGCTCGAGGCACTCCAGTTCCTGGGCGTATTGCTTGTTGCCGCCCTTCATGTTCTTACGCGTCCGCTCGATGCGGCGGTCGACGGTTTCTACATCGGCGAGGATCAACTCCAGGTTGATCGTCTCTATATCGCTGATCGGGTTCACCTTGCCCGATACGTGGGTAATATTCTCATCATCGAAGCAGCGGACAACATGCACGATCGCATCCACTTCGCGAATATGCGACAGAAATTTGTTGCCGAGACCCTCGCCCTTGCTTGCACCCTTCACCAATCCGGCGATATCAACAAATTCAAACGCCGTCGGTACGATGCGTTTGGGATTCACAATCTCGGCGATCTTCGTCAGCCTCTCGTCTGGTACCTCGACGACGCCGACATTCGGATCTATCGTACAGAACGGGTAGTTGGCTGATTCCGCCCCCGCCTGCGTGATCGCATTAAACAATGTGGACTTGCCTACGTTCGGCAATCCGACTATTCCAGCTTGCAATGCCATCGTCATGCTCTCCTTAATCTTGCTTTATCGCTTAATGTGAGTAGTAGACTGTGTAAAGTCTGCAGTCTGCACAAATAGCCAAACTTAATTATATAGCATAGCCTCGATCATGTCATCTGTCAGAGCGTCCGGCAGTGATTCTGCTTGAACAGAGCACCGGCTTTGCCTACAATAAGAAGCAACTGTTCCATTGACATTGCTTGCTGGCGCAGCGGACCCGCCGGTTCGCGGACACCACCTGCAATGGAGCTGATGCATGTACGGAGGCTGATATGGTCGATCATCAATATTGGATGCAGGAAGCGATTCGTGAAGCAAGGAAGGCCGAGGCGATCCGCGAGGTGCCCATCGGCGCGGTCATCGTGCGGGACGGCGTCATCATCGGACGCGGTCACAACACGCGTGAATCCACGCATGATCCGACGGCGCACGCGGAGATGATCGCCATCCGGCAAGCTAGCGAAACGATCGGCGCATGGCGGTTGTTGAACTGCACGTTGTATGTTACGCTCGAGCCATGCCCGATGTGCGCCGGAGCCATCCTGCAGGCACGCCTGCCCCTCATCGTATATGGTACACCAGACCCGAAGGCCGGATGCGCAGGTACGCTCATGAATCTGCTTGCCGACAGCCGTTTCAATCACCAGACCGAGGTGATCTCCGGAGTCGAGCAAGAACAGTGTGCCGATCTGCTGACGAGCTTCTTCCGCAGGCTAAGACAGAAACAAGAGTAAGCGTGATGCTTACTCTTGTTCGTCTGCCAGCTTCTTATGATCCTGGTTGAATTTCTCCGGGGCTGGATCGTAATAATCGTGCGACAGTTTCGGATGGAATACGCCCAAGTCCACATCCAGTTCCCCAGCATCCCATGCGGCATCCTGAACGACCCAACGGCCTTCGATGTAGACCTCGTTCCAATCATGTTCCTGCCATTCTTCCCCGATTAACACTTCTCCGCTGACCAGCTTGGAAGGGATACCTGCTGCGCGGTGCAGAGCCGCCATCAATCTGGCGAAGCCTTTGCCGCTTGTGGTGCGGGACTCAAGCACATCCAGCGCTGTATCGTCTCGCGCCGTATCCGATACGTAAGCCGATGGGTCGAGCCTAATGTTGCCCGCCACCCAATCATGAATCGCCCGCGACTTGTCCGCATCTGTCTCCAACTCCTCCGTAAGCTTGCTTGCCAAGGCGATTACGGCCTCGTTCTCGCTCTCAATCCCTTCGCTCGGAAGCAGGTGGCGGTTGCGAGTATCGGCGTTCTCAATCACGAAAACTTCATTCGTATATTGCTTGTCGTACGGCGCCTCGCCGGTCAGACCGATCTTGATCTGGTAGATGCCCGGCCCCATATTCAGATACAACTGCTGATCAACCTTCCCGTTCGTAACCGGGACATAGATGCTGCGCATGGCCGACTCCGAAGTATTCGCATAATGAATCCACATCCACTTCATATCAGGCGATACGTTACCCCGCAGCCACACCTTGCTGTTCTCCGTTCGATCTGCGCTGAGCGACAGACCAGCAATACCTTCATGGGTCCAGGTCACCGTCTTGAGCTCTTGCTCTCCGTCCAAAATCTCAAACAGATTCACCTGATAGACGCCGGGCCCAAAGGCCAGATAGATTTGTTCTTCTTCGAACCCCGCGGCAACTTGATCCATGTGCTCCGGTTGCCCGAGTCTGATATTGACGAAAGCTTCACGGTCTAATTTCTTGATCTGCAACAGGGCTTCCTCGGCATCCGGCGATCGATCGATGCGGATGGTATAGCGATTCGGGTCACGATCATGCGGAATAACGATCAAACCGGGATCCTCCGGATACACGATCTTGAAGCTGGCTGCGAGATGATATTGTCCATAGCGTTCACGATCGGTCGTCGCATAGACCTTCATCGAATAGATGCCGTGGCCAAACGGCATTTCCAACAGCGCATCGATCCGGTTATCCATCGGTTCCAGGATGATATGCTTGATCTCAGACGGGTTGTCGGAGTGAGAGATGTCCAACCGAACATAGGACACCTCTTCATCAAACGAACCAACAAGCTCAACAAATCCATCATAAGTAATGTTTGAATCTAATGTAAGCGCTTTATCGTCAGAATCCGTGCTGATTATGTATATGGAGTTAACGGCATGGTTCCATGAGACTCGGTAATCCGTATATTCAGATAGGAGATTCAGCGAGACCATCGTCCGATCGTTCACGATGCGTGTGGGTACGGGCAGAACCGCAATCTCTCCGTTCACGATTGCTTCCGAACTGTCTACGGGCACATCGATGCGGAGGTGATCCCGCTCAGCGTAAGCAACCCTCGCCTGGGCATCCCATCCCACTTCAAAACCAAGCCTTTCGAATACCTTGCGGAACTCAAGCAGAATGGTATCCTGCTCGACAAACGGCGGATTTTCGAAACTCAGGAGCTCATCATCCACATAAACGGCATACGTCCCTGAATCTTGTGCTGTTGCGGATATCGGCAGCAATAATACGAGCAGGCCAGCGCATATGATTCCCACCAGTTTTCGCAGCATTCGGTCAGCCATCAGCGTGAACCACCTTTGACGTAGTCTGGTATTGGTTATCTACCATTATACTCGAAAAATCAGGAAGCGCATGCGAAATTTTTCTAGTTTTATTTGGAAACAGGGCTCATTTCCAGTTCATGTAAAGGCAAAACATTTGATCTCAGGATGCTCCATTTGTTATAATGTAATTTGCACGCGCCCGTAGCTCAGCCGGATAGAGCGACAGTTTCCTAAACTGTGCGTCGTGGGTTCGAGTCCCACCGTGGCGCGCCAGTTACATAAACACCGACAGCCCTCCAGCAGCACGTCCTGCCTGGAGGGCTTTGTTGTGTTCGCACGCAGGG
>Ga0207866_1000287_pt1 | contig 77493 bp, 71 predicted proteins | sample HigsolmetaAR203D_FD_184835 | JGI IMG/M metagenome (GOLD analysis project Ga0207866, IMG submission 184835) | Ionic liquid and high solid enriched microbial communities from the Joint BioEnergy Institute, USA - AR20-3-D (SPAdes) (version 2) ...
TCGAGTTCTCACCCGTTTCCATTGTTTCCATAGGCACATCCTTAGTCTACGCCGAATCCATTGATCGAATCGTTCACAGTGGTTCTTCATCGATGCCAGCCGGAAATAACTGACCCATCCCATGGTGATTCCGGACTTTCACCGTAGAGATGACGCCCATGCTGGGCGTACTAAAAAAAGTGCGGCCCGGCTTCCCGCCGGGCCGTACTTCATCTCGAAAACGGTATTTTTTCCATCAGACAGACCTGTCCCCCAGACCTGCCTCCTCAGGCCTGCCCCGCCTTCTGCATCTCCATCATGCGTCTGTGGCTGGGCAAAAACAGCACCAGCAGCAGGTGAGCAGCGGACACCGCAAGCACGAGCAGGAACACGCTGTGCATGCCCGCCGTCAGTTCCGGCAGCGTGGCGGGATCCGAGTGAAGATGCTGATTGAAAATCGTCCCGTACACGGCGATCCCGACGGTCTGCCCGAGGGAGCGCATGAGGGTATTGACCGCGTTGGACACGCCGCGCATTTGCCAGCCGACCGCGGACTGGATGATCACGGTGGAAGGGGTTGAGACGAACCCCATGCCAAAACCGGCGACAATCATCACCCCGACCCAGAAATAATACGGCGATTCCATGGTGATGGCGACCAGCCAGAAAGACGCCAGAACGACGACGATGGAGCCGAAAATGATGGACGTCTTGATGCCGATCCGGTACATGATCCGGCCGACGATGAGGGAAGCGAGCGGCCAGGCCAGCGACATCGGCATGGTGGTCAGCCCTGAGTTCGTGGCCGACTGCCCGAGGACCGACTGGATCCAGACGGGAGCGTAGATCGTCAGTCCCGTCGTCACGCTGAATGCCAGAAAACCGCTGGCATTGACGACATTGAGCACGCGGTTCTTCAAGATGGTGAGCGGCACCATCGGTTCCTTCGCCCGTTTTTCAATGAGGAAAAACAGCGCGAGCAGCACAGCAGAGGCCGCCAGCAGGCCGATGATGACAGGAGAATTCCAGGCGTGCATCTCCCCTCCGCTGAGCAGCGCGTACATCAGCGAAGTGAGCGCGGCGGTGAAGGTCAGGGCGCCGAGGTAATCGATGCTGTTTCTTTTGCGCTCAAACTGTTCATGCAAAAACGGGATGACGAGAAGCAGCGCAATGATGCCGATCGGCAGGTTGATAAAAAATATCCACCGCCACGACACGTAATCGACGAAATAGCCGCCGACCAGGGGACCGAGCAGCCCGGCCACGGACCAGACGGATCCGAACACTCCCATCATGCGGGCGCGCTTTTCCCCCGGGAAAATATCCCCGACGATGGTGAAGCACACCGGGCTCAGGGCGCCGGCGCCGATGCCCTGCAGGGCGCGGAACAGCACCAGCGCCGTCATCGTCTCCGCCATGCCGCACAGCATGGAGCTGACGACAAACAGCACGGTGCCGATGGTGAACACGAGCTTGCGGCCGAACAGGTCGGTCAGCTTGCCAAAAATGGGCGTGGCCACGCAGGTGGTGAGCGTATAAATGGAAAAAACCCAGCTCATCAGGCTCAGGCCGCCCAGATCTTCTATGATTTTGGGCATGGCCGTCGCGACAACGGTCACGTCCAGCGCGCCGATGAACAGCGCGGCAAGCAGGCCGGCGGTGACCATGCCGACGTTGGTTTGTTTGGGCATCGAATGGACCTTCTTTCCGGTAAGATGCATGCAACGAAAAAATTGTAAACGATAAAATTATATTCTATGAAAAGGAAGCTGTAAAATGAAACAAGGACTGCCGCCAGGCAGTCCCTCCTAGAAAAAGACGCGGAACAGGATCATCTGTGCAAGGAAATTGAGCGTAACCGCCAGCGGCAGGACAAGGATGGTCCGGCTGTCCAGAAGCGGACGGAGCGCGCGGTCCGCCGCCAAATACGCCAATACCAGGCTGCCCAGCAGCACGGCGATTCCGAGCGGCATGCTGATCAAGTGCAGGTTCAGCAGGGCAACGGCGCCCAGTGCGACGTACAGCTTGGTGACGCCAATCCCGTTCAGCGCCTGCACGGGCGTCACGCTTTTTTTGAACAATTTGGCAGCGCCAACAATGATCAGGGAAAGGATCACCCACTGCGCAAGGAACAACAGAGTACCTTTGAAAAAAATTTCCATGTACAGCATTCCCGGCCGAATCCGCCCGGACCCGAGCAGAAGCATGCCCATGAAGCCGCCGATCACTCCAGTGATAACATGGAAAATCCGGGCGGCAAACAGCATGGCGACGAGCCCCATCACGATCGAAGATACAACGGCAAACACGGCGCCTGGCCAAACATTGCCGTACCGGTGCGTCTGTCCCAGGCTGCCTTCGGGATCGGTCACATATTGCCTGGCCAAACGAAGGTAATTCATGGCCTCCAGTTTGAACTGCGCGGTGACGGATGCGGTTTTGCCGCCCGGTGTTTCATCGGTCGGATTGCCCGCCGGCTTTTCTTTAGGCTTTTCACTTTCCCCGAACCCGTTTTTGGACCCGTTTCCGGGGGGAGACGATGCCGCAACCGGTCCCGTTTCCTCTCCCGATACCGTTCCTGATGCCTCCGCGGATCCTGCCAACGCATGTTCCCGCACCGGTTCATCCGACTTCGAATCCTCGGCCGATCCGGTTCCGGATGCCAACACTGCCTGCTGATCCGAAGCCGATGCAGGTGTTGTCGCAGGTTCCGATCCCGAATTTGTCTTCTGTTCCGCTGCAGCTGCCAATGCCGTCGCAGCTTCTGGAGCCGACGCCGCCGCAACTGACGCTGGAGGAGCTTCTGCAGAAGACGCAGCTTCTGCAACCGATTCTGAACCTTCTGAAGCTGACACCGCGTCAACAGAAGCTGAAGCATCTGCAGCAGCCGCCTCGGCAACCGAGGCTGGTTTCACAGGAAATGATGCCGTTCCAGGCTCCGCCGCCTGATCCAATTTGCCCGCGCAATCCTCGCACAGGGGAGCATCGTTCCTTACGGCTGCAGTCCCTTCAATGGCTTTGCCGCAATTTGCGCAGTATTGCATGCTGAAGCTCCTTTCATGGATTGTCGGCGCCCCGCACTCGCTGCAATACGTATCATCCATTCCCTGGAGGCTGCCGCATTCACTGCAATAGGCCTTGTCAGAATGGCTCCTGTTCGCAGCATTTCACCTCTCTCTGCGCGACTTTTGAACCGGGGTTTCCGCCTCTGAGAGAAGCATTTTGCTTCTCTCGCGCACCCCGGGCCGGGATTTTCGCCTCCGAGAGAAGCATTTTGCTTCTCTCGCGCACCCCGGGCCGGGGTTTCCGCCTCCGAGAGAAGCATTTTGCTTCTCTCGCGCGCCCCGGGCCGGGATTTCCGCCGCTGAGAGAAGCATTTTGCTTCTCTCAGCCTTTGCGTATCTTGCGCGCGCCCGGTGACAGGCTTCCAAACCACGGCCGATTGAAGCTTCTTTCCAAATTTTTTCCATCGTAAGACGAATGGACATAATTGTCAATATATCCGATGGGAAATAAACAAAAAACGCCCAACTGATGCTGGACGATGCGCGGATTGTTCTCTGTTGGCTGATTGGAGTCGCTGCATGAGAAGTTTTTTCCGTACCGAACGGTTTCTCCCACTTCAATTCTCTCTATCCAAGTACTGGCTCTCTTAAGTTTCTCTCTCTTGCAGGCTTACTCGCTTCAAGCTTGCCCGCTTATCCCGCCCAGCGCGGCTGAACCGGTCCAGGTTTCACAAAAACCGCACCAACCCGATCGATGACTCCACGCTCAGATCGATGCATTTGCCGTCCACTTCGACGATCGGGTCCACCGGCGCCGTCTCCTTCACCATCCGGATCACTCCCTCTCGCCCGTCGGACAAAAGCACCCGGCTCCCCAAGGTCAGATCCATCATCCGTTTGAGAAAAGTCCGGGTAATAGATCGCTCCAATTTTCCAAAGGAATGGCCATACAGCTCCCTGAACACCTGGTAAAACGGGATCGGATCCCTGTATGACCGCCGGGAAATCATCGCGTGAAACACATCGGCGACGGCGACAACCTTGCTGAAAAAATCGATCTCGTCCCCCTTCAGGCCGTAAGGATAACCGCTGCCGTCTTCCCGCTCGTGATGCTGCAGCGCCACAAGCGCCTGCCGTTCGGAAATGCCCGCGGTGTTGCTGATGATCATGTATCCGTGCACCGTGTGGTACTTCACCCGTTCGAATTCTTCGGGGGTCAGCCGGCCCGGTTTGTGCAGGATTTCGGGGGGAATCATCGTTTTTCCGACGTCGTGGATCAGACCGGCAATCGTCAGCTCATGCTGATCCCGTTCACTCAAGCCCAACGCCTGGCCGATGATGCCCGCCATGAGCGCCACGCCGATGCTGTGCCGGTATGTGTACTCATCCTGCCGCTCCAGATAGGCAAAAACGGATCGCATGCCGGTGAACCGGGACATGTGAGCGATGATCGGCACGATGTTCGCGTACGCCTGATCGCAGGGAAGCAGGTCGCTGAAACGCACGTGTTCAAATGCATCCCTGATTTCCCGAAGCGAAGAGTGAACCAGCCTGTGAATGGAGCTTTCCTCCACATCCCCTTCCCCCAGCTCGATGTTCAGTTCGTTCAGCAGATCGACCTCAACCTGCGTCAAGATGGTCGATGCCGGGATCACCAGGGTTCCCATCGGGCTGTAGATGTTTCGGTTCAGCTTCATCCCCACATGCCGATGGCGGTTCGGGTTGTTGTCCTTCATGTTCCAAATCCTTCTTTCAATCGAATTGAGTGGCAGTGGCAAGGTGGCCGTCATACGGATCTTCTCCCCGCTTCATGTTCATTTTCAAATTCATTTTTACTTTTCATTTTCATCTTTCATTTTCAATCTTCATTTTCAACTGCATGATCCACTTCATTTTCGTGTTCCCGGACCCGGGCGGCGCTGTTCAAATTGCGGATGGTGAACGTTTTGTTTTCCACAACCTGGTCGATGTCCACGCACAAATTGCCAATGCAGACGCGGCCGGCGAACATTTTCTCGACCGACACCTGCCGGTGGGCCTTCAGCATCGTGTGCACGCCGGTTTGCCCGCCGACAATCCGGGCCGCGATGCTTCCCCCCGCCTCCAGCTTCGAACCCCTGCAGACGGCGTATTTTCGCAGGAAGCAGATGTGCCGGGCCGCGTACAGTTCGCTCAGAATGACGCCATTCCGCTTGACGATGATGTCCCCGTTGGACATGATCTTGCAGTGATGGCAGTGGTTCAGCATGACTTCCGAATCGTCCTCCTGCATCCTGGCCACTTCCTCGTGCGTTTCCTGCAGCATGGCGAGCAGACTTTGCAAAAAATCGCCGCTGACCGCCTCCGCCACCGAGGACGGCTTCAGCAGCACGCCGCTCATTTCTGCCAGCTTGCGGTATCCTTCCTTCCGGATTCGCCGGATCGTCGCCAGAATGGCATGCAGATCCTTCACCAGCAGGACAAGATCCTGGAATTTGTTCTCCAGCAAGAGCAGGATCAACTGCCCGTATCTCGCCTTTTGCCCCCTGGACGCCAGGGCGTTTTCCAGCAGAACGGCGGCGGTCAAAAGACTCCCGATCCGTTCCCCCAGCGTTTTCGACGTCCTGTACAGCCGGTTGAAGATGACGCCGAAATAACCGCTGTTCAGCTCGCTGCCCAGCACATTGCCCCGCACATAAATGCTGCCCGTCGCTGTAATGGTGGCGTTGAACACCCCGCCGTACACGTACACATTGCCCAGGGCTTCGATGATCATGTGGTCCATGACGCTGCCGCAGACGATCACATCTCCGGCAAAGACGATGTTGCCGGTGTTCATGTCGACATCCCCCGGCACGACGTAGGAAGGGGCGATGTCGAACGTTTTGACCTTATGGCCCGTGACGCGGGGCCTGCCGCTTTTGACCGCCCGGATTTCCCCGTCGGCGGTCAACTCCACGCCGGGCTTGGCCACGACGATGATGTCTTTGGGCGGATCCGGATTCAGGCAGTTGCCTAACACGTCATAGCCGGGGATGCCTTCCCGGAACGGAGTCTTCCGGGCAATGAGCTCTCCGGCGTGCACCGACGGGATGTGCAGATGGCTGCGAAAATCGACGCGGCCGGAAACCTCAAAAAACCGGGACTCCACCTGATCGGAAAAATACAGGAACAGTTCCGCGTCCTTCCCCGGCACCGGCTCCTTGCCCCGGGCAAACAGCACAGGCCGGCCGGTCGGGTGCTCCAGTTCCCTCTGCACCGCATCGATGTCCAGATTGGAGACGATGGACATCTGTTCCACTTTTTCCAGCACATCGCTGAGCTGCACGGTTTCCAGCACATAGTCCTCGTTGGGTTCCACCGCGAGCGTCAGTTCGCCCGCCGGATCCGCATCGGCCAGCCGCCATGCATGGCGCTCCCTTGCTCGCAGCTGGAAACAGGCACTCATCCGATCCTCGGAGACGGTGATCGTGAACAGCGGCGGTTCCTCAACTTCCCAGCGGATGCGATCTTCGGAGGTGACGGCGCATTCCGACAGGACCGGAACGTCGTTGACATACAGCCGCACGGGCGGCGCGCACCGGAGCACCGGCTTCCGGCCGTTCCCCGTCGGATCCTGAATGAGGACCGCATGATTCCTCACCTGGATCCATCCGTCGGCTGCTTCTGTCTCCCCGCCATGGATCGCGTCTTCCGGCTGCCCGTTCCCCCACTCCCTCTCTCTTTCCCTCGCGACCTCTTCCAGATCGAGCTGCCGGATCAGGTTCGCGATGTCCTGCTCGGTCATTTCTGCCCTTTCATGCATCACCCATCACCACTTTCTCCGCAAAAACGGATCCCGATGCTGACAAAAATATAGCACCCCCTCCCGTCGGGAGGTATCAACCGCCGCTCCCATTCGATTCCTGATCTCAAAATCAGGAATCCATTCCTATTTTCAGGAAATCAAAAAACCGGATTGGGAATGTCTTCCCAATCCGGCCGATTTTTTTGCCGTGCAGAATGTTTGCCTGGACGGTTACCGGACCTTGCGGTACAGCTTCTGGCCGTGTCCGACTTCCTCAAAACGGTCGCCCAGCGTCAAATAGGCCAGCGATTCCTTGTCCCCCAGCCCGAGGTGTCCGAACATGACGAGGCTTTCGTAAAACAGCCTGAGCACCCTCTCCTGAAGCTCCCTGTTGAAATAGATAAAGACATTGCGGCAAAGGATGACGTGAAACTCGTTGAAGGACCGGTCGGTCACCAGATTGTGCTGCGCGAACACGATGTTCCGGATGAGAAAAGGCTTGAACCTCACCCGGCCGCCCTCCACCTGATAATAGTTGGAAAACTCCTCCGTGCCGCCCGCCTTTTGATAGTTTCCGGTGTATTTCCGCATTTTCTCCAGAGGGAACATGCCCGATTTGGCCGTTTTCAGCACGTCGGCACTGATGTCGGTCGCGTAGATTTTCGACCGCTCATACAGCCCCTCCTCATGCAGCAAAATGGCCATGGAGTACACCTCTTCTCCGGTGGAGCACCCCGCATGCCAGATTTTGATGGAAGGATACGTTCTGAGAACGGGGACGACCTTTTCCCGGAAGTGCAAGAAAAAACCGGGATCGCGAAACATCTCCGTCACATGGACGGAAAAATCGGCGATGAGCCTTCTCAGGCAGGCGGGATCGTGCAGCGCCCTTTCCAGCAGCCCGGTGATGGTGGTCAGGTTTTCCCGGTGGACCCGGTTCCAGATTCTTCTTCGGATGGAAGGATACGAATAGTTTCGGAAATCATACCCGCACCAGGCGTACAACCCTTGCAGAAGCAGCTCGATCTCGATTTTTTCCAGCGATTCGTTCCCCTGCTCCATGTTCCCGTCCGGCCTGTGCCTGTCCATCCTCGACGCCCCCTCTCACCGAAGACCCGCTCTATTTGCGGCGATCCTGATCCGGATACAGCCACACCTGGATCAGCGAAATGAGCTGGTCCGGATCCACCGGCTTGGCGATGTAGTCCGAAGCGCCCGCCTCCAGGCATTTTTCCCGGTCCTCCTTCATTGCCTTGGCCGTCAGCGCGATGATCGGCAGATCCGCATAGCGGGGGTTGCCGCGAATGGCGCGGATCGTGTCGTAGCCGTCCATGACCGGCATCATGATGTCCATGAGCACAAGGTGAAGCTCATCCTCCATGGATTGGAGGATGTCCAGCCCTTCCATGCCGTTTTCCGCGTAAATGACATGCATGCCGTACATCTCCAGGATGTTGGAGATGGCAAACACATTCCGCACGTCGTCGTCGATCAGCAGCACGTGCTTGCCGGCCAGCTCCGGCGCGTCCACCTCGGGCCTGCGCGCGGCGGACGGGAATGTGCCGGGTTCGGCCGGCACGGCGGGGTTCAGGTCCGCGGTGGCGAAGTCCCCAACCGGACGGTCCTGGGCGAGCGGGTCCCCGATCGGCCAGTCCGCGTCCGGACGGTTTGCGGCGGACCAGTCCGCGACGGACCGATCTGCGGCGGTCAGGTGCGCCGCGGCCGGGTCCGCTGCCGATGAAAGCGCGGCCGAAGGGTCCGGCGCCGGCGGATGCGCAGCAGACAGATGCGCGGCGGACGGGCGGGCAGCCGCCTGGCGAGCCGCCGGCGAGCCGGACGCCTCCGGATCGGCGGCCGTCGCGCGAGCCGCCTGGCCGCTGGCCAGATGCGCCTCCAGTTCCTCCAGCAGGCGTTCCGGAGCGTGCTCGTCCTTGATGATGATCGTGTGGGCGTATTTCTTGAGCTGCATTTCTTCCCGCGAGCCCAGTTCCCTTCCCGTGTAAACAAACACCCTCAGGCGATCCAGCATCCCTTTGGCCCGCAAATCTTCCAGCAGCTCAAAACCGGTCGTGTCGCCCAACCCGAGATCGAGCACCATGATGTCATAGTGGTCGACCTTCAACAGCTCCATCGCCTCCGCGCCGGAGGAAACGGCGGAGATGACCACATCCAGGCCGCCGATGAGCTCCATCAGGCTGCTCTGCTGATGGACATCGTCGTCGACGATCAGAATTTTCTTGATGCGGTCCTCGGAGGCGGACCTGGCGGCAGGTGCGGAAGATGAGGAGGACGCGGCGGATGCCGGGGCGGTGACGGGAGCGGAGGCCGCCGCGGCAATCTCGCGCATCGCCCGCACCGGCGACCCCGCATCGGTGGCGGCATGGCCCGGACCGGGCGGACCTGCCGCGCTCGGTCCCGCTGCTTCCGGGCCCGCTGCTTCCGGTCCTCCGTCGCCGGAGGCAAAGCCATGCGCCGGACCATGGACCGCGCCTTGTGCCGCATCGCGCGCCACGTCATGCGCTTCGCCATGCGCGGCGGAATCGTAGTCCCCGACGACGAAGGTAAAGGTGCTGCCCTTCCCCTCCTCGCTTTCCACGGCCAGGCGCCCGCCGAGCCGCTCGGCGATTTCCCGGCTGATGGACAGCCCCAGCCCCGTCCCGCCGTATTTGCGGCTCGTTGTGCCGTCCGCCTGCTTGAACGCCTCGAAAATCTGCTCCAGATGATCCTTCGCGATGCCGATGCCGGTGTCGGTCACCCGGAAGGCGACCGCACGCCTGCCTCCCTCCAGTTCCCCGGCGTCGATGTCCAGCGTCACCTTCCCCTCGTGGGTGAACTTGAAGGCGTTGGACAGCAGGTTTTTCAGCACCTGCTTCACCCTCAGCTCGTCGGTCACAATCGACTCCGGCGCCCGCTCATGGATCGCCAGCTCAAACTGCAGGCGCTTCTCGCTGGCCAGCGGCCGGAACGCCTTTTCCAGATACTCGGCCAGTTCGGCCATCATCACCTGGCCCGGCTCCACGTCCATGTTGCCGGATTCGATCTTGGCGAGATCGAGAATATCGTTGATGAGGGCCAAAAGGTCGCTTCCGGACTGATGGATTGTCCGGGCGAATTCCACCTGCTTGGCCGTCAGATTGCCCTCGTTGTTGGAAGCAAGCAGCTTGGACAGGATCAGCATGCTGTTCAGAGGCGTCCGCAGCTCGTGGGACATGTTGGCCAGAAACTCCGACTTGTACCGGGAACTGAGAGCCAGCTGCCGGGCCTGCTCCTCCAGCTCCCGCGCCTGTTCCTCCAGTTCCCGGCGGGCATGCGTCAGCTCCGCATTGATCCGCTCCAGCGTTTCGGCTTTCTCCTTCAGCTCCTCATTGGACTGCTCCAGCTCCTCCTGCTGCTGCTGCAGCCTTTCCTCCGACCGCCGGAGCGCCTGCGTCTGCATTTCCAGCTCCTCGTTGATCGCCTTGAGCTCCTCCTGCTGGGTTTTCAGTTCCTCGGACTGGGCCTGCAGCTCCTCGGTCAGCTGCTGGGATTCCTCCAGCAGGCGGGCGAGGCGGATTCTTCCCATTTCATTGTCAAGAATGATGCCGAGACTTGCCGTCATCTCTTCCAGAAACGCCCTCTGATGCCCGCCCAACTCCCGGAAGGTGGCGAACTCGACCACCGCCAGAACCTCGTCCTGAAAGATGACGGGACAGACGTAAATCATTTGCGGGGCCGCCTCCCCGAGTCCCGACCGGACCGTCACATAATCCGGCGGAACGTTTGTCAGGATGATCGGCGACCGTTCCAGAGCCGCCTGGCCGATGAGGCTTTCCCCGAGCAAAAACTCGTTTTTCAGATGCTTTCTTTCCTTGAAGGCGTAGGAAGCCTTGAGCCGCAGGACAGGCTCCCGCTCCGCTTCCTCCTGCTCCCTGACGTAAAAAACCGCATGGCAGGCGTCCAGCAGGGGAGCCGCCTTCGAAAGGAAGGTCCGGCAAAGATCCTCGAGGCTTTTGGACCCTGTCAGTTCGGTCGTCAGGCCGGCGATCCGGGTTTTGACCCAGTTGTCGTTTTTCTCCCGCTCCGTCTGTTCCATTAGGCTTTGGGCCATCAGGTTGAAGGACCTGGCGGCGGCGTCAATTTCATCGTTGCCTTCCGGTTCGAGGCGGGTGGTCAGGTCGGAGACGCCATGGGCGACGTCGGACATGACCGTGGACACCCGGTTGATCCTGTCCACGATTCTCCAGGTCATGAAGGAAACGGAGCCGATCGCCAGAAGGACGCAGGCCAGAATGCTCACGTATCCCGTCGTCAGGCTTCTCTGGAACTGAATCTGCACCGCGTTCATCGAACCGGTTGTGTTTTCCCGGAACATATCGTGGATCGCCTGGATCGTCAGGAAAAATTCTTCGTGAAACTCCCGGCTCCGGCTCTCGATCAGGGAGATGGCCGCTTCCCTGTTCCCGGAAAGGACATGGTGCAGCACCTCATCGACGTATTCGATAAAATGCAGGTTCGCCTGATTCAGCCGTTCCACCAATGGACCGATTTCCTCATCCGTCATCAGGACGCCAAGGGCGGCCAGATGTTCCCGAATTCCGGCCCCCTCGAGCATCAGGAGGCCCCTTTCTCCCTGCTGGATGGCGGGATCCTCGGTCATGACGATATTCCGCAAATGGATCGAGGCGTCCTGGAACTGGCGGTGAATGTCTTCCACCAGGACCGATGCGTCGTAGTTGCGCTGGACCGCGAAGTTGGCCTGTTTGAGGCTGTTGAGCTGGTACAGGCCGACGATGATCAGGATCGCGATCAGGATGGGCACAAAGCAGATGCTGATGAGCAGTTTCGTCTTGATCTTCATTCCACCGGCCCCCCACGGTTCGGATTTTGCTGCTGGGCGGCCGCCGCCTCGGTGATGCAGGCCTGGTAAACCTTCGCCATCGCCTGGATGCGGTCGGCGACATTCAGCTTCTGGAAAATGCGGGTGATGTGGTTTTTCACGGTATGTTCGCTGATGTACAGCTTTTGCGAGATTTCCCTGTTGCTGTACCCCGCGATCATGAGCTCGAACACTTCAAACTCCCTGCGGGAGATGGAGTACGCTTCCCTCGTCTGGTGCAGCGCCGCCTGCAGCGCGTGCGGATTGGGAGAGGCGGACGGCTGGACGAGGCTGAAGGAAAAGGAAGGCGCCTTGTGGCGGACAAGCAGCATGTCATCGTCCTTGCATTTCAGAAGAAAGTCCGCAAATTCCTCCGGAGCGAGCGGCGGGCAGAACAAATACCCCTGGAATTCCTCGCAGCCGAGCTCCCGCAGCACCGCCAGCTGCTCCTCCGTTTCGATCCCTTCGGCAACGACGGATATGTTCCGGCTGTGGGCGAGATCCATGATCGCCTTCAGAAGCGAAAGGTTATCGGCGGAGCCCGGCACGCTCTGCACAAAGGATTTGCCGATGATCAGCGAATCGAAGGGATATTTCCACAGGTACCGGATGGAACAGTTACCGGTGCCGAACTCGTCCAGGCTGATGGCCATGCCGGACTGCCGGAACTGCCAGAGGGTTCTGGCGATATGCTCCTCGTCGCGGGCGATGGACAATTCCGCGACGGCAATTTCGAGGAGGGACGGGGGGACATCGTGCTCCTGGAGGATCTGGCGGATTTTTCCGGCCAGGTTTCGTTCCATGAACTGATGGGCGGAAAAACTGACGGCGATGCGGATCGGGGACAGGCCGGACCGCTCCCGGCCGGCGGTTTGCCGGCACACCTCCCGGATCATCCACTCGCCGATGGCCGAGATCATCCCCGATTCCTCCGCCAGCGGGATGAATTCCGGCGGCAGGATCGTGCCCCACTGCGGATGGTTCCAGCGCAGGAGCGCCTCGGCGCTGGTCACCTCGCCCGAACGCAAATCGATCCGAGGCTGGTACACCAGCGCCAGCTCGCCCCGGTCCAGCGCCCGGTGCAGATCATTTTGCAGGATGAAGGAGCGGTAGGTGATCATGTTCATGCCGGAATGGAAGATGCGGTACTGGTTTTTGCCCTGTTCCTTGGCCATGTACAGCGCCGCGTCGGCATGCTTGAGAATGGTCTGCGCGTCCTCCCCGTCAAAGGGAAACACGCTGATGCCGATGCTCGTCGTCACATACAGCTCGAAATGGTCCAGCTCAACGGGCTTTGATAACGCTTCCATGATCTGTTCCGCATACTCCAGCGCCGTCTCCCTCCCGGTGTTCGGCATGATGATCTGAAATTCGTCGCCGCCGATGCGGGCGAGAAAGTCCTGCTCGCGCAGACAGGACGACAACCTTTCGGCCACCCGCACGAGCAGCTGGTCGCCGATCGCCTGCCCGAGGGTGTCGTTCACGTGCTTGAACCGGTCCAGATCCACGTACAGAAGCGCAAAGGGCTGGTTGTTCCGCCGATGGGCGGCGCACACCTCATGGATCCGGTCCTGAAAGCTGCGCCGGTTCGGCAGGTTCGTCAGCCAGTCGCTGTAGGCCATCCTCCGGATCGTTTCCCGGTCCTGCCTGCTTTTGGTCATGTCGCGCATGATGCAGGCCAGGATGTGCCGGTTCCGGTCCGGCACATGGCGCATGCCGAGCTGGAGTTCCAGCGGAAACACCGTTCCGTCCTTCCTCAGGCCCGTCACATCCGCCAGCTGTTCCGTGGTGGAGTCCGCCCGGTCCCTGGCGAGTTTCCGGATGAGCGCTTCCACCTGCCGCCGGTTGTCCGCTTCAAACAGCGAGCCGATCGGGCGTCCGAGCAGTTCCTTTTCCGCATATTGAAACATCCGCTCCACCGCCGGGTTTGCCCTGAGCACCGTCCCATCCTCGTCCAGCACAACCATGGAGTCGATGGACGCGTCGCTGATCACCCGGGCCATCGCCTCCGAGTTGCGAAGTTCCATATACGCCTGGCGAAGTTCCTCATTCCGCCGGGAGAGCATGTCCGCCTGCCGCATGAGCTTCCGTTTCATCTCATACAGCTGCACAAACACGTCCACCTTCGCCTTCAGGATGAACGGATCCAGCGGCTTGAGGATGTAGTCGACGGCGCCGACGGAATACCCGGCAAACATGTGCTCGGCCTTCATCTGATTGGCCGTGATGAAAATGATCGGAATCTCCCTTGTCTTTTCGCGCGCCTTGATGATTTTCGCCGTTTCAAACCCGTCCATTCCAGGCATCTGCACATCCAGCAGGATGACGGCAAAATCGTATTTCAGAAGCAGCTTCAACGCTTCCTCTCCGGACATGGCCCTGTGCAGGCGGTAATGATCCTGCTCGATGATGGCCTCCAGAGCGAGCAGGTTGGAGAGAAGATCGTCCACCAGCAAAATGTTGACGGTTTCCCTTTCCATTGCGCATCAGCCCGTTTCCACTTCTTTTCCGTTTATTGGTATATCTTTACAATAACCGAATGCTGACGAATTTTCTACATGTTTCCTGCGAATTTGCTGGTTTTTGGCGATTTTACACTTCTTTGTTTGAAAACTGATGAAAAAAAGCCGCCTTCCCGGGGAAGACGGCCAAGCCGGAACATGCATCTATTTCTGGGCGCTCAGCCAATGGATGAGCGGCATATGCAGGCTCCACACGTAAAGCCTTTCCGAAGCGTAGACGATGGCCTCGCTCTCCTCCCCGACGATGTACGTCTCGGGCATCGGATGCGGCAGCCCCTTTTTCCCCGTCAGGTAGGCGGGCACGTAAGGATTGTGCTTTCGGGCCGTTCTCAGCAGGGATTTCATCCGCAGGGAAAAACCGTTCAGGCCGTACTCCACCAGCATGCGGTCATAGGCGTAGTGGGCGGATTGTTCCGGATACCGCTCGAGAAGCTCGTTCGCCTGCTCGTACCTGGCAAGCTGGCAGTAGGCGCCAAACAGCATGTACCGGATTCCCTGGTTGTCGTTCGGATTCAGTTCCAGCATCTCCTCGTAGTGCCGGATCGCCTCGTCCAGATCGCCCAGCATTTCGCACGTTTCCGCATACCCCTGCTTCGAACGCATGTAGGGCCGGGTCTCGTGAAAGCCCCAGAAATGCCCCCTGAATTGTTCAAACAGATCCCCGAGGTCCCTTTCTCCCGCCTTCATTCCCTGGTAATACAGGTCCCGCGCTTCCTCCAGGGTGCGGGCGGATTCGGCCAGGATGTTGTAAGCGTCCGGGCTGTCCGGATACAGTTCAAGCGCCCGCCTGGCGAGGAGGAGCCGCTTTTTCTCGCTCCGGGTTTCCCATGCTTCGAACAGCATGTCCGCCGCCTGCTGCTTCGCGGCCGGTTTCAACGGACCCGCCAGGGAAGCCGGGGCCGGCCGCGATGCCGCATCTTTCTCCCCGCCCGCGAGCAGGTCATCAAACTCTTCCAAAAACGCGGATTCGACCGCATCCATGATCTCGCCGCATCGCCGCGAGACGGAGGACACGGAGACGCCGTACAGATCCGCCACGCCCGCCTGCGTCACATCCGTCCGGCCGTTCTGGGCGGCCACGAGATAGTGCAGCGCGGCCGCAAACACGCGGAACGATCTCGAACGCATGGCAGGCGGCGACTGGTGGCAGAAAACATACCATATTTCAATGGCGGCCGCGATGTCCTCCCAGCTGCTGCCCCCCTCGCTTCTCATGAGATTCGCGATGCCGCGGGCAATGAGCTTGTACCCTTCCGGCGCCCAGACAAGTTCATGCTCGATGAGATCGGTGATCTCCTGCGGGCCGACCGGCCTGTCTTCCTCCGGCTCCTCCCGCTCCACCGGAGGAGCGAGGCGCACGACCTTGTTCGCTTCATCCGCGGGAAGACAACATGATTTGTACTTTTTTCCGCTGCCGCAGTAGCATGGATCGTTACGGCCAAGTTTTCGCATTTGCTACATTTCTCCCACATTGCAGAATGCTGTCAAAAAATAGAACTGGTGAACCCATTATATCGCTAGCATGGGGAAACATCCATATGAAAAAAACAGGCAGGCGGAACATGGACCGCTCGTTTCGGCCCTTTCCCGCCTGCGGATATTGCCATCACGGCTCAACCGAAAAACAGATCCAGCAGGTTCGATCCCATGGAAGAGTTCTTGTTGTAGAACTCGGAGTACCCGCAGTTCGTGCAGTAGACCACCACAAAATGATTGTGCTGGATATCGAACATCTTGGAAAGCCCCGTCCCGGTCATGGCGACTTCCTTTGTTTTGGCCGATCTGCTTCCGCATTTGACGCAGCCCTTTTCCTTCATCCCGCCCAACTCCTTTTCATTTTGTTATTCATCTGTACGTTCCTGAAGAGCGGATGGTTGCAGCCAGGGGACAGTTTGGGTCGGCAGCACGACGGCCGCGGCGCCATCCGGGCGCGCAGCCGCTCGACTGCGCTGTTCAACCTCGCAGCTTGACTGCGCTGTCCGACTGCGCTGCCCGACTGCGGGAGGAAGCGTAACGGAAATGAGAGCCCTTATTTCCCCGAAAATGGCGCCGAAAAAATTTTAACGGAACTGAGAGACCTTATTTGCCCGTTTTGAAGGTGAAAATGCGGAAAATGGACGAAATAAGGTCTCCTGGTTCCGTTAGATTTTTTGAAAACGCTTTCCCACCCCGAATAAGGTCCTTCAGTTCCGTTAGCGCTCCGCCCTCAGGACTGCGAGAACAAGCTGCCGAACGCCCGCTGCGGCGACGGGTAGATGACTCCCCCGAATTCCCGGGACGGCAGCAGCACCTTGGCGTCTCCCGTCAGCACCTTTTCGCCCGTCTGGTCCTCAATGTAAAGGTCGATGTCCACCCAGCAGCGTCCGTTTTCCTGGTGTTTTCCGGTCACGGTGCCGCGCGTCCAGAACACGTTGTGGTAGCCGCCCTTGCGGATGTGCCGGACGTTCAGCTTCCATACGAACCCTTCATCGCTGGCCCAGTTGCTCAGCAGCATCATTGTCCAGGAGCAGCGCTGGGAGCCAAACCCGCCGGGCACGTAGGAGCCGGTCTGTTCGGCCAGCACTCCCCAGTTGTCGTAGATGTTCTCGTGGAAGTTGAGCCACACCTTCAGCTTCGGATGGTAGATGCCCCAGCCCGTCTGGTCGTGGATGAAACGGTGCAGGCGGTCGGAACAGAAATAGTACTGGGACGCCGCCTTGATCCAGGCTCCGACCTCGCTGACGCTCAAGGGGCCGCGCACAACGGGGGGCAGCGTTTCTCCGACGGTGACGTCTTCCCAATAATGAGGGGTTTTGCCCCATACCTTCTCGTTGTCCTGGGCTTCATAAATCTCGCGGATGAACTCTTCCGTATACTCCGGCACTTCCGAGCCGGATTTGGCCGTGTTGTACGAGGCGTTGGCCATGTCCACGAAGCAGATCGTGAATTCCTGCCTGGCCAGCGGAATGCCGCCCTGATGCCGGACAAATTCGTGCGTTCCCTTGCAGAAGATGGTCGTCCCCCCCTGCCGTGTCTCCTTCACCTGGATGTCCGTCGGAAAGGTCGTTCTCCAGTCGATCTCGTCGCCCTCGGCCACGGGCAAATACCACTCGATCGAGTCGCCGCAGTACAGGGCCGGAAACTGGGGCAGGGCAAATTCGGGATAATGGCCGTACACGATGGTGAACACCCAGCTCGGCGGGGCGATCAGCGTGCCGTATTTGGTCGTCTTCGCATATTCCCGGTCGCGGTACAGCGGGTTGAGATCCCCGAGGGCGTCCACCAGATGCTTGATGGAGTCCCGGGTGACGGCCGTGTTGAAGCAGACCACCGGCCGCGGGAAATGCGGGCCGCCCATGTAGCTGCCCCACTCGTTGACGTAGGTTTTGCCCTTGAACTGGTGCAGGATTTCGGCGTATTCCCGGATGGTGATGCTTTCGGGATTTTTCAGGTTGTGAACATCGATGGCCATGCCCATCACTCCTTTGATCATCATTGAACAGATGAATATTTAATGGGATTAAGTACTTGCAAAAACACTCCGCTCAAAAGCTTCATTCGCTCAAACCCACCGCTCAAACAAACGCTTTGCCCGCAAAGCCCGCCTACACAAACACGCCCTCCTGATCCAGCTCGATAAACTCCTCGTCGGTCATGCCGAGAATTTCTGTGCAAACGTGAAACGTGTGCTCGCCCAGGCCCGGGCTCGGAGCCATGGACGGCTCATGGCCGGACAGCAGGAAAGGAGGCCGGGGATGGCGGAAGGGGCCGAGCACCGGATGATCGACGGGAACAAGGTAATTGCGCTCCCTCAGCACCGGATCCGCATCGACCAGATCCCGGGCGGTCTGGATCACTCCGGCGGCGATCCCTCTGGACTGCAGGAAATCCATCAGGCGATCGGCCTCCCATTCCCGCGTCCACCGGGAAATCCGCTCATCGAGCAAATCCTCGCCGGACTTTCTCCCCTCCAGCGTGTCGAAGCGGGGATCCCGGCACCAGTCGGGATTGCCCATCGCCTCGCACAGAGCCTTCCATTCCTCGTCGCTGTACACGGCGATGGCGCACCAGCGGTCCTCGCCCCTGCACGGGTACGCTCCGTGCGGAGCCGCGTAGGCCACCCGGTTGCCGTTGCGGGACTGCAGGTTCCCGTTGCCCGCCAGGTCCACCACCGTCGGAGCCGCCTTCTGCGCCAATGCTTCGAACATGGAGCAGTCAATCTCCTGCCCCTTTCCCGTCCGGCGGCGGTAGTCCAGGGCGGCGACGATGGAGGTGACGGCAAACAGCGGCACGAGCATATCCCCGTAAAAAATGTTGGAGGGAGGCACGGGGTAGCGTTCGGGCCAGCCGGTCAGGAGCCGGTGGGCGGCTGCGCTGGAGCCCGTCCCGTCGGTGCCGGGCTGGTTGGACATGCGGCCGGACTGGCCGTAGATGCTCACATGGCACATGATGATGTCGGGCTTGATCGATTTCGCAAACTCGTAGCCGAACCCGAGCTCATCCAGCTTGCCGGGGCTGAAGTTTTCAAACACCACGTCCGCCCACTGATAAAACCTGGCGATGACCTCCTTCGCCCGGGGATGTTTCAGGTTGATGCCGAAGCCCAGCTTGGACGTATTGTAATAGGAATAAAAAGGTTTGTCGTCCGGATTCGTCCGGGACGAGACGGACACCATCCGGTTGGTCCGGGCGAAATCGATGTGCACTGTGGACTCCGCCTTCACGACCGTGGCGCCGTGATCCCCGAGCAGCTTGGTCGTGTAGCCGCCCGCCAGCGCCCAGCCGAAGTCGAAAACTTTTACGCCCTCGAGCAGTTTTTTATCCTTGATTTTGTTCATGTCAGATCACCCCCTCTTGTTGAAGCGCCTTCAGTTCTTCCCCGGACAATCCAAGCTGATTCCGATAGATTTCCTCATTGTGCTCGCCGATGAACGGGGCGCGCCGCCGGGTGAAGTTCTCCGTCTCATTGCTGAGGAAGAAATAGCGGGGCATCGGAAGTTTCATCCCCCATTCCGGATAGTCCATCTCCATCCAGAATTCGCGGTCGTGCAGCTGCGGATTGGCCAAAAGATCGTCGGGGCCGTCGAGGACGGTGGCGCTGATTTTCCGGCGGCTTCCCTCCGTGCGGATCTCCTCCTTGGTTCGTCCCAGGAAAAACTCGGCGATCGCCGCTTCCCACCGGTCCAGCTGTTCCTTCGGAACGGAGGGCAGGTCCAGCGTCTTCCAGTCCTTCACCTCGCGAAGCGGATTGTCCATGCCAACTTCATCCATCCACCGGCTGAGCGCGGCATTGGCCCTGGCGCCGAGCACTCCCGCAAACATCGTCCAGTTCACGAATCCGTCCTTCAATTTCCAAATGGTGCGCACCTTGGTGGTGCCGAAACGGGTGAAGGGGCCCATGCGCTGCACCGATCTTTTGTCGAAATCCCAGAGCACCAGGTTGGCCGCGCTCCGGGTGACGGCCACCTCCTGGATGGATACGTCCACATGTTCTCCTTGCCCGCTCATTTCCCGCCCGTAATGGGCCAGAACCGTGCCGGTCGCGGCGGCGACGCCCGCATGATAGATGCACGATTCGGTCGGTTCCACAAGCGGCGCGCGGTCCGGGTCGCCGATGTTGTCCATGACGCCGCCCAATGCGGAGCAGATCAGTTCCCCTCCCCTGTGCCCGCTGCGGGAGGTGTTCTGTCCGAAGGGGGTGATGGAGGTGAGAATGATCCGCGGATTGACGGCTTTGAGCGCGCTGTAGCCGATCCCGAGGCGGTCCAGATACCCCGGCGGAAACGACTCGATGACAAAATCGGCCGACACCGCCATCCGCAGAAAGATGTCGCGGCCCTTGACCGTCTCCAGATTCAGGGTGACGCTCTTCTTGTCGGTGTTGAACACATGCCAGTAGATGCCTTTGTCCGGGTCGGGCTCCCCGCCGATGAAGGGTCCCCTGTACCGTCCGGGGTCCCCGCCGGGCCGCTCCACCTTCCACACGTCCACCCCGAGGGCGGCCAACACCTTGCCGCAGACATACCCGTCCGCATTCGTGAGATCAAGCGCGCGAAAACCGCTCAGCAGACCGTTAGCGCCGGAAAGGGCACAATCCACAGCTTCTCTTGCTCGCATGTTCCTCTGATCCACTCCCTTTGAGATCCGTTTTTCCGCCGCCTTGCAGGCGTGCCGCGGTTGTACAGTGTCCGTGGTTTTTTTCAGGCATTGTCCACGCCGGAAATTTGTTCAATAAATTGAATGTAAAATAAGTTTAATATCATATACATTCAATATCATACGCTCTCTTCGTTGTCAATATTCGCACGCCCCCATTGGACAGCCCGCCAGAACCGCACTTGACAACACCGTGGCAAGTAAGTATAAATATAGTTGATAATCAAATTATTTTTATTTCATACTTTTTTACTATCATAATGATTGATGTTTGTCCTTCCTTTGGTGACCGGACCGGGAACGGAGTTCGTGAAGGGGGTATGAAATGGCCAATCAGCTCGGAAAAAGGTACATCTGTGTCATGTGCGGCGCCGAGTACATTGTGACCCGCGGAGGTGATGGGGAACTCAAGTGCTGCGGCCAGGCCATGGCGCCAAAACACTGGCAACAAGATCAAACACGGAGAGAACCATCATGAACGGAAGCAGACCAGGAAAAAGATACGAATGCGGGATTTGCAAAACGCAGATCCTGTGCATCAAGCCCGGCAAGGCAATTCCCGCTTGCTGCGGACAAACGATGACCGTTTGTGAGATTCGGATCGCCGGGTCATCCGATTGAACCGTCTTTTTTGAAAACGTTCTATTTCATTCGGGGAGGAATGTTTCCAAATGCACTCTTTCAACAGGAAACCAGGAGGATCAAAATACGCGCAGGGGATTTTGATCGTCTTGTTGATCGTTTCGCTGGTGCTCGCCGGCTGCGCAAAATCCGGCTCCAACAACGGGTCGGGACAGAGCGAAGGTTCGCAGCAGTCTTCCGGCTCCAATGCCGGCACCGGTTCCAATTCCTCGCAAAACGAACAGGCTCCGGCGGCCGAAACCAACAAATACGGCGGCACGCTGCGGGCAGCGGTGGGCGCCCAGCTGTATGTCCTGGGCGACCCGGCGCAGATCACCAGGCTGCAGGACCTGTTCACCGCCGCTCCTGCGCTGGAGTCCCTCGCCCGGTACAACAGCGACGGCTCCCTGAGACCGTGGCTGGCCGAAAGCTGGGAAGAGGACGCGGCCTCCCGGACGATCACCTTCAAGCTGAAGAAGGGGATCAAGTTCCATGACGGCACCGATTTTAACGCGGAATCCGCGAAGTTCAACATCGACCTGCTCATTGCGGCAAAGCGGGATCACGTCAAGGGGCTGCAGACGGTCGAGGTCGTGGACGACTACACAATCAAGCTGTATGCCGACCCGTGGAACAGCAGCCTGCTGGAAGGCGTCGCCATCAATGTGCTGTTTGTTTCCCCAGCGACCTATCAGGCCAACGGCGCGGAATGGGCCGCGCTAAATCCGGTCGGTACCGGCCCCTTTGTCTTCGAGCTGTGGAACCAGGACGAGAAAGTCGTCTACAAGAGGAACGACAACTACTGGCAGGAAGGCAAGCCCTACCTGGACGGCGTCGAAATCTACTACATGCCGGATCCGATGACCGCCAGCGCCTCGCTGCAAAACGACGAAGTCGACATCCTGTTCTCGATGGGACCGGAAACGGCCGTAACCGCGGAGAAGTTTGCCAATGTCATCAAGCTGACGTCCGGGTTTGGCGCCACCGCCGACATTGTCCTGTTCAACTCGGCCAACCCGAATTCTCCGTTCCACGATGTGCGCGTGCGCCAGGCGGCGTACCATGCGATCGACACGAAGGCGATCGTGGACGCTTTGACCTATGGGTACAATTTGCATACGACCCAATGGGGCCTCCCGGGCGCATGGTCCTACAATCCGGAAGTGACCGGCTATGAATTCAATCCGGAAAAAGCGAAGCAGCTGCTGGCCGAAGCCGGATACGCCAACGGTTTCAAGACGAAAATGGCCACGGTGGCCAACCCGTTCAGACAGCAGCTTCTGACCGCCGTGCAGGGATACCTGGCAGCCGTCGGCATTGAAGCGGAGATCGAGGTGATTGATCAGGGCAGACTGGTGAGCATGCGGGCCAACCGGAATTGGGAGGCGGAAATGATCGCCGTCGTGTTCCGGGGCGATGCGGACCTGGCCACCTATATGTCCTTCAACTTCGATGAGCTGTACGGCAAGGGCATCCAGTATACGGACGAGGCCCGCCAGCTGATCGCCAACATCCTCGGAGCGCCCGACCAGCAAACGAGGCAGAAAAACGCCCACGCCATCCAGCAGCTGCTCTATCAGGATCTGGTGCTGGCCATTCCCTTTGGCGTGAGCTCGGTGCCGGCGGCCGTGCTGCCCAAGGTGATGGATGCCGGCGTCAACGCGGGAGCTCCCTCCCAATGGACACCGGAAGACGCCTGGATTGAAAAGTGATCGCCCCACCGGAAATCATGCGCTGAACGCAAACGCGGGGATGAGTCGGATGACCGATTCATCCCCGCGTTTATGGTTTTTTCCGGCAACCCGCATGCCTTTCTGATCGTTCGCGCGCTTTTCTAACTGTCCGCATGGTTCCGGTCGTTGTTTCGATCATTGGTTTTTCCGGTTTTTTTCTCAATCTCCGCGATGCAAGCGCGCCGCACCTTTCGCATCAGAGCGAGCAAGGTTTCGATTTCTTCTTCGGTCATGTATTTGGACAGCATGTTGTCCGTTTCCGCGATGTCTTCCTTCAGGTGATCGAGCAAATACGACAATCCCGCCGAAGTGACCCTCAGATTGATCCTCCGCCGGTCTCCCTCAATCGATTCGCGGACGATGGAACCGTCCTCCACCATCGCATCGACCAGTTTGGTGATTCCCTGGTTGGATCGAAGCAGGTTGGTGGCCAGCTCGCTCGGCTGCATCGCCCCTCCCCCGATGTGGACGATGATCGTCAGGGCGGAAGCCTTCAGCCAGTTGTAATCGTGATGGAACACGTTGGCCACGTACCGGTTGATGATATCGCTGAAACTGATCAGCTTCAGAAACTTGCGGGAATCGAGCACCTCCCTGGCTTGTTTCAATTCGTCTGCACTGGGCAATTGGACAATTTGCTGCACTTTGAACCTCCTAATAAAACACGTTGATTATAAAACAATATGATATTTCATTGCGGGCTGATTGTCAATAAATGCGCCTGCCCCCTCTCCTCCATCCTTCTGCTATGTACTGCGGCCAGTCAGTCCTTCAGCAAAGCGTTGGCGATCAGCCGGTCGAACTTGCGGATGTCGACTCCTTTTTGCAGCTTCACCTTGATGTGGCCCGCCCGGGTCCACAGTTCCACCTCCGCATTGAAATCGAGAAGCCGGCCCGCGTTTTCGGTGGACCACATGTAGATGGAAGAGTAGGGCAGGGAATAGATTTCCACCTTTTTGCCCGTCAGTCCCTGCGCGTCCCGGACGATCAGTCTTTTGTCAGTGAAGACGGCCGCGTCGCGGAAGGTTTTGTAGGCGGCGATCGCCGTTTCTCCCTCCACCAGCAGTTCGTATACATCCTGAGGCACGGGGCACTCCGACAAAAACGTCCATTCCAGAATGCTTTTCATTTCGGCCATCGAACAGTCCTCCTTGGAAAACGTTTGATAATTTTGATGTTTTCGGCAAAATTGAAGGGGATTCCTCTTTTTCCAGACCAAGAAAAAAATGATCCGCAGCGTGATGGCCGTTTGTCCGGATCATTTCAGTCGATTTTTCAACTTCAACCGTTCGATTTGCCGGCATGACCGGGCTTTATGGTCGATAATTCGACTATATTGGAGCGCTTCCCCGTGCTGGTTGGAAAAATATAGTCGATTCTTCGACTACAATGGCCCAACGCCCCCAGGATCCGGGGACGTGAAGTCGAAAAATCGACCAGGTTGCCGTTCGCGGATGCCGTCGCCAAAAACACCCCCGATCGCGCGGCACAGTCGGCTCATTCCGGCTCACTCCGGCTCACTCCGGCACGCTCCCTCTACCCCCGCTTCAGCAGGTCGACCAGCAGTCCTTCCCGTCCCGCCCGCTCGAACAGAAGCTCAAAGCCGAAATGCGACAGCACGCCGGCGACAACGGTCCACAGCAGGATGCTGCCCGTCATCCACACGGTCGTCTGCTTGCGGGTGCCGCCAAAGCCCATGGCCAGGAGCGCCCCCAGATGGCTGCCGATGAGGAGCGGCGAGATGATCGCCAGGCCGGGCAGGCCGTACCGCTTCCAGATCGCCGCCGCCTTCTTCTCCCGTTTTTCCGGCAGGTTGCCACCCTTTCGTTCCCGCCGCCTCGCCAGCCAGGCCTTGACCCGGTCCATCAGCAGGATGAGCAGCAGGATCGTCGCCATATTCCCGATAAAAGCGACCACCGCCACGGCGAAGGCGTTCATGCCGGCGAGCACCCCCAAAGGAATCACGGTCAGCACCTCAAAAAACGGGGTCGCCGCCAGCACGAACACAACCGCATATGCCACCAATATTGCCACCCAATGTTCCTCCCGTCCCGGAAAATCCCGCCCGGCTGTCCTCCGCAAGGATGCTTTGCAAAACCATTGTAGAGGCTTCCCCGGGATTTGTAAACCAGGACCGGCTCGCCGCGCGAATCCGTTCACGCCCGGTATGACGCGGCTTGGTCCGCCGCCGCCCGGTCTTCCCAGCTCAGGCGGTAATCATGGATCCAGGCCTGGGATTGGCGCCCCGCCTGCTTCAAAAAGACGGGCAGCATCAGATCGCGGAAAAACACCTGCACCGGATGGGTCGCATGCTTGCGCTGGCCGATGCTTCTCGAATATTTGACGATCTTCTCCACCCGCTCCCGGCGCAGCCGCTCAAACTGCCGGAACGCCTCTTCCGGGCTGCCGAAGTCCCGCAGGCATTTGGCCAGCGCCAGCGCATCCTCCAGCGCGAGCGACGCCCCCTGCCCGGCGTTGGGCGACGTGGCGTGAATCGCATCGCCGATCAGCGCCGTGCGTCCGCTGTGCCATGAAGGAACGGAAAGCATGTCGTAGATCGGATACACGCCGATTTCGCCTTTCGTCGCGCGAATGATGTCCGGGACCGGCTGCAGCTCGCCGCCATACAGACCGTCGATGACGCGGCGCCATTCCTCCTGGGGAATCGCCTGCAGCTCCTGCCTTGTCGGGCTGCCCGGAACATCCAGGTTGCCAAACCACCAGATTTCCCCGTCCCCCCTGACCATATAGCCGAAAAACGCCTTTTTCCCGAACACCATGTGCTGGATGCCGGGTTCGTGCGGCACCTTCACGCCCCTCGCAAACCCGCCGAAGCTGATCAGCCCCGTGTAGGCGGGTTCCGGAGCGTCCGGCAGGGTCAGCCTGCGGATGCGGGAGTGGATGCCGTCGCAGCCAATCAGAACATCCCCCTCCGCCGATGTCCCATCATCAAAGACGGCGGTCACCCCGCGCTCCGACATCCGCACATGGACGAGCCTTTTGCCAAACTCCGCACGGATCCCCTCCCGCAGCGCCGCTTCGCGCAGCACCTGGTGCAAAAATCCCCGCTTCACCGTATACCCTTGCGGCTTTCCGGCCCGATCGCCGACTGTGCCCAGAAATTTGCCCCGGCCGCTGCGAAAGCTCATGGCGCGCATTTCGATGCCTTCCCGGCGGATCTCACCGTCCACTCCCAGCTCCTCCAATACGGCCATGCCGTTCATCGCGACATTCAAAAACAGGCCGGCGTAATCATCCGGAGCCTCCTTCGCCTCAAACATGCGCGGCTCCAGCCCCGCCCGCTTCAAAAACATCGCCACAGCCGGACCGGCGATTCCGCATCCGATCACCAATGCTTTTTTCGCTTTCGCCATGTTCATCTTCCTCCTTGAATCAAGCTGAAAATGCATATATCTTAATAATTAAGATATTAGGGTCGGAAAATCCTTCTTTTACGATCTTTTCACCTGCATTTTTTCGCATTATGATTTTACATGGAAGTCGAAACATTTTGCACCGGCCTCAGACCGAACCTTGCCCGGACCTGGGTCGGGGTTCCATGGATATCGAGTTGGAGTTGGAGATGGAGGATCGAACATGAATCAATCGAAACCGGAAAAATACGGGACGGCACCCGGAACATCCTTTGCGCCCGCTCCCGGACCGGGTTCCGAACCCGCAAGCGGCCGCGCTTCCGCCCAAAACGCGCCCGTGCCTGGCCGGGCGGCTTCTCCGGATCATGCGGAAACGCCCGATCTGGGACGCGCCCTGCTGGACGCTTCCCGGCGGATGTCCACCCAGACCGTGTTTTTCCACCAGGCCGTGGCCAAAAGTCTCGGCCTGCACATCACCGACCACAAATGCCTGGACCTGGTGCTCGGCATGGGAAGGGCGACGGCAGGCCAGCTGGCCGAGATGACCGGGCTCACGACGGGAGCCATCACCAGCGTGATCAACCGGCTGGAAAAGTCGGGATTCGTTCGCCGGGCGAAGGACCCGAGGGATCTGCGCATCGTTTATGTGGAACCGCTCCTGGACAGGCTTCAGCCGCTTCAGGAAATCTTCGCTCCCCTCGGCGAGGCGATGGCCGATCTGCACTCCCGCTACAGCGACGAGGAGCTCCGGCTCATCCTCGATTATCTCGAGCGCTCCGCGCAGGTGCTGGCCAGACAGGCGGAGAGGCTGAAGAGCCGAAGCCGCTGACCATCCCGAGCGCTTCCATCACCAGATGCGGATGATTTTGCGGAATCATGTGGCCGACATGGGGGACCTTCATCAACCGGGCACGGGGAATATCCCGCTTCAGCCGCTCGGCCTGCTCCACCGTCCCGAAGGGATCATCTTCCCCGACCACAATGACCACCGGAGCCTGGATTTCCCCGTAACGCCCGCTGTACTGCATGGCGGCGGGAGGGAAGGCCAGAATGTCTTCCCGGTTGGCCCGGAACTGGCCGGGGCGCAGCCAGAGGGACAACGCCTCCTCGCGATACCGTTCCGGAACCGGCTCCGGAGCGAAGGTCTGCTTCACGATGGAACCGGCCAGGGCGGCGCCCAGGGGACTCCCCGGCACCGTATGCAGAAACATGCTGCCCAGCACGGGCGTGGTGACAAGTCGCGAGATCGGATCGCCGTGCTCCGCCGGATACCCTTCCTTGTACATCGCTCCGCCAAGCGTGACAATGCCGGATATGTCGTCCGGAAACCGGAGCGCGTAGATCATGGCCAACAGCCCGCTCCACGAATGCGCGACGATGATCGGCTTCTCCACTCCCATCTGTTTCAAGGCGCCATGAATGAGGCGGGCCTGATCGGCCGGCGTCACACGGCCGTTCCGGGGCCTAACGCTGTATCCGTACCCGGGCCGGTCAAAGGCGATTGTCCTGTAACCGCGGGAGGACGCCAGTTCCATCACTTCCCTGAAATCGTTCGCCGACAAGATCCCCCCGTGCAGAAAAACAACCGGAACCCCTTCCCCTTTGCAAATGAAATGCAGGCGGATTCCCTCCACCTCCACAAATGACCCGCCGGGAGGATAGGACGATTCCGCTTTCCTGTGCCGGATCCGGTTGTACACAACCAACCCCGCAATCAGCGCCAAAGCCGCCGCAATGACAATCACCCACACGTTCATCCTTCTTTCAACCCCTCTCTTCCGCAATTGTTATGTCAAACGGATTCCATTCAGTGTTTTATAAACGTACCCATAAGTATGTCCGGTGCGAAAAAACGCCCGCAAACCCGCGCTCACAAACCGCGCGATCTTTGCGGCAGCATCCCATACAGCAGCATGTTCGCGAGCTCCTGAAACAATGCCTTTGACCGGAACCGCTCGGGATCGATCAGCCATTCCACGACCAGCCCCTTGAGCAGCGCGTCGGTCATGATGCTCGCAGCCTCGGGATCGGCATCCGCCCGGACCAGCCCCTTTTTCCGCATTTCTTCCATCAGGAGAGCCGCCCCGTCCAAGATTTTGCCATGCACTGCCTGCAGCCGCTCCCGCACCTCAGGCTCCCTGCTCGAGGTGACGAATTCGAGGAACAGCATCGGCCTCCTCTCCTTGCCCTCCTCCCCGTCAAGGCAGCCCAGCTGGGAGGCCAGCCAATCCGCCAGCGCGGAAGCCGGGTCATCGGCCTGCAGCATCTGTTCCATCTGGCCGGGAAGCATGCGAAGCTGCTTGTTCAGCTGGTGATCCAGAATGGCAAGAAACAGATCCTGTTTGCCGGAAAAATGCCAGTACACCGCCCCCTTGGTCAATCCCGCCTCCGCGGCCACCTTGTCCAGAGAGGCTTGATGAAGCCCTAGCTCGGCAAAAACCTTCACCCCCGCCTCCAGGATGCGCGTCCGCGTATCCGCAAACGGGTCCTGAAGGGCGGCCTGCTTTTCCTTCAGCCAGGCCCGCATTTCCTGCCTGTCCCCCAGATGCCTGCGCACGGCCGTCCAGTGGACTCCCGCTTCCTTTGCAATTTCGGCATAGGTGATCCGGTCGAAGGGAAGCGTTTGGGCAAGTTTTTCCGCGGCCTGGATGACCTTGTCCCTGACGTTCATAGAAATCACCCAACCAGTTGGAATGATGTTAGTATACTGTACAGTATGTAAATATAATATAAGGGGATCGGCGAAATTTGTCAATGATTGGCGAAAAATTTAACTTTTCATGTCCCGCTTCCGATAAACATATAGTGACTGATCTTTGGCATCGAAACGTTCATAGAGGCATCAGAATATGAAACAGACGATGACGCGGTTGGCAAAAATCCGAAAGCACAAAAGAATATCCTACCTGGACATTGAAAAACATACCGGCATTCCCTTCGCCCGCATGAGGCAGCTGGAAACGGGCGAGTCGTCCATCACCGTGGACGAGCTGGAAAAGCTGCTGTCCTTTTATCAAATGACCTACGACCAGGTTCGCAAATACAAGGGATGGCGCCGGCTGGCGAAGCCGGCTCTGGCCGTTTTGGCATCCGGGCTGCTCCTGTTTGGCGCCGTGTATTTCTGGCCCGGCCTGATCCCGGCGAATCCTGAAACTCCAACGGTGCCGGCGCCCCTGGAGGGTGCGGCGTCGGGTGCAATCGGCCCCTCAAACGCCGAAGCCGGCGATGCCGCATCCGGCCTGGCTGCATCCGGCCTGGCTTCAACGAGCGGCGCTGCAGGCGATCCGAACCCACCTGCGGCCGACCCGGAGCAGCCCGCACCCGGACAAGCCATATCCGGACAGGCCGTTTCCCCGGATGACGCGGAACCCGCCTCTGATCCGGAGGCCGCTCCATCCACGGCCGAGGATCCGGTGGAGACGGTCGTGTTCCGCTTTTGGGGCAACATCCCCTATCACGCCGCCGCGCTTCCCCATCCGAAGGAGCATGAGCACGAGCGTGGGCGGACGCAGGAAATCACCCGGACGATTGACGTTTACCCGATCCGGTATCTGGACGACAACCCGCCCGGCTGGCTCGCGGAAACAAGCCGGGAACGCCTCATACTGAACTTCGGCACGAGCGATGTGTGGACGCCGACAACGAAAGAAGCCTACGAGGCGCTGCAGCAGGACGGCTACCGGGTGATCGGTCTCGGCAAAACCCCGGACGTGTACGAACCAATCATCGTGAAAGTCAACGACCTGAACATCGGCTTCCTGTCCCTGACGGGTCTGATCCGCAACGCCGAGGAAATCGCTCTGCCGAACAGGGTTGGCCTGCCGAGGGCATACCGGACGGACGAAGTGACGAAGGCGGTCAGCGAAGCAAAGCAAAAAGCGGATTACTTGTTCGTCCTGATCGACTGGGGGAGAACCTACGGCCTGACCCCCAACACATCGCAGAAACTGATCGGCGAGGCGATTCTCGGGGCGGGAGCGGACTGCGTCATCGGCAACCGGCCGGAACAGGCGCAGGAAATTGTCCTCGTGGACGGCAAACCCCTCTTTTACGCGCTGGGCCACGCCGTTTCCGACGGCCCGAACGGCGCGGAGGACGGCTCCTTCAACCTGATGGTGGAAGCGGCATTCACCACAGAGCTTCAGCAGCTGACGGTCCACGTCGGCAAACTGTCGGACGGAACGCTCCATTTTGACCTGACCGAGGATGACCGGCAGCATGTTCAGGCCGCATACGGGGACAAGGGGCCTTGGCCGGAATACATGAAAGTGGTCTGGTAAGCTCACTCCAGCTCCGATGCAAAGGCGCAGCGGCCGCGGCCGCTGCGTTTTGCGTGGTACAGCGCCTTGTCCGCCCAGTTGATCAGGGTGTCGCTGTTCCCGCCCTGGTCCGGACAGAAGCTCACGCCGACGCTGATGCGGAGCGGATGGCGCTCTCCTCCCGCGACGAGCGGGTTCCCGGCCAGCTCCTGCTGGAGCTGGCCGATTTTTTCCTTCACCCGCTCCTCATCCGCGGAGCGGAAAAAGATAATGAACTCGTCGCCCCCGAGCCGCGCGGCGAACTCATCGCCGGTCAAAATGCCGCGGATCGCGTCCGCCACCTGCACCAGCGCCTGGTCGCCGGCCAGGTGCCCGCACTTGTCATTGATTTCCTTGAAATGGTCAAGGTCAAACATCATCACCGCCACACGCTCGCCGGTTTCCCCGGCCCGCTCAAGCGCCCGGTCCAGCTGCTCAAAGAAATGCTTCCGGTTGGGCAGCTTGGTGAGCATGTCGTGATAGGCGATGAACTCCAGCTCCCGCTGGCTGGCCATCTGGGCCGTCACATCGCGCATGATCAGGATGAGATGGGGCTTGTATTCCACCGACACATAGTCCCCGTCGATGACCAGCTCAATGCCGACGCCGTCCTTTTCCATGGACATGGAAACGTCCTGGATGGACAGCCTGCTTTCGATCCGGTGGCGCAGCTCGCCCTGCAGAAGGGGCGAGATGTTTCCCGGTCCGATGTTCATGGCTTCGAACAGCTTCCTCGCCGCGGGATTCGCCTCCTTGACATTGCCCTCCAGATCGGTCAGGACGATGGCAGCGGGGCTCATGTTGAACACCTTTTCAAACCGGATGTCCGCATGGTTCAGAAACTCGTATTTTCTCATCGTCTGGCGCAGAAGGACACACCACAGGAGGCTGCCGTAAATGTACGGATACGGTGGCAGATACCCTCGGAAATCGATCGTGCCGATGACGAGATTAAAAAATACGGTGACGAGGACGCCGTACATGAGATGCCTGTAAATGCCGCGCAGCTCTTTCTGGGGGCTGTTGGCGATGCCCCGCCACAGGATCGCGAGGTACAGCACATTGAACAAATTGGAGCCAAACATGGCGATGTAATAGGCGGTGTTGTAAACCGGCATTTTCCAGATGCCCGCCTGATAGAAGGCTCCTCCCGAAATCATCTGGTCGTTGAAAATCAGGTTGAGTGCCACCAGCACGGTGGGCAGGTAAAAAAGATACGGATAGACGATTTTCGGAAACTTGTGCCCGAAGTGGGTCAGTTTGACAAAGAGGTGCAATCCCAGCCCGACGATCGTGATGCCGGAAAGGGCGAACCAGGATGCGGTGAGGATCGGACTGAATTCCAGGGGGAGATAGTGCCGGACGAACTCTTCCAGAAACATCGACATGACGCAGGCGACGATGCCGCTGACCAGCAGGTACTCCGCTTTTTTGCGGCTCCTCGACAGCAAGTCCGTCAGCATGTGGACAAAAAAGACAATGGGGACAAAATGGGTCAACAACGGAGCGACGGAGGCGGCCAAAGTCATGTCAACACCGCGCTTTCTGCAATCAGGATGGATGACGGTAGCATGCCGCATGATGTACATCCATTCTACTACATTTCGCCAACATCCGACATAAGAAACTTGACACAATCAGACCGCCGGCTCCGCGCTCCGCAAGCATTTTCGGCATTTCGGCGATGGGTCCGTTCCCCCTCAATATTCCCCTTTGATGACAAAAAACGACCCGCGGATCGTGCCGGCCAGCTTCGATTTTTGCCGGGCGAACCGGAACTTCCCGAGCTCGGCGGGCACCTCCATCCCTTCGGACAGCTTGAATCCGACGGCCCGCTTCTTCGGGTCGTCCACCGTGTACATGACGTTGATCGAAAGGCCATTCTCGTAAAACACATAGGCCATCCGGATATTCTCCACCTGAAACCGCGACGTTTCCAGCGGCCTGCTTTCGATTTCGATGCCTCGCTCCTCCTTCAGGATGCGGTGCACGTACCCGACCGTTTCCCGGCCTTCGGCATCTTCCGCGGGCACCACCGTGAACGGATGCTTGTACTTGGTCCACCAGTAGCGCGCCTCATTGGCCCTGAGCCCGGCGAGCGCCTCCGCCACGGGAGACGATTCCAGGCCGGCGGTGGACACATTTTTGAAATCGACGATATGGGCCATGTTCCGTTCTCCTCCTTGTCACTGTTCCAGCAGATGTTTGAGATCGCCGCACCATTTGCTCCAGCCGTACCTTGCGCCGTTGAGCGCCGGTTCGTTGGAAATGCCGGTCTGTTCCAGATGGAGGTTCACCATGCCGTTTCCGAGATCGGTCAGCGTCCATGTGATCGTATGTTTTTCTCCGCTTTCCCACGTGTAGGACAGCCTGTGCGGCTCCTCCACAACCAGCACCTCGCCCTCGATGATCCCGTTCCAGGGACCGGCCGGCGTCGTGCGAAACTGGAACCGGTGGCCGACCACGGGGCGGAAATTGTTTTCCATCGGCTCGCCGGTATGGATGTTGGCCACCCACCTGGACAGCTGCTCCGAATCGGTCAGGGCGGTCCACAGTCTTTCAATCGTTGTTTTGAACTGAAAATCCAGCTTCAATGTCAGGCTCATTTCTCTTCCTCCTCCAGCAATTGGCTTAACCGCAGCATATTGGCGGTCCAGAACTGGCTGTAGTAGGCGACCCATTCCTGGATTTCCCTCAGCGGACCGGCATTCAGCCTGTAGCGCGTTTCCCGGCCGACCTTCCGGTCTTCAACGAGACCGGCTTCCTTGAGAATCGCCAGATGTTTGGATACCGCCGTCCGTCCCATGGAAAAATGCGGCGTGATCTGATGCAGCGGCAGTTCCTTCCTTTCCGATTCCGCCAGCAGCCGGATGAGGCGGCGCCGGTTCGGATCCGCCACCGCGTCGAACACGTCGCGTTTTTGTGCGTGTGCGTTCACGGCACTCCTCCCTTCCCTATCGTTCCCATTTCCATTTCCATTTCCGTTCCCGGGCGCCGGTCCGAAGGGTCAGGCTGCGGGTTCAACAGGACACCATTTGGTGCCGATTCAAATTATAGGACACCAAAAGGTGTCCTGTCAACCCCTCAATTCAACCGGTGCAGCATCTCGAACCGGTTGCCGCTCGGGTCCTGAAAATATACGGCATAGTTTGTCGGGCTGATCGGAAAGAGCCTCGGCCCGTCCTCTATTGTTCCCCCATGGAGCCGCACGAGCTCCGCGATCCGGTCCACCTCCGCGCGGTCCTCCGCCCAAAAGCCGATCACATGGCCGTTCGGGCGGTGGTCCGGGTCCTCCGCAATGGCAACATAGGGGACGCTCGGGAGCTCGCCTTCCGAGGCAAACACTTTCCACCGCTCCGAATGGAAGGTGCGGACAAACCCGAGGGCGGGCAGCAGCCGCTCATAAAACGGGAGCGCCTTCTCCCACGAATGGACGATGAGATCGATGTGGCTGAATTTGTTGATCATTGCCCTGCCTCCTCCGTTTCGCTCCGGATCCGACCAAGCCGTTCCTCCCAGAAGCGCCGCATCAGTTCCCGGATGTACACATCCTCGAGCATTTCCTGGTGAATCGCCATCGTTGTTTTTCCCGCATTCGTGGACAACAGATACACCTGCAGCCGGGAAGGCCTGTCCCACTCCGGCAGCTTCCACGTCATCCTCAGCTTGGTGAACGGCTGGACGACCGTCAGCTTCCCCGTCACGCCTTCCCGGGAAGCGAATTCGTATCCTTTATGAAGCCGGAATTCCGGGACATCCCCGATCCACAGCCGAAGGCCGCGGGGGGACAGGAGGAAATTCCAAAGCTTCTGCTTGTCCACCGCCCAGGTTTTGCGGACCCCGATCTGCACGCCCGCATCCTTTGTGACGCCGACGGGCACCCGGCCCATGGTTTGCCCGTACATGACGGCGATCCACTCTCCCCACTCGTCGGACAGATGAAACTCGCCGCAAAGGTGATCCTTCAACTGTTCATGGGACCAGGAAGGGTCGGCCGTCTGATCCAGCCTCGCGATCCATTGTTCCCATCCGGTCCCCGTCTCTTTCTTCACATCCTGCCGAAAAATCCGGCTGACCATGCCTGCCCTGTCCCTCCTTTTTCATTTTGCCTCTGGCCAGAAGCAGCAGCAAAATGGAAAACATGCGGTCCGCTTTCCCCATCATCCCGCCTCCCGCCACACCTGTTTTGCCTTCAGTATATCGAACGGGCACCGGACTTCCAAAAAATTTTTTTCAATTTTTGGAGTTCGACCGATGAATCGGACGCCCCGCATTCGTCAAAAGTAGTGAAAGCATATTTTTCAGTTCCATTATTGAAAGGAAGGTAGAAAAGATGGCGCTGACATCGAAACAGATTTATGTCAATTTGCATGTGAAGGATGTCAAGAGGTCGATAAAATTTTTCACGGATCTCGGATTCGAGTTCGACCTGCGGTTCACCGACGAAAAGGCGGCCTGCCTTGTCGTTGGCGAAAACATCTACGTCATGCTGCTCCAGGAAGAATTCTTCAAGACGTTCACGAAAAAAGAGGTCGTCGACACGGACAGGCACGCCCAGCTGACCGTCGCGATCGCGGCCGAAAGCCGGGAGAAAGTGGACGAGATCGTCAACAGGGCGCTGTCCGCGGGCGGAACGTCGTACACCGACCCGATGGACCACGGGTTCATGTACCAATGGGGGTTCCAGGACCCGGACGGCCACATCTGGGAAATCGCGTACATGGACATGAGCGCGTTTGAAGCCATGGGTCAAGGGCAGGAACAGGGGCAAGGGCAGGCTTGAATGCGGGAACAGGAGCAACCTCGGCGGGAGTTTGCCATGCCATTCGCGCTCGTTGCTGATCGTGGAACGATGCATACGAAGAATTGCGAACATGCAATGATTCTCGGCCCTTCTTGATGGATTGGCTGAAATAAATGCAAATATGCAATGATTTCAGCCGATCCGGCGATTTATTGAAAAAATAATTGCATGATTGCACTTCGCTTTGATCCGCCATGCGCAACACAACAGTCTCGGCCAACACAATTTGTGGTTGGCCCTTTTTTCGCCTCCCAAACGGCATATGGGCGATGCCCGCCTGCCGCCACTCCGTGGTACAATGAAAGAAAGAGCGGGCCACCCGTTCCGATGAGAGGAGGATGCAGACGATGCAGGTATATGAGCTGAAAAACCATCTGCAGTCGAAAGACCGGTATACAGGCGTGCTGACGGAGTTTGCGAAAACGAAGGTGATTCAGCTCCAACTGGCCGCCGGAAGCGAAATCCGGGAACACCGCACCAGCGCCGACGCGCTGATCGTCGTCCAGAAGGGCCGCGTCGTGTTTGCCTTTGGCGATCAGGAGGTGGAGCTCGGACCGGACAGGCTGCTGCACATTCCGCCGGACGAGCCGCACAGCCTGCGAGCGCTGGAGGAACTGGAGGCGCTGCTCATCCGCATCGAGAGGTAGTTCCCTACCTCCCCCCGTCAAAGGTGAGGAAACGGGTGCTCGCCATGCGCCGGCAGTTCGTGAAGTACAGCGGGCACCTGCAGGCGGTCAGCAGCATCGCCCGCGCGAAAGAGTGTGCCATCACGCCATCCGCCAGGGAAAAAACCGCAAGCGCCGGAGCATCCCCCCTCGGGGAAAGTTCCGACCGCTTGCGGTTTTGAAACTCCTCATCCGGACCCGCTATTTCATCACCTTGTCGGGCAGCCAGGTGACGATTTCCGGGAAAATCATGAGAAGCACCAGAACGAACATGTAAAGCAGAACAAACGGAGTCACCGAAGCGTACAGCTCCTTCATCTTGATATCCGGAGACACGCCCTTCAGGACAAACAGGCTCAATCCGAACGGCGGCGTCAGATACCCCATGCATCCGTTTACAATAAACAAAACGCCGAACCAGATCGGGTCAAATCCGAGATCATAGACCATCGGAATGAACACCGGAGCGGTCATGAGCAGGATGGCTGTCGGATCAATAAAGAACCCGAGAACAAAAAAGATGAGCTGCATGCCGATCAGAATGACCCAACGGTTGACCTCCAGCCCGCCGATCAGCCCCGCCACCCAATCTCCCACTCCCGTTGCGGAGATGATGCGGGCGTATGCCACGGCCCCGATCATGAGCCAGAACACCATTCCGTTCAGCTTGACCGACATGACGATCATCTTCTTGACGTTGTCCCAGGTCAGCTTCCGCTTGATGGCCGCGCATGCCAGCGACCCGACGACCCCGAAGGCGGCCGCCTCCGTAGGTGTGGCAATACCGAGAAAAATCGACGTCAGCACGATCACGATGACGAGCAGCGGCAGGATGACGCCCCGCAGAGATGCCAGCTTCTCGCGGAAACTGTACCGTTCCTCCCTGGGCAAGGCCGGCCCCATGTTCGGGTTGAGATAGCTGATCCCAATCGCGTAAGCCATGAACACGATGGCCGCGATCACGCCCGGAATAAACCCGGCGAAAAACAGCTTCCCCGCGGAAACCCGCGCTTCCATCGCATAAATGATCATGACGATGCTTGGAGGAATCAGAATTCCGAGCGCCCCGCCGGCCATGATGACGCCATTGGCCAGTTTCGGGTCATACCCACGCTTGATCATGGACGGGCGCGCCGTCAGGCCAAGGGTGGCTGTGGCAACCGTGGCAATGCCCACCATCGCTCCAAACATCGCGGCGATGAACGTGGTGCCGGCCGCAAGTCCCCCCTTGACCCCGCCAAGCCAGCGGTAAATCGCTTCATACAAATCATCCGCCAGATCGCTGTATCTCAGAATGCCCGCCATGAGGATGTACATGGGCAGCGCGGTCAGGGTGAACTCCAGCACTTTCCCGTAGGAACCAAGCAGGAATCCGACAAAGCTGGATTCCCCGTTCCAGAAAAAATATCCGATCACCAGGGAAATACCGCCAAGCGCAAAGGCAACCGGAACACCCAGCATCAAAAAAAAGACCAGTGATCCGAAAATGATGAGCGTCAACAATCCGTAGTCCATCTCACAAATCCTCCCACAAGCGCTTGCCGGTAAAAATCATGTACACGTCCCTGATCAGGTTCACCAAAGCCTGCAGTCCCAGCAGCACGCCGCCGATCGGCACGATGATCCATTTGATCCACAGGGCAATGTTGAACCCGGATGTGGCAACGTTGCCGGACACATACAAATTGGATACCCGCTGCCCCCCGTACCAGACAAACACAAAGACGATCATCAGCATGCAAACAGACGAAATCACATCGACGACGCTCTTGAAGCGATCCGGAAAACGGTCGTAAAAAATGTCCACGCGGATATGCTCGTTGTACAATAGCACGAGCCCGCCGGTCAAAAACGCCGCCACTCCGGACAGCCAGGTGGACAGGTCAAATCCGAATTTGGTCGGACTCTGGAAAAAATAGCGGGCGATGGCGTCATAAAAGATGACCAGGGTCAGCAAACCCAATACGACGGCCGCGACAACAAACATGGACAAATTGAGCAGGCGAATGGCACGAACGATTTTTCTCAAGCACACCCTCTCCTCTGCATGACCGGGCACAAGGGAAAAGATGGACGGGGCTGAAAGACCATGGGCCCCGTCCAGTCCCGTCCTGTTATTTGGACCATTTGGCCGTTTCTTCGCGCAGGATTTCAATGATCCGTCTGTTCCGGTCGTTCATATTGGCGAACATTTCCCATGCCGCCTGTCCGCTCTCCTTCCACTTCTCCACTTCCTCATCCGGCAGAACGATGACTTCCACTCCGTGATTGGCCGCCATCTTGTCATTGTTTTCATTGAAGATCTTGGCGCCTTCCATCGTCAATCGTTCCATTTCGGCGAAGATTTCCGTCATCACATCCTGCACGTCCTTCGGCAAACTGTTCCAGGTGTCCAGGCTCACGTAGGTGATCATGAAGGTGGAGCTGTAAACCGGCGGCCGGATCATGTAGGGAGCAACTTCGTAATATTTGAACGTTTCCACGTTGTGATACGGGGTTCCGGTTGCGTTGATCGTGCCCCTTTGCAGAGCCTCGTAGCTCTCCACAACCGTAACGCCCGCGGGAGCCGCACCCATCGCGTCGTACCAGGCGTTCCACAGACCTCCGCCGGAGCGGATCAGCATGCCTTTGAAATCTTCAAACTTGCGGACCGGCTTGTTGCTGACAAAGCCGTACTCGCCGGTCGGTCCGTAACCCATGACCTTCACGCCGTAGTTTTCATATTCTTCTTCGATCAGCCGGCCGATTTCCGATTCCTTCAGGATGTACATGCCGAATTCATCGGTGGGCGACCAGAAGGGCAGAGTGGAAAACCCGGCGGAAAGCACGACGTCGCCATAAAATCCGGGCGATGCCAGCGCAAAATCGACCACGCCGGCCTGCAGCGCGTCGAGCAGCTCATTTTGGGGCACCAGCGCGTTGCTGTAGGTTTTCGAGAACTTGACCCTGCCGTTTGTGCGCTCCTCCACCTGCCTGGTGAACTCCTCCATCATGTAATAGGCCGCTTCATAGTCCCATGTGGCCACCGGGAATGTCGAGGTGTAGGACAATGTAAACGTTTTCTCAGAACCGCCGCTTGAGCCGCCTCCGCCGGAACCGGAGGAAGACGATCCGCCTCCGCCGCCGGAACCCGAACTGGAGCCGCCGCAGGCGGCCACCAGCATGACCAGGAAACAAATCAGCAAGATGCCAAACTTTTTTCTCAGTTTCATCTAATCTCCTCCCTATCATATCAAACATGCATGGGGCATGCCCGTTCTCATATGGACCATCGCGGCTATCGCGCTGCATGGCATCGTCGTCGTATTGTGTCATCTGTTCAGAAGCACATACACGTCTTCACCGTCTTCCTCCACCCGGTACGATCTCAGCTTGACATCGGTGTTGGCCAGATGTTTGCCCGTTTTTATATCAAACTCCCAGCCGTGCCAGGGACAGCGCACGACCTGATCCTCCATGCCGTAAACGTATTCGTACGTGCCGGCGGGCAGGCGGGTGCCGCACACGACCCCCTTGTGCATCGGCGCCGCTTCGTGCGGACAGCGATCATTGTAAGCATAACACTTCCCGTCCACATAAAACAGCGCAATATCGATCCCGGATACGTTCACTTTCATGCAACGTTTTTCCTGAAGCTCTTTCAATGCTGCCACTTTGTATCTGTTCATGCTCCGCTGACCTCCGTTTGCTCCGGCGCTTCATACAATCCGTACAGTTTCATGGCGTTCTTCGCGGCGATTTTTTCTCTCATTTCCTTCGGGAACGGCGTCAGCGCCATCTTCGGATCATCATTGTCCCAATGCGCGTAGTCCGAAGAGAACATCACGATATCTTCCGCGCCGCACATTTTGTAAATTTGCACCAGATACTCCGGATTCGGCGGTTCCTCGATCGGCTGGGTCGTCAGATAAATGTGGTCCTTGATATACTCCGAAGGCAGCCGTTTCAGCCAGGGCGCGGAGTCGCGCAGCGCCTTGTAGTTTTTGTCCATTCGCCACATCAGGTGCGGCAGCCAGGACACCCCGCCTTCAATGGCGACAAACTTGAACTTCGGGAACTTCTCAAACACGCCCTCGCAGACGAGACTGTTGACATGCCCCATGAAATTCAGCGGCAGGATGTTTTCCCATTCCATAAAGCGGGTCGGATACCCGGAAGGCGTGGGCGGATAGGACTGGCCAAGGCCTTCCGCGCCGGGATGGACCGCCACCGGCAGACCATGGTGTTCCGCCGCCTCATAAATGGGGTGGTAGTGCCTTTGCCCGAAGGGAATTTTCGCCGAGCTGCACATGATGACCTGCACCATATCCGGATGTCCGGCCCAGCGCTCGATTTCCTTGACCGCCGCCTGCGGATCGGAAAAGTTCACGTGGATCGAACCCTTGAATTTCGGGCTCACCTTCAGCCATTTCTCCACCATCCATTCGTTGAGCGCGCTGGCGAGAGCATTCGCATAATCGGGATCATACAGCAGGGAAAGCGCATTCATATACGGCGTGCCTGTCAGAATGGCGTAATCGATTCCATTGGGCTCGATGTGATGTTCGAGCATAAATTGAGGATCGCTGGCCGGCCGGCCTCCATTGGGCGGAACCGCGTCCCTGCGAACCAATCCGACGGGGGAAAAGGCTTTGTTGATCACATCGGTGAACCCGTGTTCCAGCAGCTGCTGGTGCCATACCTTCGGCAAAAAGGGAAGCAGTTCGGAAATGTCATTGAACGAGTTGTGCACATCGCAATCGATCAATTTGGGCTCTCTGCCCATGTTGTTCAGCTCCTCTCAGTCGTTGTCATGCTGTTCCAACCATTCGCTCATCGCCTGAAAGATGATCGATACGGAAACCGCCCCCGCATCCGGAAAACCGATCGATCGATCGCCCAACGTTTTGGCCCGGCCGAAGCGGGCGATGTACTGTTTCGTTTGTTCCGCGCCCTCCCTGGCGCTTTCCGCAGCAGCTCGCACCGCCAGCGGCAAGGGGGTGTCCTGGCCGCAGCATTCCCGCAGTTTCCGCACGGCGGGCTCCAGCGCATCGACCATTGTCTTGTCTCCCGGATTCGCTTTGCCCCGCGCTTTCACGGCAGCAAGCCCATGTTCGAAGATGAGCGTGAGCGTGGACAAATCAACCTGCTCAAGGGGAGAAAGGGGTTTGACGCCGCCGGTGAACAACGATCCGAAGATAACCCCGGACGCTCCTCCCATGGAACTGATCAGCGCCATCCCGATGGCCTGGAACAGTTCGTTGACGGTTTTGAAATCACTTTCTTGCAGCTTCCGGGAAGCGTTCGAGAACCCGACATACATCCCCGTGCCATGATCCCCGTCGCCAATCGCGCTGTCCGCATCCGAGAGCATCTGCCTGTTCTCCATCACCTTCTGCGCCACATATTGAAACATCTCGCTGCATTGTCGGACAGTTAACATATTGCTTGCCAAAGAAAATCTCTCCTAACGTCCTGCCCTTGTATAGAACGGAGTTGCCGCCGGCATGTTGTAATACTTCTTCAGCTCTTCGTCCAGTTTCAGCAGGGAGATCGACATCCCTCCCATTTCCTGGGTGGTGCAGAAGCTGCCCATCTGCGTGTCGTACACGCGAATCCCCCGCTCCCGCAGGATCTTCGAAATCTGCCGGTTGGCGATCATAAATTCCATATAGGTGGTCGATCCGAGACCGTTGATGAGCACGCACACCTCATCGCCCTGCCGGAAAGGCAGATCGTCCAGCACGTAATCCATCATTTGGCTCACCAACTCGTCCGCCGGAAGCAGTCTTGTTCTCCTGACCCCGGGTTCACCGTGAATGCCCATGCCGAACTCGATCTCATCCTCGCCCAGTTCAAAGGTGATCCGGCCCGTGTTCGGAATGGTGCCCGGAGTCAGCGCTACGCCCACGGAACGGACGTTGTCGGCGGCCTTTTGGGCGATGCGCGCCACTTCGTCCAGCGGCAAACCTTCCATGGCCGCAGCCCCGGCAATTTTGTAGACAAACCCGGCCCCGGCAATGCCCCGACGCTCATCCTTTTGATCGGCCGGCGCCGAAATGACGTCGTCGCACACACGAACGGTGCTCGTGGCGATCCCTTCCATTTCGGCCATCTCCGCACCCATCTCAAAATTCAGGACGTCGCCGGCGTAGTTGACGATGATATACAAAATTCCTTTTCCGTTATGAGCCGCCTTGCTGACTTCGTACACGGTTTGGGGCGGAGGTGCGGCAAACACGTTCCCGATCGCCACGCCGTCGGCCATCCCTTTGCCCACGTAACCGAGAAACAGCGGCTCGTGCCCGCTTCCGCCGCCAATGACGATGGATACCTTGTCTTCCCTGGCGCTGCGGACAATTCCGTTCACTCCCTCCACTTTGCTGTACTCATCGCCATAGGCGGCAATGAAGCCTTCGATCATTTCCTCCACTACGCATTCGGGGTTGTTGATGATCTTCTTCATACGAGCTCCTTCGCAAGACCTCCTTTGTCTGACTGATTTTTAACTTTTTTCATCAAAAAATAAAGTATAATAAGTCTTAAATAATGTAAAATTAACGTTAATTAAGTTTTGTTAACAAAAATTAAAGAAAGAGAGGCGCGGCATGAACATCGAACAGCTGGAGTATATCGTTGAAGTGGCCAAACACCATTCCCTGACTACCGCTTCCGAACAGCTCCATGTTTCCCAATCGGCCATCAGCCAGTCAATCACCCGCATGGAAGAAGAGCTCGGCATCAAGATTTTTCACCGTTCCCGCAACGGCACCGTTCCGACGGAGGAAGGAAAGAAAATTGTCGGGAAAGCGTATGAAATATTGCTGAAACTGCAGGAACTGAAACAGATGTCGATCACTGGCAGGCAGCAGTTCAGAGGCAATTTGACCGTGTCGGTCATTCCCAATATGATGGTGATCTTGTTGGAAACGCTTACATTCTTTCGCAAGGATCATCCGCTGGTCAACATTGAAATTGAAGAGAAAAGCTCCGACGCCATCTTTGAAGATGTGAAGGCAAAAAGGACGGACATCGGATTTCTGACGCTCAGCAAACCGCTCATGCAACATGATGAGCATTTCCTGTTCGAACCTCTGGTCAGGGGAAAGGCCAAGGCGTTTGTCGGGCGCAAATCCCCCCTCTCCTATAAATCCGGACTGACGATGCAGGAGTTTGCCCAATACCCGCTCGTCCTGTTCAAAAGCCAATACGTCAAACGCATTGTGCAAAAGTTGGAGAAAAAATACGGTCCGTTGAACATCCTGTTCACAACGGACAGCAATGATGTGGTGAAGCGGGCGATTATGGACGGCATGGGGATCGGAATCGGCACCAGCCACATGATCTCCTTCGATCCGCAGGTGTTGAGCGGGGAAATTGTGACGCTGGACATCTGGGACTATGAGGAGGAGGAGGAAACGTATTTCGGATGGATTTGCCTGAAGGAAAAGGCCCTGTCTCCGGCGGCGATGAAGTTTCTGCAGCTGCTGAAGTCAAGGATCGGGAGCTATCCGGCCGAGCTGATGCGATGAGGAATCAATAGCGAAACACCCGCGCCAGCTCCGCCGCATACACCACCGCAAAGACGGTGGCGGCGGCCTGGCCGACCTGCGCCGCCTCCGGAAGCCTCAGCAAAAACCCGGCGACAACTACGGCGACGCCCGCCAGATACCCGTACAGTTCCCGCGTCATCCGCTTCTCGGGCAGCATGTCCGGCAGCGGGACCGCGGATTTTTTCTCCTCCTTGTTGCGAAAGCGATGGGCCCACCAGAGAAACGGCAGGATCTTGGACAGATAGCTCAAGATCGACCCCGCAAACCAGCCCAGCATGACCGCGAGGGCAAACGCCTCGAGCGCCAACGGCACATCCGCGCCCGCCCATCCGATGGCGCTCCAGGCCGCAAACAGCAGCCCGATCGCGGGAAGGAGCCAGAAAGCGATGTTGACGGCGCCGATCGGAGCTTTCCCGCTGCTCAGCTTGCGGACCTCCAGCATATGGAGGACGAACCATCCCCAGGCGATCAGCATGAGCAGCGTGCCGGCGTCGTCCATCCGGCTGGAAACTCCCCACAGCGCGCCAACCTGCAGCCAGACGCCCAGATGGAACATGCCGACGATCGCGTAGGCATAGGGCTCCAATTTCTTGCGGGAAACGTAAAACATCGGCAGCAGCTTGAAGCTGTATACGAGAATGAGCCCTGCGAGCCACCCCCCGACGCCAAACCAGAGATGGCTGCCGAACATGTCCCCGTGACGGGCGGAGTTCCACCCGCTGGCGAAGGACAGACCCATGGCGATGCCGAAAAAAATCGCCATGAGCAGCGCCACAACCGAAAGGCTCACCCCGAAAACGTACAAGTTCCACTCCCTTTTGCGGACAAAGGTCGCCGCCAGATTGACCGCGTAAAGGATCGCTCCCGCCGCGAGGCTCCCTCCGCCCGCGACGGCCAGCCTCACATCCAGCGCAAAACCGGCCAGCAATCCGAAAAAGCCGATCATATACAGGACGTACTGGACATACCCCAACCCGCGGCTGAACAGGGACGTGCGCAAGATCACCTGGGTGATCTGGAAGCTGGCCCCCATCGCCACCGATGTCGCAAAACCGAGCAGCAGCAGGTGCGACAGCATCCAGCCCTTCGGATGGCGCACGGACTGGAGCTGGACAAGTTCGGGCATGAACCGGACGGCCATGATCATCGCGGCCAGATACAGCGCCATGCCCGTCGCGAACCAGGTGAATGTCAGTTTCAGGATGTGCAGGTTGGGAGGTGTTTTCCGCTGGACGGTTTTCCGCTTGCCTGCGCTCAATCGGATCTGCCCCTTCCTCAGCATTTATCCAGACTATTTTCATCCTGTCCTCGTTTTTTCCCATCATACCACCGGGTCATCCCGGCTCAAAATGACCCCGATCACACCGCTTGAAAACAGAGAACCCCTTGACATAAAACCAAAAGGTTTCATATTTCAATCCAAATCCTTATGGAAAGAATCCAGGAGGTACTGATGGAAAACAAACTGCCGGACATCGTCCAGACGATCGTCATCGAAGCTCCGATTGAAAAGGTGTGGAAGCAGGTGTCGACCTCCGAAGGCATCGGGGCCTGGTTTATGCCGAACGATTTCAAGGCGGAGGTGGGGCATGAATTTCATCTGCAGTCGCCCTTTGGCCCATCCCCCTGCAAGGTGACGGAAGTGGATCCGCCCCACCGCCTTTCGTTCACCTGGGACACCGACGGCTGGGTGGTCACTTTTCTGCTGAAGGATCTGGGAGGAAAAACGGAATTCACGCTTGTCCACGGCGGCTGGAAGGGACCGGACGATATCATCGGCAAAGCTCGGGAAAAATCCTCGGTCATCCGCGACCGGATGTCCGGCGGCTGGGTCGAAATTGTGCAAACACTGCGCAAGATCCTGGAGGGCTAATGAACGTCGCCCGGCAAAAGCATGACGTCTTCCAGGCGATCGCCGACCCGACCCGCCGGGAGGTGCTGAGATTGTTGGCGGAAAGGGAGCTGCCCATCTCCGAAATCTCGGCCCGCTTTCCGATCAGCCGCACCGCCATTGCCAAGCATCTGCGCATCCTGTCGGAGGCGGAACTCGTCAGCGCCCGCAAGGTCGGTCGGGAGAAAATTTTCCGCCTGCGCCCCGAATCGCTGACGGAACTGAAGCAGTGGCTTGATTTTTTCGAGAAGTTCTGGGAAAACAGACTCTCGATGCTGAAACAGGTGATGGAACAACCGCAACAAACCAATCACGAAGGACCGGCGAACTGAAGGGGGCTTTCCGCCCCCTCTTGTCCGCTCCCCTCACTTCGCCGAATACTCCAGTCCAACCACGCCGTTCCGGTACGATTTGCTTTGCATGAATGTCAGCCGCTGAACCTGCCCGGCTGAAGCGAACAGCCGCTCGCCCCTGGCGGCGACCACGGGATGGACGAGCAGCCACAACCGGTCATAGAGACCGTGCCGGATGCAGCGGTGTCGGAATGAAAGCAATATTAGCAGGATTCGCCGCCTGCCGCCACCTTCCACCGGCAGCCTCCCCGCAGTATAGTCGAAATTTCGACTTCATCCCCGGTTTTTCGCGGCCATATCACACAATATAGTAGAAAAATCGACTATAATGAGCCCATATTCGGGAACTTTTGGACATTTTAGTATATTTTTCACCTAAAAGGTCGCCTGACGGCTGCTTGCTGGACACATGAAGGTGAAAAATCGACCACAATCCTCCGCAACCGCCCTCTGACCGCCTTCCCGACCGCCCACCGCCCATGCAAAGTCAAAAAAAAACCGGGATTACAATCCCAGTTTTCTGACCACGCTGTCCGGCCCGTTGAAAAACGAGCTTCCGGCCTGGATGGCCTCCCTCCACAAACGCAGCACCAGCTCCCTGTCGCATTCCAGCGCCTTGAACCAGGCTTCGGGAGCATCCGGTTGCGGACTGTGCCTGGAGCCATACACGGCGATTTCATACAGGATCGGGAGGACGTCGAGCCCCAGGTCCGTCAGAGAATAAATCACTTTTCGCCGGTCGGTCTCGCAGGTTCTTTTCCGGATAATCCCCTTCCTTTCCAACCGGTCGAGCCGATCCGCCAATACGCTGGGCCCGATGCGCTCCTCCGATTTCAGAAATTCGCCGAAGGTTCGTTTGCCCATCGCCGCCATATCCCGCACGATGAGCATGGACCAGGTATCGCCAAAGATTTCGACTGTGAAATTGATCGGGCAACGGGATTTGTTCTCTTCTCGCTTCATGACCGCATTGTACCACAAAACGGAAAAAAGCCAAGGTCTTCGGGCATGCCGGCACAGACCTGGCTTTCTTTATGGAAGATGCTTCAGCAAATTTTCTCCGGCCTGCAAAATATGCTCTCCGATTTCCCTGACGGCCCGCTCCGTATCTCCGGACTCGATCGCCCGGATCAGCCTGGCATGAAGTTCCAGATAATCGTCGTAGGACTCATTCCGCTTTTCGATCGTCAGGATAAAATAGAGCAGCACCCGGTATTTCAAAGGGGTCCAGGCGCGGTACAGGTGTTGATGACCGGCTGCCAGCACCAGCGTCTCATGGAACTTCATATCAATGTCCGCGATTTTGTTCAGCTGCCGGGATTTCACCCGTTCCGCCAGCTCGAAATAAATATTCCAGAGCTGCCTCGCCGTATCCTCGCGATTCGACTCCATGATGCGGCGCACCGCGAATTCCTCAAGCAGCGCGCGAAGCGTGTACACGTCCTGCATTTCCTGTTTGTTCATTTCCACGACGAAGGTGCCCTTGTACGGCAGGTTTTCCAGAATGCCGTCCTGGATCAGCGTGCTCAGCGCCTCCCTCACAGGCCCGCGGCTGATGCCCAGCTTCTGCGCCAGCTCGACCTCGACGATCCGCTCTCCCGGCTTCAGATGTCCCTGGGCGATGGCGTTGATGATCTGGTCGATCACCTGGTGCCGCAGGCTCATCGGCCGCACCGTTTCCTTCCATTCCTGGCTCATCGGCAAAAAAATCCTCCCAAATGACTGGCGAACAAAAAATGCCTAAGGCTAATCATACGGGAGCTTTGCCGCAAAATCAACCGCGGTGGCCAGGATCAGCGTTTGGCCGGTTCGATCAGTTCGATGATGTAGCCGTCCGGATCGAAACCGTAGATGATTTTGGAGCCCTTGTTCATACCGCCCGTCGCCACGACCGGCTCCTTCGACCGGAAGTTCATTCCCTTCGCCTTGAGCTCGCGGTAGCAGGAGTCCAGATCGTCCACATACAGGCAAAAATGTCCCGTTCCCCAGTCGCACGGCCGGACCGTGCCCGGATGGCGCTCCACGCCCACATATTCCAGCAGCTCCACATGCGCATCGCTCCCGGGAACTTTCAGCAGGGCGACCTTGATCATTTCCGCATCCACGTTCACGACCCGAAACACGTACTCATCCGTCACGTCCTTTCGGGACACGAATTCCAGGCCGAGTACGTTGCAGTAGAAATCCAGGGATCTTTCCAGGTCTTTCACCGTCACGCCGGCATGAAAAAATCCTTTCACAAACCCGGTGCCCATGTTGCAGCCTCCTTCCATTTGTCCGCTCTTTGGTATGGACTTCTTTACTCTCTATCCTCTGATACCTTTCTTATTGACCTATTTCCTTTTTCCGATTTTTCTCTTTCCGCGTGTTCGCGGCGGCCGGGCCGGGCGGCTCACCGCTCAAACGCCTTGATGTATTGCTGCGGGATGCCCGTCTCCTTGCCCAGCCGCATTGCCGCTTCCAGCGTCCAGTACGGGTTGCGCAGCATCCCTCTGCCAACGGCGATGAGATCGGCTTCTCCGTTGCCGATCACAGCGTTGGCGAGCACGGGGTCGTCCAGCCTCCCCACAGCCATGACCGGAACGCCCAGAGCTTCCTTGATCTTCCTTGCCAGCGGCAGCTGGTAGCCGGCATGGGTCCCCGGCCGTCCTTCGGCGCCGATCGGACCGTCGCCGCCCGAGCTGACGTCGATCATGTCGGCTCCGGCGGCATGGTATTCCCCGGCCAGCCGGATCGCCTCGTCGATGTCGTATCCGCCCTCGGCATATTCCTTGCCGGAGATGCGAATGATGAGCGGCATGTCCGAAGGCATCTCGGACCGGGCGGCCTGGATGACCTCCTTGCCGAAACGGGTCAGCTCCCCGTATTCGTCCGTCCGCCGATTGGACTTCGGGGAATGGAACTGGTGGATGATATAGCCGTGGGCTCCGTGCAGCTCGATGGTGTCCATCCCCGCCCGCACGGCGCGCCGCACCGCCAGCCGGAACTTCTCCACCAGCTGCCGGACCTCGTCCGTCGACAGTTCCCTCGGGACCGGAAACCGGTCGGAAAACCGGATCGGCGACGGGCCGACCGGAGTGTCGCCATGCCTTGCCTTCCGCCCGGAGTGGCCGATCTGGATGCCGATTTTGGCCCCGTGCCGGTGGCACGCTTCCGCGATGCGGGCAAGCGGCGCGATGTGCTCATCGGACCATATGCCAAGGTCGGTGTCCTCGATCCGGCCGATCGGCTCCACCGCTGTCATTTCCATCAGAATCAGCCCTGCTCCGCCAATGGCCCGGCTGACGTAATGCACATAATGCCAGTCCGTGGCGATGCCGTCCCGGTTGAACACGGAGAACTGGCACATCGGCGACATGACGACCCGGTTTTTCAGATCAAGACCTTTCAGCCGGTAAGGCGTAAACAGATGATTCATTCGTCTCCCCTCCGTCAAGTATTCAGGCCATGCGGGTTTTCGTCAACCATCCGGACAGCACCGCGTTTCCGATTACTTCCCTGTCAGCCATCCCAGCGGAGAAAGAATGATTTGCGGGAAGAAAATCATGGCCAACAGCAGGATGACGTAAACGAGCAGGAAAGGCCAGATGCCCTTGACGAACTGGAGCATGTTGATCCGGCCGACGCCGCAGGCGACGTTCATGGCGGCACCGACGGGCGGTGTCAACAGACCGATGCAGGCGTTGAAAATAAACATGAGCCCGAAGACGACCGGATGAATGCCCGCCGCGGTAATGAGCGGCATGGTGACGGGCACGAGAATGAGCACGATCGGAATGAGGTCCATCGCCATCCCGATGATCAGCACCAGCAGGTTGATCATGAGCAGCAGCAGGACCGGCGAATCAACAAGCGGCTCCAGCAGGTCGAGAATTTGCATCGGCAGTTTGCCCAGGGTGAGCATTTTCGCCGTCACCATGGAACAGGCAACGAGGAAAATGACGATGCTGGACGTTTTGGCCGTATTGACCATGATCTCAAACAGATGCTTGATTTTCAGCTCGCGGTATATAACCATCCCGACAATCAGGGCGTAGGCCACCGCCACGACACCGGCTTCCGTCGGGGTGAACACGCCGAACCGGAGGCCGACCAGGATGATGACCGGCAAAATGAGCGCCCAGATGGTGTGGCCGAAGGCGATGATCATGTCCTTGAACGATTTGCGTTCGAACACTTCGGGTTTTTCCTTGCGCATCAGGAGCCACCAGGCGATCACCAGGCCAAGGGCCATCAGGATGCCCGGAACGACCCCGGCAAGGAACAGCTGGGAAATGGATATATTGGCCGTTACCCCCATGATGATCAGCGGAATGCTGGGGGGAATGATCGGGCCGATGATGCCGCCGGCGGCGATGAGCCCTGTGGAGCGGTTCCGGTTGTAGCCGGATTTGACCATCATCGGGATCAGAATGGAACCGATGGCCGCGATTTCCGCCACGGCGGATCCCGTCAGTCCCGCGAACAGAACGCTGGCGATGACGGCCACGTATCCAAGTCCTCCGCGGATATGGCCGACCACGGTCATGGCAAAGTGGATGATCCGCTTCGACATGCCCCCGGCGTTCATCAGCTCGCCTGTCAGGATGAAGAAGGGAATGGCCATGAGCGGGAAGCTGTTGGCTCCGCCGATGACGGTCTGTGCGATCATCTGGGTATCATACGCGCCGAGCACAAACGCCAGAATGATCCCGGTGATCAGCAGGGAAAAGGCGATCGGAATGCCGATGGCAATAAGGGCGATCAGCGAAATGACAAATATAAGTATAAGCATGGCCCCTGGCTCACCTCACTTTCATGCATATCAGTCTACTCCCTCAACGCCGGATGACCGGGTGAGGTCATCGATCGTTGATTTTTTAAAGAACAACCGGTACAAATTGTAAAGAACCACGATCGCCATGCCGACTCCCAACACGATGCCGACGCCGTAGACGAAGCCCATGGAAATCCCGGTGACCGGCGCTTTCGCCCCCAGGAAGCGCATCGTCAGCCGCCAGCTTCCGTGCAGAAGCGACCAGACGGCAAACAGGACGAGCCCGTTGCCCAGCAGATAAACAACATACTTCACCGGTCTGGGAAGCTTGTTGATGAGCAGATCCACATTCAGATGCTGGTTATCCTTCAGGGCCCCGATGGCTCCCAGGAAGCACATCCAGATGAACAGGAACCGGGCCATCTCTTCCGACCACGGAATGCCCGATTCAAACAGATACCGGAGCATGGCGTTCATAAACACCAGGATGGTCGTGGCTGCCAGGAAAAGGACCATAAAAATGTTCAACAAACGGTTCATGCGCATCCCTCCTTTTTGATGAACATGGAAAGAAGCAAAGGGGGAGCCAACTCCCCCGCCTCCTACCCTTGATGCGACAGATTCAATCGGAACATCGGCGACGTCGTCAGGCCGCCGTCCACCCGCACGAACTCGCCGTTGACGTAGCTGGCTTCGTCAGACGCAAGATAATACACGGCTTTGGCCACGTCTTCGGCGGACCCGATCTGGCGCTGCGGAACCATGTTCTGGCGAAGTTCCCGGTAATGCGGATCTTCGTACTGGAAGGCCGACATCGGCGTGATGACGAATCCAGGGCAAACGGCGTTCACCCGCACCTTGCGCGGTCCCCATTCGTTGGCCAGCTGCTGGGTCAGAATGAGCACCCCGGCCTTGCTGGCGCTGTAGGCTCCCCGCCACGGGCCCGGAATGAGCCCGGCGATGGAGGAAATGTTGACGATCGCGCCGCCCCGATCCAGCATCGGAGTGCCGAATGCCTGCGTGCAATGGAACGTTCCGGTCAGATTGACATCCAGCATTTTCCGCCATGCTTCTTCCGTCACATGCTCGATCGGAGTGCCCTTGAACAGGATGCCGGCATTGTTCACCAGCACATCGATCCGGCCGAATGTTTTCAGCACCTTGTCCCGCGCGGCGTCGACCTCCGGCCGTTTCGTGATGTCGCATTCGATGAACATGGCGTTATCGCCCAGCGAGTTCAGCCAGTCTTCCGCTCCGTCCTTGCGCAGGTCGAGCAGGGCCAACCTATAACCGTTTTCAAGAAATTTTGCGGCGATCGCCCGGCCCATTCCGCCTGTCGCTCCCGTAATGACAACCACCTGTCCGTTGTTAGACAAGATCGTTTCCTCCCTCACGAATTGACATTGCCGTAGACGGTGAGCGTGAAGCCGCCGTCCACCCGCACAAATTCTCCATTGATGTAGTCGGCTTCAGGCGAGGCCAGGAAACATACGGCCTTCGCGATGTCTTCCGGCGTGCCGATTCTTTTCAGCGGAACCGCCTGCTCTCTCATCCGCCGGTGCTCCGGATTGATGTACAGTTCCGCCGACATCGGCGTCTCCACCAGACCCGGGCAAACGGCGTTGACGCGCACCTTGCGCGGTCCCCACTCCATGGCAAGCTGCTGGGTCAGGATGATCAATCCGGCCTTGCTGGCGCTGTAGGAACCGAGCCGCGCGGGAAGGATGCCCGCGATGGAGGCGATGTTGACGATCGCTCCTCCCTTGTCCAGCATCGGCGTGCCGAAGGCCTGGGCGCAGAAGAAGGCTCCGGTCAGGTTCACATCCAGAATTTTGTTCCACGCTTCCACCGTCACCTCTTCAAACGGGGTGCCCGGCAGCCAGATGCCGGCGTTGTTCACCAGCACATCAACCCGGCCGAATTTTTCGAGGACGCGGTCCCGGGCGGCGTCCACTTCCTGTTTCCTGGTGATGTCGCATCCGATGGTCAGGACATCGTCGGGATTCATGCCCCGGGTCCATTCGTCCATCTCCTCCGTGCGCAGATCGAGCAGCGCCAGTTTCGCTCCGGCCTCATGAAACCGGGTGGCAATCACGCGGCCCATTCCCCGTGCGGCGCCGGTCACAACGACCACTTGTCCGCTGTTGCTCAAAGCCTTCTCCTCCTTGATGGGTGATGCGTTGCGGATTCAGAAACGAGGTGGGCAGGGGCGCTGCCCCTCCCCACCCCCTTGTTTCGTTTTTTGTATTGTCTCAATTACTTCGTAGCCAGATTATACAGCTCGTCGCCGATGGTCTTCCGGATTTCTTCCCAAACCGGCGCCACCTTTTGACGGAACGGCTCGACGTCGATTTCCCTGATGACCTGCATGCCATGGGCTTCGAGATCCTTGATGATCGCTTCTTCCTGCTCGTCGTTATACTTGTATTGGAATTCGGTCGCTTCGCGAGCCGTTTCCTTGACGATCTTTTGCAGATCTTCCGGCAGGCTGTTGTAGAAATCCAGGTTCATCAACAGGTACGGAGTGTTGTAGAAGTGGTTCGTCATCGTCAGATACTTTTGCACTTCATAGAACTGGGAAGAGTGAATGAGCGGCAGCGGGTTTTCCTGACCGTCCACCACGCCGGACTCAAGCGCCGAGAACAGTTCCGTGAAGGCGATCGCCTGCGGGTTGGCTCCGAGCAGCTGGAACGTTTGCACGTACATCTTGTTTTCCGGCAGGCGGATTCTCAGGCCCTGCAGGTCTTCCGGCTTCGTGATCGGACGGACGGAGTTCGTGATTTGGCGCAATCCGTTTTCCGGCCAGGCCAGACCGACCAGGTTGTGTTCCGCCAGCGTCGCGAACAGCGCGTCGCCAAACTCGCCGTTCACCTTGGCGCGGGCCTCTTCCTTGGATGCGAACAGGAACGGCAGGTCAAGGGCAAACCATCTTTCGTCATAAATCGGCATGGTCGTGCCAACCATGGCAGCTTCAATCGTGCCCATCATCGTGCCTTCCAAACCTTCCCGCTCGTTGCCGAGCTGGCCGGCCGGATACTCTTCGATGACGAGTGCGCCGTTGGAACGCTCAGCAGCCAGTTCTGCCCACTTTTGAACGAACACGGAGAAGTGTCCTCCGGGAGCAACCGTGTGGGAAACTTTGATCGTGTACGTTTTGTTCGAACCGCCGCCGGTATTGCCGCCGGTGTTTCCGCCGGAGCTGCCGCCGGTATTGCCGCCGGAGCTGCCGCCTGTGTTTCCGCCACCGCCGCCGCATGCGGCCAACAGCAGGGCCACAGCCAGGAACATCATGAGCACAAGTTTCGCTTTCTTCATTTGGTCCCAACTCCTTTTTTTGATGAAAATTGATTGGAAATATATGTGTAACGACCCCCGTGACCGGGTTGAGTCGGCGTTACCTCAACAGCCATCCGCTGGATTCCAGATGCCTCACGCTGTCCGGAATCGCCCGGGAAGGCTCCCGATGGATGACTTCCAGCATGCACACCCCTTCAAAATGGATGTCCTCCAGCGCCTGATGAACGGAGGCAAAATCGATTTCGCCCGCTCCGATCACGTCATGCAGCCATTGGGTTTTCCTTGTGTCCGACAGATGCACATGCCTGATGAGGCTTCCCAGCTTGCGGATTCCGTCGGCGGGATCCTCCACCATGTACCCGTTCGCCACATCGTACACCGAACCGAAATGATCGCTTTTCAGTTCGTTCAGGACCCGCATGACGTCCTCAGCAGTCTGTATGAACAGGGACGGGACGTTTTCCAGCAGGAGCGTCACGTTTTTGCGTTCCGCATATTCGATGATCGCCTCGTATCCCGGCTTTGCCTGCGACCAGATCCATTCCGGATCGGGAGGGGCGAGGGGATTGAGCCTGCCCGGAGGCACGATGACGAACGGCACATCCCACTCATGCGCCAGCGCGATCAGCTGCTTGTACCGGTCAACGGTAAAGCGGCGCACATCCTCATTGACGCTGGCCAGATTGATGTCGAGGGAAATCGGGTTCAGAGCCACCAGCTGCAGATCCAGCCGTTCGATGGTCTGCCGCACCCTCCTGATTACATCTTCCCCCAATGTGGGCGTATAAATGTGAGGAGGCGAAGCCATCAGTTCGACGCTCCGAAATCCCATCTGTTTGAACTGCTCCAGAGCCTCTTCGAGGCCAAAGTTCCACAAGTACGAGTAGGAATTGATGCCGATTTGCACTTGCACACCCCCTTTCCCATGAAGATGAGTTCGATCACGCCATAGGTCCATGTTCTCAATACTAGTATTGTTGCATACAAGATTTGCGGGACGAGAATCACACCAAATCCCTTCCCGGGTCCCTTTCCGGGTAAGTTCCCGCGGCCCTCCCGATCCTTCCCGGAGGCCCGAGCCGCCGCCGACCTCAATTCGCCGGCTGGACCACGTTCAGATGCGGGTACCCCGCCAAAAATCCTCCGTCCACCGCCAGGACGTGGCCGGTGATGAACGATGCCCTCGGGGATGCGAGAAACACAATCGGATCGGCCACCTGCTCCGGCTTCCCGAACCTGTTCTGGGGCGTCAGCTCCAGCACCTTCCGGGCGTAATCCTCGTTGGCGAACGTCCCCTTTGTCAGCTCGGTCTCAATGTAACCGGGGCTCACGGCGTTCACCCGGACGTTGTGCTTCGCCCATTCCACCGCCAGCAGCCTGGTGTACTGGGCGACTCCCGCCTTGGACGCGGCATACGCGCTCTGGTTCGGGTTGACGCGGTGGGTCATCATCGAGGTGATGTTGATGATGCATCCCGACTTTTGCTCGATCATCTTCCTGCCCGCTTCCTGGCACATCCGGTAGACGCCGCTCAGGTTGATGTTCAGAACGCGGTTCCAGGCCTCTTCCGTGTAGGTGTCGGCGGGATGGCGGAAGTTGATGCCCGCGCAGTTGACCAGTATATCGATGCGGTCGTGGAGCTCCAGCGTTTTTTCCACAAATTGCCGCGCGCTTTCCCGCTCGCCCACATCCAGCGGAAATCCGGTGATGCTGCCTACTGTTGACAATTCTTGGACCGTTTCATCGATCTGCTGCTGGGTGCGGCTGCCGATGACGACATGCACGCCCTCCTCCAGCAGCGCCTTCGCAACCGCCTTGCCGATTCCGCGGCTGCCGCCGGTCACGATTGCAACCTGGCCTTTCAGTCCCAAATCCATGGTGTCTCCCCCTTGTTACCGCTTCATCTCCATGTTTGCCGATTCAGCTTTGCCTGCCGATTCCGCTGCCGATGCCGCCGCCGATTCCATCGACGACGCCATTGGCGATGGCATTGGACAAGTCGACGGCGCCCACCACAAATCCTCCGTCCACCCGAAGGAATTCCCCGTTCATGTAGTTGGACTGCGAAGATGCCAGGAAGAACGCCGCCTCCGCAATATCTTCCACGGATCCGAGCCGCTTCATCGGAATGGTTTCCGAGCGGCGCCTTTTGACCTCCGGATCGCTGTACATCTGCGCGGTCAGCTCCGTCTCCAGGTACCCGGGGCAAATCGCGTTGGCCCGCACGTTCCGCGACCCCCATTCCACCGCGGTCAGCTCGGTCAGCATCAGCATGCCCGCCTTGCTGACGCTGTAAGCGCCCCGTCCGGGAGAGGGAACCAGGCCGACCTGCGAGGCGATGTTGATGATCGAGCCGCCTTTGTCCAGCATCGCTCCGCCGAACACTTTCGTGCAGAGGAACGCGCCGGTCAGGTTGATGTCGAGCGTGGCCCGCCAATGGTTTGTCTCCACGTGTTCCAGCGGAGCCAGGGGCGGCAGGATGCCGGCATTGTTGACCAGGACATCGATCCGTCCGAACTGTTTCAGGATCTGATCCCTGGCCTTCAGCGCTTCCTCCTCCTTCGTGATGTCGCACCGGATGGCCAAAATCCCTTCGCCCGGTTCGGCCAACTCCCTTGTCCATTGCTCGATGCCCGGCAAATCGACATCGAGCAGCGCCAGTTTCATGCCGGCCCGGCGAAACCTGAGGGCGATGCCCTTTCCGATGCCCCGGGCGGCTCCCGTTATGACCGCGACCTGATCCAGATTCATCTTGCTGTGTACCTCCTGACTGTGTCTGTTGGTTCAGGCCTGCCCGCGGCGGGACCGGACCAGATAGGCGAGCGGGTACCCGTGGATCTCCATTTCGCCCCGGACCGACAGGGCCGAACGTATGTCGTCCTGCAACTTTGAAACGCTTTCAAGCACGGTATGAAGATGATGTCCTTCCACCAGAAGCACCGTGCTGACCCATGCCTCTTTTCCGCCCTGCCGCAGCATTTTTTCTTTTGTCTGAAGCTCCGATGCGGCGGAGTTGGCGGCCGCCAGATGGACGCCCACAATGCCCTTTGTGCCGAGAAGCTTCCCGGCCAGTTCCCGGGCTTGCGTCGAGTCCCTCTGTTCCGCGGCTTCAAAGGAGACGGTGGCGATCGCTCCGCCGACACCTTCGCCTTCGGACAGCAGCACCTCGCAGACGATCCTGCGGAAATTGCGCAGATGGGGCATCATTTTCTGCGTCCACGGCGTCGGCGAGTTCAGGTGCGACACGTATTCCTCCCCCGTGAACACTCCAAGATCGTCGGCCTCATACATGGTGAAATACCGCAGATAGGAGCTGTCCAGATTGACGTATCTCCGGCCGACGCGAAAACCGGATACCCCCATCCGTTCAGGCAAATGCTCCCCGTCGTGCCAGCTTGTGTATTCCTCCTCATGTTCCGGCGCCACATCATTCCAGAGGGCCAGGATTGCCTTGCCGGAAAAAAGCATTGAACCCCCTCCTTTCCCAGAATTATGATCCGCGATCAATCAACAAAATAATCCGGGTATTGGGAGACGAGTTTCTGGAAATTGGCCATCAGCCGCCCGAAGTGAACCTTCAGGGCGTATTCCGCTCCCTTGACGTCGTTCTTCTCGATCGCGTGCAAAATTTTTTCGTGATCCCCGATGATATGGTCGAACTCCTGAATTTCCTGCTGCTCCAGCGACAGCACCCGGTTCACATGGCTTCTCATGGACATGACCATCGTCGTCAGCGTCGGATTGTTGAAATAATCGAGCAGCCTGTTGTGGAACCCGATGTCGCACTTCAGGAATGTCGCGTAGTCACCGGTGACGGCCGCGTGCCTCTGGGTTGCGATCAACTCGCGAAGCTCCTGCGACAGGCTCCTGCAGTACTCGTCCCCGGAGTCCCACGTTTCCGCGATTTTCTTGATGGCCTCGTTTTCCAGCGTCGACCGGACGAACCAGGCGTCCATCACCTTTTTTCGGGAAATGTTGGAGATGCGCACACCCCTCTGCGGCAGGATTTCAATCAGCTCCTCTGCCGAAAGAATCCGGAACGCCTCGCGGATCGGCGTGCGGCTCACCCCGAGGGACGCGGCCAGCTCGCTTTCGTACACCATCTGGCCGGGCTTCAGCCGCAAAGTGATAATGGAGTCCTTCAGGTAATTGTAGACCTCATCACCCAGCGTCTTCCTTTTGACAGTCAACTTCCTGGAATCCATAGCAATCTCTCCATGAAAACGATCTCTCCTTTCCATTCATCATACTTGCATAGTTGTATACCAGTCAATAAGTTTTTTTGGTGTCGATGCCTGCACGGATCAGTCGCCGGCATCGACGGATGATTGCTTCCCGACTGTCTGCTCTGCGCTTGTATTCACCTTGCTTGTCTGCTTTCCGCCGGCCGGCGTTTCCCGGCCGCGGCCCTCGATCCATTTGGCGATGACGGCGCCCGCCAGCACCGCCCAGACGGGAGCGCTGATGTGCGCGATCTGGATATTGGATGCCGCGATGATGAACGTCATCGCGCTGCTCAGCTTCATGGCGGGATTGGCAAACCCGACATGCAGGCTGTTGGCGAACACCCCGATCAGCGTCAAGCCGACGAGGACCGACACGAACGGAGCCGGCAGCGCCTGGATGAACGGAATGAGCCTGTAGGAGAAAATGCCAAACAGGATGCAGAACACGCTCGTCACAATCGCCGCGACGTATCTTTTCTCCTTGGCCCCCGCTTCCTCCCCTGCGCAGATCGCCGTCATCATCCCCGCCGCATTGGCGTTCGTTCCCCCGAAAAAGCTCATCGCCATGGTCAGGACGCCGCCCAAAGCGATCGCCGCATTGGTGGGCGGCCTGTATCCGTTTTGCTCCAGGGCGCTCAGTCCCACCGCCACGTCGTTGCTCAGGATGAGCAGGGTAAACGGAATGGTGACGGACAAAAACGTGACGAAATGAAATTCCGGCACGATGAACGGCGGAAGCGAAAAGGGCAGATGGGAAACGGTTTCAATCGGCTGCGTCAAAAGCAGAACGACAAAGCCCGCGGCGATCGAGGCCAGAATGGGCGGAAACCGCCTGGAATGCTGGAACAGCAGGAATGCGGCCAGCGCGGCCCCGCCGGCAATTGCCGCCTCCTGCAGCGAAACGACAAACCGGATCAAAAACTGCACGATCATGCCCGCCAGCATCGACGCCAGGATTTCCCTCGGCACGAGGCTGAGCAGCTTGTTGAACACGCCGGATAATCCGAGCACCAGCATGAGCAGGCCGGCGACGAAGCAGGCGCCGAGCAGCTGATGAAAGGTGAACTGGTGGGATACCGTTGCCAGGTAAACGACCCCGGTCAATGAGCTGAGTCCGGCAAGCGGCACACGGTAACGGATCGCCAGACCGATGCTGAGCAGCCCGCCCATGACATAGATCAAGGTGATCCACCAGATCGCCTCGTTTGCGGTGTATCCGCCGTTTTCCGCTGTTTTCAGCACCATGATCGGCAGCGCGGCCGCTGCAAAAAATCCTGTCACCAGCCCCGCCGCCACATTGCGAATGTGGATGTCTCGAATGATGTTCACGTTTGTCTCCGCCCGTTGTTCCTGATGGACGCCGGTTGTTCCGTGCAGGCTGCCGCTCGGGTTGTTGCAGGCATCCGGTTCAACCTCCTCGTCCGGGTTTCAATCTTGCATATGCTTGAGCAGGTTCTCTCCCGCATGGTGGATATGTTCGGTCATTTCGCGAGCGGCCGCCTCCGGATCGCCCGACTCGATCACCCGGATCAGCCGCTCATGCAGCTCAAGAAACCGGTCGAAAGAGTCGTACCGCTTCTCCATGGTCAAAATGGAGTAGAGCAAAAAACGGTACCGGAGCGGATTCCAAGCCCGGTGCAGGTGGGCGTTTCCCGAGGCGAGCACGATCATCTCGTGGAACTTCATGTCCAGTTCCGCCATCTTGACGGACTGCCCGGATCGGGCCGCCTCGCCCATTGCCGCAAGACAAGATTTCAGCAGTTCGATGGTACCACGCCTTTGATCCGCAATCAAGCGGCGCGCCGCAAAAGCCTCCAGCACGGCGCGCAGCGTATATACCTCGCGAATCTCGTCCTTGTTCAGTTCCGTCACAAAGGTTCCCTTGTACGGCAAATTGTTCAGGATTCCTTCCTGCGCCAGCGTGCTCAGCGCTTCGCGGACCGGTCCCCGGCTGATGCCGAGGGAAGCGGCCAGGTCCGCCTCCACAATGCGCTCGCCCGGCTTCAGCTGTCCGCTGGCAATGAAATGGATGATTCGGTCAATGACCTGCTGGCGGAGGCTTTGCGGACGGATCGTTTCCCGCCGGCCGCCTTCCTTAAACGTCTCGCTCATCTGCCATCCGGCCGGTCAGTTTGCCCCGGCTCCGTCCGATGCACTGACGCCGTATTTTTCGTTCAGCACTTCGATCAGATTTTTCTTCAAGGTTTCGCAATCCCGCGGCAGCGTCTTGGAAAGAAGCGCGTTGATGACCGGCTTCGTCATCCCCTGCCCGTTCAGCTCGAGGACAAATTCCATCTCCGTTTCCGATTCTCCCGCCGGCTTTGCGGTGTACGTTCCGCCTCCGGCAATTCCTTCGCCCTTTGCCTCCAGCGTGAAGGCGATCTTCTCCGGCGGCACCTTTTCGGTGATGGTCACGTTGAAGTTGACGGCGCGTTGGAAAATCCCGACGTCGCCCTTCAGCCGCCAAACCGACACCTTGTCATCCACTTCTTCGAAAGAGATGTACCCCGGCATGCACGGAGCCCAGTTTTTCATGTCCTTGATGAATTCCCAGACCGTCTCGATCGGCAGACCGATCCGTCCGCCCACTGTCACTTGCGGCATCGGTATTCTCTCCTTGTCTTCCGAATGATTTACTTCCGAATGATGTTCATTTGTCTCAAAGCTTGCACCCAAGGCTTACACATTGTTATACAGCAATGCCCGATGTTTTATGCTTCGCTCCGGCCGACGCAGTGCTTCGCCGCAAGATACCCGAAGGTGAGCGCCGGTCCCAGCGTGCCGCCCGCTCCGGGATAGCCCGGTCCCATCATGCTCGCGGCCGCGTTGCCCGCCGCATACAGTCCCTCGATCGGTTCGCCGAACGGATTGAGCACCTGCGCGTTCGCGTTGATCACCGGGCCGCCCTTCGTGCCCAACACCCCCGGGTATACCCGCAGCGCATAGTACGGCGCCGTGTCGATCGGACCCAGAGTCGGGTTCGGCTTGTGCTCCGGATCGCCATAGTACCAGTTGTACACGCTCTCCCCGCGGTGGAAGTCCGGATCCTCGCCCTTCACGGCGTACTCGTTGAACCGGGCCACCGTTTTCTCCAGCTGGTCCGGATCGATGCCGACCATTTCTGCCAGTTCCCTGAGCGAGTTGGCCTTCGGCAGCCACTCCGGATCGGGATCGCCCGGCATGGTCGTCATCAGGCTGTATTTCTCGCGGAATTTCGCATCGAAAATGACCCACGCAGGCAGGTTCACGTAGTCGTATTCAACGGCGTCAAAGAAATGGAACGCCTTGCATGTGTCATTGTAGTTGGCCGCCTCGTTCACAAACCGCTTGCCGGCCCGGTTCACCATGATCGTGCCCGGCAGCGCCCGCTCCCCGCGGGTCAGACGGAAGACCGGCTTCCCTTCGAACTCCTCGCCTTCCACCTTGATCGACGGGCACCACCACGCTTCGTTCAGGTGGGCCAGATCGGCGCCGACATCCATCGCCATGCGCAGCGCGTCGCCGGTGTTGTGCGGGTTGCTGGTCGGACCTTCGACCGGGCCGCGCAGGAACCGCTTCGTGTAGGTTTCATTCCAGTCGTAGCCGCCGGCGGCCAGGATGACGCCCCGCTTCGCTCCGATGGCAACCTCCTGACCATTTTTCTCCGCGATCACACCGGTGATCCGGCTGTCCGACTTCACAAGCCTTTTGACCGGCGTGCTCACTTCAAAACGGACGCCCGCGTCCAGGCAGCCCTTCACCAGGCCTGTGACCAGCCCCGCGCCCAGGGTGCGGATGTCGTTCATGATGCGCTCCGCCACCAGCTCGAAGTCGATGTTTTTCGGATAGGCGAAGGCATGCCATTTTTCCGATTCCTGATAAGTGAGCGGAGTGAAGTGGGGGCCGATGTGAATCTTGTCCGCCCATTCTCCAAGGGGGCCCGCCGCCACGGGTTTCGGGTCCAGCGTGCGGCCGCCCTTCGTGGAACCGGGAAGTTCCTGGCGGTAGTCCGGCAGCGCCGGGCAGCATTGAAACTCGATGGGCGTATTCGCCTCAATGAAGCGCACAACGCCCGGTACCGTTTTCAGGAACGCCTCGATCACGTCGGGGCTCGTCAGGCCGCCAACCAGGCTTTCCAGGTACTGGCGCGCTCCTTCGTAGGAATCCTGCAAACCGTATTCGGACATGTGATGGTTGTTCGGAGCCCACACCTGGCCTCCGGAAATGGCGGTTGTTCCTCCAAGCTTGCCGGATTTCTCCAGCACGACGACATTGGCGCCGGATTTTGCGGCTGTGAGCGCCGCCATAAGTCCTGCAGCTCCGGAACCGATGACGACGACATCTGCTACTTCGTTCCACTGAGCTGTATCCTGTTTCTCGTTCATGATCTCATTCCCTCGCTAGATTGTATGATTGTTGACAATCTGCCAATCCCTGATATTTGAAGGATACATGTTTCCTTCCGTTCTTGTCAATACTTATGTTGTCCTTATCCCCCGTACCGGCAACCGCGATAAATTTTGTCAGCGGAAAAAACGCGCAAAAAGCAAAAAAAAGCAGCCGGCGGAGCCGCACGGATCATTCGTTCCTGTCCATGCCCGTCCGCGGCTGCCTTGAGCTGCGCCAAATGAAAAGATGGATGCCCCCACCGGTCATTCATATGCTTGCAGCGGCCGGGATTCCAATATTTCCTCCACTTCTTCATATCCTTCCGGAAATTCGAAATTGTACCTCGCCGGCAGGGCGAAGACATATTCCTCGTTGCGGTCCAGCTCTTTCGGGCCTATGGGAGCCGCTCCGATATGGAATTTCCCCTGCTGCAGATCGTCCCACTGCTCCACCGTGAATACCAGGATCGGAATGTCCTGGCGCGGCGCCTGTTCCGTCCACCGCGGATGGCGGATCACCAGTTTCGGCCCGGTGAACGCCTGATGACCGGCTTGCACATTGCCGGAAGCCGCTCCCTCCAATTCATCCGATTCATCGGAGTCATCGGACTCATCGGACTCATCGGACTCATCGGACTCATCGGAGCCTTCCACCGGAACGCCTTCCCACTGCTCCGCCAGAACGGCGTATCCTTTCCAGCTGGATGGCAGCACAAACCGGAAGCCGTACTTCGTGTTGTCATAAAGGATGGCGTCTCCGTCGACGGCGGTGCCATCGGCGGCGTTCGCGTCGCTGCTATTCTCGCCGTTCGCGCCGCTGCTATTCTCGCCGTTCGCGCCGCTGCCATTCTCGCCACTCATGCCGCTGCCGTCCCCGCCATTGTCGCTCTCCACTTCCTCATACTCGCCCATTTCGACGGCATCGATCAGCCATCTGCCGTCGATGTTGCGCAGAGTCAGCACGATATCCCGCTTCGCCACCGGTTCTTCACCTGCCACCTCGATGATTGCACCCTCCACCCGCCACGATCCGTCCTCGGTTTTCATCACCAACCCGATCTCAATTTGTTCGGGCCAAGGACTGGATGTCAGGCGGCCGGGAGCCAGCTCGGGATTGTTTTTCCACTGTTCCAGCAAAGAAGGCGCAACAAATTCGCCATAATATTTCTGAAGGTCCTCCCGCAGGATGTCTTCCGGCGCCAGCAGAGACACCATCCGAAGCTGCTGACCGAAGCTTTCCACCACGTTTCGGACCGCGCTTTGTTCGGCCGCGCTGTTTTCCCCCGCCTGCTGCGGGTTGGACTGTTCCGACCGGTTCCCGTTTCCATCGGAGGGCGATGCCGAGATGCTGGCGCATCCGGACAATACCGTCACCGAAGCTGCAATTGCCATCGTTACGAGCCACGTTTTTTTCATTTCTCTCACTCCCGTCAGGCCAGTTTATCAAGCTCGTCCTGTAATCTCTGACGGGAAGGATGCGGATTATGTTTCAGTTGTGACAGGTAAAATTTGCCAAATCCCGTACCCCCATCATCCTGATATCATCCTGATGGGCTCTCTTGTATAAGGAAATCAATCAACTTTCCAGGCCATTTGGAAAGAAGCACGACATTCCAGACCGGGAAGTTGCATTTTTACATTTCATCGGGAAGTTTTTTGCGGGATTTGCCAAATGTAGTGTAATTTTGCATCACATGGGGCCTCTTCACGCGGTTCTGGTCAAAATGTAATGCAAATATGCACCACATGGAGCCGTCCCGCATGGTTTTGGCTAAAATGTAATGTAAATATGCATCACATTTCTGCCGCTAAAAAAACGGCCAACCAGACAGCATCCGGTTGGCCATTGTGTTTTGCTCCTATCTCCATTAATACAGCATGTTGAAGAACCAGCCGCTGAATCCGCCCGTCATCACCATTTGCATTGACCTGACGGGTTTTCATATTGAGCAGGCTGCTTGGCGGGACTTCATTGTAACGCTCCGCTGCCGAAGCGAGGCGGTCGGCGAGGCCGTACTTGCCGCTGATCAGATTCTTCGTCATTTCAAAACGGGAATCCAGACTGCTGCGGAGCTGGTCTTCCGACACCCGGAGGGTGCCGTCGGCGTTGCGGTGAATGCCGATCTGCTCATAGGCCGACGAGCGGACCAACGAGTCCAGGCTTCTCTGGATCGACGGATGCAGGTAGCCGCCGGCTTCCTTCAACCGGCCGATCATCTTGTTATAGCTGGCCACCAGATCCTTGACGTCCGAAACGATCTTGTCCTGATCCGGCTTCACCTGAATGTTCACCGCCTCCGCCGACGCGGCCAGCAGGGCCGCCGTCACCTTCCCGTCCTCCAGCTCGATCGTGTTGGACTGAGAAGTCTTGACGGGTCCCCCGTTCACGCTGTAGGAGGCGTTCGCCGCCTGCTGCGCCACCTCGGTCACGCCGGTCGCCGCCATTGCGCCGCCAACCTCATCCTCGACCTCGAAGGCGGAATCTGTTCCGGTTTTGTCGCTGCGCAGCACCAGCTGCAGCTTGCCGGTGTCCTTGTCTGTTTCAATGGAAGCGGTGACACCGGTTTTCGCCGCATTGACCGCATTCCTGATCTTGGTCAACGCCTGTTCGTTCGTATCGTTTTCGGAAATGTCCACCTGGATCTTTGTTTTTTTGCCGCCAACGTTCAGATTGAACACATGGGTCCCCTTGCTGACGACGGATGCGTCCGAGCCGCTCAAGAGAGTCCCTTTGTTCGTCTGGGCGGTGGCGACCGCGTTCACTTTCACCGAATAGGTTTTCAGCGCCGCTCCCGCCGATGCGTTCGCCGACACCTTCTTGCTGTCCGAGGACTCGGCCTTTCTGGCCTGGAACGCGGAGGTCTCCTTCTGCGTCAACTTTTGCGCCGCACCCTGCACATCCAGAGCGGATTTCAGGAAATTGGCAATCCCGGTTGCCGCCGATTTGAGATACTGCTCATAAGGCTTGCTGTTCCATGCATAACTGGTGAGCGGAGACATGGTCCATCCCTGGTTGTAGGAACGCAGAAACCCCGGGGAACCGATTTTCGGGAGAGGATGGAAAAAACCATACGATTGAATCGGCGAAATCATCTACCTTCAGTCCCTTCAAATGAGAAGTGAAAAGCATGCATGGAATGGATACAGGCCTTATATGGGTGCGGAATATTTTGCCAGTAGGTGTTGTTATACAGATTATCGACTAATTCAGGGGAAGTTTAAAGATCCTTTTATCTTGAAATGAGTCCAAAACTGCCGCGCACCCGCTGCCGGCGCATCCATTGGGTGGCGACCCATTTTTCACCGCGGACGACCGGCGCGCTGGCGTGCAGGGTCCGTTCGTTGAGAGACTGGTTGCGGTAAAAATATTCAAAGTACACAGCCGATCCTCGCTTCGGCTTCACCGCCAGATTCAGCAGGGGAAAAACGGTCTCTCCCCCTTCCTCCACATCGTTCAGGTAAATGACGAGGGTGCTGATCCGGTTGTTCCGGGCGGCGGCGGTGTGGGGCGCGAAAAAATCATGATGCGCCCGATACTCCTGGCCTTGACCGTAGTGCAGAACCTGCAGTCCCTCCGCGTGCTCGACCGGCACATTCATCAGCTCGGCGATGCGCCGTTCGATGCGCCGGATGAAGGGGTTTTCCTCTTCTTCAAAAAACATCCCGCGGCTCGTGCGAATCTCGCTGACCACCCGGTTCACGAGCCTGGATTCCTTGAGGCGGGGCGCCGCCGATTCGATCAGCTGGCGGCACTCTTCGTCGGTCAGCACCCCTTCCATGCGCATGATCAACGGTTCCTCGTTCAACACCGCCGCTGCCACGGTGCGGTCCTGGAGCGAGTAGAAGGACTGAACCGGCAGGATCGACTTCTCCTCGCTCATGGCAATCACCTCTGCCTTGCAAAATTACATTTTATGGAAAATGTGTGCTAGCAATCATAATTATACAACAACAAAGGCGGGCTGGAAGATCCCGCTTCACAAGTCACGCCCGCATCCGCCTGCCGTGATGAAAAAGTATAATGGAAACAAAAAAATCCGCCAGGACCCAAACATCCCGCGGATTTTTTTTAAATCATATCCCGCCCGGCGCTCCTTATCCAATCATCGCGTACACCAATAAGGAACCGATCGGCAGCACCCAGACCAGGGGGATCGCGTTCCACCACATGGCGGCGGCGTACTTCTCACGCCGGTAACAAATCCAGCCTCCAAGAGCGCCGACCAAAAGACCAACCGGATACATCCAGATGATCAGATAAAGCAAGAACAGCCACGTATTGTCTTCCGTTCCGGGACTGTCAAACATCATGGCCGACATCGCTGCGAAAAACAACCAGAACACGATAAAAATCACGTATACGCACTGCATCGCCACAAGGGCGGCCAGCGTTTTTCGTTTGTTCAAGGTAAGTCCTCCTGGCGATAGGCTGACTACATTCATTTTGTCAAAAGTGAAGAAGACCCGCAACCAGACGGGGCAGGTTACCACTACCATCCCGGCACGGTGCTCCTCATCCGCTCGTCCAGCCTTATAACGAAGAAGGGTCCCGACCTGCCGGTTGAGACCCTTCTGCTGCTGAATACATGCCTCGCACTCCGTTCAAAGGCTCGGCTGCTCTCTTGTAAAACTCCAAATCTGGTAGTCAAGCAATCTGGGATTCATCTGAGGGTACTTTGTCTTCAATACACTGCTCGCCTCCTGAAGAAGCTGCTGGCACTCTTCCAGCTTCGGCGCCCTGCCCAGCGCTTGGGCAATAAAGCGCTGGATCATCCGGTCGGGCTTGATCAAATCGTTGGACCCCGCCAGCATGAAAAAGTACCTGAGCGAGATCCCGCTTTTCTGTCCCGGGATTTGCCGAATCTCCTTTTCCAACTCCTCGCTGTCAATCACTTTCGGGATATCCTGAAAATAATTCACGCCGAACTTCCGGAGCACTTCCGCAAACCGCTGCACAGCCTCCGTTTTCAGAATGCCGTTTCGCGTCGAGGTTCTCTGCCTGTTTTTGAACACCTCGGAAGTAAACCGTTCAACCCCCAGCTCATCCAACTTCCGCAAAAATTCTTGCACGGACTCCTGTTCCTCCACCTTCGGGAGCAGGTCCGCCTGATCCCGGATTCTCTGCAGACGGAAATGGTCGCAGTAACGAATGACTACCGCTCTCGTGCTTTCGTACTTCACCCCTATGGAAAAAACGGCATCCATGATGCACAGCGGAAGGCTTTGATAAAAATACTCCTCCCCCAGCCTGGCTTCGCGCATGTCCAGATGTTTTTCGCAGTAGTCTACCAGTTTTTGCACTTCATGATTCATGCAGTGTTTCACCCTCTTGATGCAAATTGATGAACTCAGAAAGTTATAACTTGTTCCGTATCTTTTTCCTATCATTCAAATGCAAAAAGAGCGGTTTGACCGCTCTTCGAGATTGTCGACAGACCTTGGTGGACAGTCTTATATAGATGTATTATTCGCGCGTTGCATATGGCGGAACAAAGCGAGACGGGAAGTGCATAAATGCTATTATTTTTTCAACAAACCACCGGATCGTTTGAAAGCCGACTTACTGATGCTGGACTTGAAGCGCCTTTATTTATTATAGTATCTTAAATAAATAAGGGCAAAAAGATTCGATTTTGATCAATCACATGAACAAAACCGACAAGGAGGAAAAAGCAATGAAAATCCTGGTCACCGGAGCAACGGGGCAGCTTGGATCTCTGGTCGTGGAGGAGCTGCTGAAGCTGGTTCCCGCGGAGCAAATTGCCGTCAGCGTCCGCGATCCGAAAAAGGCGGAGCATCTGGCGGCCCGCGGCATCGATGTGCGAGCGGCGGACTTCAATGATTATGATTCCGTGGTGAAGGCGTTCGCCGGCGCGGACCGCGTGCTGATCATTTCCACCAACGATCTCGCCAACCGGATCCGGCAGCATACGAATGCCGTCAACGCGGCCAAGGAAGCGGGCGTCCAATTCATCGCCTACACGAGCGCGCCCAATGCCGCGAGCAGCCCCCTGCTGCTGGCCGAAAGCCACAAACAGACGGAGGAAGCGATCCTTGGGACGGGCATTCCGTACGCTTTCCTCCGGAACAACTGGTATCTGGAAAATGAAATGGGCACTTTCCGGGCGGTGCTGAACGGAGCTCCCTGGGTCATCGCTTCGGAGCAGGGCAAGGTGGGCTGGGCGCTTCGCCGCGACTACGCGGAAGCGGCCGCGAGGGTGCTGGCCGGGCAGGGCCATGAGAACAAGATTTACGAACTGGGCGGCAAGCTGCGGACGCAAGAGGAGCTGTCGCAAATCTTCGCGTCGGTCACGGGGCGAGCTGTACAGGTACAGTACGTGGATGAAGCGACCTACAGCGGCATTTTGGAACAAACGGGCATGCCAAAGCCGGTGGCCGACGCCTTCGCCAAAGTCCAGACCCAGATTGGGGAAGGCGCGCTGGAAGTCGACGGCAGCGATTTGGACCGGCTGCTCGGCCGTGCGCCCACTCCCCCGGAGGATGGGATTCGGGCGCTGCTGAATTAACAACATGCGAAATCACTCAAATCTGGTGTAGCAGAGAGGACCCCCGGGTTCTCTCTTTTCATATATATAGCCTATCTTCCATACCCTATCTTCCTGCATGTTTCCTCATTGCTTCCAGGCATCCTGTATCTATATAATTTTTAAACAACATGAATGATTCTTACTCATAAAAGGAAGCTATGAAACCATGTCCCTCTCATTTGCTCTGCTGCTGCTCGTCACCCACGGGATCCCGATCCTGTTTTTTGCCTATATGTCCACCGAAGTGTTTGTCCGAAACAAAAAAAGCGTCGAGCACATCCTGCTCAGCCTCATTTCCTTGCTCTACTTGGTGCTTTTTGCCGAGGAATACGTCCGCAACCAGGTGCCGATCGAATACAGCCCGCTCCTTTCGGCTGCGTGGCTGAGCAGCGCAGGCATTCTCATTCCGGGAACCTGTTTTCACTTCATGTTGAAGTTCACCCGGCTGGACCTGCGGTTTCCGAAATTTGTCCGAAAGTACATCTATCCGTATGTCTTTTATGCGGCCGTCCCGTTCGTCATCCTCAACATCGTCACGGGCGCCGAGCTGATCTCCGCTCAAGAGTTCGTGCAAATAGGCAACTGGAAGATGCCGGTCTACAACACGGGCTACTACATCGCCATGACCGCGAGCATTGTCACCGACGCGCTGTATCTCGTCCCCCTGCTGATAGCCAAGAAGAAAGCGGAGCTGCAGGAGCAACGGTCGATCTACAACCAGCTTGTGATCGGCGTCATCATGGCGATCATCTGGCACTGCATCTTCGGCTACATCAATTTCGGCGGCGCCCTCCCCCCGTATCCCTATCTGTACAGCGGGGTCCTCTGGTGCTACTTCCTGCGTCGGACGATGCAGAAGCACGATTTTCTGAACCTGTACGACAAACGCTTTGAAAAGCTGTTCCAGATGAACCCGCACGCGATTCTGCTCTTGGACCGGCACCTGTCCGTCAAGCACGCCAACCCCGCGGCCGTCCGGATGCTGGAGCCGACCCCGTTTGCCGCCGGGCGGCTGGCGGAATGGCTGGATCCGGAGCTCGCAAGGGACATTCTGGAACGGAAAAAAATCAGCGGCCGGGAAATCGAGCTTCATTACGAAAACAGGCGGGAAAACCGGCAAGACAACCAACGGCTTGTGCTTCTTGTCGACGCAGACTATGTGTGGGCAGACAATGAGCCGCACACCCTGCTCATCCTGCAGGACATCACCGTCCAGAAAATGCAGCAGGAAGAGATCGTGTTTCTGGCCTATCACGATCCGCTGACGCGGCTGCCGAACCGCAGGTATTTCCGCATCCGGCTGGATGAAGCGCTGGAGCGGGCCCGGCGCCATGGCGAAACGCTGGCACTGCTGTTGATCGACATTGACAAGTTCAAGCTGCTGAACGACACGTGCGGGCATCTGGCGGGGGACGAGGCTCTGCAGCAAGTCGCCCAAATCCTGCGGGACAGCGTCCAGGACATGCGGGACCGGCATGGAAATTCCGGCCTTGCCGCGCGAATGGGCGGCGACGAGTTTGTCATGTTTGTCGCCAACTCCCCTTCCGCGGGCAGCATTGAGGATCTGGCCGGGCGCATCCGGAGCCGGTTTGCCGAGTACGGCGCCAAATTCGGCCTGCCTTCCGCCGGGCTGAGCGTCGGCTTCAGCTTCTATCCGGCGGACGGCGCCGACGGTCCGGCCCTGATCCACGCCGCGGACCATGCGATGTATGTGATGAAGCATGGGGGGAATGAAATCTGAAGAAGCGCTGTGTCAACGGCCTCAATAATCCACAACGCGTCCCTTATATTGCCTCTTTTGGGGCAAAGGGGGGGGAACGGGCGAGTTTCCGTATTCGCCTGATAGCGATACCCGACTTTATTTTTTCATTTTTTAAAAAAGCTGCAAGAGGCAGACGGAGACGAAAAGAAAGAAATCCGCAAGCCTTGGGAACAATCAAGGGCTTGCGGACCGGTTTACGCCAGTTCGGTCATCTCAATTTGATGGTGGCCTTGTCCAAGATCCGAGGCTTTGACAAATTGCCGTCGCCTCAAGCCACCATCAACCGGGCTGCTTTCGCAAATAGGCGTACATCGTCAGCGGGATGAAAACCGCGGCGATCAGCAGACCGGCGCCGATGCCGGCCGCCAGCTCGCCTGCGGTTGCGGTGCCGTGAAACAAACCGCGTGTAAGCGAGGCGGCCGCGCTGATCGGATTCGCATCGACCGCCGCCCGCAGCCAGCGGGGCATCGTCGCCGTGTCGACGAGGACGCTGCTGGCAAACAGCAGCGGGTACAGGATCATCATGCTCGAACCCGACACGGTCTCCGGCCGCCTGGCGATGCTGCCGACCCAGGTGAACACCCAGCTGACGCAATAGGCGAAAAAAATGATATATGCCGCCGCCAGCGCCGCGCCGGGAACGCCGGCGGCAGGCCGGAATCCGAGCGCCCATCCCGCCCCCAGGACCGCGGCCAGCCCCGCGGCGTAACGCAGCCCGTCCGCCGCAACCAGACCGAAAACAGCCGCCGGCTGCCAGAACGGCATCGTACGAAATCGTTGATACACTCCCCTGGCCATATCCGTGCACAGCGTCGTCCCGCTGGTGACGGTCATCGGCACCACCGTCAGCACGAGGATGCCGGGCAGCAGAAACTGCACGTATTCGCCGGCGGAACCGGCAATGGCTCCGCCGAACAGAAAGGTGAAAATGAGCAGCATGACAATCGGAGAAACGACGGCTTCAAATACAAATCCGTAGATGTTGTTTCCCAGGTGATGGAGCGATCTTTGCGTGAAATGCGCCGCCGCGGCCAGGCGGCCCGGTTTTTGCTGCCCGGAACTCTTCTTCAGCAGGATCGCCGGGCGCCGTTCGTTCAGGCGTTGCTTCATACCGCCGCCTCCCTTGCGCCATCTGCGTTCAGGGCAAAATAAACATTTTCAAGGCTCGGTTCGCCAAGCGCAAAATCCTCCACGCCCGTTCCGCCGCCGAGCAGCGTCCCGACCACAGCATGCGCCGTCTCCGCGTTGCGCACCGATGCCTTCACGATCCGCCCGTCCTCCTCCATTTGGCTTTCCAATCCGCATTCGTCCTTGAGCAGCCGGCAAACGCCAGCCGCATCCGCTCCCTCAGCCAGTCGGATCGTCAACGTTTTGCCTCCGTACCTTCCTTTCAGTTCCGCCGGCGTACCGACGGCGACCAGTCGGCCACCTGCGATGAAGCCGATGCGGTCCGCCAGCTGATCCGCTTCCTCCAGATATTGGGTTGTGAGCACAATCGTCATCCCCTGCATCTTCAAGTTTCGCACCGCATCCCACAGGTCACGCCTGCTTTGTGGGTCCAGTCCGGTCGTCGGCTCGTCGAGAAACATGACTTCCGGATGCGGCAGCAGGCCGGCCGCCAGATCGAGGCGACGGCGCATGCCGCCGGACCAGGTGCCGACCGTCCGCCCGCCTGCCTCAGACAAGCCAAACAATGCCAGCAGCTGATCGGCCATCTTCTTCGCTTCCTTCCGCGGATAACCATTCAATCCGGCGAACAGGACGAGATTTTGCCGTCCGGTGAGCGACTCGTCCAGCGCCGCGTACTGCCCCGTGACGCTGATCCGTCCCCGCACCTTGCCCGCTTCCTTCACAACGTCATACCCGCAAATTCGCGCCGTTCCTCCGTCCGGCCTGAGCAGCGTCGTCAGCATGCGGATCGTCGTCGTCTTGCCTGCGCCGTTCGGTCCAAGCAACGCGAACAGTTCCCCGGGCCGGACGGCCAGGTCCAGCCCGCGCACCGCTTCCTGCTCTCCGAACGATTTGCGAAGCCCTCTCGCTTCGATTGCATATTCCATCGATCCTTTCCCCTTTCCGGTTTACAGAAGGATGTGTTTGTGTTCCACCGCCCATTCGGCCAACGTGCGTGCCGGCCGGCCGAGCACCCGTTCAACCGTCGGCAGGACGGTGTGGCCCGCTTTCGGAGGCTGAAACGCCATCTGCACAAAAAACTCGATGCTTTCCTCGTCATACCCCTGGTCCCGCCACCGCTGCCGGGCCTCATCTTCCGGCAATTCAATGAAGCGGATGTTCTTGCCGATCGCCGAGGAGATGGCCTGCACCGCCTCTTTGCGCGTCAGCACCTCGGGCCCGGTCAGCACATAGCTGTTGCCGTGATGCCCGTCGCGAAGCAGCGCCTCCACGGCCACAGCGGCAATGTCGCCCTCGTGAACCCTCGCGCTCGGGGCATCCCCGTTCAGTTCGCGAACGACGCCCTCCTCGCGGATCGACGGTCCCCAGTCGGCCAGCACGTTCGCCATAAACTCCACCGGCTTCAACAGCGTCCATTCCATACCGCTTTTCCGAACAGCCTTTTCGACCGGGCCCTCCTCGAAACCGACCAGCACGACGACCCGCTTCACTCCCGCCTCTGCGGCCAACGCGACCACCTGCGGATCCGTATTGAGGTCGGCCAGGGGTTCGTCGCTGGACACAATCAGGAACATCCCCTCCACTCCCTGCAAGGCTTCCCTCAGCGTGTCCGGACGCATCAGATCTCCGACGGCGATCTCCACTCCTTCCGGCAAAACCGATTTCGCCCGCTGGGCATTTCGCGTCAGCGCCCTCACGGCAGCGCCCCGCTGCACCAGCAGTTCCGTCACATGCCTGCCGACCGTTCCCGTCGCTCCCGTCACCAGAATCGTCATGTTCCTTCTCCTCCTTTTTCCTTTGCAGGATTTTTGCTTGCATGATGTCGGCGGATGGCTTCGAGATGGGCGATGATCTCGTCCCGCAATTCATCCGGAGAGACGATCTCCACCTTCGTCCCGTAACTGGTGATAACCGACAGGGCGTACTCTTTCTGGTAAAAGGTCGTCCGGACTTCGATGCGGTCTCCGAGATATTCGCATTCGCCCGGAAACTGCCCGAGCACGCGCGTGCGCACCGACAAATCGAAGCGAAGATGGGCGCGGATGCCCGGTGTTTCCTCCCGCTCCGGTTCTTTCGGCAACTGCCGCGGGACGAACCTTTCCTCCGTCACGTCGAGCCGGTCAATCCGCGACACGCGGAAGTACCGCATGGCCTGCTGCTTCCGGCAGTACGCCTCCACATACCAGGCGCCCTTCGACCAAAGCAGGTTCATCGGCTCCACGAACCGTTCCGAAGATCTGCCGGCGGAATCAGTATAAGACAGCCGCACGACTTTCTGCTGCCGGATCGCCCCGTAAAGCTCCTGCACTCGGTGCCTTTCGCCTTCCGGTACGCTCAACCCGAGCACAACGGCTCCCCGGCCTTCATCGCTCGCCAATTTCGGATGCAGGCTGGACAGCTTGCGCATGGCGGATGAGACGGCACCGCCCATCGCTCCTTCCATCGCCTTCAACAGCGAATAGATGACCGACAGATCGTCGACCGAGAAGTGCTGCCGCGAAACAAAATAACCGTTGGCCAGTTCATATCCCCCGTCCGCCCCGTTGTAAGACACAATCGGGATGCCGGCCTGATTGATCAGTTCGATATCGCGGTAAATGGTGCGCACCGAAACTTCAAACTTTTCCGCCAGCTCCGCGGCGGTCACCCTTTTTCTCGACATCAGCTCAAGGGTTATGCCCAACAGCCGATCCAGTCTCACGGTCATCACTCTCCGTTCGATGAACCCGTCGGTCCATCTGTTTTTGATCATATATCGGTAAATCTGACAACAAGTTTGTCAGGATTTTTTCGCGAGAACAAAATTGCCGATGCATGAACAACAGCATTTTACCAGGTCATGGTCACATTTGATGGCGGCCTCCACACCTCGAATCCCGCTCGGGGAAAGGTAAAGAATATAGATCTGATCACAGCGGACCAACCAGAGGGCGCGACAATGACTGTTGAAGATGTGATCGCCAGAGCGATAAGCCATTATGAACAATTCAGCGTGCCGGTCCTGAAAAAAATCAATGGGAAGTTGCCCTGTTCGATGCAAAAGAAAAAAGCACCTCCAGGGAGGCTCCGGCACATCAGATGCCGCCTCCTCCGGAGGTGTTTGCATTCGCAAAGCGCGCTTATTGGATCAGCCGCTCTCCCCCATCAGCCAGAGGTTCATAAATGTGATCCTTCGACGCTTCTTCGATTTCGTAGAAGGCCCAGTGGGTTGCAGACACATCGGACCAGCTCGGCCGGGAGACGCCATACAGCGGGCCGCGATCGAACATGCGGTTGATGATCTTCACCGCTTCCGCTCTCGTCAAATGGCCGTCCGGTCTGTACGTGCCGTCCCCGTAGCCGTCAAGGATGCCTGCGGCTTTTGCCGCCTCGATGTAGGCCGCTCCCCAGTAGGCCGTTTCCACATCGCTGAAGCTGGATCCCGTGAATCCGGACGTGTCGAGCTGCTTGTAGCGTGCCGCGATGGCCGCCATCTCTCCCCGCGTGATCAGGGCATCCGGCCGGAAGCTGCCATTTCCGTCGCCCACCATCAGACCGGTTTGCTTCACATATTCGATTTCCTTCACCGCCCAGTGGGTGGAAGGCACATCCGCATAGGAGCTCACCGCATTGCCTGAGCCGTCAAAGCCCAGATTGCGCGCAAGGATCGCCGCCATTTCCGCGCGGGTGATCGCACGGTCCGGACGGAAGGTGCCATCGGCGTATCCCTTCATGTACGCCGTATGGCGATATTGCTGCCAGCCCTCGATTTGCAAAATCGTGAAGGTGCTGAACTTGCTCACTTCAAACTGCAGACCGTATACACCCGGCTTGTATTCCACAACTTGAGGCTTCACAAGTTCTTTCTCTCCATCCGAGTGCTCGATGAAGATCGCCAGATCCGCCAGGAAGGCGTCGCGTTCCGCCGGATCAGACGGCAGCTCCACATCGATGAGCGGCAGGATGAGGTTGACCGGACGGTTTTGCAGATTCGTTTCAATCGTCACCGGAAGGCCAACCACCTGCACTTCCTGTCCCCGGGCGACAGATACAACGATCTGTTCAGCACGGACGCGCTCCTCCACTTCCTCGCGCTGCGCCACTTCCTTCATCGGCACGAGGCGGAAGTGCACTTCTTCCTCTGCCCCTGCAAGCGCGGAAGCCGGGATCTGGATCCGGACGTTTTCCGTATAGATTTCGAGGGTGACATTCGCCTCGCCGATCTGTTTGGCCGCTTCCGCAGGGATCAGAAGATCCACTTGCGAGACTTCGTCATCATCCGGAATGACAACCTGAATGACGTCTCGTCCGCTACCCGCGATGGCCTGCAGCGCTTCCTGGACGCTCTCCGCAGTCAGAGTCACCTCGTCCCGGACGATTCCGTTCTCCCGGGTGCGGGTGATGACCGCCTGGATATCCCCGGTCTCCACGTCGACCGTGATTTGTCCGGTTGTCGGCCCGGATGGACCCGGAATATAGGGAGTTTCAGGCTGATTGCCGCCGGGTTTGCTCGCCGAGCATACGAAGCTGTCGGCTTTTTCACGATCTCCTCCCACATACCATGCGATCTGCGGATACGGGCAAAGCGGACGCGTCCGATCCTTCGACCAGTCGGCCGGCAATTCCTCATTGCCGCTGTTGACGGAGGCGATGATACGGTCCGGAGCCTTTCCGTATTCCACCCAGTCGATGATCGCCCCGAGCCCGTCATACTGGTCCGTGGCCGGGCCGCCGCTCACATGCGTCATTCCGGGCACGTAGAAGTACCGGACGAACTCGTCGGCACGATATCCATAAGCCGCATTCAGCTCATCCCACCAGCGCGCCGTATCATCCGAAGAGAAGACCCCGTCGGAGCCCCCGTGCACCACGATCATCTTTCCGCCCCGGTTGCGCAGCGTGTCCAGGTTGGTCGGATTCGGCGGCGTCATGAATTCCATGGCGCTTTCCGTATACACGGCATCCTTTGCGTAAATCTGGTCCGCCTTCAAGTCCACATCAACGCTCAGGGCATATCCGGCCAAATCAGCCAATATGGCCGGGTTTTCGGGCGGTGTGGAGAAGACAAAGGCAACAGCTACGGGATCGAGGAATAAGGAAATGCCGAACTTCCAGCCAGCCCAATCGCCGGATACGATCCCGGGATCAAACGGGAAGGAGGTATAAATGCGATCGCCGTTGCTCTTGCGCGCTCCGGCAAACACCGTCTTGAACACTTGCTTCTGCTCCGCCGTCAGGCAGGAGCCGTTCCGTTCGTCCGCGCAGGACGGCACATCGCGCTCAATGTCAAACTCTTCCTGACAGCGCTTAAAGTCGTAAACGATACCGTCCCTCAGCCCGTCGAGCGCATCGCACCGGTTCAAAATCGCGTTGGCAATCAGCTGGCGTTCCTCCAGCGTCAGGGCGGTGTTCAGGTCCGAGATGTCCGTGGCCACCTTCGCCCATTGCTGCGCTCCCCACAATTGGGCAACGGCAGCCTGGGGCAGGTTGAAGCCCGGAGCTATGGCCAGGAACCCGTCGTATTGATCGGCATAGCGGGCCGCCGCCACCATCGTATGGCGGCCTCCGTTGGATCCTCCGGCAATGTACGAACGATCCGGTCCGCGGCCATACGCGGCTTCAATCAGCTGCTTCGCCATCGGCGTCAGCTTCCCGACCGCCTGATACCCGTAGTCCAGACGGGCTTGCGGATCCAGGCCGAACAGGAACATTTGTGCGACGTTATGGCCCGCGTCGGAGCTGATGACGGCAAATCCCCGGCTCAGTGCGCTCGGTCCGCCGGCAATTCTTCCGTAGGCCTCCGTGACGAATCCATCCAGACCGCCGTTGCCCTGATACAGGAACCGTCCGGACCATTCCTCCGGCAAACGCATTTCAAAGCCGATGGCGTAGGT
>Ga0207866_1000289_pt1 | contig 77288 bp, 64 predicted proteins | sample HigsolmetaAR203D_FD_184835 | JGI IMG/M metagenome (GOLD analysis project Ga0207866, IMG submission 184835) | Ionic liquid and high solid enriched microbial communities from the Joint BioEnergy Institute, USA - AR20-3-D (SPAdes) (version 2) ...
TGGCGACCTGGCTATGGAGGTCGGGTCAGCCTTTCAATAGCAACAGTTGGTATGGTTCCATTTTCAGTCGCTTGAATGGCAAACTCCCATTGCGATTGCTCGCAAATGGGAGTTTGTCTTCAGTCTGAAGCCGGCATTCGCCGGCTTTTGATTTTCAAACCCGCTGCGATGAAATGTAAAAATGCAGCACATTTTTATCAAAAAGTCACTGGATGGCATCATCTGATGCAAATTTGCAGTACATTCGGCCCGTTTCCGGGACTGAGGCTTCCAAGTAATGTATTTTTGCATCAGAATCGCCTATTTCCGCCAACTGCACCCCGAATATGATGCAAAAATGCAGTACACTCATCCGTTCGCGCCCGAACTCGTCCCCGGCTGCGCCTCTGCCGCCGAATCCGGCTGCGCCTCTGCCGCCGCGCGCGCGGCCGGAGTCGACGGATGCCCCGGCGTCAGCCCGTTTGCGCCCGACAGACCGCACAGCAGGCTGTCGTCATGCCGGTGGCCGTCGGATTCAACCTGCAGGGTCACGTGCCGGATGCCCTTGTGATGCAGCATATGCTCGATCTGGCGCATGAGCTTCTCCGCTTCGGCGACCGTCGTGCCGCCATCCACCACAACATGGGCGGTGAGGGCGTGCATGCCGCTTGTGATCGACCAGATGTGCACGTCATGGACGCCTTTCACGCCATCCGTCCGCACGATCTCCCGCGCGATGTCCTCCAGCCGGATGTTGTGCGGCGCGCCCTCCATCAGCACATGCAGCGAGGATCGGCTCACGAGAAACCCGCTGCGAAGCACGAGGGCGGCTACGATCACGCTGGCAAGCGGATCCGCCCATCCCCAGTCAAAAAAGATCATGAACAGGGCGGCGGCAATCGCCCCGATCGATCCGAGCATGTCGCTCACGACGTGCAGGAACGCGCCGCGCATGTTCAGGTTGTGCTTCGTATCGCTCCCGCGCATCATGATCCAGGCAACCAGGACGTTGACCGTAAGCCCCAGGAAACCGATGGCCAGCATGCCGAGGGTGGCCACTTCGGGCGGGTTGGCGAACCGTTCAAACGCTTCATAAAAAATATACAGCGAAATGCCGATCAGGGTCAGGCCGTTGAGCGCCGCGGCCAGAATTTCAAAGCGCCGGTACCCGTAGGTTTTGCCGGTGTTGACCGCTTTTTCCCCGAAGGTGAAGGCGAGCAGGGCGATGAGCAGGGCGATGGAGTCGGACAGCATATGGCCCGCGTCGGACAGCAGGGCGAGACTGTTGGTGATCCAGCCGCCCACAGCTTCCACCAGCATGAACGATGTGATGATGGCAAAGGAAATGAGCAATATTTTTTTGTTCCCGCCATGGCCGTGCCCATGCCCATGAGAATGGCTGTGCCCATGATCATGGAAATGGCCGTGCCCATGGAAATGATCGTGCGCATGTCCGTGAACCGGATCGTGCCCTTGCCCGATCATGTGACCATTCGAATGTGCTGCCATGAAATGACCCGCTTTCTTCAGAACTTCCTTCAAAATAACATATGAATAAGTGTTCATATATTGCAAGTTTTCTTCATTATATGCGAATCCGCGAAAAAATGTCAACCGGATATCACGAGTATTTGTCATCGCCGGCATTTGTATAGAAGTTGTGAAGAAAGAGCGGATACAATGTTGGGAGAGTTTGCAAAAGAAGCGTTCGAAGCAGATTTTTGTCTTGGAAGGAACTTGCGTATCATGAAAAAACTTTTGCTCATCCCGATCGGCCTCCTCGTTTTGTTCAGCCTTCCGTTTGTTTTGTGGTGGACCAAGCCCGTCACTGTCCTCAATGCCGCGATCATTGACAAAACGGTGCCGGACGAATCCTGGCGCGGGCATCTCGGCCTCATGTGGGTGCTCAACCATTTCCGGTACGTGAAGGCCGGTTCTGCCGACGGCGGCGCGGCCGGCGGTCATACGGCGCCGTTTCGGCCCTCCCGCGACTATTACGGCTTTGTGCCGGATGCCCGCTCCGAGCGCTATTCCATTCGTGAGCTTCCGACCGATTATACCGGAGTCGATTTCATCTATATTGCGGATACGGGCGGCGTGCATGCCGATGATTTGCCCTGGAAGGCGGAGGCGGCGGACCTCGGGGCAAACCGGCCGGGTCCCCTGTACGGCGGCCTGGCAGACTGGGAATGGAACGCGATCGAGCGAAGGCTCGGGCAGGAAAGAAAATCCCTTCTCATCGCGGAGTTCAACACCTTCGCTTCGCCGACGGATGAGGACGTCCGGAACCGGGTGGCGGACCATCTCGGCATCAGCTGGTCAGGATGGACCGGGCGGTTTTTCCATGAGCTCGATCCCCGCAAAAACCCGGACATTCCCCGGGGGATCGCTGCGTCCTTCGGCGACGGCTGGACGTTCGGCGGGGAAGGGTTCATTCTGGTGAACGCTCTCAGCGAAGAGGTCGTGGTGCTGGAAAAGGAAAAACATTTCGGCAAGGGAGGCATCCGCCTTGCCTTTACCGGGGACGGCCAACAGAGGTTCCAACTGAAAAAAAGCCCCGACTACAGCGGCTGGTTCGACATCACTGTGCCCGTTGATTCGGACACGGGCGGCCAGGTTTCCGTGCTCGCCCGCTACGAATGGGATGTGACGGAGGAGGGGAGGCGGCTGCTGGACGAGCGCGGAATTCCGGCGCAGTTTGCGGCTGTCGTCATGGCGCAGCGGGGCTCCTCGACGAACTACTATTTTGCCGGCGATTTCAATGAGGTGTCCTCCGTTCCAGGCTTTTACAAAATATCCGGCCTCGACCGGATGTTCCGGCGGACGATGTCATTTTCGGACCATGCGTTTTTCTGGAAAACCTATGTGCCCATGATGAAGCGCATTTTGGGCTCCTTCGAGCCGGACCCGGCTCCCCCGGCGCGTTCGCGGCAAGAAGACGATCCGGATGCGCTGAACGTTCCGGCGCGGGTCGCGGGCGGCCGGATGGAAGTGCGCCGCTCCGGAGAGTGGGTCCCCATGACGATCAAGGGCGTCAACATGGGGATGGCGAAGCCGAACCATTTTCCCGGCGAGGCGGCGATTGAGGAAGAGGAATATTACCGCTGGTTCCGGTGGATCGGGGAAATGAACGCCAACGTCGTGCGCGTGTACACCCTCCATCCTCCCGGTTTTTACCGGGCGCTGAAGCGGTACAACGACACCCATGACAACAAGCTGTACGTTCTGCACGGCGTATGGATCAATGAGGAACGGCTGGTCGAAACGCTGGATGCCTACGACGGGGAAGTGCTCGAGGATTTTCAGGCTGAAATGAAAAAAATCGCCGACGTCATCCACGGGAACGCCTACGTTCCCCATGTCCCCGGGCACGCGTCGGGCGTTTACGAGGCGGATGTGTCGGAATATGTGATCGGCTGGGTGATCGGCATCGAATGGTATCCGCACATGGTGGACGGCACGAACGAAAAACACGCGGACAAAGGGGAGTACGACGGCGCATATTTTTACACGTCCGGGGCCCGTCCGTTTGAGCGGTGGCTGGCGGAGCAGATGGATCTGCTCGCGACGTACGAAATGGAGAACTATCGGACGCTCAGGCCGATGAGTTTTACCAACTGGGTGACGACCGACCTGCTGGAGCATCCCGCCGAGCCGCTGGAGGATGAAGATCTGGCGAGCGTCGACCCGAACCTGATCTACACGAAAAACGAAATGGAGTCGGTGGGGCAGTTTGCGTCGTACCATGTTTATCCGTACTATCCGGATTTCATGAACTTCGAGCCGTCGTACCAGGCGTATGTGGACCACCGCGGAGAAATCAATACTTACGCCGCGTACCTGGCGGAGCTCCATGCGGCGCACCGCCTGCCGATCCTTGTGGCGGAATTTGGAGTGCCTTCCTCGCGGGGGCTCACCCACGTTCATCCGCTCGGGTGGAACCAGGGGTTTTTGACGGAGGAGGAGCAGGGGATCATCGTAAGCCGCCTGTTTGAGGACATCATGGCGGAGGGGCTGATGGGCGGTCTGGTGTTCACGTGGCAGGACGAATGGTTCAAGCGGACATGGAACACGATGGACTATGACAATCCCGACCGCCGCCCGTACTGGTCCAACGCCCAGACGAACGAGCAGCAGTTTGGCCTGCTCAGCTTCGATCGGCATAAAATCCGTGTGGATGGCAAAACGGACGACTGGCAGGCGCCGGCCCTTTATTCGCAGGACGACGGCGGACAGAGTGCCGGCAGGCTGCGCGCGCTCTACGTGGACCATGACGAACGGTATTTGTACATTCGTCTGGATGTTTCGGCCGGAGTTGAAGGCCGCGCTCCGAGCCCGGATGCAATCGCCAAAAAGGGCTACCCGATCATCCTCCTCGATGTGGTGCCCGATCAGGGGAACCATTCGATCGAAGGGCTGGGCGGGATCACCTTCTCCAACGGGATTGATTTCATCATCCGTCTGGACGGAGAACATTCCCGGGTGCTCATCGATCCCTATTACGACCTTCTTGGATATATGTATGGATATCATCTGAAAATGATGGACCCGCTGCCTCCGGCGCCGGTCAAAAACAGCGGCCGGTTCGTCCCCGTTCAGTATGTGCTGAACCGTCAGCTGTATTTGCCATTACAGGACATCGTGATGCCGTTCAGTGCCTATGAGACCGGCAAGCTGAGGGAAGGTAACGGCAACCCATCGGCGGAGGATTACGATTCGCTGGCGGACTTTTATGTGAGCGATGACGGAACCTGCGAGCTGCGTATCCCGTGGCTGCTCATCCAATCCAGGGACCCGAGCCGGAAGCAGTTTGTGGGTGACCTGTACGCGGACGGGCTCACCGCGAGCGCCTTTGTCGATCAGATCTATGTTGGCGCGCTGTACGTGCAGGAAAGCGGGGAATTTGGAACCGCGTTGACGGGCGACGGGGCAACCGGTGTCGGGAATGGCGGCGACGGTCTTGCCCCGGACGGTGGTGCTGCTGCTGCGGGGAGTGCGGGTGTCGTTGTCGATTCTTTTCCGGCGATGTCGGGGACGACGCTCGGGAGCCTGCGCGGGTATTCCTGGGAAGACTGGGAGCTGGCGCAGTATGAGGAGAGGTTGAAGCAGTCGTACTGGATTGTCAGGGATTTGTTTGGGCAGTATGATTGAATGGTAAGGCGGCGCGAAGAAAAGATGGCTCCTGCCGGTGCACTTGTATTGGCGGGAGCCTGTTTTTGACGGTCGTTCCTGTCCGCTGCAGGTATCGGTTGATGATGGAGGTGAGCCTGTTGAACTATGTCTGGATCGGGATTGCGGGAATCGCCGGCACCGGTCTCCGGCATGTGCTGGGAGTGTGGGCTCGTGCCTTGTTTCCGCAAACATCCTTTCCGGTGGGCACGCTCGCAGTCAACCTGATTGGCTGTTTTGTTCTGGGCTGGTTTGCGCAGCTGGTGCTGGCCAAATCCCGCATTTCTCACCAGGTACGCCTCGCCATCAGCACGGGTCTGATCGGATCATTCACCACCTTTTCGACTTTCAGCGTGGAAACCGTGCAGTTGATCCAGGGAGGCATGCTCGGAGCCGGAATCGCTTATGCGGGTGTGAGCCTGATCGGTGGTCTGCTGCTTGTTTGGCTGGGCGCGGCATCGGGAATCGGCAAAAGCGGAGGAAGGCCAACGGAAGGAACAACGGTTGACGCATCTGCAGGGGAACCGGTCAAGCTTGACGAACGAGCGCCCGTACACGACGGAGGAGCGGTCGAACACGTCGGACAATCGGTCATCCATGACGAACGATCGATCAAGCATGATGGACGAGCGATTCTCAAACATGAGGGACGAGCGATTCAAGGGGGAGGGAAGGACGGATGATGGAGTTTGTTGCGCTGGCGGCCGGAGGATTTGCGGGAGCGGTGGCACGATACGCCGTCCAGTCTGCGATGTCCGTCCGCTGGCCCACGGCGATTCCCCTTGGAACCCTCCTTGTCAACGTGCTCGGTTCTTTTTTGCTCGGATGGATGGCGGGTTCGGTCGTCGATGAGCATCTGGCGCTTCTTTTGGGGACGGGATTCATGGGCGCCTTTACGACGTTTTCCACTTTCAAATGGGAGAGCATGAACCTGTTCAAGGGAGGCAAGTGGAAAACCGGCCTGCTCTACCTGGGGCTGTCCTATGTGCTGGGCATCGGAGCGGCCTGGCTGGGGATCAGCCTGCAGGAGGTTGGAATGCAGGCCGGCAGTTGTGTATTGGTGGAGTAGGGGCGGGCCGCCATTCGAAAATCGGAATAATGAGAGAAGCAAAATGCTTCGCTCGGAGGGTAGATGAGGGCGAAACACCGTTCGAGAGAAGCAAAATGCTTCGCTCGGAGGGTGAGCGGGGGGCGAAAAGCCGTACGAGAGAAGCAAAATGCTTCTCCCGGAGGGTGGATCGGTTTGGTTCGCCTGAAAATGAAGGACGGAGCGGCCCGCTCCGTCCTTTTTCGGTCATTTCTGAATCCGGACCTCTTCCGGCGTCCAGGAAGTGGCGTTGGCGACGTTGATTCCGTCGTTGACCACGTAGGGTTGCTTCACAGCCTGCTGCATCGAGACGTAGAGCGGGGTGAACAGGGCATGTTCCTCGAACACGGCCCGCTGCAGCTCGCAGGCGCGCTGTTTTTTGCCGGCTTCATCCGGCGCGGCGGCCACGTCCTTGAACAGCCGCTCCACATTGTCCGGGTGGATGATCCCTTTTGAGAACAGGGTCGCCGACTGGGCCAGGTATCTCGGCATCACCGTGCCCAGGTCCGCATCGGCGCGGGCGAGGAACAGGATCAGCCCGTCCCAGGTGCTCGTGATGGCCTGCGTATACCCTCCGCCGTCCACCTGATTGACCTTGGCCTTGATGCCCACCTGTTCCAGATAGGCCTGGATGGCGGTGCTGATGGCCACATCTTCCGGGCTCGTGGTCGTGGTGATGGTCGTCTCAAACCCGTTCGGATATCCCGCTTCGGCAAGCACCTGCTGTCCGCCCTGATCCCGGCGCACCGGGACCGGCTGCGCCTGATCATTGATGAAGCACGGGATGAACCGGGCCTCCAGCAAACCTTCCTTGTTCAGGATGCACTTCGCAATGATCGTATTTCTCGATTCCTCGCTGAAGGGATAGTACGGAATGCCGGTTTTTAGGCCGCCGGAAGGTTTGACAGGCAGGTACGGGATGGTGCTCAACGCATGAAATGGCTGGTACGCGCGCTGTACGCTGTTGGGACTGTCCGGGGCAAAGGCGTTGGTGACGGTGACGAAGTTCCCCAGACCGTGGTAAATCGGTTTGCCTTTGTACATTTCAATGCCGACCAGGGCATGGGCATGGCAGGCCAGCACCATTTCCGCTCCCGCGTCGATCGCCCGCCGGGATATTTCCGTCTGGTACTGCAAAATGACCGGCGCCCCGAGCAGACCCATGTGCACTCCGACAATGACGATGTCGCTCGTCAGTTTGGCCTGCCGGATATCCTGCTCCATGTCGTGCAGGGTCGCGGGATCGACCACGGTGTAGATGGAGGATGGCAGTCCGCCGGGATTGGCCTTGTCATTGACATAGTGGGTTTCCACGCGAATGAAGGCGCTTCCGGCCTTGAGCGGGAAAGCCCACGATTCCCGCGGTCCGACCGCGTTGTACTGAAGGAAGGCTGTGCGGATCCGGTTTTTCTCCAACCGGGCGGGCTGCCGCGCTTCGCAAATATTCATGCCTCCGCCCGCCGTCCGGATGCCCAGCTCGCGCAGCTTGTTGATCGTGTCCTCGATGAAGGCGCTGCCGGCCTTGAGCGGGGAAGCCCATGATTCGCGCGGCCCGATTGTGTTATACTGGAGGCAGGCGACGCGCAGTCCGTTTTTTTCGATCGATGCCGGTTTTCGCGCTTCGTGGATGTTCATGCCGCCGCCCACGGTCTGGATGCCCAATTCAGGAAGCTTCCGGATCGTATCCTCCACGCCGTTGGCTCAAATGTTCCGGATCGGCGGCGGGGGCGGAGTGGGGCTCGGCATTGCTCCACAGCGGCCGAAGCGTGTGGGGAACCTCCACCTGCCCGATGACGACATCTCCTGTCTTCAGCACCGGCGCCGCATGTTCAAAAAACGAATCGGGCTCCGGCGCATCCAGAATCAGATCGCCCACTGCCAGGACGGTCAGCCTGGCGCCGTTTTTCCCGTCTTGATCGCTCATCTCCATTCCTCCTTCGTATGCCTGTCATTCTAGGTGCAGATGGCCGGATACTCAAATCAATATTTTTTTGGCAATTCAAAAAGAATTTTTTCTTTCACATTCCGGGGTCGCAATTCCGAAAAGGAAAGGGTGAGGGCAGTGGATGTACTTGATTGGGAAATCGTGGAGGTCGTGCACCGGGAGCAAAGCATCTCCCGCGCGGCGCAGGTCCTGCACATGACACAGCCCGCCATCACGTACCGGCTGAATCAGCTGGAAAAAGAGCTGAACATCACCATCTGCGTGCGCGGAAAAAAACGAATTCATTTTACCCACGAAGGCGAGCAGCTGGTTTCCTTCGCGAAGACGATGAGGGGCTCGCTGAACCGGTTCATCGAACAGCTGCAGGCGGACAAGCAAAGGGTGACCGGCGAGCTCAGGATCGGCGTTTCCAGCCATTTTGAGCTGTACGGGCTGCCGGACATTGCGAAAACGTTTCTGCGGCAGTATCCGAACGTGCGCATCCAGCTGCATACGGGGTGGACGCTGGACATGCTGGACCGGCTCATCGCCGAGGAAGACCATATCGGGATCATTCGCGGGGATTTTGAGTGGAAGGACGCCAAGATCCTGCTTCGCGAGGAGCATCACTGCATCGTGTCCCGGGAACCGGTCGATCTCGACCGGCTGCCGGAACTGCCGAGGGTACGCCATGAAACGGATGCGGATGTGAAAATGATCCTGACGCAGTGGTGGATGGAGCGCTATTCCCAGGCGCCCAACGTCTGCGTGAACGTGGACAAAATGGAGTCCTGCAAGGAAATAGTGCTGAGGGGGATCGGATACAGCATCCTGCCGGGCCATATTTTTGACGAGGCCGAACGCGCGGAAGGTCTGCACATCGAAAAACTGTACCGTCTGGACGGCACGCCGGTTTCCCAGAAGCTGTGGGCGTTCTATCGCGAAAAGGATCTGGAACTGCCGCAGGTGAAGGCGTTTGTGCGGCTGCTGCAGCAGCTGTTTCCGGATGAGGACGCAGCGGAGTCCCCTCCCCGCCCGATCTGACGGAACCGGGAGCTCTTCTTTGCTTCTATCTATAGTGCTACAAGATGTCAAGACAGTGATTTTAAATTTTCAAGGTGTGAAATAAAGAGAATATTTGCGCATGTTTGCAAAAGATCGGGAGGAAGACATGAAAAGAAAGCCCGATGCCAAAACATCCATCATTCTCGTTCTTGTAATCCTGGTCGGCGCGGTCACCTTCCTGTGGATTCAGGAACGGCGCGAAAGCCAGACCGAGCGCTACAACGCTCTCATGGAGAATTTTCATACGAGCCTGATGAAGGTCGCCATGACGTTGAAAAACTTGCATGAACTTTCGGCAGCCATGGAGGAGGAAGGTCTCTTCGCGCAGGAAGATCGGGTGCTCTCCCTGGCGTCGGGTCATCTGATCCAGCATCTGGGCGTATGGTACGGCGATCTTTCACTGACCGCAGCGCAGCTGGACCCGAAGGGGGACGATTTTTACAGCGACTTTTTCGTATGGGAACTGCTGACCGCCGTCCGCAAACTCGAACTTGCGGCGAATCAACTGCTGGATCCGCCTTTGCCGGATCGGGACAAACTCCGGCCATTCCGGGAATTGCTGGCATCGAGTCACACCAGGCTGCTGGATCTCGTCTACACCACCCCGACGCACAGGTTGCACACCCCGGAATTCCGGACGGAACTGAAGAGCATCCTGGATGATTTGCACGCGGGTCTGGACCTGTTGCTGGAAGATGACAAGCAGCAGGTTCTCGCCATGCGGGAATGATGGCCGGATGACCCTCATGAAAGGAAGGCCGCAAGGAGAAAGTCATGCGCTTTTCGGAGGAAACGATTCTGATTGTCAATCTGATCCATTACGGTTCTATGGTGCTGGGGGGATTGGCAATCTGGTTTTTTGCAAGAAAAGATCCGGAAAAATATTTGCCGCTGAAAGTGATCGGCTATACGATCCTTTCGGCGTTCCGTTTTTCCATCAATTGGCTGCATCTGCCACTCGGGCTCGCGATCGCCTGGTTTCTCAGGAAAAGAACGAAACGCAACAAATCGGCCAAAGGCTGGGCCATGGCGCTTGGGTTTGCGCTGTTTGTGTTCAGCTTCGCTCCGATCGCCCCCTCTATCGAACAAAAACTGTATCCGCGGAATGACATCAACACCTACTTGCACGAAAACATCCGGGACGGCTCATACGGATTCAACATCGAGTTCCTGCGCAGCGGTTCCCCGTTTGCTTTTTTGACGGAAAAGGACGAGACCGCTCTCCGGTTGTACGAAGCCTTGCGGGAATCCAGAAATGATATGGGCGCTCCTTCCGGCTATGCGCCCATTCAATATGAGTTTTATGTGAGGCAGGATCACCCGGACAATGAGTTTCACATCCTGCGCTTCCGGACGAATGAGGGAAGGCACCTTTTTCTGTATGTGGAGAATGAGGAACACTACTTCCTGGCCAGCCCGCAGTTCGAGCGGCTGTTTGCGGAGGTTGTGTCAGGGGAACCGCAGCACGGCGGGCAGTCGGAACATTGAAACCGACATGCGGAATATGATGCGGAATATGATGCGGAATATATGGAACGAACATTTCTCCACGGAGGCCATGAACGCTACATGTGGATCATCAGCGGGCCGTTTCCCTTCAGTGATCTGGGCGGAGGTCCTTTTCAGCTCCTGGTGTATGCGGCGCTGTTCGGAGCGGGAGCAGTGCTTATGCAAAAAATTTTTTCTAGATTCATGAAAGCGCTTTATATTATCATGAAGATAGAAAACAAGGAAAAATACGGAAATGGAGGCGACGCCATGCAAATGTTCTCGAAGCAGTACATCGACGGGAAATGGGTGGAAGGAACGAGCGAGCACAAAATCGTGACGACGAATCCCTACTCAGGGGAAGTGGTCAACGAACTCAGGGCGGCCAGCGTGGACGATGTGCGGGCGGCCTATGAGGCGGCCAGGCGCGCCCGGAAGGCGTGGGAGCGCACCCTGCCGGTGCAGAAACAGGAGGTGCTGGAGCGGGCCGCGCAGCTGTTGGTGGAGCGCAAGGACGAGGTCATCGATCTCCTCGTGCGCGAAAGCGGCAGCACGGTGATCAAGAGCGAAATCGAATGGGGCGCGACGCTGACGACGATCCGTTTTGCCGCCACGCTGCCTCTGCGCATGGAAGGCAAAATCCTTCCCTCCAACATTCCGGGCAAGGAAAACCGGGTGTACCGTTCGCCCGTCGGCGTGATCGGCGTCATCGGCCCGTTCAACTTCCCGCTCGTGCTGACGATGCGCTCGGTCGCCCCCGCCATCGCCACGGGCAACGCCGTCGTCATCAAGCCTTCCTCGGATACGCCCATCATGTCGGGGCTCTGGATCGCCAAGCTGTTTGAGGATGCGGGACTGCCGCCGGGCGTGCTCAATGTCGTGGCCGGCAAAGGCTCGGAAATCGGCGACGCCTTCGTCACCGACCCGGTTCCCCGGCTCATCTCGTTCACCGGCTCGACGGAAGTCGGACGCCGCGTCGCGGAGCTGGCGGGCCGCCATCTGAAGGATACGGCGCTCGAACTTGGCGGCAACAACGTCATGATCGTGCTCGACGACGCCGATCTGGAACGGGCCGCGGAACTGACGGCGGTCGGCGCGTTTTTGCACCAGGGGCAAATCTGCATGGCCGTCAACCGGATACTCGTGGAGGCGCCGGTCTATGACCGGTTTGTGGAAGTGTTCAAACAAAAGGTGAGCCAGCTGCAGGCCGGAGACCCGTCCCGCTTGCCGACGGTCATCGGTCCGCTCATCCGCAAGGAGGAAATCGCGCGCATCGAGAAGCTGATCGAGGACAGCAGGGCGATGGGCGCGGTGGAAGTGCTGAGAGGCCCGGTGGAAGGCCAGGTCATGCATCCGGTCATTCTGAAGGACGTGACCAACGACATGCCGATTGCCAGGAACGAGGTGTTTGGCCCCGTGGCTTCGATCATCAAGGTGGAGAACGAGGAGGAGGCGATCCGCATTGCCAACGAATCGCCCCATGGGCTGAGCGGCGCCGTCTGCACTTCCAACCTGCATCGGGGCGTCCATGTGGCCAAACAGATCGAGACGGGCATGATCCACATCAACGACCAGCCCGTCAACGAGGAAGCACACGTCAGCTTCGGCGGGGAAAAGGAATCGGGCATCGGACGGTTCGGCGGGGAATGGGTGCTGGACAAATTCACGACGGTCAAATGGATCAGCGTCCAGGAGCAGGACAGGATCTATCCGTTCTGGGGTTAGGATTAAGGAAAGAGCGCAGGAGCATAAAAACCGTTGCCCGGAAAAGGTCCGTTTTGGCAGGCTTACGGAACTGAGAGACCTTATTCGGTTATAGGAAACGCTTTCAAAAAATCTAACGGAACCAGGAGACCTTATTCCGCCCATGTGCCGGGTTTTTGCCTTCAAACCGGGTAAATAAGGTCTCTCAGTTCCGTTAAAATGTTTTTCGCCGGAAAATCGGGCAAATAAGGTCTCTCAGTTCCGTCAGGCAATTTCGCCAGGCGGTTCCGTTAGCGCACGCAGCATACGTATGCGGTCGATATGGTGCGGTGTGCGTCTCGCGAGAACTCCCGCTCGCCGCTCCGCATGCGCCGACGCCCACCGCGCTCCGCCCACCGCGCCTCGCCCACCGCGCCTCGCTCACCGCGCCTCGCTCACCGCGCCCGCTCACTGCTCCTGAAACTGCAGCGCGTACAGCCGCGCGAACAGGCCGTCCTCCCGCGCCAGCAGCTCCGCGTGGCTGCCGTCCTCGACGATCCCGTCGTCGGTGATGACGAGGATGCGGTCGGCGTTGCGGATCGTGCCGAGCCGGTGGGCGATGACGAGCGTCGTCCGGTTCCGCGCCAGCTCGTTCAGCGCCTCCTGGATTTGCGCCTCCGTTTCCGTGTCCAGCGCCGAGGTGGCTTCGTCCAGGATGAGGATCGGCGGGTTTTTCAGAAAAATCCGCGCGATCGCGATCCGCTGCCGCTGCCCGCCGGACAGCTTCAGGCCCCTCTCGCCGATTTCCGTGTCATACCCGTTCGGAAGCGAATCGATCAACTCGGCCAGATGGGCCTTCCGCGCCGCCTCCTCGATTTCCTCCTGCGTCGCGTCCAGCTTGCCGTAGGCGATGTTTTCCCGGATCGTCCCGGTGAACAGGAACACATCCTGCTGCACGATGCCGATCTGCGAGCGCAGCGACTCCTTCGTCATGCGGCGGATGTCGATGCCGTCGATCCGAATCGCGCCCTCGTCCACGTCATAGAAGCGGGGAATCAAAGAGCAGATCGTCGTTTTGCCGGCGCCGGAGGGGCCGACCAGAGCGACCGTTTTCCCCGCCTCGATCGAGAACGAGAGCCCGTTCAGAATCTTCCGGTCCTTCTCATACCCGAACGAGACGTTTTCGAAGCGGATGTTGCCCTTCAAAGGCGGCGCCGCCACCGCGTTTGGCGCGTCCTGAATGTCCGGCTCCGTGTCGAGCATCTTCACAAACCGCTTGAACCCGGCCATTCCCTTCGGGTACAACTCCAGCAGAGCGCTGATTTTTTCAATCGGCTTGAACAAAATGTTCAGATACAGGATGAAGGCGACGAAATCCCCGTAGGACAGCTTGCCCGAAAAACTGAGCCACGCCCCGTACACGAGAATCCCGATGGTGAGCAGCCGGGTGGACACATAAATGCCCGCCATGTTCCAGCTCATCACCTTGTACGCCCGGAGTTTCGCCAGCCGGAACAGGTTGTTGTTCTTGATGAAGCGGGCGATTTCGAAAGTTTCATTCGTGAAGGACTGGACGACGCGGATGCCCGCGACGCTGTCCTCCACGCGCGCGTTCACGTCCGCGATGTTGCTGTACATCTGCCCCCAGGCCTGGTTCATCTTGATGTTTCCGTAAGTGATGATCCAGATCAGGAAGGGCACCACGATGATGGCCACGAGCGCCAGCGGGACATTGATCGTGAGCATGACCCAGAAGGTGCCGACGAAGGTCATGATCGCGATGAAAAAATCTTCCGGACCGTGGTGGGCCAGCTCCCCGAGATCGAACAGATCGTTGGTGATGCGGCTCATGATGTGGCCCGTCTTGTTGTTGTCAAAAAAACGGAACGACTGCCGCTGCACATGCTCAAACAGCTCGCGGCGCATGTCCGTCTCGATGTTGATGCCGAGCATGTGGCCCCAGTAGTTGACGACAAACTGCATCGCCGTATTCATGATGTACAAAAGGAGCAGCCCGATGCTGACGGCAACGATCGTGCTCCAGCTGCCGCCGGGCAAGAGATCGTCGATGAACCAGGAAACAGCGAGCGGAAACCCGAGCTCCAGAAGGCCGACGAGCACCGCGCAGAAAAAGTCGAGGTAGAACAGTTTTTTGTAAGGACGATAATAGCGGAAAAAACGTCTCAGCACCTGAAATGACAGCCCCCTGCCCAGAGGTTTTTGTTTTCCTGAAGTTGTTGCCTTCCTGCTGCTCGCTCTCCTAATGATAAAAAGAAAAGATGCTACGAATCAATGGCTTCATTGATCCGTAGCACACGGAAGGAGGTACAAGCGCGCAAAACGGTTCAGGGAGATGGTTGGTTTGCGCGCCGTTCAGGGAAATCCTTCGCACAGCATAAGATTGATAATCGTTCTCAGATGCAATTCAAATATATCGGAATGCGGACAGTTTTGCAATCGGATTTTTTTGTGGCGGGCGGCCCATACGGGCGTTTGCACACATCCGGCTGGGCAGGAGCATAAACTATTGCAGAAAACGCCATTGGTTGAACACGGGAGGGTGAACCGGATTGGATTTGTCGTTTGTTGGTCAAGGACAGGAGTCCATGCGTCCGCCGGGCCAGCAGCCGCAGCAGCACGGACCGTGGCAGGGAAGCGGGCACGGGAGTTGGAGCTCGCCTGGGCAGGGTGCCTGGTACGGACCCGGACAGGGAGCGTGGAGCGGACCCGGGCATGGAGCCTGGAACGGCTCCTGGCATGGGGCGTGGCCCTATTGGCACTGGCAGCAGCCGTGGTGGTGGTTTGGGCCGTGGTACGGGATCACGCCGTATGGAGCGGGGGGGATTCCGCAGTCTTCACAAAGCCCGGGAACCGGGCTGCCTTTCACGAGGGACAACGGCAATGAGCTGACGGAGTGGAAAGACTATGGCGGCCAGCCGTTCGTCGTCGACATCGAGGACGCGGCCGAGAGAAATCCGTTTTTCCGCCTGGCGCTCTGGACGGGCGGGCACCTGCAGGTCACGCTGATGAGCATCGGCGTCGGCGAGGAAATCGGTCTGGAGGTTCATCCGGGCACGGACCAGTTTCTCCGCATCGAGCAGGGCCGGGGTGTCGTGAAGATCGGAGACAGCCGGGACCGGCTCGATTATGTTCGGAACGTGTCCGAGGATGACGCCATCATGATCCCCGCGGGCAAATGGCACAACGTGATCAATGTGGGGCATGAGCCGCTGAAGCTGTACTCCATCTATGCGCCGCCCGAGCATCCGTTCGGCACTGTGCACAGGACGAAGGCGGAGGCCGAGGCCGCCCATCGCATGCGCTAATTTCCCGGCAGGAATGATTTTGAGATAAAATGTTTGTATAGTGTCCGTATTGCCAATCCCATCCATTGACTCGGGAACAGGCAAGCACTATACTAGGGTCTAACGAATTCCTAGTTGCAAGGTAGGGATTGTGAAAATTGACGCGATTTTTCCAGGAGAGATCGCAGCAACCAACATCGAACTGAAGGTGAAACCGCATGTCCGCTTCTTCTTACCGCCTGGGCATCGACATTGGCGGAACGTTCACAGATCTTTTTCTTTTAAATGAGCAGACCGGCGAGATGATCAGCGTCAAAACGCCAACCGTTCCGTCCCGGCTGCCCGACGGCATTGTCAACGGGATCGGGATTCTCGAACAGCGGGGGATCGATCCTACCTCCATCCATTATTTCGTCCACGGCATGACGACAGGGCTGAACACGGTGCTGCAGCGGTCCGGGGCGAAGCTGGCCCTGTTTGTCACGGAAGGTTTTCGCGATTTGCTTGAACTTCAGCGCCTCCGTCTGCCCATCCCCTACGACTTCGGTTCCCGCATGCCGAGGCCGCTCATTGACCGGCGCCGCGTGCTGCCCGTTCGCGAACGGCTGAATGCCGCGGGGGAAGTGGTCGTGCCTCTGGACGACGCGAGCCTGGATGCGGCCATTGAAGAAGCGGCGCGGCTCGGCGTGGAAGGCATCGTCGTATGCTTTCTGCACAGCTACCGCAACCCGGAACATGAGCGGCGGGCGGCGGAACGGATCCGGGAAAAGCTGCCGCATATCGATGTGACGGTTTCCTCGGACATCCTGCCGCAGTTTCGCGAATACGAGCGGGCGATGGCCGCCATCCTGAACGCCTACATCAAGCCGAAGGTCAAGCATCATTTCGAGCTGCTGCAGCTGGCTCTGCAGAGGAAGGAAATCGGCGTGCTGCCCCATATCACCCAGTCCAACGGAGGCATCATGTCCCTGAAGGCAGCGGCGGCAAAGCCGGTCTACACGCTCATGTCCGGGCCGGCGGCCGGCATCCAGGGGGCGATCCACATTGCCCGCCTGGCCGGCCAGCCGAATCTCATCGCCCTCGATGTCGGCGGAACGAGCGCGGACATCGCCGTCATCCAGGATGGACAGGCCCAGCTGACCAACCAGCAGCAGCTGGACGGGCTGCCGATCGTCATTCCGACCCAGCAGATTTTTTCCATCGGCGCCGGCGGCGGTTCCGTCGCCTGGCTTGACAGCGGGGGACTGCTCAAGATCGGCCCCCAATCCGTCGGTTCCGATCCCGGTCCGGCCTGCTACGGCAAAGGCGACCAGGTGACGCTGACGGACGCCTACCTGATCTGCGGCTATTTGAATCCCGGAACGTTCGCCGACGGAGCGGTCGCCATCGATCCGCAGAGGGCGAGGGAGTGCATCCGGCCGCTGGCCGAAGCGCTCGGAACGGACGAGCTGGGGGCGGCGGACCGCATCATCCGGGTCGCCGCGGCCAACATGTATGCGGAAATGACCAGCATCATGGAGCAGATCGGCATCGACGTGCGGATCTTCAGCCTGTTTGCCTATGGCGGCGGCGGCCCGGTGATCGCCAATCTGCTGGCCGAGGAGCTGAATGTGGAGAGCGTCCTCATCCCGCCCAGCCCGGGCACCCTGTGCGCCCTCGGCTCTCTGGTGGCCGATTTCGTCCATGAGGAAGCGCGGACGGTGCTGCACGACCGCTGGAACGAGCATCCGGAGCGGATGCGGGAGCGGTTTGCTGAACTGCGGCGGCTGGCGGAACAGTGCGTGACGGAGCAGCCCCGCGAGCACATGGAAGCGGTGGAGCTCATGTATGAAGTGGAAGCCCGTTACCAGCACCAGTCCTTTGAGCTGGCGCTGCCGCTTCAGCGGGAGTGGGTCGAAGAGGCGCGGGTGGATGCGATCCAACGGGCGTTCCATGAGCTGCACCGGCAGCGGTACGGCCACGCCGACCAGCAGGCGCCGGTGGAGTGGGTGCAGGCGAAGGTGCGGGTGATCGCGCGTACGCCAAAGCCGCGGTTTGCGGAACTGCCGGCGGCGGACATCTCCGCAAATGCGGGCCGGTTAAAGCCGCGTTCGCGGCGGGACGTGACGTACAACGGGCGCACCGTGACGGCGGACATTTATCACCGGAATGACTTGAGATACGGAGACCGGATCGAAGGGCCGGCGGTCATCGAGCAGTCCGACACGACCACATTGGTGCTGGACGGCTGGCGCGCCGAGGCCGACCGCTACGGCAATGTCTGGCTCAGAAGAAGGGAGGCGCTTGAAGGTGAAGACGGACGGAGCGACGCTTGAGGTGCTGCGCAGCCATTTCAGCGCCATCTCCAGCAGCATGGGGCAGGTGATCGAGCGGGCGTCCTTCACGACCTTCGTGAAGGAATCGGCGGATTTTGCCACGGCGCTTGCTTCCCCCGACGGGGAGTTTTATTCTTATCCGAAAACGATCGGCGTCACGATTTTCATGGGGCTGACCCTGAAGGAAGCGATCGCGCGCTGTTCGTCCATCGAACCCGGGGATGTGTTTATCACCAACGACCCCTATTCCACCGGGGGACTCGCCACCCATCTGCCGGACGTGCACATGTTCAAGCCGATCTTCGCCGGTGGAGAGCTGATCAGCTTCGCCTGGTGCTTCGTCCACTGCAGCGATGTGGGCGGCATGGTGGCGGCGAGCATTTCTCCGAAGGCGGAGGACATCCACCAGGAGGGTCTGCGCATTCCTCCGGTGAAGCTGTACCGCCGCGGCGAGCTGCAGGAGGACGTCAAGGCGCTGCTCGACGCCAACAGCCGGGTGCCGGAGCTGAACTACGGCGATTTCAACGCGATGGTGGCCGCGCTGCAGACGGCGGAACAGCGGATGTTGGCGCTGGTGGAGCGGCACGGCAAGGAACGGATCCGGCAGGCGATTGACGATCTGCTGGAGCAGGGCGACCTGAGGGCCCGGCAGGTCATCCGCCAGGTGCCCGACGGGATCTACTCGTTCGAGGATTACATCGACGATGACATGAGCAGCGACGAGCCGGTGCCGATTCGCCTCGCTGTTGACATCGAGGTGAAGGGCGACCGCATGATCTTTGATTTCAGCCGGTGCGATCCGCAGGTCCGCACCGCCTACAATCTGGTGACGAACGGAACGAAGCACTCCTTCCTGCTGCAGGCGTATATCAACTTCATCATCTCGAGCGATCCGTTCATACCGGTCAACGGGGGGATGCTGCGGCCCATTGAGGTCAACATGGAGCAGGGCAGCATCGTCCATCCCCAATACCCGGCCTCCGTCGGCATCCGCCACAACGTGACGATGCGGCTGTACAACGTCGTGCTGGGCGCCCTGGCCCAGGCGGTTCCGCGGCTCATTCCGGCCGCCGGAGCGGGGCAGGCCGCCATCGTCGTCTATTCCTCCGTCGACGGGCGCACGGGCAGGCGCAAGATGAATGTGGTGGAGCCGTTGGGTGGAGGCGGCGGAGCACGATTCGGAGAGGACGGCATCGACGGCATCGACCATGCGGCGGGTTTTCTGAAAAACACGCCGATCGAAAGCCTGGAGCAGCATGCCGACCTGCTGGTGGAAGCCTACCAATGCGTGCCCGGCACCGGCGGCGCCGGGCAGTTCCGGGGCGGACATGCCATCGAACTGAAGTTTCGATCCCTCGGCAGCCAGGCGCTGGTGACCGCCAGGGGAATGGACCGGCTCCGCTTTCAGCCCTGGGGATATGCCGGCGGTGAAGCGGGGCAGCCCGGTCGGGTGACGCTTGAAAAAACGGACGGCACCACGGCCGACATCGGCAAAATCCACGTGCTCCACTTGAGTGAGGGCGACGTGCTGCACATCCGGACTCCGGGCGGCGGCGGCTGGGGGCACCCGTTCGAACGGGATCCCCGGGACGTGCTGCGGGATGTGGCGAACGGCTGGCTCGGAGAGGAAGATGCGCTCAGGCTGTACGGCGTTGTCGTGGAACAGCGGGATGAAGATTGGGAAGCCGATGAAGAGCAAACGGCCGAATACCGGAGCAGGCTCCGGAGCGAGCGGCCGGACTGGGACTTCGGCCCCGGCCGCGAGGAATACGAAACGCTGTGGCCCCGGCCGCTCAGGGATCTGCTGCTTGAGCTTTTGCGGGACGTTCCGGCCGTGCAGCGCCACGACTGGAAGCTGAAGATGCATGAGGAAAGACGCAAGCTGGACGGACCGGCGGATGAGGGGTTCCTGCGCCAATTGTGGGAGAAAGTGAGGGGTTCGCGATGACGGAAACGAAAAGAGGCCGCTTTGAACAACTGTTTCGGGGGATTGCTCCGGACCGCCCGCTGATCAGCGCGTGGAGGCATTTTATCGATGCGGAACACGACGCGGAATCATTGGCGCAGGCGACGATCCGGTTTCAGAAGACGTGGGACTGGGACTTTGTCAAGATCAATCCCCGCGCCACCCATTTTGCGGAAGCCTGGGGCAACGAGTATGATTATGCGCAGTACGAGGGCGTCGTGGCCCGGGTCAAAACGCCGATTTTGCGGATCCGGGACGATTTTGCCCGGGTGACGGTGCAGACTCCGGACAACCCTCTCTTTCGGGAACAGCTGGAGGTCATTTCCCGGGTGCGGGAAGGCCTTGGCGGCGAGGTGCCGATCCTGCAGACGCTGTTTTCCCCGCTGGCGGTGCTCGAGTACCTGCTCGGCCACCGGACGCTGGCGGGCAACCGGCCGGCGGTTCGCGAGGCGACGCCGCTTCCCGTCTGGTTCCAGAGGGAGCCGGAGCTTGTTCATCAGGCGCTGGAAAACATCCTGCTCAGCCTGCGGCAGTATGCGGAAGAGGCGCTCCGGCGGGGGGCCGACGGATTTTTCTATGCGGTTCTGGGACTGGCCCGCGCCGGGTATTTGACGGAAGATGAGTACGAGCGGTTCGGCCGGGCGTACGACATCCGGTTTCTCCAATTCCTGAAGGACAGGGGCGCGTTTCTCATGCTGCACACGTGCGGACCCGAATCCCACCCCGACACCTTCGCCCGTTATCCGATTCACGCCCTGCACTGGGCCGACCGCGAGCGGGGCAACCCGGATCTTGCGCAGGCGCGGGAGTGGCTCGGAGAGCTCACGGCCGTCGGCGGCGTGCACGAAAGCCTGTTTGTGGAAGGTCACGAAGAGGAACTGAAACGGCAGGCCGTTGAAGCTGTCAAGGAGATGCGGGACCGTCCGTTCATCCTGGCGCCCGGATGCGGGCTGCCGCTTCAGGTGACGGATGAAGCGCTGCGCGCATTCCGGTCCTCCGTGCAAGGGTGAGTCGGGATGGAAAAGCAAGCTGCGATTGGCAGGCAGCCGGCGATTGAAGTCGAGCATCTGCAGGTTCAGTTCAAAACGGAATCGGGCTATGTGACCACGGTCGAGGATGTGTCCTTTTCCGTCCGGGCGGGAGAAACGCTCTGCATCGTCGGAGAATCGGGAAGCGGCAAGAGCGTCACTTCGCTGGCCATCATGGGACTTCTGGATGCTGGAGGCCGGGTGTCCGGCGGACAGGTGCGCATCCTCGGCGAGGACGTCGTGCGGTATTCGCGCAGGCAGTGGGACCGGGTGCGCGGCAAGGACATCGCGATGATTTTCCAGGAGCCGATGAGCGCCCTGAACCCCGCCTACACGATCGGCAACCAGCTCATCGAGCAGATCGTGAAGCACCGGAAATGGCCCCGTTCCCGGGCGGAACAGCATGCCGTGGAGCTGCTCGCGCAGGTCGGCATCTCGCGTCCGAAGGAAATTTTGAAGGAGTATCCTCACCAGCTGTCCGGCGGCATGCGCCAGCGGGTCATGATTGCGATGGCTCTGTCCTGCGAGCCGAAAATCCTGATCGCCGACGAGCCGACGACGGCGCTCGACGTGACGATCCAGGCGCAGATCCTGTCGCTGCTCAAGGAAATGCAGGAAAAGTACGGGCTCGCCATCATCCTGATCACCCACGACATGGGGGTCGTATCGGAGATGGCCGACCGGGTGCTGGTCATGTATGCGGGGCAGGTCGTGGAGGAAAGCGATGTGTTTACGCTGTTCGAGCAGCACCGCCACCCGTATACGAAGGGGCTGATGGAATGCATTCCGCACCTGGATCTGGACCCGTCGGAATGGCTCCAGGTCATTCCGGGCACCGTTCCGTCCTTTACGGACATGCCCGAAGGATGCCGGTTCCAGAGCCGCTGCCCCTTTGTGCGGGACATCTGCCGCCGGCAGGATCCGGGCCTGACGGCGCTGGACGGCGGGCACCGCGTCCGCTGCTGGATGGTGAGGGAACCGGAGCTGTTCCGGAAGGAAGGTGATCCGACTTGAGGGAAAACAAAGAGCGGCCGCAGGACTCGGTGGAGCAGGCGCCAACGGCGGTTGAGCCCGTTCATCCCCTGCTGGAGGTGGACGGGGTGTCCAAACATTACACGCTGCGGAGGAATTGGCTGGGCCGGCCGGAGGTCGTCCTGCAGGCGGTCGACCGGGTATCCCTGAAGCTCATGCAGGGGGAAACGCTCGGCGTCATCGGAGAATCCGGGTGCGGCAAGTCGACCCTCGGCAAAATGCTCGTCCGGATCGAGGAACCGACGGCGGGGGACATCCGTTACCAGGGGAAGTCCATCCTCGGCCTGTCGGGCCAGGAGCTCAAGCGGTACCGCTCCGAGGTGCAGTTCATTTTCCAGGACCCGTATGCCTCGCTCAATCCGCGCCAGAAGGTGTTCGACATTCTGGCCGAACCGATGAAGGTGCACGGGCTGTATGAGGGAGAGCGGCTGAACCGGCGGGTGTATGAGCTGCTGGATATGGTCGGCATTCCAGGGGCTTACAGCGAACGGTATCCGCACGAGTTTTCCGGCGGCCAGCGGCAGCGCATCGGCATCGCCCGGGCGCTTTCCCTGAACACGAAAATCATCGTGTGCGACGAGCCGGTGTCGGCGCTGGACGTGTCGATCCAGGCGCAGATTCTCAACCTGCTGAGGGAGCTGCAGCAGTCCCTCGGCCTTTCCTATCTGTTCATCGCCCATGGACTTGGTGTGGTGAAGTACATCAGCAGGCGCATCGCCGTCATGTATCTCGGCAAAATCGTGGAGATCGCCGGCGCCGAAGAGCTGTTCCGCCAACCGCGCCATCCGTACACCAAGGCGCTGATCGACGCGCACCTGACGGTCAATCCGCGGGAGCGCGGCAGGCGGATGCTGCTTGCGGGAGAGGTGCCGAACGCGATCAACCCGCCTCGGGGCTGCCGGTTCCATCCGCGATGTCCGTTCGCGACGGATGTGTGCAGGGAACAGGAACCGGGGCTGGAGGGCGATGGGGGCCACCGGTTCGCCTGCCACCATCCGCTTGCCGCGGCGAAGGGGGCGAGCGCGCCATGATGAGAATGATCGGCCGCAGGCTGCTCATCGCGATTCCGGTGCTGTTCGGCATCACGGTGCTCAATTTTGCTTTGATCCACATGGCTCCGGGAAATCCCGTCGAGATGTACATCAACCCGTCCATGACCCAGCAGGACATCGAACTGCGCAAGGAGCAGCTCGGCATCAACGACCCGCTGCCCGTGCAGTATGTCCGCTGGCTCGGACAGCTCCTGAAGGGAGATCTCGGGTATTCCTACGCCACCTACCAGCCCGTGGGCGAGATGCTGTCCGGCCGCATCGGTCCGACGCTGCTGCTCATGGGCACAGCCCTCGTGATCGCGTATTTGTTCGCCATTCCGGTCGGCATCTGGAGCGCGCGCAAGGCCTATTCCTGGTTTGACTACTCCGCCACCGGTTTCGCGTTTCTCGGCATCTCGATTCCGAACTTTTTCCTCGGTCTCGGCGCCATTTACATTTTTGCCATCCAGCTGAAGTGGCTGCCCACCGGCGGCATGTACACCCTCGGAAAACAGGGGGACTGGACGGATGTGGCGATGCATCTCATCCTGCCGGCCTGCGTGCTGGCCACGGGCATCGCCGGCAACATGGTCCGGTACGTCCGCTCCAGCGTCATGGACGTGCTCGGCCAGGAATACCTGCGCACCGCGCGGGCGAAGGGCATGAGCGAATTTATCGTCATCAACAAGCATGCGCTGAAAAACGCGCTCATCCCGATCATCACCGTCATCGGTCTCGATATCCCGCTTTTGCTCGGCGGCGCGGTGATCACCGAGCAGATTTTCCAATGGCCGGGCATGGGGCAGCTGCTCATGCAGTCCATCAGCTCGCGGGATTATCCCACGCTGATGGCGATCAATCTCCTAGCGGCGGTCACGGTGCTGGCCGCCAATCTGGTGACCGATATCGCGTACCGTTTCGTCGATCCGACGATGCGGGACTAGGGGGTGCGGCGAAAGATGGAACAGACTCCGCAACATCAGGAAAACAGGCAAGTGACTGAAAACGCAGCAGAGAACGCGGCCGGCCACGCGGCTTCCCGTGCGGGCAAACCGGCGGCTTCACAGGCGGCCCAAAGGCAGTCGTCCTCCGTCCTGCGCGCCTTCCTGCGGCACAGGATGGCGGTGGCCGGACTGGCTGTGTTCTCCATTCTGGTCCTGATGGCCGTGTTCGCTCCCTGGGTTTCGCCCCATGACCCCTACGAGGTGGGGAAAGGATTCCAGCCGCCGTCGGCGGAACACTGGCTCGGCACCGACCAGACCGGCCGGGACATTTTGAGCCGTCTCATCTACGGGGCGCGCACCTCCCTTCTCGTGGGCGTGGGAGCCGTGTCGGTATATGTCATCATCGGAGTATGCATCGGCGTCATCGCCGGTTATTTCGGCCGCTGGATCGACTCCGTGCTCATGCGGATGACGGACGTCGTCATGTCCTTTCCGTATTTGCTGGTCATTCTGGTGATGGTGAGCATTCTGGGGCCTTCCCTGCAAAACATCATCATCGTGCTGGGCATTCTCGGCTGGCCGCCGATCGCCCGCATCGTGCGGGGCAGCGTCCTGTCGGTCAAAAACCGGGAGTTCATCAAGGCGGCCCATGTGCTCGGGTTCGGGAAGCTGCGCATCATGATCCGGCACATTTTGCCCAATGTGCTGTCTCCCATTCTGGTCAACGCGACCTTCGGAATCGCCACGGCGATTATTATAGAAGCGTCCTTGAGCTTCCTCGGCATGGGCGTCATGCCGCCGATGTCGAGCTGGGGCAACATGCTGAACAGCGCGCAGAACATCTCCACGCTTTCCGCCAGGCCGTGGGTGTGGCTGCCGCCGGGCATCATGATCGTGCTCGCCGTCCTTTCGGTCAATTTTATCGGCGACGGCCTGCGGGACGCGATTGATCCGAAGCGTAAAACAACAAGATAAGCGTAGAAACAGAAACAATCCATTTTTCAAATTTCAAGGAGGAAGATGAAACATGCAGCGGAAATGGTGGAAGAACACGATCGGCCTGGTGGTGATCGCGGCGCTGGTGTTCCTGGCGGCATGCTCCGGCGGAGGTTCGGGCGGGAGTTCCGGCAGCGGCGGCAGCGGGGGAAGCGGCGGAAGTTCGGGAAGCGGGGAGGAGAAGACGCTGTTCATCGGCATCGCCATTCCCCCGACCGTCTTCAACCCGCTGGTCAACGGGGAAACGGCATCGGTCATGGTGCAGAGCTTTCTGTTTGACTCCCTGCTGGTCATGACCGGCCCGGGAGAGTTCACTCCGAAGCTGGCGGAATCCATTGAAACGACGGACAACCAGACCTACACGATCAAGCTGAGGGAAAACGCGAAATGGAGCGACGGCACGCCGATCACGGCGGATGACGTCATCTTCACCTTCAACATCGCCGCCCACCCCGATTCCGGTTCGGTGCTCGGCGCCTACATGGCCGCCATTGAAGGCGTGGGCGATGACGGCAAGCTGCCGGCGGGCGCCGAATCGATTTCTTCCCTGGAAAAAATCGACGACCGCACCGTCCGCTTCCGGACGAAAAACGTGGCCGACCCGAACATGCTGTACGAGCAGCTGGGCAGCAAGGTGTACATTTTGCCGAAGCACAGGCTGGAAAACATTCCGAAAGCGGAGATCGTCAAAGACTCCTTCACCCAGAATCCGGATGTCACCAGCGGTCCGTTCACCTTTGTCAAGTATGAAAAAGACCAGTATGTGCAGCTGAAGAAAAATCCGGACTATTACCTCGGCAATCCGAAAATCGACAACGTGTACATCAAGATTCTGTCTGCGGCCAATCTCGTGGCCGAACTGCAAACCGGCGGCATCCACATGAACTTCCTTGGCTCGATCGCCAAGATCGCCGTGCAGGACTACGATCTGGTGGAAAGCATGGATCATATCAACTCCCACTATGAGGAAACGCTGAACTTCCAGACCGTCATGTTCAATCACGAGACGCTTTCGGATGTGCGCGTGCGCCAGGCGATCGCCTACGCTGTGGACCGGAAGTTCATTGTGGATGAGCTCCTGAAGGGCACCGGCGTCATCATCAACAGCCCGTACACTCCGATCAACAACTACAGCAACCCGAACGTGCCGGTGTACGACTACAATCCGGAAAAGGCGAAGCAGCTGCTGGCCGAAGCGGGCTGGGATGAAAACCGCGTGCTGAACTACGTCGTGCCGACGGGCAACTCCATCCGCGAACAGGCGGCCGCCATCATTGTGGAAAACCTGAAGGCGGTCGGCATCAAGGCGAACATCACGACGCTGGACTTCCCGACGACAATGGAACGGGCGCGTTCCGGCAACTATGACCTCCTGTCCATGGGTTTCACCTTCACCTATGATCCGGACTACACGAGCCTGTTCGGGAAGGGTCAGACATACAACTTCATGAGATACGACAGCCCGAGGAACGAGGAATTGCTGCTGCAGGGCAAGACGGAAGCGGACCCGGCGAAGCGCAAGGCCATCTACGACGAGCTGCAGGTGCTGTGGCAAAACGAGCTGCCGCTTCTGCTTCTGTACTCCGACACGGATATGATCGCCGTTTCGAAGGACGTCGTTTACGGCGGGCCGAAAACCTACGGCACCTTCGCCGACCTGCACCTGTGGGAGCTGAAGTAATACAGCCGGTTTTCGCGCGGGCATGCCTCTTCGGGCATGCCCCTTTGGAAGATGGCCGGAGTCCGGTCTTGCGTTATGGCCTGGCTCCGGACACGATTTGGAGGTGAACAGCGGTGGCTGCTCCATGGGAACAGTGGCATCAGCTGGTGAAGGAACAGTATCCGTTCATTTTTGACCGTCTGGCGCAGCTCATCGCTCTGCCCTCGGTGGCGGCCCAGAAACGGGCCATCCCCGAGACGGCGCAGCTCCTTCGCGGCTGGCTGGAGGAAGCGGGCGCCGAAGTTCAGCTCCTGGACGATCTCGGAGGCTCTCCGGTGCTGTACGCCTGCTTTGAACCGGGGCCGGGGGGACAAACGGACCGGACGGTTTTGCTGTACAACCACTATGACGTCCAGCCCGCGGAACCGCTGGAGCTGTGGGATTCGGATCCGTTTCGGCTGACGGAGCGGGACGGCAAGCTGTACGCCCGCGGAGTCGGGGACAACAAGGGCGACATTGTGACGCGGCTCGCCGCCATCCGGCTGCTGCAGCAGCAGGGCGGCCTGCCGTGCCGCGTCAAATGGCTGATCGAAGGCGAAGAGGAAATCGGCAGCCCGAGCCTGCCACGGTATCTGGACAAATACGGCCATCTGTTTGCGGCCGACGCCTGCATCTGGGAGTTTGGCTACAAGGACGCCGAGGAGCGGGTGTGCATGACTTCAGGCCTGAAAGGGCTGACGTACTTCGAGCTGCACTGCCGGGGCGCGGAGGTGGACATGCATTCCATGGCCAGCGCCTACATCGACAACCCGATCCACCGGCTCTGCCTCGCTCTGGCGTCCATGAAGGACGACAAGGGACGGGTGCTCGTGGAAGGGTACTACGACGGCGTGCAGGAGCCGACGGAAAGGGAACTGGAGGCGGTGCGGAACATGCCCTTTGACGCGGAGGCGGAGCGGCAGCGGTTCGGCGTGAAGCTTCCGTTCATTACGGACCGCTCCGGCCGCGACCCCCGCGTCGTCACCGCCTTTGAGCCGCAGCTGTCCATCTGCGGCATTTCCGGCGGCTACACGGGCGAAGGGGCAAAAACGGTGCTGCCGAAGGAAGCCTTTGCCAAGCTGGAAAGCCGCAACGTCGCCGGGCAGGACCCGAAGCGGATCATCGAAGCGGTCCGCCGGCATCTGGACCGGCACGGGTTTGAAGACATCGAAATTCGCGTCCTGAATGACGAGCAGCGGGGATTCCGCTCGGATTTCGACCATCCCTTCGTCCGGCTGATGAAGGAAACCGCCGAGGAAGTGTACGGGGCGGAGGTCATCCTCCATCCGAGCCATCCGGGCTGCGGGCCGATGTATGAAATCGGCGGCCGTCTCCGCATGCCGGTGGTGAGCACCGGGATCGGGTGGGCCCATTCCAATTATCATGCGCCGAACGAATCGGTCCGGGTGGCGGACATGCTGCAGGGCATCGTGCATATCGCATGGGCGCTGCACGAGTACGGGCTCGGCCGGGAGGCGTAAGGCGGTGCGCGGCGTGCGCACGCCAAATCCGGAACAAGCGACCGTTTGCCTGCCCAATCCGTCTGGAGGCGGATTGGGCGATCTTGTCTCCGGTTCTCCGGCGACGTCCACCGGTTGGAAATGGGGCGACCGGATCCATGCCGCCAGGACAGATTCCGATGGGATGATTAACAGAAAGGGAGATGGTGAAAGGCATGAAAACAACGGTGATCAAACACGCCACGCTCATTGACGGGCTCGCCGATGAACCGGTTGCGGACGCCTATCTGGTGATCGAAGGCGACACGATTCGGGAAACGGGGACGGGCTCTCCGCCGTTCATTGCCGGAGCGGAAGAAATCGACGCTTCCGGCCAGTACGTGCTGCCGGGACTCATTGACAGCCACGTGCATCTGATCTGGGACGGCTCGCCCCATCCCCAGTCGGTCATCGCGCAGGCCACCCACGAGGAAATCACGCTGAGGGCGTACCGCCATGCGCTGCAGTATTTGGCGGAAGGGATCACGACGGTGCGGGACCTGTCTTCGCCGGGACAGACCGTCCTGCAGGTGCGCAACGCGATCCGCAGCGGGCTCCTGGCGGGGCCGACCATCGTGTCGTCCGGACCGGCCATCTGCATGACCGGAGGCCATGTGTATTACATCGGCACCGAGGCGGACGGGGAAGATGAGGTGCGCAAGACGGCGCGCACGCTGCTCAAGCAGGGCGTCGACTGCATCAAACTGATGGCGACCGGCGGCATCTACACGAACGGGGAACAGCCCGGATCGCCGCAGCTGAACCTGGCGGAAATTCGCGCCGCCAAGGAAGAAGCGCTGCACAAAAACCGGAAGGTGGCAGCTCACGCCCAGGGACTGGAGGGCATCGAAAACTGCCTCGAGGCGGGCATCGACACGATCGAGCACGGCATTTTCGCCAACGAGGCGGCGCTGCGCCGGATGATCGCCCAGGGGACATTCCTCGTGCCGACCATCGTCATCATGCGCAATCTGGCGAAAAGCCCGAACGTGCCCCGTTGGGCGAACGAGAAAGTGCAGCATGTGCTGGAGCCGCATTTCAGCATGCTGGAGCAGGCCGTCCGCCTGGGCGTGACCATCGCCGTCGGCACGGACTGCGGCTCGCCGGAAACGCCGCCGCCCTTCTACTTTGACGAGCTGCTGGCCTATGAGGAAGCGGGCATGAGCCGCATGCAGGTGCTCAAGTCCGCCACGAGCGTGGCCGCCGCCTGCTGCGATTTGCCGGACCGGGGCGTGCTTGCCGCCGGGTACAAGGCGGACGTCATCCTGGTGTCCTCCAACCCGCTGGACGATCTGAATGCGCTGCGCGAAAGGAAGCGCGTCTGGAAGGACGGCCGGCTGATCGGCTCTCTTCCGGTTTGATCCGCCCGCAGCCGGGTTTGATCCGCCCGCTGCCCTATTTGCAACGGGAAGCCTGCAATCTGAAGGACATGTTAGTCCCTTGGAGCAGGCTTCCGATCTGTAACGGTCATTTTTGTCCGTTGGAGCCGATTTCCGATCTGTAACGGTCATTTTTGTCCGTCAGAGCTTCCCTTGCGGTCATTTTGCCGCCCGTGGAGCTTCTGACGGACATTTTTGACCATTGCAATGCGGGATGAGCGTGCAACGGACATTTTTGTCCGTCAGAACGGGCGCCGGATCGGCTCAGCCCGCCTCGGGCACCGTAAGATGCAAATATATGGGAAAAATTCCATAATTGCAATATAATAAAAGTGGCAGGAACGCCGCAGATCCTGCGGCATTTCCGCAATATGGCCAAAATGCGCAAAAAAAGGAGCTGGTTCCGGACATGGCAACGATTGACGATTTTCTGAAGTTGGACATTCGAGTGGGAACCGTGGTGAAGGCGGAACCTTTTCCGGAGGCGCGCAAGCCCGCCATCAAGCTGGAGATAGATTTCGGCGAGATCGGGATCAAGCGCTCCTCCGCCCAGATTACCAAAAGGTACAAGCCGGAGGAGCTCGTGGGGCGCCAGGTGGTGGGCGTCGTCAATTTTCCGGTGCGGCGGATTGCCGGATTTGAGTCGGAGGTGCTGGTGCTCGGCGGTGTCCCCGGGGAAGGCGACGTGGTGCTGCTTCGGACGGACGAGCCGGTGCCCAACGGCACGCCCATTGCCTGATCGCCTCAAACGTGTGAAAAGCGGGGAAACGGCCGGGCGGTCGCCGGCGGCCGCCGGGTGGCCGATCATCCCTCCCATGCGGACCAGCGGACGACGGATGGGCCGGCCTCGTTCCGGCGGCGCGGTTGCTTGGGCCGGTCAGCGGCCGGCGAAGCGATCCTCAAGCGGCCGGACCGAGTACTGATTCGTTTCTTTCCATTCGCCGCCGCATCCGCCGACCCGCACCTTTCCTGAACAGATCACTTCCGCCAGGTATTCGCCCTGCACGCCTTCGGGCGAACGGTAGCGGATGCGCACAAGAGCCGGGGCCGATTCACCGTCGCCCTGGATCACCTCGGCGTGTTTTTCGTAACGGATCCAGTCCCATCCGAACCGGCGGAACAGTTCTCGCTCCGCCACCTGTTCCAGACGTCCGATCATACTCCAGCCTCGCAAGTGCCCGGCAATGCCGGCGGCGGAACCTTTCCGCTCAATCAGCTTCCGCAGCATGTCCTCGTCCGCATACGCCCAGTATCGCCCCTCCGGAAAATCGATGAGCGTCGGGGCAAAACGGTGGCCGCCGATGTGGCTTGTGCGCCAGACGCGGATGGGTTCGCCGGGGGAAGCGGAGCCGGTTGCCGCACCTTCGGCGGCGCCTGCGACGGCGCCTTCACCGCGTGTTCCGACGGCTTCCCCGCCATATTCCGTCTCCACGAACCGGTAAGCTTGGACGCCAAATCGGCCGCAGCACCGGTCATGGGAACCGTGGGTGCAGACGAACAGCTCCCGGATTCCCTCCGAAGGCTGCAGCCATTGATCAAAACCGGACACCCGCCCGCCTTCCTCCAAAAGCAGCGCTTCCACCAGATGGTTCAGCTCCCGCTCAGGCACGACGTACTCTTTTTTCAGGTAGCGGGAACAGGGGAAGTCCGGCCGCCAAAAATAAAACACGCGAACATGCCCCGCCGGAGAACAAAGGGTGTCGGAGCTGAAGGACAAAAACCGGAACTTGCCGCCGCTCACCAGGCACTTTTCCTCGCAGCGGGCGAGGGTTTCCTTGAGTCCCGCGGGAAAATGGCGGGAATCCGCCGCCTTGCGCTCCCACGGTTGCGGCACTTCCACGAACAAATACCTGCGATGCTGCGGCGCGGTGCCGATCGGATCCTCCTGCGCGCCACGGGATATGAGCGAGCAGTATTCGTCGGGAGCATGATTCGGCAATTTAACGGACATGGGCGGTCTCTCCTTCCGGAACGCATTTTTGGTGGCAAGCCCTTCATTCAGCCAATCCAATCCTGTTGTACTCCTATTGTACATACGTATTTAAGATGAGAAAAACATGTTAAGATATGGAAGGAAACTTTGACGCATCAAATGGGGAAAGGAGCGATCTCATGCCGGTCATTGTCATACTTCTTCTGGTTTCCGCCATTGCCTTTGGCATCACGTTCGGCATTTTCTGGTTCCAGTCCAAATATCGCAACGGCATGATGCTGGCCGTCAAATTGCCGAAGGAGGCGGAAAAGGACCGGGCGGTCCGGCGCATCCGGGAGCGTTACCAGAAAGAAATCCGGACGCTGGCGCTGATCGTCGTCGTGGCCTTCCTTCCGGTGTTTTTGCCCTGGATGGCCTTTCAGTTTATCTACTTTTTGATCTGGGTCCTCGTCTGCAGTTTCGCTTTCATCATCCCGTTCCGCCGCGCGAACCGCGAGCTGATCGCCCTGAAAAAGAAAAACGGCTGGTCCGTTTCGCCGGACGGAGACGACGGGGACGAGTACTGGAGAATGGGGGTTGCCTACCATAACCCGAAGGACCGGCGGATTTTCGTGGAAAAACGCGTCGGCACCGGCCTCACCGTCAACACCGGGACCCTCGTTGGCAAGCTGATCGTGGGCGGTTCCCTTGGACTGGCGGCGGCGGCCATCCTGTGGGTGATCGTTCTGTTCGTCTGGTCGGAAACTTCGCCGCCGAAGTTCAGCTTCGCCGAATCGGCGGAAGGGGAGCGGGTGGAGATCAGCTACATCCTGTATTCGACCAGTTTTCCGGTGGACGAAATCCGGGATGTGACCCTGGTGGACGAAATTCCGCGCGGATCCAAAACAAGCGGCGAGTCGACGAACAAGGCTCTGCGGGGAATTTTCCGGCTGGAGGACATCGGCAAGGCGAGGCTGTACGTGTTCAAGAACAATCCGCCGTACATCCGCATCCAGCTGGAGGACGGGTATATTTTCTACAATGAGGAGGACCCGGAACGGACGAGGCAGCTATACGGGCAGCTCCTGGAGCGGCTTGAGCGGGGGAAATAGGAGGCGGGAACGTTCCCGGGCAAAATCACGCTGGCATAACGGAATGGCGAACCGTTTCGGTTCGCTTTTTTTGCTTCCGCCTTCGCCGGACGCCACTCTAACGGAACTGCAAGACCTTATTTGCGCCAAACATGAGTGGGTGGCGATTGTAACGGAACCAGAAGACCTTATTTGCCCGGAATCAGGAAAATTTTGGAAAATTCGATCGAATTAAGGTCTCTCAGTTCCGTTACAATTTTTTCGGGACCGTTTTCGGTGAAATAAGGTCTCTCATTTCCGTTAGATCGTCCGCCAGAGCGGGTGGTCGTGCCGTTCCCCCGCCGCTGGGAACAATTTGGATGTTTTTGGCTGGCCGCATTTTTTGATATAATGTAATCGTTATCAATTCAGAGTACACCGATTCGATTGTATTCTTTTTGCTTTTTGTTCCTTTAGTACATTTTGAATTTATTTTCAATTCATTTTTGAATGGAGGGCGAACGCATGATTCATCCCGCGGAAGAGCGGCTGCCGGCGACCGCAGCAAATCCGAATCTGAAAAATTACGACGAGGCAAGGAAACATTTCAGCTGGGAAGAAGTGGAGAAACAGTTTTCGTGGTACGAAACGGGCAAGGTCAACATGGCCCACGAGGCCATCGACCGGCACGCCGACTCCCCCCGAAAAGACAAGGTGGCATTGATCTACAGCGACGATCAGAGGGAAGAAACGTACACGTTTTTGCAGTTGAAACAGCAGTCGAACCGATTTGGAAACGTTCTCAAACAACTCGGCATCCGGAAAGGGGACCGCGTGTTCATTTTCATGCCCCGGACGCCCGAACTGTACATCGCCCTGATCGGCACGATCAAAATCGGGGCCATCGTCGGTCCGCTGTTTGAGGCGTTCATGGAAACGGCGGTCCGGGACCGGCTGGAGGACAGCCAGGCGGTGGCGATCGTCACCACGCCCGCGCTGCTGCCGCGCGTCCCTGTGAAGGATCTGCCGCATCTGAAACATGTCATTCTCGTCGGAGGAGACCTGCAGCCCGAGCCGAACCAGGTCGACTACTACAAGGAGATGGCGCAGGCTTCCGACGAGCTGGAGCCGGAATGGATGGACCGGGAAGACGGCCTCATCCTCCACTACACGTCCGGTTCCACAGGCAAGCCCAAAGGCGTCCTCCATGTGCACAACGCGATGATCCAGCATTATTACACCGGAAAAATCGTGCTGGATCTGAAGGACGACGACATTTACTGGTGCACCGCCGACCCCGGGTGGGTGACCGGGACGTCCTACGGGATTTTTGCTCCTTGGCTGAACGGCGTGACCAAAGTCGTTCGTGGCGGGCGCTTCAGCCCGGCGGACTGGTACAAGACGATCGAGAAATACAGGGTGACGGTCTGGTACAGCGCCCCGACCGCATTCCGGATGCTGATGGGCGCGGGCGATGAGGTGGTCCGGCAGTTTGATCTTTCCTCGCTCCGCCATGTGTTGAGCGTCGGGGAACCGCTCAATCCCGAAGTCATCCGTTGGGGGCTCAAAGTGTACGGCCAACGCATCCACGATACGTGGTGGATGACGGAAACCGGCGCGCAGCTCATCTGCAACTACCCGTCCATGGAAATCCGGCCGGGATCCATGGGCAAACCGATCCCCGGCGTGGAAGCGGCCATCCTCGACGACAATGGCAAGGAGCTGGGCCCGTACCAGATGGGGAATCTGGCGATCCGGGCAGGCTGGCCTTCCATGATGCGGGCCATCTGGAACAATCCCGCCAAGTACAAGGAATATTTCCGCTTTGAAGGCTGGTACGTGTCCGGAGACAGCGCATATAAGGATGAGGACGGATATTTCTGGTTCCAGGGCCGGGTCGACGATGTGATCAACACGTCGGGCGAACGGGTCGGACCTTTCGAGGTGGAAAGCAAGCTTGTGGAGCACCCCGCCGTCGCGGAGGCGGGCGTCATCGGCATCCCGGACCCGGTCCGCGGGGAAATCATCAAGGCGTTCATTTCCCTCAGGAAAGGCTTCACGCCGTCGGAAGAACTGAAGGAAGAAATCATGAAATTCGTCAAGGAAGGGCTGGCCGCCCACGCCGCGCCCCGCGTCATCGAATTCAGGGATAAGCTGCCCAAGACAAGAAGCGGAAAAATCATGCGGCGCGTGCTGAAGGCATGGGAACTGAACCTTCCCGCCGGCGACCTTTCCACGATGGAAGATTGACCGCTGCAACCAGGCGTTTTGGCTGCAGGCGGCTCCATCAATGATGCCATAGCGTAAATCAAGGGAGGCGGATCCTCGGATCCGCCTCCTTTTGTTTCCTGCCGCAGAGATCGACAATTTTTCGACATTTTTCAATTTTGTCTTCCTTTTTATTAAAAGCGGTGGTATACTGTGTGAGTATTGACATATCACTTGTGTTTTTTTTCACAACATGGAGGGTTAAAATAGAAAACATGAGCGAGAGAGTGACAAAATCGGACGTCATCCTGATTGGCGCGGGCATCATGAGCGCCACATTGGGATCGCTTCTGAAGGAATTGGCGCCGGATTGGGAGTTGAGAGTGTTTGAGAGGCTTTCGGGCCCGGGAGAGGAGAGCTCCAACGAATGGAACAATGCCGGAACCGGCCACGCTTCCCTGTGCGAGCTGAACTACACCGTTGAAAAGGCGGACGGTTCCATCGACATCAGCAAGGCGATCAAGGTGAACGAGGACTTCCAGCTGTCCCTGCAGTTCTGGTCCTATCTGACCGAAAGCGGGCTGATCCGCAATCCGCAGGACTTCATCCGCCCGGTTCCCCACATGAGCTTTGTCCAGGGGGACAAGGATGTCGCCTTCCTGCGCAAACGGTACGAGACGATGTCCCGCAACCCGCTGTTCAAGGGAATGGAATTCAGCGACGATCCGGACAAGCTGGCGGAATGGATTCCGCTCATGATGAAAGGCCGGGCGATCGAGCGGCCGATCGCGGCAACGCGCATGGCCGCCGGCACGGACGTCAATTTCGGCGCGCTCACCCGCGTATTGTTTCAACACTTAAAAAGCAAAAATGTTGATATACGCTACAACCATCAGATCGAGGACATCAAGCGGGCGCACGACGGCCTGTGGGAGCTGACGGTGTGGAACATGGCCACGGGCGAGCTCGAGCGTCATGCCGCCCGGTTTGTGTTCATCGGCGCCGGGGGAGGCAGCCTGCACCTGCTGCAAAAATCCGGCATCCCGGAAGGCAAGGGCATCGGCGGTTTCCCGGTCAGCGGGCTGTTCATGGCCTGCCGCAAACCGGACATCGTCGGGCAGCATCACGCCAAGGTGTACGGCAAGGCCGCGGTCGGCGCGCCGCCCATGTCGGTGCCGCATCTGGACACCCGCTTTATCGACGGCGGAAAGATGCTGCTGTTCGGGCCGTTTGCCGGGTTTTCCCCGAAGTTTTTGAAAAACGGCTCCATGTCCGATCTGATCACCTCCGTCAAATCGCATAACCTGACCACCATGATCGCGGCGGGAGCCAAGAACATGCCGCTGACGGCCTACCTGATCCGGCAGGTGATGCTGTCGAAGGAGCAGCGCATGGAAGAGCTCCGGCAGTTTGTCCCGACCGCGAATGACGAAGACTGGGAGCTTGTGGTCGCCGGCCAGCGCGTGCAGGTGATCAAGGATACGAAAGCAGGGGGCAAGGGCACCCTGCAGTTCGGCACCGAGGTCATCAGCGCGGCCGACGGATCCATCGCCGCCCTGCTCGGCGCTTCTCCCGGCGCATCCACGGCGGTAGCGGTCATGCTCGATGTGATCACCCGCTGCTTCCCGCAGCATCTGCCGGCCTGGGAGACGAAAATCCGGGAGATGGTCCCGTCCTTCGGAAAATCGCTGATGGTCCACCCGAAGCTGATCGAGGAAATCCGCTCGAAGGCGGCACGGACGCTGGGTCTTGCGGAAGACGCGCTGATTCCGACGGAGGCCTTGACCGTTTCCTGACAATACCCATGATCGGTCCCCGGGGACGGAACAACCGTCCCGGGGGCTGATTTTTTGGGCAACCATTTGACACGTTCCGCACGGTTGATTTATAATCAATACTGTTCAACAATATGCGGATCGTTTTATTTTTGAATTTTCAGACACTTCATGTTCGGGCAAGATTCGTTCGGGTCCAATTTCATCCGGTCAAGTTTTATTCCGGACAAGTTTATTATGGATAAGCGAGGGCTTCACTATGAGCAGGCAATCGGAAGCGGCGTACCAGTTTATCAAGAGCAGGATTTTGGACGGCACCTACCGTCCTTCCCAGAAGCTGAACGAAAGCTACCTGTCGGAAGTGATCGGAGTGAGCCGGAATACGGTGAAAAAGGCGCTGCTCATGCTGGAACGGGAAAATCTGGTCGAGGTGGAAAACAACAAGGGCGCGACGATCAAATCGTTCACCCTTGAGGAAATCCTGAATTACATGGAGATCCGGGAAGTGCTGGAAGCGCTGGTGGCGAGGAAAGCGGTGGAAAACATCACCGGTGAGCAGCTCGCCCGCATGGAGCAGATCCTGCAGCAAATGCGGGACCATTTCAATCACAACGAGCTGGAGGCCTACTCCCGGTGCAACCGCGATTTCCACGGCGTCATCTATGAGGCTTCCACCAACCAGCAGGCGGTGCAGCTCATCACGACGATCAAGACGCAGCTGAACCGGTTCCAGCTGCGCACCATCCTGCTGCCTGGACGAAGCGAGGGATCCTACCGGGAACACGAGAACATTCTGAACGCGATGAAATCCCGCGATCCCCAGGCGGTGGAGGAGGCGCTGAGAACGCATATTTCCTCCGTGCGAAACCTCATCGCCCAGCATTACCATCTGCTGAACTGAACAATTTGGGGCGGACCTGCCAGCCACTCCTGGCAGGGGACCGCGGCAAAAAAAGCCGCCGCTTGCTCCTGCGGCAGCCGGGCGAATGTCCGGCACCAGATGCGGGAGCGCTTGCGGCGTTTTTTTGTTTGGCGGACACCGGGAATGTTTTTGTTGAAAAATCACCCAAAAGGATGCGAAACATAAAGTGATGTTGGTAATTTTGGTTGAAATTTCGACCAAAACCAGGCGACGAACGGGAAGTTCGGGGAAATGTAGTCGAAACTTCGACCAAAATGCCCGGAGACACAAAAAACGGGCAATCATTGTCGAAATTTCGACCAAAAGGCGGCAGCGCGCGCAGCATCCTTGACAAAAAAAAAGGAAGCGGCGAATCGCCGCCTCCCTCTCAGTGCTTGACTTCAACGACCGGCGTCCCGTAGGTGTGGAAGCTTTCCACCGTCTTGTTGCCCCATGCCTGGCCGCGGGCCCGCTCGGCTTCCGTCCAGGTGATCGGTTTCCAGTCGGGAGCGAGCACCAGGTATCCGCCGGAGCAGATTTCAATCCGGTTGCCGCCCGGCTCCAGCACATAGACGAAATAGGTCTGGTTGATGGCATGCTTGCTCGGGGCGAACTCGATGAACACGTTGTGGTCGACGAACAGGTTGGCGGCGCGCCAGATGCCTTCGTTGGTGTCGACGGCGAAGGCGATATGGTGCAGCCGGCCCTTGCTGCCGGTGGCGTCCATCGTGTAGACGAGGTCATAGGACTTGTTCGTGCAGCGGTACCAGATGCCGGCCCTGCGTCCGTTGTCCAGCTGGATCTGCTCCGTCAGGCGCATGCCGAGCACCTTTTCCAGCACTTCGGCGTCCTTTTCCGGATAGGAGGAAAGGAAGTTGACGTGGTCCAGCGTCTTGACAGCCGCTCCATAGCCGGTGAATTTCTGCGGCTGGTTCTTCAGCGTCGGACGCATGTGTTCAGGCGGCTGATAAAACTCGCTTTCGTAATACAGCTCCATCAGATGGCCGTCCGGACCGCGATACTGGTAGGCCCTGCCGTGGCCAAAGTCTCCGTCGATCCATTGGCCCTTGATGCCGTAGGCCTCCAGAGCCTGCACCCGCCGTTCCAGCGCCTGCGGGCTCATCGCGCGCAGCGCCGTATGCCCCACGCCCGCATGCTCGTGGCCGGTCAGGATCAGGCTGTAGTTTTCATAGTCCCCCCAGCACCTCAGATAAATGGAATTTCCCTTCCGGTGCACTTCATAAAGCCCCATCACTTCGGTGAAAAACCAGTAGCTTTCCTCCAGCTTCGGCGTCAGCAGTTCCACGTGGCCAAGATGGGCGATGTCAAAAATCAGTTCCTGCTGCTGGGCGCTCATGCGATCATCCCCTTTGTCATGATTTGAATATTTTCATCATAAAAATTTATGTAAACATGATTGTTCAACAATACCATTATACCCTGAACATCTCCAACATTGCAATGTATGATTTGTGACGGATGTCTACCAATATTATATAGCATTTTCCAGCTTGCGGGGAATCGGAAGCGCGGCCCGTTCTTGTTGACATCCATTTCGGCCGGGCATTATAATTTGGGTAGCACGATTGTTCAACAATCACATATGAAAACGTTTGCGGAAAGCTGAGGGGACAGTTTCATGTATGAAGAACTGTTGACCGGAGCCTATGATTTGCATGTGCACACCGGGCCCGACGTGATGAACCGGAAACTGGACGATGTGGAGATGGCGGAGCGGCTGCGCGCCAGGGGGATGAAGGGCCACGGCATCAAGTCTCATTATTTCTGCACGGCGGAGAGGGCGAAGATCATCAACCGCGTGTACGAAGGGTACAATGCCATCGGCGCCATCTGCCTGAACAACACGGTCGGGGGACTGAATCCGATCGCGGTCGAAATGGCGGCGAGGGACGGAGCGAAGATCGTCTGGATGCCGACCTTCGACGCGGAGAACGAACAGCAGCACCTGAAGGTGAGCAAGCCGGAAAACATGCCCCACTGGGCAAAGCTGCGCATGGAGTTTGCGGAAAAGGGCAAGAGCCTGCCGACCATCTCCCTGCTCGCGGACGGCAGCCTGAAACAGGAAGCGGTGGACGTGCTGGAGGTCATCAGGGAGCATGATCTCATCCTCGCCACCGGCCACCTGAGCAAGGAGGAGGTGCGAACGCTCGTCCAGGAGGCGGCGCGGATGGGCATCCGGAAAATTGTCATCACCCATCCCAACTTTCCTTCGCTGCGCCTGTCCAAGGAAGAACAGAAGGAGTTGGCCGATCTCGGGGCGACCATGGAATTCTGCTATACGACGCCGTACACCGGAAAGGCCGCCTGGGAGTCGGTCTTCGAGGATATTCGCTACGTGGGGCCGGAGCACTGCATCCTGTCCACGGACCTCGGCCAGCCGGCGTACGTTTATCCCGACGAGGGATATCTCGATTTCATCACGCAGCTCATCGACAAGGGCGGCTTTTCCAGGGAGGACATCCGCCGCATGACCGCGGTCAACACCGCGGCGCTGGTGGAATCCTGAATCTGATTTCCCAACATTATTTCAAACACGGCCAGGAAGGGGGGACTTCATGGATGATCGATCAAAACACAAGCTTGCTGGTGGTCAGCGCCCATGCTGCGGATTTTGTGTGGCGCGGCGGCGGAACCATCGCGAAATATGTGAAACACGGCGCCCGGGTGAAGCTCATTATTCTGAGTTACGGCGCCAGGGGCGAATCCAACGAACTGTGGAACATTGAAGGCCAGACATTGGAAAACGTTGGGGGTAACAATCGTTCGGATGTTGGGGCGGAAAGAAGGTTTCCGTCCCGTTTTTTTCACGGGACCGCGCAGACGGACGCCAAAAACCGGCAAATCACGTTCCATGCTTCCGTGGCCAAAGGATGTTTCAGATGCGTAAAACAGTGAACTCCTCCGAGAAAACGGCGATGGGTCACGTTCACCCCGGCCTTGTCCAGCATCGAGGCGAACTGATCTCCTTCCGTGCAAAGCGCATCTTCGCTCCCAGTGATGATCAGCGTGGGGGGAAAGGAGGAAAGCTGCTCCTTCGAGGCATAGAATGGAGATACATACGGATTGCGGGTCTCATCGGAACGGCAATAGGCTGCGTTAAACAGGCGGGCCGTTCTGGGCGGTATGGACTTCCGGGGCGTTGGCTTCAGGTAAGGATCGGTGTCCAGGTCGAGCAGCGGGCAGTTCAGCATCACCCCGCTCAGCCAGCTGCAGCCGCGGTCGGACAGACAGATCTGCGCCGCCGCGCTCAGGTTTGCGCCGGAACTGCTCCCTCCGATGACGATCCGATCCTTGTCAATGCCGAAATGATTAGCGTTTTTCCGCACATAATCCAGCACGAACAGCACATCCTTGAGCGCCTGCGGAAACCGGCGCTCCGGGGCAAGGCTGTATGCGACGTTCAGGATGCGAATGTTAAGATTCCGGGCAAGCCAGGCCATGTGCGATTCATCCATTTCCGGATTGCAGGCCACAAAACAGCCGCCGTGCAGGTTGATGTACAGCGGCCTGATTCCTTCGGCATCCCAGTTGTGGGCCAGCAGGCGAACCTTGCCGTCCGGACTGTCCCAAAACAATTCCTTGCCGATCCGTTCCATGCGGATCTTCCAGCCGATCCGCCCGAACAATCTGGACAAACGGCGGATCCATCGGACTTTGTCCAGAAGCTGTTGATCGGAGTAATGGATCAGCGCGGGCACTTTTTGCATGTGAATCACCTCCCGGCGAAACACTTGTTACCTTCTTTTTAACATTTGCTTCCCTGTGATGTCAATGAGAGGGTCAATATATTCTTTCTTTTCAAAAAGGTTGCAACAATTTGCTAGCGCCTGCTATGCTGGAATGCGGTATAATCTAGTGTAAGGACAATCCAGAGAGCCGGGAGGGAAACCTTTGAATTTCAGCACCAGGGAGCGAATTGCGCAGGCGGCTTTTGCGCTGTTCCGAAAAAACGGTTTTGACAATGTGACCATGCAGGACATCAGCCGCGCAGCCGGGCTGTCTCGCAAAACGCTTTACACCTACTACCGCTCCAAGGAGGATATCGTCGCCTATTGTTACGCCCGTCTGGCCGAGGAAAGTCCCCTTGATCTGATGCTCAGAATGGCGACCATGAACACCTATCGCGACAAACTGTCCTTTCTCTATGGCAACGTTGCGGACAACATGCGGAGATTCGGCCCCGACATCGCCAAAAGCGTCATCTGCAGCTACATGTCGGGCAAAAGGGTCTTTGGCCTGTGCCAGCTCGAGGATGACCAGGCCGCCGGGCAGGAGTCCGGGGAGATGTCCGGGCAGGATATGGCCGGACAGTCTTCCGAACAGATGGCCGGGCAAACGGCAGAGCGGATGGCCGGGCAGTCATCCGGACAGTCATCCGGACAGATTTCCGGGCAGATGGACGGGCACATGCCCGGCAAGACCGATGGCCAGACTGGCGGACACCTCTCAGATCCCTATACCTACCGCTTTTTCATCGAGCTGATCCGCCTTGGACAGGAAAAGGGGGAGATACGAAAAGACCAGCCGCCGGAACTTCTTCACCGGGCATTTGTATGTGCTTTATCCGGGGCGCTGATGCACTGGGTGGCAAGCGGCGGCACGCGCGAACAGTCGGAGCTTTTCCAGCAGATGTTTCGGGTTGTGTTTGACTCTCAATCATCCAGATCGTGATCGCACTCATCTGATTTTCCACGCAGCAACAACCGCTTCCTCATATCCAGGACATCCCGGGTTCGTACTCCAATTCTTGCTCACGTTTTTTCGCTTCCTCAATTTGCAGAAAATTATGCAAGTTCCCAATGTTCATATATATAATTGAATCAAATGGACCATGAATGAGCCCACAAGTTTGAAAACGATTTCAAATATTTTCTGGAGGTGCTCAATGATGGCTAACTATCCCTGGCTCAACCATTATCCGAAGGAGGTCAAGCCGCATCTGGAGTATCCGAGACAGAACCTGGCCGTCTTCCTGAAGCAGTCGGCGGAGAAATTCCCGGACCACACGGCGCTGTACTTTATGGGCAAGCGCATCTCCTACCGGGAACTGCTGGACGGCTCTTACCGGTTTGCCAACGCGCTCAGGTCACTCGGGATCCGCAAGGGCGACCGGGTCGCCATCATGCTGCCCAACTGTCCCCAGGCGGTCATCGCCTACTACGGGGCGCTCATGGCCGGCGCCATTGTGGTGCAGACGAACCCCCTCTATGTGGAGCGGGAGCTGGAGCATCAGATGAAAGATTCGGGCGCGATCGCCATCGTCACCCTGGACATCCTGCACCGCAGGGTTTTGCATGTCAAGCCCAACACCGATCTGCGCAAGGTCATCGTCACATCGATCAAGGACTATTTGCCGTTCCCCAAAAACGTGCTGTACCCGATCGCCGCCCGCAAGGAGGGCCACAATCTGGAGGTTGCCTACGGCGAAGATGTGCTGTCCTTTCGTCAGCTTGTCCGGAACGCCAGCTCCGCGCCCGTCATGGAGGAGGTGGACGCGGAAAACGACCTGGCGCTATTGCAGTATACCGGCGGAACGACGGGAACGCCCAAGGGCTGCATGCTGACCCACTACAACCTGGTCGCCAACGTCATCCAGTGCCGCAGCTGGATGTACCGGGCGGAGGACGGGAAGGAAAAATATTTGGCCGCCCTGCCGCTCTTCCACGTGTTCGGTTTGACGACGCTGATGAACTTTGCAGTCATGACCGCGGGAACGATGATGCTGCTGCCGAGATTCAACCCGAAGGACGTGCTGCAGCTCATTGCGAAGGAGAAGCCGACGATCTTCCCCGGCGCGCCCACGATGTATGTGGCTCTGTTGAACCATCCGGAGGCGAAAAACTACGATCTCGGGTCGATCAACATCTGCATCAGCGGCGCGGCGCCGCTGCCGGCCGAGGTGCAGGAGCAGTTCGAGCGGGTGACGCAGGGCCGGCTGGTGGAAGGATACGGGCTGTCGGAGGCGTCCCCGGTCACCCACTGCAACAACCTCTGGGATGAGCGCAAAAAGGGCTCCATCGGCATTCCGTTCCCGGACACTATCGCCCGTGTCGTTGATCCCGAGACCGGCGAGGAGCTGCCTGTCGGAGAGGTCGGCGAGCTCGTCATCGAGGGGCCGCAGGTGATGAAGGGGTACTGGAACAAGCCGGAGGAAACGGCCCGGACGCTGCGTGACGGACGGCTGTTCACCGGAGACCTGGCAAGGATGGACGAGGACGGATTTTTCTATATCATCGATCGCAAGAAGGATATGATCATCGCCGGAGGCTTCAACATCTACCCGCGGGAGGTCGAGGAGGTGCTCTACGAGCATCCGGCGGTGAAGGACGCCTGCGTCGCCGGTGTACCGGACGCCTACCGGGGCGAAACCGTCAAGGCGTACATCGTGCCGAAGCCGGGCATGACGGTGACGGAGCAGGAGCTGGAGAAGTTTTGCCGCGAGCGTCTGGCGGCGTACAAGGTGCCGCGCATCTACGAAATCCGCGACGATCTGCCCAAATCGATGGTCGGCAAAATTTTGCGGCGCAAGCTGGTGGAGGAGGAGATGGAGAAGCAGCCGGTGTGAGAGAGGTGTTTCTGGAAGCGAAAGCGAGCAGGCAGCAGTGAATCCCAGGTAAGACCAAACACGGTCAAGCGGGCCGGGAGCGGCCTGCTCTTTTTTTGTTTTTTTCTTTGTGCACGTTGCTACGGAACAGGGCCGCCATGATCGACCTAAAATAAAAATTCTGCATTTTGCTATAATAATAATTCAATTGATTTATATTAAAATTCGACCTATAATGGTTATAAACCAATGTATGCGCTTTCTTTTCGGGAAGGCTGTCCTTGCGGACGTTCAAAGGCCTTCAGGTGCGGTCCGGTGGACCGGCAAGCGCACAGGCGGCAGAGGCCTGCCACCGGGCCAGGCAGCGCATCCGACACACTCTGGGCAAGGAGGTGATTGCGCTGAACGGAATGCTGAACAGATGGATGAAATCCTTTGACCGGATCGGTTACTGGATGGCCTGCGGCGCGGGGATCCTGATCCTCATTTTCAGCCTGTTGACTTGTCTCGAAGCCATCCTCCGCCATTTTTTCAATTCGCCGACCTATTGGAACGCCGACCTCTGCAGATACTTGCTGCTGATCTCGGTCAGCATGGGCGGATTCGCCGCTTTGCTGAACGGATCGCATATCGCGGTCGATTTTGTGGTCGAGCGCCTTCCCGAATTCCCGCGAAGGATTGTAACCGCTGTCAGCTATCTCATCACCTGCGTCGTCTGCATGCTGGTCAGCTGGCAGGCGTGGGTGTATTTCAACAGGGCCGTTGCGAACGACTGGCGTCCATTTGGCACCCTCACGCCGCCAAGCAGCATTTTCTACATGGCCCTGCTGATCGGAAACCTGCTTCTGGTGCTGGCCGCGATCTCGAAAATGATTGAAGCGGTTCGAGGCAAGGAGGACTCGGATTCCGGGAACGAGGAGCTGGAAATAAAACTCTAATTGTGGTCAGAAAGGGGGGGTTTTGTGGTACTGGGCGCTGTCGTCCTGTTTACGCTCCTGGTAGTGGCCCTGGTGATTCGCGTCCCGATCAGCTTTGCGATGACCGCGGCCAGCGCTGTCGTGATTTTGCTGTACATCAGTCCGAGGCAGCTCTACCAGATCATCAACATCTACTTTACGGAAAGTATGAGCGGCACCTTCATCGTGGCGCCGATGTTCATTCTGATGGCGGAAATCCTTGTTGCCGGAGGCATTTCCAAGGACCTGTTCAATGTGGCTTCCAAATGGTTTAATCGACTGCCGGGGGGACTGGCGATCACAAGCATCATGTCGAGCGCGGGGTTCGCGTCGGTGACCGGATCCAGCGCGGCGACTGTGGCGACAATCGGCTCCATCAGCGTGCCGGAAATGCTGAAACGAAATTACAGCACCCGCATTGCCGCCGGTTCGGTCGTTTCGGCTGGCACTCTCGGCATTCTCATCCCGCCGAGCGTGGCGATGATCATTTATGGAATCGTGACCGAAACGTCCATCCTGCAGCTGTTCAAGGCGGGCATTGTGCCCGGCATCATCGTGGCGCTGATGATGAGCGCCGCGGTGCTCATTTTCGCGCTCATCAGGCCGGGCGACGCTCCACGGGGCGAGAAGGTCTCCTGGTCGGAACGGTTCCGCAGTCTGTACCAGGTGCTCCCGACCGTGCTGCTCATCATTCTCGTGCTCGGATCGATGTATTCGGGCATCGCGACGGTTACTGAAGCGGCGGGAGTCGGGGCCACCGGCGCGCTGCTTATCACTCTGGTGATGCGCCGGCTGACCTGGGAGAAGCTGAAACGGGCCCTCATCCGTTCGGCGCATACGACCTGCATGATGATGTACATCCTGTTTGGCGGCCTTGTGTTCGCCTTTGTCGTCGGCTATCTGGATGTGCCGGCCATGATCCGGGACTGGATGCTGACCATCAGCACCAATCCGTGGGTGATCGTTACCCTCATCTGTCTCACGTTCATTGTGCTGGGATGCTTTATGGATCCGATTGCCATGCTGGTGCTGCTGATGCCGATCTATTTTCCGATCGTCACTTCGCTCGGATTTCACCCGGTCTGGTTTGGCATCATTGTCATCCTGCTGTGTGAAATCGGGATGATCACCCCGCCGGTCGGCCTCAACCTGTTCGTCATGAAGGGAACGATCCGGGAACTGCAGTTGGGGGACATCATCCGGGGCAGTCTGCCCTTTGTCTGCCTGCTTTTCATCATGATCGTTCTGTTGATGGCGTTTCCGCAAATCGCACTGTTTGTGCTCTAACCAACATTCAAGGAGAGGTGTAATGCCATGAAAAAGTGGGTGCTCGTTTCTTTCATTCTCTTGATGACGGTTGCCATGACATTGGCCGGGTGCGGCAGCTCCGGTTCCGGCGGCTCGTCTCCTGCCGGAGGGAGCGCGAACGGTTCCGGAAGCTCCGGCGATTCCGGCGGCTCTGGAGGCGGCAGCGTAAAGGCCAAGGAACTGGTGTTCTCCCATCCGTTTCCTGAAGGCGACTACCGGGCGCAAACGTATGCCTATTTCGCGTCCGAAGTGACGAAGCGCACGAACGGCAACGTGAAAATCACCGTTCATCCCGGCGCAGCGCTGGTGAAGGATGACCAGGCTTATCAGGCGGTGTCCACAGGTACGATCGACATTTCGCACACCTCGTCGTCCTATGTGTCTCCGCTGGTGCCGGAGCTGACCTTCTTTGACGTGCCCGGCTCCTATATCCCGGACAACTGGATGGAGATCCAGGACGCTGTGATGCCCATCGTGCAGGAAATCATCGACAAGGACAATGTGAAATACCTGTTCTCTTCCTATGAAGGCGAAACGTCCATCTCTTTGAAAAAAGGCGCCGAACGCATCACTTCACCGGATCTGCACGGGTACAAGCTGAGGGCTTCGGGCAAATACATTACGGAAGCGGTCCGGCTGTGGAACGGCCAGGGCGTTACGATCCCGCTGGGCGATGTGGTCATGTCCATGCAAACCGGCGTGGTGGACGGAGTGGTGACCGGATGGCCCAATGCCAACTCGCTGAAGCTGTATGAGCTGGCGGATGTCATTTACCTGACCCAGATCAACATTCCCTGGGACCTCACGCTCATGAACATGGACGTCTGGAATTCGCTGACGGATGAGGAGAAGCGAATCTTTGACGAAGTTGCAAGGGAAGCCTCGATGAGGAGCAAGGAACTGTCCGACCAGAACTTCGAAGCATTCAAGAAGGCGGTGGCGGAACATGGGGTCGAACTCGTCGAATTCACTCCCGAACTCCGCAGGGAGTTTGTCGAAAAAGCCGCTCCCATTTTTGAAGATCTGAAAAACAACACCACCCCCAACGGTCTGAAGCTGTACGAAACCCTGATGGAACTGCAGAAGGGGAGGTAAGGCGTCCGTTGTACCAGGTCCATATCGATCCGCGTCAAACGGCTCTCCTCATCATCGACGTACAGAACGACTACCTGCATGAAAACGGCTACCTCGCCCGCCGCGGCGCGGACAATGCGGCCATGCGATCCATCGTCCCGGTTATCGAGCGTTTGATCGCCCAGGCGAGGGAGAGCGGCGTCCCGGTTGTTTTTGTCAAAAAGGTGGTGACGGATGAAGATTTCCCCAACGAAGCCTGGCTGAACCGGCCCAACGCGGGAAGAAGGGACGCGCAGCTCGTGCGCAAGGGAACCTGGGGAGCGGAGCTGTACCGGCTCATCCCGGAGCCCGGCGATGTGGTGATCGAAAAAAGCCGGTACAGCGCCTTCGACCGGACGAATCTGGATGAGAAGCTGCGCGGCATGAACGTGAAATCGCTGGTGCTGACCGGACTTGCCACGAATGTATGCGTAGAATCGACGGCCAGACACGCCTGGTCGCTGGACTACAACGTGACGCTGGCGCGGGACGGCTGCGCTTCTCCGAATCCGGCGCTGGGCATGGCATCCCTTGCCACGATGGAGGCTTATTTCGGCTGGGTGATGGACTCGCAGGACATCATCGAATACTGGAAACAAACGGAACAGGAGTAGAGAGGGATGGGACAGAAACAAAGGCAAACAATGAACGGAGCGAGGCTCACCATCGAAGCGCTCCGGCGCGAAGGTGTGAAGTATGTTTTCGGCCTGCCGGGCACGACGATCATGCCGCTTCTGGACGAGTTGTACGGGCACGATCAAATCCGGTTCATTTCCGTCAGGCACGAGCAGACCGCGTCCTTCATGGCGGACGGCTACTCCCGGGCCGCGAGGGACGGAGATCTGGGCGTATGTCTGGCTTCCCGGGGGCCGGGCGCGGCCAACATGGCCATTGGCCTGCACAATGCCTATGCGGAGTCGATTCCGGTGCTGGCCCTGATCGGCCAGGTGTCAGGGGATATTTTCCACCGGGAAGCGTTTGAGGAGATGGATCTGGTCACGTTTTTTCAGCCGGTGACCAAATGGTCGCTGGAAATCCAGCGGGTCGAACGGATTCCGGAGCTGGTGCAGCGGGCCGTGCGGACAGCAAGGGAGGGACGTCCCCGCCCGGTGATGGTTTCGATTCCCTTTGATCTTTTGTCCCAGGAAACGGAGAATGCGCCGTTTTACCGGAAATTCCGATCCCGGCCGCCCGTGCCGACGGAGGAAGATTTGTGGAGCGCGCTCCGGCTGCTGGAGGAAGCGCGCAGCCCTGTGATGCTCGTCGGCGGCGGCTCACGGGGGGCTTCCGACGAACTGGTGCGGCTCGCGGAAGCGCTGCGGATCCCCGTCGTCACCACCTGGCTGAGAAAGGATTTGTTCCCCAATCACCATCCGCTGTACGGCGGCACGCTCGGATATGGCGCATTCGAGGCGAGCGAGCGGCTCATTTCCGGTGCGGATGTGCTGTTCACCGTTGGCTGCCGGTTTTCCGAATTCACGACAAAAAAGTGGACGCTCATCTCCGGCGGCACCCGGATCATCCAGCTGGACATCGACCCGGAGGAAATCGGCAAAATCTACATCCCGGAAATCGGGCTGCAGGGAGACGCCGCGCAGACGCTGCGGGCGATGGGGCAGCTGCTTCCGCGGCTCAAGGTGGATGAAGGGCGGCTGAGGGAGCGGGAGGAGGCGAACCGGAGATGGACGGAGGAACTGGCGGAGCAGTCGGCGCTTGATGCGGCGTCAGCCTACGGGTCCGCCGCCGGGGCGTCCGGGCTCGTTTCCTCTCTGGATCTGGTGCGCGCGCTGCAGGACGTTGTCGACGAGCTGAGGCCGGTGCTTGTCATGGACGTTCCGACCTTCGGCGTCTGGGCGCAACGCTATTTGCGCATCAACCGGCCCGACTCATACTTTGGCTGCGGTGCCGGATCGATGGGTTGGGGGCTGCCGGCGGCGATGGGCATCAAGCTTGCCCGTCCGGAGGAACTGGTCATTTCCGTCAACGGAGACGGCTCCTTCTGGATGGTCGCGCAGGATCTGGAGACCGCTGTCAGGGAAAACATCCCGGTGATCAATCTGGTCATCAACAACTTCGCCTACGGCAACACCCGGGACCGGCAGAAAAACCAGTTCGGCGGACGCTATATCGGCGTCTTCTATGAAAATCCGGATTTCGCCGCCTTTGCCCGGTTGCTGGGGGCCTACGGAGAAAGAATCGAGTCCGCGGACCAGCTGCTGCCCGCCATTCGCAGGGCGATTCGGTCGGGCAAGCCGGCTGTTCTGGACATCATTCAGGACAGGTTTGAAGGGCTGCCGCCGGGGCTCGCTCCCCTCGGGACGGCCGCGAAGGCATAGACGGAAGTTCCGCACGATTCCGCCGGATCGCCGGCCAGCCGTCTGCCGGCCGTCCGGCGGGCGATTTACAGCGAAGTGGCGTAGTCGAAACCGGCAAAGTACGATTTCACCGCTTCCTTGAAATGCTGGATGGAAGGATCGAGCGCCATATTGTCCTTGTAGGTGAGAAGGTAGACGGGCCGGTACGGAAGCTGGCAGCCGAGCTGCTGGAGAGGCAGTTTCACCAGGGTGCCAGCTTCCAGCTTCCACATGATGTCAGACAGAGGGAAAAACCCGGCGCCGATCCCTTCCTCCACCAGCTTCATGGCCATCTGGGGAAAATCGGATTTGACCGTGATGCGGAATACATTTGGATGGTTGGTCAGATGCTCGTTGAGGGCTTTCCAGGGCGGGGTGTCAATGTTGTTGTAAATGATCGGGATCGGAAGATTGACGATGAGGCCGGCCTCCATGAACCGGCTGGCGAATTCGGAGGTGCACACGCAGCATACCTCCTCTTCAAACACCTTGTCGTACTGGATCAGGGAATTGGCGAACACCGAGGTCGTAAAGGCGGCATCCACCGTCTGGTCCAGCAGCATGTCGAAGGCCTTGGAGGAACTGAGCGTGTAGACGGTTACGGGCGCGTTGTAGTTTCGGCGGAACTCCTTGATGATCCGTGGCAAAAAATTGAGGGAAGTGGTGGAGGAGGCGGCAACCTTCAGGCTTTCCCCCGCCTTGCTTTCCTGCACCTTTCGGGCGCCTTCGTTGAGGATGCGCAGGGTCCGTTCCGCGTAGGGAAGAAACCTGGCGCCCTCCTTGGTCAGGGAAACGGACTGGGGAGAACGGTTCAGGAGGGTGGCACCCAGTTCCTGCTCCAGGCTGACGATGCGCCTGCTGATGGCCGGCTGCGTGATTTGCAACATTTCCGCAGCCTTCAGGAAACTTTTATGTTCGGCAACGAGACAAAAGCTTCTGAGTTGATCGACATCCATGGACAACAACTCCCCATAAAATAATATATAGTTATTATAATACAGCCAATATTCAATATCATTATTTTGAAGCGAGAAAGATGTACTCAAAAAAGAGATATAAAGGAGGGAATGGCGATGGGATTGGAGGAACTTCGGTCGAATGAGCGGCGGGCAAGGGAGTTGCTGGACCGGACCTGGACGATGCTGATCGGCGGCAGAATGGTGGAGGCGGTCGGCGGAAACGGATATGACACGATCAATCCGGCCACCGGCGAGACGCTGGCGCGCGTGCCGCTGGCGCAAAAGGAGGATGTGGACCGGGCCGTTTCGGCCGCGCTCGATGCCCTTGACGGGTGGCGCCTCACGTCCGTGCGGGATCGGGTCAAATATGTGCGGGAATTCATCGCCGTTCTGGAAAACCATGCCGAGGAACTGGCATTGATGGACTCGATCAACTCCGGCAATCCGCTCCGCAATATGGTCAACGATGTGCAGCTCGCCGTCGACAACCTGCATTACCTGTGCGGGGCGGCGATGGAGCTGAAGGGCTCGACCATCCCGTCCACCGCGCACAACTGGCATCTGACCCGGCGGGAACCGTATGGCGTGGTCGGGCGCATCATCGCCTTCAACCACCCGATCCTGTTTGCCGCATCCAAGATCGGCGCCCCGATTCTCGCGGGCAACACACTCGTGCTCAAGGTGCCGGACCAGACTCCGCTCGCGCCGCTGTGGATGGCCCATCTGATCCGGGATGTGTTTCCGCCCGGGGTCGTCAACATCATATCCGGCACCGGGCCTGTCACCGGCGACGCGCTCGTCAGGCATCCGCAGGTGAAGCGGCTGTCGCTCATCGGAAGCGTGGAAACCGGGCGCCGCATCCAGCACGCGGCGGCGGAAACCGGTATCAAGCACGTCTCCCTGGAGCTCGGTGGCAAAAACCCGATGATCGTGTATCCGGACGCGGATCTGGAAGCGGCGGTCCAGGGCGCCGTCACCGGCATGAACTTCACGTGGCAGGGCCAGTCCTGCGGCTCCACGTCCCGGCTGTTTTTGCACCGGGACATTCACGACGCCTTTGTGGGACGGCTGAAGGAGAGGGTGGAATCCATTCGCGTCGGCCATCCTCTGGACCCGGACACGGAAATGGGCTGCGTCGTTTCGGCGGCGCAGTATGAAAAGGTAAAGAGGTATATCCGGCTTGGCCTGGAGGAAGGCGCACGGTGTCTTACGGGCGGAGGCGCTCCGGAAGACGAGGCGCTCAAACGGGGATATTTCATCCGGCCGACGGTGTTTACGGAAGTGACCATGCGGATGCGCATCGCGCGGGAGGAAATTTTTGGCCCGGTGCTGAGCGTCCTCCGCTGGGAAGATGAAGAGGAGGTCATCCGGCAGGCCAATGAGGTTGAATACGGCTTGACCGCATCGGTATGGACGCGGGATCTGAACACGGCGCTGCGCGCAGCGGACCGGCTGCAGGCCGGCTTTGTCTGGATCAACGGCAGTTCCCGCCATTTCCCCGGAGTTCCCTTCTCCGGGCAAAAATCGAGCGGCGTCGATTCCGAGGAAGGCATCGAGGAGCTGTACAGCTTCACACAGAACAAATCGATCAACATCATGATGGAATGAACCGGGTTGGCATATTGCCCATTTCACTCGGCAGAAGGAGGGCGGAACCATGAACGGGCATCAAACGCGCGAGCATCAGAAAGACGGCCAACGTTCCCGGGCGGAGGAAGAGCGGTTTTTCGAGGAGAAGGGCTTTGCCCGCCGGATCGGGTTTGGCAGGCAGCCGGCCGTGGTAGTTGTCGACATGCAGGTGGCTTTCACCGACCATCGGGATCCGGCCATGTTGCTGGCCTCCGACGCGGACCGGGCCATTGAAGAAACGAACCGCATTCTGGATGCGGCGCATCAATCCGGCATCCCCGTGTTTTTTTCGATGACTTCCTACGAAGACGAGCAGCTGAGGGATGCGGGTGTGTGGGCGCTCAAGGTGCAGGGAAACCATCTGCTCAGGGAAGGCACCCGGGCCGTGGAACTGAATCCCGAGATCCGGCGAAGTGATGGCGACATGGTCATCCGGAAAAAATACCCGTCGGCGTTTTTCGGAACGGATCTTGCATCCCGGCTGGCGGCGCTTGGCGTCGATACGATCATCATCACGGGGGTGTCGACCAGCGGATGCGTGCGAGCCACTGCCGTCGACGGCATTTCCGGCGGGTTTCGGCCGATGGTCGTGAGGGAGGCGGTGGCGGACCGGTCACGGGCTGCACATGAGCAGAGTTTGTTCGATCTCCACGCCAAATATGCCGATGTGGTCGGCGTGGAAGAGGTTCTCACCTATTTCCGGCAAATGGGAGGCGATGCAGTTGGGCAGGCAGGCGATCGATGATCAGGTATTGCAAAGCATCGAGGAAACGATGGAGAAGGGGATGTTCCCGCAATGGGTGCTGTCGGATCCGGACATCTACGAGCTGGAACTGGAGCGGGTGTTTGCTCGCACGTGGCAGCTGCTCGGTCATGTTTCGGAATTGCCCAACCCCGGTGATTACGTCACCCGTTGGCTTGTCGATGACGCGATTTTGCTCGTGCGCAACCGGCAGGGGGCGATCCGGGCGTTTCTCAATTCCTGCACCCACCGGGGCGCCAGACTGTGCATGTCCGCGTCCGGCAGCAAAAAGGCGTTCACATGCCCCTACCACGGATTCACGTTCAATCTGGACGGGGAACTGATTGGCATCGTTTCCGGCGACCAGGTGTACGGCGAGTCGATGGTCAAACCGGAATGGAATCTGCGGCCGCTGCCCAAACTTGCAGTTTACCACGGGCTCATTTTCGGCAGCCTGGACCATAACGCCCCGCCGCTGGAGGACTACCTGGGCGATGCGAAATGGTATCTGGACATTTTTCTCACCCGCAGCGACAACGGCATGGAGGTGCTCGGCGTGCCGCAGCGTTGGGTCGCGCCGGCCAACTGGAAGATGGTGGCGGAAAACTTTGTGGACGCCTATCATGCCCAGTATTCCCACAAGTCGACGATCGAGGTGGGGATCACGCCGCGGGATCCTTCCCGGACCGGAACCGGCTACAATGTCGTCTGCGGAGGCGGGCACGGCATTGTGCTCATCGTCAAGGATGGCGTCCCGAAATATCAGAACCTCCCCTCCTCCATGTGGCCGATGTTTGAACGGAATCTGAGCAAGGGGCAGCTGGAGGTGTTTTCCAGGACAGCGCTCATCCTCGGGACGATTTTTCCCAATTTTTCGTTCAACTGTCCCCTGCACGCGCGGGACGGAAAGCTGTACAACTACCTGACGCTGAGGGTGTGGCGTCCGCTCGGACCGGAAAAAATCGAGGTCATTTCCTGGTGCCTGGTGGACAAGGACGCGCCGGAAGAACACAAGCAGAATGCGTACAAGGCCTACATCGGCGCCTTCGGCGCCTCCGGCACGCTGGAGCAGGACGATGTGGAGATCTGGTCGCGCGTCATCGAAGTGAGCAGGGGGCGGATGGTCCGCGACAAAAACTTGAGCTACAACAACCTGCTCAATTATTTGATGGGCATTGACCACATTTCTCCGGACCCGGATTTTCCAGGACCGGGCGTCGCCTATCCGCGGACCTACACCGACCATCTGACCCGGGGCTTCCATGAGCAGTGGCTGAGGCTGATGAAGCAGGGAGATGGAGGAGGTGGGATCCGATGACGAATCCCGGGATGAACGCGGGATTGCACCCGATCCCGAGTATGGAGCTTTATCATGAAATTCAGCAGTTTTACATCCGGGAGGCCTGGCTGCTGGACCGCAAACGGTATGACGAATGGCTCGGCCTGCTGACGGAGGACGTGGTGTACCGGATGCCGATCCGCATCACGCGGGAAAAGGAGGAGGGGCCGGACGTCATCGAGGAGATGGCCTATTTTGAGGAAAACCGCGAATCGCTGGAGCTCAGGATCAGGCGCCTGGCCACATCGTCAGCCTGGACGGAAATCCCGGCGCAGAGAACCCGCCGGCTCATTTCCAATGTGAACGTGGAATCCGGACCGGCCGACGGCCGGGTGGAGGTTTCCAGCGCCTTTCTGCTGCTGCGCAGCCGGGCGGAGGATGAGCAGGTGGAACATATTTTTGGCGAAAGAAAGGATGTGCTGAGGCGCACACCGTCCGGATGGAAATTGAGCGCACGCACGATTGTTCCCGACCAGACCGTGCTGACGGTGAAAAATCTGAGCATGTTTTTGTGACGGTCCAAACGGATTGGCCATCAGTCTGCGCCTGAATGTTCTAAAGAAATGACATGTTTTTTCATGATAAGGATGGTGGAATGTTTGTCTACATTGAAACTGAGCTTGGCATGTTGGGACTACGATCGGGTGAGGGCGCTGATGGACGGGACCGTCCGGCCGCAGGGCATTGAGCTCAATGTTCTCTGCATGCCGGTGGAAGAAACGTTTTTTCGCCTCATGCGGCATCAGGAGTTCGATGTGGCGGAGTGCTCCGCCTCCTCCTATCTGATCGCCAGGGACAGGGGACATCCGAAATTCACCGCGATCCCGGTGTTTTTGTCGCGTTCCTTCCGCCATTCCGGCATTTATGTGAACACCCGGTCAGGCATCACAAAGCCGGAGGACCTGCGCGGAAAAAGGATCGGGCTGCCCGAATACCAGTTGACCGCCTGCGTCTGGATCCGGGGACTGTTGGCGCATGAATACGGGGTCGCCGCGTCGGATGTGCTCTGGTACAAGGGGGGACAGGAAACGCCCGGCAGGGTGGAGAAGGTGGAACTCGATCTGCCCGAAAACATCCGGGTGCAGGACATCGGTCCGGATCAGACGCTGAACGCCATGCTGGAAGCCGGGGAAATCGACGCGCTCATTTCCCCGCGGGCTCCGTCCAGCTTTCTGAACGGTTCCCCCAACGTGAAGCGCCTGTTCGACGACTACGTGGCCGTGGAGATGGAGTATTACCGGAAAACCGGCATTTTCCCGATCATGCACGTGGTGGTCATCCGTGACGAAATCCTGGAGCGGCATCCGTGGGTCGCCGCCAACCTGTATCAGGCGTTTGTCGAGGCGAAGCAAAAGGTGTACGACGGCTTCAACCAGACCGCGGCGCTCAAGGTGACTCTGCCGTGGCTGACGGCTGAGCTGGAGCGCACGAGGGAGTTGATGGGCGACGATTTCTGGCCGTATGGGCTGGAGCAAAACCGGTCCACCCTGGAAGCGCTGATCGACTACTCCTTTGAGCAGGGGTTGATCAAGAAAAAGCCGAAGGTGGAAGATCTGTTCGCCAGATCGACCCTGGAAAAGTTCAAAATCTGACCGGGTCCCATCGCACAAAGGGGCAGGCCGACATCGGCCCGCCCCTTTGCGTTTTTTTGAAAAGTCGGCTGAAAAATCCTCCTGTGCCTGTTGGATCGGTCCTTTATGACTCCTCCTGCCGCCCGGCGATGATGCGATACGATTGTTTGACGAGGACCACGCTCAGGCCGAACATGAACAGGGCGATCACGGGATGGAGCAGGCCGGCGCTCGGCAGGTTGGCGGTGAAATATTGGGCGTAAATCAGAATGAACAGGCCGATCGTGCCCATGCGCATGCGGCTGTCCATTTTTCCCGGAAAGGTAAAAAGAAGCATCAGGAGCGGCACATAGGTGAACATTTTGACAAACATGCTGTGCCACACCCAGTACACCGGCTCTTCAAAGATGGCCAGGCCGGCCAAAAGCGTCTGGGCCACGATGCACGCCAGCATCAGGCAGGCAAACACGAAGTAGACGCGCCTCCATCCGGTTCCTTTTTTCTCCGCAAGCCGGTTTGCAGCCGCCTGGTTTTGAGTCATTGCCTCATCATTCCTTTCATTCTCAATCAGAATTTTTTCCGGATTTCGTCCATGGCTTACATGCTAGCAAAAAAATGTTGTGATCCTGTGACGAACTGTTGCGGTTTTCATGAAATTTCCGTGCGGCGTCTCGAAATTGTGTATAATGTTAGCAATCAAAAACCGGAAAGCGGATCATGCAGCGCCGGGCAGTATGATCGTGCTGTGAAACCGGGGCGGGAAACGCGAGCTGCAAAAAAAGGTGGTGGAAAAGGTGTCCGGCAAACTGTTGCTGGTCGATGACGAGGCAAAGGTGCTGGAGTTTATGGAGCCGTTTTTGCGCAGGGAAGGATTTGAAATTGAAGTGGCCATGACCGGGCGGGAGGCGCTCATCCAGGCGGAGCGGTGGAAGCCGGATCTGGTCGTGCTCGACTGGATGCTGCCGGAAGTGAGCGGGATCGAGGTGTGCCGCAAGCTGCGGGAAAAGGGCCGGATCGGGATCATCATGGTGACGGCGAAAAACGACGAGATGGACAAAATCCTCGGGCTGGAAATGGGCGCCGACGACTACCTGACGAAGCCGTTTTCGCTGCGCGAGCTGCTCGCCCGGATTCGCTCCGTGCTGCGCCGGATGAGGGAATCGGCAGAGGCCGTGCCGGATATGCGCCGGGGCGGACTTGTCATATCGGAGTCGCAGCGGCGGGTGTGGAAAGACGGGGAGGAAATCGCTCTGACGCCCACCGAGTTCCGGCTGCTGGCGGCGCTCGCGCACCGGCCGGGGGTCGTGTACAGCCGCCTGCAGCTTTTGCAGATGGCCCTGGAGGACGACATCCTCAATGACGAGCGGACCGTCGATGCGCACATCAGCCGCCTGCGCAAAAAAATCGAGGACGATCCTTCGGCCCCGCGCTACATCCAGACCGTTTACGGATTCGGGTACAGATTTGGTGAGTCGCCATGAGCATGCGACGAAAGCTGACGCTGGCCATGGGCGGTTTTATCCTGGGGATGGGCGCGGTTTTTTTCCTGGTGACACTGACCGTGGTGTGGGGGATTTTGTACGCTTTTGTGGATGTGGAGAGGGGAGACGCGGACATCGTCCGGTTGGGCGTGGCCAGTTCCGTTTCGTTTTTTCTCATTTTGTTCGGGCTTGTGCTGGTGCTGATCGCGCTGTGGGCCGCCTCCCGGCTGGCCCGCAAAATGACCGCGCCGCTGGAATCGCTCATGGCCGCCATCGAGCGGTTCGGGAACGGAGAGCCGGATGCGCGGGCGCCGGTGGCGGGCGGCGATGAGATCGGGAAGGTGGCGGAAACGTTCAATTCCATGGCCGAGCGGATTCGCCGGTCCGAGCAGCTGCGCAGGCAGATGACGGCGGACGTCGCCCACGAGCTGCGGACGCCGGTGACAATTTTGCGCGGCAAGCTGGAGTGGTTCCAGCACAACAACCGGCCGGTGGAACCGGTGGAGCTGCTGCCGCTCATGGATGAGCTGATCCGGCTCAGCCGGTTGATCGATGATTTGCACCAGCTGTCGCTGGCGGAGGCTCGCAGGCTGGCGCTGGACGTGCGGCCCGTCGATCTGGGCGGGCTGCTGCGGAGAGTCGTCGGCCATTTTGAGCCGGAGGCGGAAGAGAAGGGGATTTCGCTGGAGCTGGATTGCGGAAGCGGGTCCGCGCCGGCGTCTCCGGCGCCGGGGACAGATGCACCCGGGCCCGCCATGACGGTCATGGCGGATGCCAACCGGTTGACGCAGGTTTTTGCCAATTTGCTGGGCAATGCGGTCCGCTATACGCCCGAAGGAGGGCGCATCGTGGTGCGGGCGCGGCGGCTGGCGGCGGCTGAGATCGCGGCCAGGGAGAAGACAGTTACGTGTACGGGTGCGGCGGTCGAGACTGGCGGGCACGGTTGGGTGGAGGTCCGCGTGGCCGACAGCGGCATCGGCATTGAGCCGGAACATCTGCCGCATGTGTTTGAGCGGTTTTACCGCACCGACGAGGCGCGCACCCGGGAACGTGGCGGGGCCGGACTGGGGCTGGCGATCGCGAAGGAGCTGGTTCTGGCGCACGGAGGGACGATCCGGGCGGAAAGCGAACCCGGGCGGGGAACCGTGTTCACGGTGGCGCTGCCTTTGGCGCGGGTGGTTCAGGAGGAGCCGGAGGCACGGGGGATGGGCGGCAGGGCTGATCGTCTTCAGCTCTTGGTTTCCTCAGCTTTCCGCTCTGCTGCCTGCCCTCCGGTTGTGCGGCCTGATGAGGCGTATATTCGGGAATGCGGGCGTATGAGGTCCTCTCCGAAGCCCTGAAGGGCGGAGGAGGGGCTTTTTTTTGTTGAAATGGGAGATGCGCGTGCTGTCAGATGTATTTTTGCAGTACATTTGGGAACTTTGGGCCGGATTTGCAGAATGTGATGCAAATATGCACTTCATGAAGCCCGTTTCCCGCGAAAGAGGCCGGATCTGATGCAAAAATGCATCATCCGAACCGACTTTTCATGTTTTTCGCATGATGGGATGCATTTTTACATTTCATTTGACCTCTTGACAAAATGGCCCTGCTCAACTATTTTTTACTTACGAACAAATTTTGCACTAGTGCAACTTAGTTGTCCGTGGCCATCTTTTCTGGAAAAATCAGCATTGCCCCACCATCCGATGTTGTACGTTCATCTTTTCGCAATTGATTCTCAATACCAGAGAGCAAAACGGAGCTGCCAAAGAAAAAATGGAGAGGACGGAGGAGAGAACATTGGTTGATCCCAAGAGTAAACGCAGATTTGTGAGCCGGCGGATGCTCATTGGCTGGCACCCGGTGGTTGTGATCGGGAGAAGTCCGGCGGCGAAAGCGGCCAAACCGTTCAAATGTTTGCTCGTGGCGCTGGCGTCGCTGCTCATGGTGCTGGTGGCGGCGGGTTGCGGCGCGGGCGGCGAGAACGGGGGAGCCGGCGGAGCGGACCGTCCCGGATCCGGAGGCGGCGGAGCGGAAGCAGGCCAGCCGATTCGCGTGGTGGCAACCATCGCCCAGATTGCCGAACCCATTTCCGTGATCGGCGGCGATCGGGTCGAAGTGCAGAGCCTGATGGGACCGGGCGTGGACCCGCATCTGTACACGCCGACGCATGGGGATATCGTTCGTTTGGAAAAGGCGGACATCATTTTCTACAACGGCCTGCACCTGGAAGCCAACATGCTGCGCGCCTTTGAGGAAATCGGCAAAACAAGGCCGGTGCTGGCAGTGGCCGAAGCGATCGAAGAGGACCGGCTGCTCCGGGATGAAACGGGAGCCGTGGATCCCCACGTATGGTTCGATCTGCATTTGTGGAAGGATGCCCTTGCCGCGGCGGTGGAAAAGTTGAAGGAGCTGTCGCCGGAGGATGCGGAATGGTTTGAGGAGAACAAGCGGGCGTATTTTCGGGAAATGGACGCGCTGCTGGAGGAAGCGAAGAAGCTCATGGGAAGCATTCCGGAGCAGAACAAATATCTGGTGACGGCGCACGACGCCTTCGGGTATTTCGGCCGCCTGCACGGGTTGAAGGTGGTCGGGTTGCAGGGCCTGAGCACCGAGGATGAAATCGGCCTCACCGATATTGAGGACACCATTGCGATCCTTCTGGAATACCGGGTGCCGGCGGTGTTTGTGGAAAGCAGCGTCAATCCCGATGCGATCCTTGCCGTCATCGAGGGGGCAAAAAGCAAGGGACTTCACGTGAAACTGGGCGGCGAACTGTTTTCGGACGCCATGGGGGCGGCCGGCACGGAGGAAGGAACGTATCTGGGAATGTACCGGCACAATGTAAAAGTGATCCATGAAGCTTTGCTGGGGACGGGACATGAGGCAGGAGAATGAACGGGCGAAAGAAAGGAGAATGGCGAAAGGAGAATTGTGATGGGAGCAACAGTCATGGAGTCGATTGCCGGGGAACCGGTCCTGAGTGTGGAAGGGTTGTCCGCCTCGTACCGGAAAAACCGGGTGCTGGAAGATGTCGGTTTTGAAATTCGGCGGGGAACGTTGACGGCGATCGTGGGGCCGAACGGAGCGGGCAAGTCGACGCTGCTCAAAACGCTTCTGGACCTGCATCCCCGGTTGTCCGGCAGCGTGCGTTTTTTTGGGCTGCCCTACCGCCAGGTGAAAGCGAAGGTCGGCTATGTGCCGCAGCGCAGCTCGGTGGACTGGGATTTTCCGACGAGCGCGCTGGATGTGGTGACCATGGGTTTGTACGGGCAGATCGGCTGGTTCCGCTGGCCTCGGCGCAGGCATCGGGAGCTGGCGATGCAGGCGCTGGAGCAGATGGGATTGGCCGACTATGCCGGATGGCAGATCAGCCAGCTGTCCGGCGGGCAGCAACAGCGGGTGTTTCTGGCGAGGGCGCTGGTGCAGAACGCGGACCTGTACTTTCTTGATGAGCCGTTGGCCGGCGTCGACGCCGCCACCGAGCGGGCGATTATGGATATGCTGAAAACACTGAGGGACCAGGGCAAAACGGTTCTGGTGGTGCATCACGATCTCCAGACTGTGGAGGATTATTTCGACCAGGTGCTGCTGCTGAACCGGACCGTCATCGCCCATGGCGCAACGGAGGATGTGTTTGACCGGGAACATCTGGTGCGGACCTACGGAGGCGTGATGCGCTGGTGGGGGGGACGGACGGGTTGAGCGGCATCTTGTCACTTTCGCAAAACGCCCAGTGGGTGCTGGCCAGCACGATGATGCTCGGCATGGCCTCCGGGCTCATCGGCTGCTTCGCCTATTGGAAAAGGCACAGTCTGATGAGCGACGCTCTGGCGCATGCGGCCCTGCCGGGGGTCGTCGTCGGGTTTGCGCTCATCGGAACGAAAAACTTGACCGTCATGACGCTGGGAGCGGCGGTGAGCGCCCTCTTGGGCGGCTGGCTCATCCAGGCGATCCGCTCTTCCAGCCGGATCAAGGAAGATACGGCCATGGGCATGGTGCTTTCGTTTTTTTTCGGGCTCGGCATCATGCTGCTGACCTTTGTCAACCGCATGCCCGGCGGGAACCAGAGCGGCCTGGACAGCTTCATCTTTGGCCAGGCGGCCGCGATGATCCGCTCCGATGTGGTCACGATGTCCGTCGTGGCGATGGCTGTCGTTGTTCTCACACTGGCCGGGTACAAGGAATGGAAGCTGTTTCTGTTTGATCCGTCGTTTGCCCGCGGCCTGGGGTTGCCCGGGAAACGGATGAATACGGTGTACATGACGGCGCTGGTGCTGGTGATCGTCGTCGGTATCCAGGCGGTTGGCGTCATTTTGATGGCCGCTCTGCTCATCATTCCCGGATTGAGCGCGCGCTACTGGACGAATTCCTTCGGCGCCATGCTGATGGTATCGGCATTGTTCGGGGGGGCGGCGGGCGCGGCGGGAACGCTGGCCAGCATGATGGGCAGGGGCTGGCCGACCGGACCCTTTATCGTGCTGGCCGCGGCGGCGCTGTTTGCGGTTTCCCTGCTGTTCGGCGTCCGGAAAGGGCTGGTCGCCGGTTTTCTCTCCAGGAGGATGAAGGGACGCCGGGCAAGGATGCGGGATCGCGGTGATGGCGCAGGGATCGACGCTGCGCGGGAGACGGGGGCTGTTGCGGCGGGAACCGGGCTTGCGGCCATCCGCGGCGACGGGCCGGCTCTCGGAGGAAAGGGGAGATGACGATGAGCTACGCGGCATGGATTTTGCTGACCGCATCCCTTGTCGGTATCACATGCGGACTGGTTGGCTCGCTGCTCATTTTGCGGCGGATGGCCATGATGGCCGACGCCATCAGCCACACGGTTTTGCTCGGCATCGTCACCGCGTACCTGGCAACCCGGGAATTGAGCGGCGCGCACATGCTGATCGGCGCCGCGGCGGCCGGTTTGCTCACCGCTGTGCTCGTGCAGTGGCTGAATCACCGGGGCGTGCGGCAGGAGGCGTCCATCGGCGTTGTGTTCACCACCCTGTTTGCTCTGGGCGTGGTGCTCATTGCGACGAAGGTGGGCAATGTGCATCTGGACGTGCAGCATGCCCTGATGGGGGAAATCACCTTCATTCCCTGGGAGCGGATCGATTTGCCCTGGATCAGCCAGCTGCCGTGGATCGGTTCCAGGTTCGGATCCGTTCCGGAAGCGGTCGCGCTCCTTTCCTGCGTGCTGGTTGGGGTGCTGGCGATCATCCTGATCTTTTATAAGGAATGGAAACTCACATCCTTTGATCCTGCGCTGGCGGCGAGCCTGGGCATCCCCGTGGGGCTGATGCACTATGTGTTCATGGCGATGGTTTCCGCCACCGCCGTCGCTTCGTTTGATGCCGTCGGAGCCATCCTCGTCGTCGCCATGCTGATCACCCCGGCGGCGGCCGCCTATTTGTGGACGGACCGCCTGTCGGTCATGATGGCGCTCAGCGCTCTGTTCGGAGTCTTGTCGGCGTTCATGGGATACGGGATCGCTGTCTGGCTGGATACGTCGATTTCCGGATCGATGGCATTTTCGACGGGCATCGTGTTTCTGGCCAGCTGGATCGGTTCGCCCAAATATGGCGCCGCGGCGCGGTGGATCGCCGGCAGGAGGATCGCTGCGGGGAAGGCTGCGGACGGGAGGACTCAGCCGTAAAATGACGGCTCTGCCGCGAGAAATGCGCCCACGGGTGAGGGCGGTCGTGTGATGGATGCGGGAAATGAGGAAAGGCCGGGCAAATGGGCCCGGCCCTGCATGTTTCTGACGGTCATTTTTGTCCTTTACAGGCGGAACGCTCATCTCTAACGGTCAAAAATGTCCGTCACAATCTGAATGGACAGGAAATTTGCAAGAAAAGTGGCTCCAACGGTCAAGAATGACCGTTACAATTGGAAATCGTCTTCTAACGGTCAAAATTGACCGTTAGATCCTGCCGGTGGCGTCCGTCGACCTGAGGCAGCCCCCACAGTCTGGCGCATTCACAGGCCGAAAGAGCCGATGCTTGCGCAGTCATGGGGGGCTGCCCATTCGTTTCGAAATCGGGACACGCCGTTCGAATTTGCTTGCCCATGCGCTCACAAGCTGTTGAACGCGCAAGCTCTGAGACGTTCACACGATGTGACGTGTTTGCACGCGCACACGATGGCGGCTCCGGCGGCAGGAGCAGCGTTCCGGACCCGCTTGCCGGCGTCGATGCCCGCATCGGTGAACGGGAACGGTCGCGCGCCTGTGGCCGGGAACGAACCCGCATCTTCAACTGCGTCCGTGGCCGCGTCAGTGAATGCGGCCGGAGTCGTATCCCGGTTGTCGACCGAATTCGCATTCGCGGCCGCACCCGGAACCGTGCCCGGAATCGCGTCCGAATGCGCGTTCGAAACCGTGCCAGGGATCGCTTGGGAGGTCTCGGCGACCGCGCCGGATTGCTTCATCGGCCTTAGCAGCCGGAGCCCGTTCAGGATGACGAGCAGCGTGCTGCCTTCATGGCCGATGACGCCCATGGGAAGATTCAGCGACTGCATGAAGTTCGACACCATGAGCAGCGCGATGACGATCAGCGAGAAGGCGATGTTCTGCCTGACGATCCGGTTCATCCGGCGGGACAGGCGGATCGCTTCCGAAATGCGCGACAGGTCGTTGTTCATCAGCACAACGTCGGCGGTCTGAAGGGCCGCGTCCGTTCCTGCGCCCATGGCGATGCCGATCGAGGCGGAGGCGAGGGCGGGAGCGTCATTGATCCCGTCGCCCACCATCGCCACAGTCCCATAGCGCTCCTTCAGGCGAGCCAACTCTTCCGCCTTCCGGTCCGGCAGGCATCCCGCGACCACGTCGCTGATGCCGCACTGCTCCGCGATCGCCTCGGCGCTCGCCCGATCATCCCCGGTCAGCATGATTGTGCGAATGCCGGCTTTCTTCAGTTCTTTCAGGGCGGCCAGAGCATCTTCGCGCAGCGTGTCCTGCAGGGTGATCAGCCCGGCGATCCCCTTTTCATCCCGCACAAAGACGAGGGTTTTGCCGCGCAGTCCGGAGATCCCGCCTTCTTCGCCGCGATCTTCGCCGCGATCCCTGCTCCGCGCCCCGCCACGGCTCAATGCGCCGCCGGAGCTATGCGCGCCTTCGTCCGCTTCCGCAGGCTTCCGCACATACTGCTCCAGGAAACGTTCCGCCTCCGGGCGCCCGACAAAATCCGGCTTGCCCAGCTTCCACAGCGAGCCGTTGATCCATCCCTGCACGCCAAATCCGTCGATATCTTCCATGTGATCCGGCTCCCGTTTGTCCAGCCCTTTTCTTCCGGCATGCTGGACGATGGCCTGCGCCAGCGGGTGGTTGGAATATTGCTCGATGGACGCCGCAAACGAAAGCAGCTCGTCTTCCTTCAAATCTTCCCTGACGAAGATATCCACCACTTCCGGCTTGCCCTTCGTCAGCGTGCCCGTTTTGTCAAAGGCGATGGCGCGCACCTTCCCCAGCGTTTCCAGATGCACGCCGCCCTTGAACAGGATGCCGCGCCTTGCGCCGGAGGAAATGGCCGAAAGGACGGCGGGCATGACCGAGGCGACGATGGCGCACGGGGAGGCGATGACGAGGAACACCATGGCCCGGTAAAACGATTCGGACCAGGTCCATCCGAGCGTGAAATGCGGCACGAACATCATGAGCACCGCGCCGATCAGCACCCCGACCACGTAATGGCCCTCGAACCTATCGATGAACTGCTGCGAAGGCGACTGCTCGCTTTCGGCCTTCTGCACCAGATCGATGATTTTCTGGAACATCGTCTCGCTGGCCGGCTTCGTCACTTCCACCCGGATCGTGCCGCGCATGTTGACGGTCCCGGCGAACACCTCGTCGTCCACGGACTTCCCGACGGGAAGCGATTCGCCCGTCAGCGCGGATTCATCCACATAGGTGCGTCCCATGACAACCCGTCCGTCCGCCGGAACCCTCTCACCCGGCTTGATCAGCACGATGTCGCCGACTCCGAGCAAACGGACCGGCACCTTCTCCTCAACGCCGCCGCGGATGCGCAGCGCCTCTTCCGGCTGAAGCTCTATCAGGGCGGACAGCTCCTTGCGGCTCCTGTTCATCGTGTAGGTTTCCAGCGCCCCGCTCAAAGCGAAAATGAAAATGAGCACGGCGCCTTCCATCCAGTGGCCGGTCACCGCCGAGCCGATGGCCGCCAAAATCATGAGCAGCTCCACGTTCAGTTTTTTATGTTTCACGGTATCCAGAATGCCTTCTCTTGCCTTGGCAAACCCTCCAATGACATATGCGGCGACAAAGCTGACGACCGAAGCGGCTGCGGCGGATTCGCGATCCATATTTGAAAAAAGCCATCCGGCGAAAATAAGCACACCGCTCATCGCCGCCGCGATCCATTCCAGGTGCGGAGTGATTTTGCCAATCCACGAGGGCATCCGTTGCATGTTCGGTTCCCATGTTCTCATTTCGGCTTTCATCCGGATCCCCTCCTTCGTGTTTTCATTCTAACACCAAATCACCATTTAATCAATAATTATTCTAAACAAAAAATTATTATAAATAATGATTCTCATTCTCATTGGAGCGGGAATGATTCTTGCTATCATCACGCGATCATCAAACAGTGCCACATTCGAACCGGAAGATTGATATTCATTCCCGCGAACTTGCAATTTCCTGCAAGTTCGCCTTTTCTTTTTGGCCGCAACCTGATAAATTATAGGAATAAGCAAGTGTGCAAAATATTGAGAAAAGAACCGGCAACATGCAGGATCCGGCGCGGCGAAACAGGCAGTGCGGCGGCCGGCCCGCATGGACGGGAGGGAAGAGGAGAGGAAGGAATGTCGGAACTGTCGGCTATTGAAGTGCCCCTGAGACAAAAAAACATCGTGCTGATCGGTTTCATGGGGGTTGGCAAAACGACCGTCGGTCAGCTGGTCGCCAGCAAGCTTTACCGGGATTTTGTGGATGTGGACCTGGAACTGGAGAAAAAATACAGCATGTCGGTATCCGACATTTTTGCCAGCATGGGCGAGAAGAAGTTCCGGGAAATGGAAGAGGAGTTCATCTGCGATCTGGTCACCTCCACAAGGCTGAAGGTCATCTCTCTCGGGGGCGGCGCCTTTGTGAACGAAAAAATTCGCAAAACGTGCCTGGAGAGCTCCATCGTGTTTTATCTCGACCTGTCCTGGGATTCCTGGAAAAAACGGCTCCACCTGATCATGAACAACCGTCCCGTCCTGCAGGACAAATCGCTGGACGAAATCGAGGAACTTTTTTACCGCAGGCAGAACTATTATGAAAACAACAACTCCAAAATCGCCACCGACGACCTCAATCCCGAGGAAGTGGCCGATTATCTGGTCAGCAGCCTGAAGCTCGGCTGGGAGTTGTACGAATAGGCGAAACGGCCGGGACACGCAGGAAAAAATTTGGGCGGTTTTGCGAAAAAAAAGTTGGGCCGCTTACTTGCTTAAAAGCGTTAAAGTGCTATATACTGAAAGAAAATTTTTTTCATTGGGAGATAGATGGCCATGGCGAATGAACAAATGGATCAACTGCGCAAACGCATGGATGAAATCAACTTCATGCTGCTCGATCTGCTGAACGAGCGTGCGCAAATTGCCAGGGAAATCGGGGCCGTCAAGGCCAAGCAGGGCGTCCCGCGCTTTGACCCGATCCGGGAAAGGGAAATGCTGGACGAATTGGTGGCGCGCAACAAGGGGCCGTTTGACGACGGCACCATTCGATACCTGTTCAAGCAAATCTTCAAGGCTTCCCTCGGCGTGCAGGAGGAAGACCAGAAGAAGGCGCTCCTGGTCAGCCGCAAGAAAAAAGCGGAGGATACGGTGATCGAAATCCGCGGAGAGGTCATCGGCGGAGGAAACTCCGTGCTCGTGGCCGGCCCCTGCTCGGTGGAAAGCTACGAGCAGGTGCGCGAGGTGGCGGCGGCGCTCAAATCCCGGGGCGTTCGGCTGCTGCGCGGCGGCGCCTACAAGCCTCGCACATCGCCCTATGATTTCCAGGGACTCGGCGTGGAAGGCCTGAAAATCCTGAAGCGCGTGGCGCAGGAATTCGATATGATCACGGTGAGCGAAATTGTGACGCCGGAACATGTGCGCATGGCCACGGAATATATCGACATCATCCAGATCGGCGCCCGGAACATGCAGAACTTCGAGCTTCTGAAGGAGGTCGGCTCCGTCGACGTTCCGGTCCTGCTGAAGCGGGGCATGTCCGCCACGATCGAGGAGTTTTTGTACGCGGCCGAATACATCATGTCCCGCGGAAACAAGCGGATCATGCTGTGCGAGCGCGGCATCCGCACCTATGAAAAGGCGACGCGGAACACCCTGGACATTTCCGCCGTGCCGATTTTGAAGCAGGAAAGCCACCTGCCCGTCTTTGTCGACGTGACGCACGCGACCGGGCGCAAGGATATCCTGGCGCCGACGGCGAAGGCGGCACTTGCGGCGGGAGCCGACGGCGTGATGGTGGAGGTCCATCCCGACCCGGCCGTCGCCCTGTCCGACTCCGGACAGCAGATCAACATCGATCAGTTCCACAAGTTTTTCGACGAAGTGGTCAAATCCGGCCTTTTCAAATCTGCGATTGGGGCGGGCTCCTGAACGATTGAACAACAGCCCTGAGGCGGACGATTGCGTCCGTCTCTTTTATTTATGAACTTGCAGGTCGTGTAAAAATGCATCATTGATGTTCACCAAATGCCTGATTGACGATCGTTTGATGCATTTTTGCACTACCTGGCGGCCGATGTCCCGGAAATCCGCTCCAGGTGATGCATTTTTGCACTACCTGGCGGCCGATGTCCCGAAATTCGGCTTCATGTGGTGCATTTTTACAGTTCATATCAGCCAGTGTTGGGAACCGGTGCCGGAAACGCCCGCAAATCGGCTTCGTAAGCGCTTTTTTCCAGCCAGCCCGGATCATGATATAATGGAAGCGGATCAATTCGAAAACGGATTCAGAAAACGGATTCACTGGAGGGATGGGAAAATGGCTGGCGAAAGCCGGATTGCCATGTTGGCGCTGGAGGCGGGACAGTACATCTACCGGCCGGTTGTGGTGTGGGACGATACCGATGTGATTTTGTTCGATACCGGCCTGTCCGGGATGGCGGAGCAGATCCGCAAGCGAATGGAGGAGGCGGGCGCGCCCTTCGGCAGGCTGAACAAGGTGGTGATCACCCATCAGGACCGGGACCATATCGGCAGCCTTGCGGAGCTGACAAGCGGTTTCGCCGGTTCGATCGAGGTGATGGCGCATGAAATCGCGGTCCCGTATATCCAGGGTGAGAAGCCGCTCCTCAAGTCCGGACAAATGGCGGTGCCGGTGCGGGTGGACAGGACCATAGCCGACGGGGAGACGCTGCCCTTCTGCGGGGGATTGACCGCGATCCATACTCCCGGCCACTCGCCGGACCATCTCTGTTTTTACCACATCCCGAGCAAAACGCTCATTGCGGGCGACGTGACCGCCGCCAACGAGGGCAGGATCACCGGCCCGAATCCGCAGTTTACGCCGGATATGGATACCGCCAGGGAATCGCTGAAAAAACTGGCCTCCTTCGACATCGACACTGTGCTGTGCTTTCACGGCGGGGCATGCAGCGGGGAGGCGCTGCGGGAGTATATCGCGGCCTTGTGACCCGCGACCCGCGTGAAGACAAGGAAAGGAGAGAAACCGTTCTGCGAACAGAAACAGATATCATCGTTCGCTCGACCGAGATTGATGTGAACGGACATGTCAATAACGCCAAGTATCTGGAGTACCTGGAATGGGGCCGGGAGGACTGGTACGAGCGGATGGGCTTTCCTTACGATCGTTTTCTGGAGATGGGATATCAGACCGTCACGGTCAACATCAATATCAACTACCGCCGGGAATGCCGGCAGGGCGACCGTCTGACGATCGTGACGTCGCCTCTCAGGGCCGGCCGCAGCAGCTTCGCGCTGCGCCAGGAAATCTTCAACCAGCGCGGCGAACTTTGCACGGAGGCGGATGTGGTCATCGTGACGATGGATGCGCGGACGCGCAAAGCCCGGGAGATGCCGGAGGAACTGAAAAAAGGTTTGAATGGGGAGAGTGGGCGGCCATGAATGAAGCAATTGTGGAAACGACTTGCGGAAAGGTGCGGGGAACGAGGGAGGGCGGCGTATACGTCTGGAAAGGAATTCCCTACGCGAAGGCGCCGGTGGGGGAGCTGCGCTTTCGCCCGCCCGTGCCGCCGGAACCGTGGAGCGGAGTGCGCGACGCGACGGCATTCGGTCCCGTCCCGATGCAGCCGGAGGAGCAGGTGCGGGCCATTCTGGGCGATGACTACATCATGTCCGAGGACTGCCTCAATATCAACGTCTGGTCGCCCGCGGCCGACGGAAACAAGCGTCCCGTCATGGTGTGGATTTACGGAGGCGGTTTTGTCACCGGCATGTCGAGCCATCCGACCTACAACGGAGCCTCGTTTGCGGAAAAGGGCGACGTCGTGTTCGTCAGCTTCAATTACCGGGTGGGGCTGTTCGGGTTTTTGTACCTGAAAGAAATGTTCGGCGACGATTACGCGGGTTCGGGCAACTGCGGCCTGCTCGACCAGATCGCCGCCCTGCGCTGGGTGCGGGACAACATCGCGGCGTTCGGCGGTGACCCGGACCGGGTCACCATCTTCGGCGAGTCGGCCGGCGCGGGCAGCGTGGCGATGCTGTTGGCCATGCCCGAGGCAAAGGGCCTGTTCCATCAGGCGATTTTGCAAAGCGGCGCGGCGGCGATGATCTCCAATGAGGAGATCGCTTCGCACCAGGCGCGCCAGGCGCTGGAGCTGCTCGGCGTCGGTCCGGGAGAGCTCGGCAAGCTGCAGCGGATCGAGCCCGAGAAGCTGGTGGAAATCGCCGCGAAGGTGCCGCCGCACAAGGGGATGGGGATGATCCCGCTGGTGGACGGCCTGACCCTTCCGAAACATCCGCTTCAGATGTACGAGGAAGGTTTTTCGAAAGATGCGCGGATCATGACCGGCACCAACCTGGATGAAATGCGGCTGATGTACGTCACCCATCCGAACTGGCAGGACGCCTACCCGGACGCGGAGGCGGCCGCCATCGGATTCCAGAAGCGGTACGGGGAATTGCCGGAAGAAATTGTGGAATACTACCGGCGACTGGAATTTCCGGGCGAGCCCCCGGTGCACAAATATGTGGCGATGATCAGCTTCCAGCGCTTTGTCGTACCTGCCCTGCAGCTGGTGACAAGGTTCCTGAAGCACGGCACGCCGGTCTGGATGTACCGGTTTGACTGGAAAAGCAGCGCCTTCGGGGGGCTTCTGGGAGCCTGCCACGCCCTGGAAATTCCTTTCGTCTTCAACACGCTGGACCGGCCGAGCCGCATGCTCGGGGATGGGCCTGTCGACCGGCAGCTGGCGGATCGGATGCACCGCGCCTGGATTGCCTTTGCGCGAAACGGCGATCCGAACACGCCGGAAATTCCCCATTGGCCGAACTACAATCTCGACGAGCGGCCGACGATGGTGTTCAATACGGAAACAAGGCTCGTGTTGGACCCGGCGAGAGAAGAACGGCTGCTTTGGGAAAAATACGTGCGCATCTAGCGCCGCATGTTTGCGGGTTTCGTTTCGTTTCGATGGATGGTAACAGCGCGAAGGGCGGCCGGTGCAGCGCAGCGGCCGCCCGGCGGCGCGTGCGCCGCCGCGGCCGCGCTAGGATTGAATGGCGGAGGCCTGCACCAGCCGGTCGGCGATGCCGGCGATATTGTTGTAGGCGGAGTGGATTTCCTGCAGCCGTTCCGCCTGGAGCCCGGTGCTTTCCGCCACCTTCTGGATAATGCCGTTCATCCTGCGAATGGAATCAAGCAGGCGGTTGAGCTCCTCGCTGATTTCTTTCGCGGAGTTTTTGCTCTGCTCCGCCATCCTGCGGATTTCGCCTGCGACGACGCCGAATCCGGCGCCGTGTTCCCCCGCCCTGGCCGCTTCGATGGCCGCGTTCAGGCCAAGCAGATGGGATTGTTCGGCGATTTCCCGGACGAGTCTCAGCACCGAATCGATCGATTTGATATCCTGCGCCATCTTCTGCGCTTCTTCCTGAAGCGCTTTCATCTGCTGTGAAATGGAGTTGGAACTGCTGGCGATTTCATCCGTCGTGGCGGTCAGCTGCTGCAGGGTGGAGGACAGCTCCACGGCGCCGTTTCGCAGCATGTCCAGCTTTTCGGTTTTGACGATGGCGGCCATCACCCCCACAATCTCACCGTTTTCCATGATCGGGCACGCGGAAGATATATACGACCATCCGTTCAATTCCGGCCCCCGTTCCTCCCTGAACGGCATCCCCGCCTGCAGAGCCTTCACCATGACGGATCCCTTCATCTGCGACAGCGGCGTTCCCACCTGGATTCTGGTTTCGAGTTTTGCTTTCTGGCCAATGATCTGATCCTTGTCGGCCACCGCCACAATCGCATCCTCCGGATACGTTTCCATGATGATGTCCAGCAGTTCCACCAGGTTTGACAATTTCGACATGGCGACCCCTCCGTTGTCTTAAAATTTAAACTATTATAGCAAATGTTGACAGGTGGAGATAGGCCGGTTGCTACAGGAAAAGTCCCGCAGGCGGGGCGGATTACGACGGCACGGCGGCCGCCTGCACCAGCCTGTCGGCAATGCCGGCGATGTTGTTGTAAGCGGAGTGAATTTCCCGCAGCCGCTGCGCCTGAAGCTCGGTGTTTTCCGCCACCTTCTGGATGATGCCGTGGATGTTGCGGATCGAGTCGAGCAGCCGGTTGAGCTCCGTTCCGATTTCCCTGGCGGAGTTTTTGCTTGTCTCCGCCATCCGGCGGATTTCGCCGGCGACAACGCCAAATCCGGCTCCCTGTTCCCCCGCCCTGGCCGCCTCGATGGCCGCGTTCAGTCCGAGAAGATGGGACTGGTCGGCGATGTCCCTGACGAGTTTCAGCACCGAGTCGATTGATCGGATATCGTGCGCCATTTGCTGTGCTTCTTCATGGAGCGCTTTGACCTGCTGCGAGATGGAGGAGGAACTGCCGGCGATTTCGTCCGTCGTGGCGGTCAGCTGCTGCAGGGTCGAGGACAGTTCATTGGCGCCGCTTCGCAGCGTGTCCAGCTTTTCGGTTTTGACGATGGCCGCCACAGCGCCGACAACCTGTCCGTCCTCGATGATCGGACAAGCGGAAGATATATAGGAATAGCCGCTCAGTTCCGGTCCGCGCTCCTCCCGGAGCGGCTTGCCCACCTCCACGCATTTGGCCAATACCGTGTTCCTGATCTGCGATAATGGCATGCCGACCTGCACCTTCGTTTCAAACTTCTTTTTTTGCGCAATCACCTTCTCCCGGTCGGCAACCGCCACAATGGCATCCTCGGGATAGGTTTCGAGAATGACGTCCATCAGCTCCACGAGGTTCGTCAGCTTTGACATGGGGACCCCCTCCAGCATTCGGGTTTATATTTTTAAAAATATTAAGATTATTATACCAAATGCCGGCTGTCACCGTCAGAGCAGATGCGGCGGGAGCGGTCCCGAAAATGCTCAAGCCATCGAAAACTCGGCCTGCACAAAGCGGACCCATTCCCGGGCGGCATGGTTCAGGTAGCTGTCCTTGCGCCGGATGAGCCCGATGTTCCAGTCGATCTGCGGATCGGTGCCGGCAACCGCCTTCACCTGTCTCGGGTCCAGCTTTTCACAGGCGGTTTCCGGCAGGAAGGCGATGCCCATGCCCGCGGCGACCAGTTCCCCGATGAAATCCCACTGCGCGCTCTCATAGGCGATGCGCGGCTCGAATCCGGCTTCGATGCAGGCAACGCGCACCTTGTCATGCAGGGAAAACCCCTTGCGGAACATGATGAACGGCTCCTCTTTCAGGGCGGGCAAAGGGATGCTGTCCATGGAGGCCAGCCGGTGTCCGGCGGGCAGGACAAGCCGCAGCTTCCGTTCAACGAGCGGGATGACATCGAACCATTCCTCGTTCACGGGCAGCACGACCACACCGAGATCCAGCTTCCCCTCCAACAGCATCTGCTCGATCTGTTTGCCTCCTTCCTCGACCAGTTGAATGTGCACGCCCGGGTACAGCCGGTGAAAGCGGGCGAGAATGCGCGGAAAAAAACTGGCGCCGATCACCGGTGGCATGCCGAAGGCGAACTGGCCGGTTCGCAGGTCCCTGATATCCTGCAGTGCCGACTGCAGGTGCTCAAGCGCCTGCATGACGAGCCGGGCGTGCCGGCTCAAGGTTTCGCCGGTTTCCGTCAGCTGCATTCTCCGGGTGGACCGGTCGAACAGGACGACCCCCAGCTCCTCCTCCAGCTGCTTGATCATTTTGCTCAGGGTCGGCTGGGACAGGTGCAGCTGCTGGCTCGCCTTGGAGAAACTGTTGTGTTTGACGACCTCCAGGAAATAGGTCAGCGACCGGATATCCATGAGGGGATCCCTCCAATTTATGCATTCAAGCAATAAATATATTCTATATATGTATTTTACTCATGAAATGACCGGCACTACAATAGATACAGAAGATTTTTTGAAAGCGTTGCAATGGCGGCTGTGATGCGGAAAGTTAGCAGGAACTCAAGCAAAAACCTGGCGGATCAAAAGGAGGAGATGTTGGATGGGCAGCACGGGCACGACGGCGAAAAACCGCGAAGCGGTGATCATCGGTGCGGCGCGCACGCCGATCGGCAGTTTCCAGGGAAGCCTGGCCGGCTTCCCGGCGGCAGAGCTTGGGGCGATCGCGATCCGGGCGGCGCTCGAAAGGGCGGGCGCGGCTCCTCAGGCGGTGGATGAGGTGGTGATGGGCAATGTGCTGCAGGCGGGGCAGGGGCAGAACCCCGCGCGGCAGGCGGCGATGCGCGCGGGAGTGCCGCAGGAAGTGCCGTCCATGACGATCAACAAGGTGTGCGGATCCGGTTTGAAGGCGGTGCATCTCGCCAGCCAGTCGGTGCTGCTCGGCGAGGGAGATCTCGTGGTGGCGGGCGGCATGGAAAGCATGAGCCAGGCGCCCTACCTGCTTCCGGGGGCGCGCGGCGGCTACCGCATGGGTCACCAGACGGTCGAGGACAGCATGATCCGGGACGGGCTTTGGTGCGCGTTTAACGATTACCACATGGGCATCACGGCGGAAAACCTGTGCGAGCGGTATGGCCTCACCCGCGAGCAGCTGGACCGGTTCGCCCTTGAAAGCCAACAGAAGGCGGCGAGGGCGATTGCCGAAGGCAAATTCCGGGACGAGATCGTGCCGGTGGAAATCCCGCAGCGCAAGGGCGATCCAATTCGCTTCGAGGTGGACGAATACCCGCGGGCCAACACGACGCTGGAAGCTCTGGCAAAGCTGCGCCCCGCGTTCCGGGAGGATGGCCTCGTGACGGCGGGCAACGCCTCGGGCATCAACGACGGCGCGGCGGCGGTGGTGGTGGCGAGCCGCGAGAAAGCGGAGGAGCTCGGCGCCCGGCCGCTCGCCGTCATCCGCGCCAACGCATCCGCCGGCGTCGATCCGGCGATCATGGGCATCGGCCCCGTTCCGGCCACGGAGAAGGCGCTGGCCAAGGCCGGTCTCACCATGGCCGACATCGGGCTGATCGAGGCGAATGAGGCGTTCGCTTCCCAGTCGCTCGCCTTCGCCAGCCATTTTGATTTTGATCCGGCGATTCTGAACGTCAACGGCGGGGCGATCGCCCTCGGGCACCCGATCGGAGCGAGCGGAGCGAGAATTCTCGTGACGCTTGTTTACGAGATGAGGAGAAGAAAGGTGCGCTACGGCCTGGCCGCGCTTTGCATCGGCGGCGGACAGGGAGTCGCCACCATCGTCGAAAATCCGGACGCGTAACATTCCATCCACCTGACGCGAGACAAGGAGGCGTTTGCATGAAACCGATCTACACTTCATTTGAGGAAGCGGTCGCGGACATTCCCGACGGGGCGACGCTGATGGTCGGCGGCTTCGGGCTGTGCGGCATTCCCGAAAACCTGATCCGGGCGCTGGCGGAAAAGGGCACGAAGGACCTGACGGTCATTTCCAACAACTGCGGCGTGGACGACTGGGGACTCGGTCTCCTGCTGCGCAACAGGCAAATCCGCAAAATCATCGCCTCGTACGTGGGTGAAAACAAGGAATTCGAGCGGCAGGCCCTGACCGGGGAAATCGAGGTGGTGCTCACTCCCCAGGGCAGCCTGGCGGAAAAAATCCGCGCCGGTGGAGCGGGCATCCCGGCGTTCTATACTCCCGCGGGAGTGGGCACGCCGCTGGCGGAAGGCCGGGAAATCCGCGAATTCAACGGCAAGAAATACCTGCTGGAGGAGGCGCTCACCGCCGATTTCAGCCTCATCCGGGCATACAGGGCGGACCGGATGGGCAATCTCGTGTACAACAAGACGGCAATGAACTTCAATCCGCTCATGGCGGCCGCCGGCCGGATCACCATCGCGGAGGTGGAGGAGATTGTCGATGCCGGCGAGATTCAGCCGGAGCATGTGCACACGCCGGGCATTTACGTGCATCGGCTGATCGCGGGCAAGCAGGAAAAGCGGATCGAAAGACGGACGGTCCGGGCGCGGAAGGAAAACGAGGCCAGCTAACAATGCGAAGTGGGAGAGGGGGATGAACGATGAGCGAAAAACAATCCATACGGGAACGCATCGCCATCAGGGCGGAGAAAGAAATCCGCGACGGCGACTATGTCAACCTGGGCATCGGCATTCCGACCCTGGTCGCCAACTACATCTCGCCGGACAAACGGGTGGTGCTGCAGTCGGAGAACGGACTCCTCGGCATCGGTCCCTACCCGGCGGAGGAGGAGATCGATCCCGACCTGATCAACGCGGGCAAGGAGACGGTCACGGCGGTGCCGGGCGCGGCGTTTTTTTCGAGCGCCGAATCGTTCGCGATGATCCGCGGGGGACATATCGACCTGGCGATCCTGGGCGGCATGGAGGTATCGAAGGACGGCGATCTGGCGAACTGGATGATCCCGGGCAAGATGGTCAAGGGCATGGGCGGAGCCATGGACCTGGTGCACGGGGCGAAGCGGATCGTGGTCATCATGGACCACGTGACGAAGGCGGGGGAACCGAAAATCCTGGGCAAATGCTCCCTGCCGCTGACCGGCCAGGGGGTTGTCAACCGGATCATCACCGACCGGGCGGTCATCGATGTGACGCCCGGCGGGCTTGTCCTGAAAGAGGTGGCCTCCGGCTACACCGTGGAGGATATCCGCGCCGTCACCGAACCGCCGCTCATCGTGGATGAGCATGTGGTCATGGACGCGTATTGAGCCGGCGCTGGCAAGAGAAAAAGCAGCCGAAAGGGGGAATCCGTGGATCACGGTCCGCCCGCGGCTGCTTTTTGTTTTTTGTGATTTCGAACGAACAGCGCCGAAAATGGTTGATGTGCCGCATTGTGCTGCATTTTTGCATCAGATGAGGCCGGTCTGGCCCAAAAGATGGTGAATGTGCTGCATTTTTGCATCAGATGAGGCCGGTCTGGCCCAAAAGATGGTGAATGTGCTGCATTTTTGCATCAGATGAGGGTCAAGTCCAATATTGTGTGTAAATTCCCTCAGTCAGATTGGAGGTCACATAATCCGCGTTACTTTGGTTGAAGCCTTCTTGCAGGTTTTGCGCCATTCGAAATACTCGGCCATGTCAAAGAATTTTCTTTCCGTGGCCCATTTCTCGTCCAGTTCCATCATCAAGGCACCAATCAGCCGCACGACCGACTCACGATTCGGGAAGATCCGGATGACCCTCTCCCGGCGCCGGACTTCCTCGTTAAGCCGTTCCACAGAGTTGGTCGTGCGAAGACGTTGACGGTACTTATCCGGCAAATCGAGCACTGCTG